>Ga0207684_10001818_pt1 | contig 22290 bp, 21 predicted proteins | sample KBSK5501metaG_FD_184342 | JGI IMG/M metagenome (GOLD analysis project Ga0207684, IMG submission 184342) | Corn, switchgrass and miscanthus rhizosphere microbial communities from Kellogg Biological Station, Michigan, USA - KBS K5-50-1 metaG... | ecosystem: Host-associated > Plants > Roots >...
CGATCCGAGCGCAGCCATCATCGACGCCCAATCCGTGAAAACGGTCGAGGAGTCCGGCGGCATCCGCGGATTCGACGCGCATAAATGGATCAAAGGTTGCAAGCGCCACTTGTTGGTGGATACCCTGGGCTTACCCCTCTCCTTCTTTGTCACACCGGCGAACGTGCATGATACGGTCGGCGCACGCTGTCTCTTGGCAGGACTCAAATACTTTGTCCCGCGACTCATCAAGATCTGGGCTGACCAGGCCTACCAAGGGCAGGAGCTGGCCGACTGGTGCAGGGCCACGGGTGGTTGGGACCTCGAGGTGGTCAAGCGCCCTCCAGGCGTACGCGGCTGGAGCCAGCAGCCGCGCAGATGGATTGTGGAACGAACATTCGCTTGGTTGCTTCGTCGCCGTCGGCTGGTCGTGGACTATGAGCGTAAAGTGCAGACCAGCGAGACCCTGATCGAGGTCGCGATGATTCGTCTGCTGCTGGCCCGCCTGGGCCGGCAGGCATCACGACAGACCAAACGCGCTGTCTGACGCCGCGTGGACCTGCGTCCAGCGCTGGAGACGGAGTGCGCCGCCTTGCAGCCCCAGGGTCTGAGGGCATAGGATTCATGCACAGGATGCAGCAGGATTCGACCCAGGCGCGATCGCACCGATCAGCGTCACCGCTGTCCGAGAGGGTCGACCATGGAGACGTTGGAGGCATTGCTCGGGCGCGAGCGCGAGATTGGCGTGCTCAACAATCTCCTTGACGGTGTCAGCGACCACGGCGCGGCGCTGGTCATGCGAGGCGAGGCGGGCGTCGGCAAGTCTGCGCTGCTCGCGGCGGCAAGCGCGCACGCCAGCGCGCTGGGTATGCGCGTCCTGACCATCACTGGCGCGCAAGCGGAAAGCCTGCTGCCCTTCGCTGGGCTGCATCAACTGCTCCATCCGCTCCTGGACCAGGCCGACGAGCTACCCGTGCCCCAGCGTGAGGCGCTCCATGCGGCCTTTGGCATGACTGACGGCAGTGGATTCAACCCCGCGCCCAATCTGTTCCTCATCGCGTTGGCGACGTTGGAGCTCCTCTCCAGCGCGGCAGAAAGGACGCCCCTGCTCGTCCTCGCCGAGGATGCGCAATGGCTGGATGGATCCACCGTCGATGCCTTGGCGTTCGTGGCCCGCCGCCTCGAGTCCGAGCCCATCGTGCTGCTGCTCGCCATCCGCGAGGGCGTTGCGAGCGCCCTGGCGGAGACTGGCCTCCCCGACCTGCAGCTGGAAGGTCTGGACGACGCGGCGGCCAGCGCGCTCCTCGACGCGCGTGCGCCAGAACTCGCTCCCGCCGTGCGCGAACGCCTGCTCGAGGAAGCCGCAGGCGTTCCCCTCGCGCTGCTCGAGCTGCCCACCGCGCTCAAAGCCGAACAACTGGGCGGGGCCGAGCCCTTACCTCCCTGGCTGCCGCTGACGATACGGCTGGAACGTATCTTTGGTGAGCGCGTCTCGCACCTGCCCGAGCCGACCCGCGCGCTCCTGCTCACCGCCGCGCTGGATACCGGTGAGTTCGCCGAGGCGCTGCAGGCCGCCACCCTCCTGGTAGGAGCGCCAGTGTCGGAGGAGGCGCTGGAGCCAGCGGTCGCGGCAGGACTGGCGCAGGTGGAGGATCACCTCATTCGCTTCCGCCATCCGCCGGTGCGCTCAGCGATCGCCCAGACAGCCGGCGGCGCGCGGCTGCGGGCGGCGCACGAAGCGCTCGCCAGCGCGCTTGCCCCCATCCGGATCGTCGCGTCTGGCATCGCGCGGCGGTGGTGGTTGGATACGATGACGCTGTGGCGCGCGAACTCGACGTCGCCGCCACCCACGCCGCACGTCGCGGCGCTCAAGCGGTGGCGGTGGCGGCGCTCGAGCGCGCCGCTGCCCTGACCCGCGATCCTGCGGAGCGCGGCGGACGACTCTTGCAAGCGGTCGAATGGGCGCGTGACCTTGGGCGTCCTGAGCTCGTGACGCAGCTGCTGCGTGAGGTCACCACCCTCGAGCTGCGCCCACTGGAGCGCGCGTGGTTGCTGTGGTTCCAAGAAGTCTATGCTGCGGAGGGCGCGTGGTCAGGCGCTGAGCGCGTGCGCACGTTCGTGGAGCTGGCCGAGCGCGCCGAGCAAGCGGGTGACGTGGAGCGCGCCGTGCGCACGCTGTATATGGTCGCCCTGCGGTGCTTTTGGTCGAATCCAGATGAGCAGACACGGCGGCTCGTGCTCACCACCGCTGAACAACTCCCAGCGCCTCCCGCGCATCCTATGCTGCTCTTTATCCTCGGGCTTGTCGCCCCCGTGGAACGGGGGGCGAGCGTGCTCGAGCGCCTGCCAGGCGCTGCTGCCGCGGTGAGCGGAGATCCCCTAGCGGAGTTCGACCTGGGATTCGCCGCGAGCGCGATCGGCGATTGCGAGCGCTCGCTGGAGTTGCTCACGACGGCGATCGCTGGCCTGCGCACGCAGGGCGCCGTGGGCGCGTTAGGGCAAGCGCTGGTGTCTCAGGCATGGACGGCGATCTGTTTGGGCAACTGGACGGTGGCGGCGACGGCGGCTGGTGAAGCCTCGCGCATGGCCGAGGAGACGCGGCAGTCGAACTACGTGGCGGTGGCCTCCCTGGCCCAAGCGACGGTGGCGGCGGCGCGCGGAGATGAACCCCGCGCGGAGGCGCTGGCGGCGGGTGTGGAGCGTGGCCTGCTGGCGGCGGGAGCATATCCTCTGCTCGCGCTCGTCCAGATGGCGCGCGGGTTTGCGGCGCTAGGCCAGGGGCGGCACGCCGAGGCGTACGAGCAGTTGCGTCGCCTCTTCGATCCCGCTGATCTCGCCTATCACCCCCATGTGCGGTGGTGGGCGGCCACCGACTACCTGGAGGCGGCATTACACAGCGCTCACCTCGAGGAGGCGCGCGCCATCGTTGCAGAGATGGAATCGCTGCTGGAGCAGACCCACTCTCCTCTCCTGCAGGTACGCCTGGCGTATGCGCGTCCGCTCCTGGCCGAGGATCAGGACGCCGAGGCGCTCTACCTGGCGAGTCTTGGTGAGAACCTGACACATTGGCCGTTCGTGCGTGCACGGCTGCAACTAGGGTATGGCGGCTGGCTGCGCCGCCACCGGCGCATGGCCGACTCCCGCCCGCCGCTACGCGCCGCGGTCGAAGTGTTCGACGCGCTCGGCGCGCTCCCGTGGGCTGAGCGCGCCCGCCAGGAGCTGCGCGCCTCGGGCGAGGTGAGACGCTCCAGAACCGTCGATGCGCGCGACCAGCTCTCGCCCCAGGAGTTGCAGATCGCCCAGTTGGCCACTGAGGGCCTCTCCAACCGCGAGATTGGCCAGCGCCTCTATCTCTCGCATCGCACGGTCGGTTCCCATCTCTACCGCATATTCCCAAAACTGGGGATCACCTCGCGCGCCGAGCTCCACACGGCGCTCGAGGGAGCGCGCCGAACCGGAGCCGCAGGCTGAAACCCGAGGGCGCGCCTCTTGTCAACAGCCAGAGGTTACTCTTCTGGAGCATACCCACCCACGTGCAGTCAATTGACTCAAGCTATGTTCCTCATGTTCCCCATACACTCCCTTTAGGTCGAGATCGTCGCGATCGGCTCACTGACGCAGCCAGCGAGGCGCGTCCACGTGGAAGGGGCGCATTGTGGGACGCATTCCCGTCGGTATGGAGAACTCTGGCGCTATCATGCTCCACTATGAGGATCATGGCGCGGGCACGCCGGTAGTGCTGATCCATGGTTATCCAGCCAGCAGCCGTTCCTGGAAGAAGCAGGCGCAGGCGCTACTGAGCGTGGGCTACCGGGTCATCACGTATGATCGCAGGGGATTCGGCGAGTCCAGTCAGGCGACATCGGGGTATGACTACGACACGCTCTCCCACGACCTGCATACCCTCATGACTAAGCTCGACCTGCGCGACGTCGCGCTGGTTGGCCACTGTATGGGCACAGGTGAGGCGATTCGCTATCTCGCAACCGTTGGGTCCGAGCGGGTGAGCAAGGTGGTCTTGCTCGCTCCACTGCCACCGTTCCTCCTCAGGACTTCTGATAACCCTGAGGGCGTGCGACAAGAGGTCTTTGACGCCATCATCAAGGCGATGCTGGCGCGCCGACCAACGTACATAAAAGCCCTTCTTGACGACATCTACAATGTGGACGTCCTGGGCGACTCCCGCGTGAGTGAGCAGGACCTGCAGTTCAGCTGGAACGTCGCGGTCAGCGCGTCGGCACAGGCGACACTGGACTGCATTGTGGCGTGGTTCACCGACTTCCGCCAGGACTTGCCCAAGATTGATCTCCCCACCCTCATCCTGCAGGGTGATCAGGATCGCATCTTTCCGATCCATGTCACCGGGCGTCGGTTATCAACGCTCATCAAGGACGCGCGGTTCGTGGTCATCGAGGGCGGTCCACATGCCGTTCACTGGACCCACGCCGAGGAGGTGAACCGCGCCCTGCTTGAGTTCCTCGGCCAGTAAGATCAAGCGAGAGAATACACCGGCGACGGTGCGCTTGGACGCGCTCCTTGGCGATGATGGTACGCCGGCCAGGAATCGCAGCGAGTGAATGTGCGGTCTCCACGCGGGAGGTGAGCATGCAACACATGACTATGAAAGAACAATCACTATTTGGTAGCCTATTGCTGCGGCACCGGGCAGCGCAGCGCATGACACAGGAGCAACTGGCTGCTCGCGCTGGTCTCAGTCCTGATGCTATCGCGGCGCTGGAGCGTGGCAAGCGGCGCACGCCGCGCACCGCCACCATCGAGTTGCTCGCCACTGCGCTGGCGCTCGACGACTCAGCGCGCGCCGAGTTCCTCGCAGCGGCCCGTGCGTCCGTTATGTCGCCCGGCGCAGGCGAGGCGGAACAGACCAACGGCGCAGAGTTCCCCACGCGCAGGTGGCCGCTTCCCCCTGAGCCGACCGCGCTGGTGGGTCGAACCAGTGAGCTGGACACGATCCTGCAGCGGCTCACCGTCGAGGATGTGCGTCTGCTGACCCTGACCGGCCCAGCTGGGGTGGGAAAGACCCGTCTAGCGCTCGCCGCCGCCGCACGCCTCACAGAAGATACCAGTCGCTTCCCTGACGGTGTAGTTGTCGTGGATCTCACTCCAGTGCGCGACCCCAACCTCGTGCTGGGCGCAATAGCAGGGGCGTTGGGCCTCCTCGATGTTAGCAGCCGTCCCATCTTGGATCGTCTGGTAGATACGCTTGCGGATCGGCGAATGCTGTTGGCGCTGGACAACTTCGAGCAGGTGCTCCCTGCCGCCGCGTCGCTGGCCGAGTTGCTGGCGGCCTGTCCGCGGCTTGCGCTGTTGGTGACCAGCCGGGCGTCATTGCGGCTGCGCTGGGAGCAGACACTGCGCATCGCGCCGCTGCCACTCCCTGACCTCTCCGCTACGCTATCGCCACCCGACGTGCTATTAACTGTACCGTCGGTGGAGTTCTTCGTCGGCCGGGCGCGGGCACACCGCGCCGACTTCGTCCTCACTGAACAGCAGGCGCCGCTGGTAGCCCAACTGGTGGCGCAGTTGGATGGGTTGCCCCTGGCGCTCGAGTTAGCCGCGGCCCGTCTGGATGTGCTCTCGCTGCCGACGCTGGCGCGGCGGCTGGACGACCGCCTACGGCTGCTGGCGTCGCAGGCGCCGGACCGGCCGGAGCGGCAGCAGAGCTTAGAGGCGGCGGTAGGTTGGAGCTATGACCTGCTGTCCGATGCAGAACAGCGGCTCTTCCGTTGCCTGGGGGTCTTCGTTGGCCGCGTGAGCCTCGACGCGATCTCCGCAGTCGTCGGCGCAGTGAGCGCGGCGCGACCAGAGGCGACAGCCGGGGAGGACCGGGACGCCGGGCGCACGCTGTCTCGACTGCTCTCGCTGGCGGAGAACAGCCTGGTCCTGCCGCTCCCGCCACAGCTCAACGCGCTTGATGAACCCTGCTGGCAGGGAAAAGAAGGCGAGCTGGCAGAGCTCGAGGAGGCCGAGGAGGACGACGACTCGGAGCCGGCGTTCGGCATGCTGGAGACAGTGCGCGAGTACGCCGAGATGCGGCTGGCCGCAGCGGACGAACTGGTGGCGGCTCGGCGCGCGCACGCCCACTCCTTCCTGGCGCTGGCCGAACGCGCCGACGGCGCGCTGCGTGGGCGGGATCAGCGCGTCTGGGTCCTGCGGCTGGAGCGCGACTTGGACAACCTGCGCGCTGCGCTGCGCTGGCTGCTCGACCAGGACGACGATGCGGACCGAGCGGCAGCGCTGCGGCTGGCCGGCGCGCTGGGCGGGTTTTGGTTGACGCGCGGCTACTATGCGGAGGGCGGGCGCTGGCTGGAGGAAGCGCTGGCACGCGCACCGCAGGGGAAGGAGGGAGAGGAGGGCGCCGATCCGGACGCGCGCGCCCGCGCGCTGCTCGTCGCCGGGGCGCTCCTGGTGCTGCGAGGCGAATTCGCGCAGGCGCAGGCAGCGCTTGGGGAGGCGTTGACGCTGGCCGAGCAGTGGCGAGATCCAGCAGCCGCGGCGATGGCGTTTACCTACCTGGGCATTGGAGCGGTCTACGCTGGGGAGAGAGCGGAAGCGATGCCCCTGCTGCAGGAGGCGTTGCGCCGCTGGACGGCGCTCGGCGATCGCGCCAGCCTCGGCCAGACGTTGTTCTATCTCGGCGTCGCCGCTGAGGCGACGGACGACGTCGAGGGCGCTACGACATACTATGCTGGTGCGCTGGAGGAGCTCGGCGCTGCAGGAGATGCGCAGTACGCAGGGATCGTCTGCTGCTTTCTCGGGGTAGCCGAGGGGCGACGCGGAAAGCTGTCGAGCGCCGTAGAGCGCATCCGGGCGGCCGCGCGGACCAGTGTCGCGTTGCGTGCTCGGTTTCTCCTCAGTTTCGCCGCCCAGGCGGCGGTGGCGCTCGGGGAAGCGCGCGCGGCGCCGGCCCAGTGGGTCCGCCTGTTAGGGGCGGCGGACGCCCTCAAGCAGGCGACAGGAGCGACCTTCGCTTGGGAGCACATGCCAGCGGGGCAGGACGTGGCTGATCTCCTCGAGCGGCTCGCGCAGGGGGAAGAGGGCGAGGGAGAGTTAGCGGCGGCGTATCGCGAGGGGCGCATGCTGCCGTTCGGCGCGGTGGCCACCCTGACCCTGCGGCTGCTGGAGGACCTCGCCCAGGCGCTGACCGATCGGACAGCGGCATCGGCTGGCGCTTCTGCGGCATCTCCTGCGCCTCAGCAGACAGACCAGCGCCAGAGTCCGTTGACCGTGCGCGAGGCCGAGGTCCTGCGGCTGGTGGCCCAGGGCCACTCGAGTAAGGCCATCGGCCGCAGGCTCTTCCTCTCTCCCAGCACCGTCAATCATCACATCCAATCGATCTTCAACAAGCTCGGCGTCGACACACGCGCCCAGGCGGTCGCCGTGGCGACCCAACGACAGCTCTTGTAGAACAGTTGCACACCTTGCGAGGGCGGCGCAACACACTCGGGCGCGCCAACTCCTTGCGCCTTATCGTCGTGGCTAATAGTGCGAACGTGATCCAGCAGACCTCATCCATTGCTCAATGCAAGCGCTGCTCTCTTGGTGCGCCAACTAGCTAATTTGTGCAAGAGGTTGCGCTGCGCCTCCACGACACAATTGCAAGAATTCACGATGCGGCCAGCCGTCGCCAGGCATATGCTCGTCTCAACAGGAATCGCGAGTGGGAGCCTGGAAGGAGAACGAGCATGCCCATGAAACGACGCGATGTCTGTCCCGACTTCACTCGGGACGAATGGCAGATGTTGCAGCGACTCCACTTGCGGTACCAGCAGGATCGTGACTTGTTGACCGCACGCGAAGTGGCGCGGCTGCGCTTCCTGCGCTGGCTCGCAGTGACCGGCCGGCTGGTTGAGGATGGAGGTCCCGCGCCGGCTAGAGAGCGCGTCGAGGCGTCTAACCAATGAGCGAAGGCTTAAATGGTTGGATCACACCCCTGTCTGTCGGCACACAGGCCCCTGATTTCACGCTGCCGCACACGGCGCACGCGCAGGTGGCGCTGCACAGGCTACGCGAGAATCCCGTCGTGTTGGTGTTCTACCCCATGGACTGGGAACCGGTCTCGCGCGAGCAGCTCAGGCTCTATCAAGACTTTGGCGACGACTTCGCGGCCTTCGGAGCGCATGTGCTCGGCATCTCCACAGACCATGTCAACAGCCATGAAGCCTTCGCGCGTGACGCGCAAATTCGCTTTCCGTTGCTGGCCGATTTCCAGCCGCGCGGGCTGGTCGCCCGTCAGTATGGTGTGTTTCGCGAGGCGCAAGGCGTGAGCGCCCGTGCGCTCTTCGTGCTCGACTCCCAGCGCGTCATCCGCTTTAGCAAGGTGTATCCCGATGCGCTGAATCCGGGCGTTGACGAGCTATTGACCACGTTAGAGGCCCTCGCCCAAGAGCATGAGAGCACGGACAACAATCCATAACCCATAGTGGTAGCAGGAGTGCGGCCCGTCAAGCGCATACGAGAAGCCATCTCATAAACGGGTGGTAATCTGTAGCCGAGTGGAGGGTGCAGCGAGGATAGACCTGACGGACGAGCAATGGAAGGTGTTGATGCCCCTTATTGGCGAGCTGCCACGACGCTCAGACGGGCGCGGGCGACCCTGGCGCAGCAGTCGGGAGGCGCTCTAAAGAGCAGGAGAAGCAAGGATGGCCAATGAATCTCTCACTCCAGCGAACAAGCCGCCCCTGAAGGCGCTGAGTCAGCGCCTGGAAGAGTTGGGGCGCCGCCTGCAGCGGCCACGCGGTCACCCACGGGCGCTGCCAAACCTCGGTCGATGGCTGCGCATCCTCGGCCCTGGCCTCATCACCGGCGCCGCCGACGACGACCCTTCGGGCATCGGGACGTATTCGCAGGCCGGCGCGGCGTTCGGCACGGGGCTGCTCTGGATGGCGCTCTACATGCTCCCGCTCATGATCGCCGTGCAGGAGATGTGCGGACGGATAGGCCTGGTGACGGGCAAGGGCATCGCCAGCATCGTCAAGAGCCATTACAGCCGGCGCGCGCTGCGCCTCTCCGTCGCGCTGCTGTTGATCGCCAACACGATCAACATCGGCGCCGATCTGGGCGCTATGGCCGCCTCGACCCGCTTGCTCCTCCCGCAAGTGCCATTCTATCCCTTGCTCATCGCCTTCGCCCTCGCCATGATCGTGCTGGAAGTCTATGTACCCTACCCGGCGTACGCGCGCGTGCTCAAGATCCTCGCGCTGGCGCTACTCGCCTACATCGTGACGGGCATCGCGCTGCATCCGCAGTGGGGCCCGCTGCTCGCAGCCACCCTCATTCCTCAATTCCAATTCACTCCAGCGTACCTGGCGTTGGTGGTGGCGATGCTGGGCACGACGATCAGCCCGTACCTTTTCTTCTGGCAGGCCTCAGAGGAGGTGGAGGAGTCGGAGCTGCAACAAGCGGAAGCGCCCAAAGTGGAGGCCAGGCGCACGCCAGCGGCGCTGCTGCAGCGACTCAAGGACCTGCGTCTTGATACGTCGCTTGGTATGATTGCCTCGCAGGTGACGACCTGGTTCATCATCATGACGGCGAGCAGCACACTCCACGCCCATGGGATCACCAACATCCAGACCGCCGATCAGGCGGCGGCGGCGTTGCAGCCCTTTGCGGGTCGCTTCGCGGAAACGCTCTTCGCGGTGGGCATCGTGGGCACCGGCTTACTGGCGATCCCCGTGCTAGCGGGTTCGGCGGCGTATGGCGTCGCGGAGGCGTTTGGCTGGGCGGAGGGGCTGGGGCAGCGGGCGGCGAACGCGCGTGGCTTCTACGCCGTGATCGCGCTGGCGACGCTGGTGGGGCTGTTCCTCAACTTCCTGGGGATCAATCCTATCACCGCGCTGGTCTACACCGCCATTATCAACGGCGTCGTCGCTGTGCCGCTGCTCGTGCTGATCCTGCTCGTCGCTAACAACCGCGCCATCATGGGCGACTATACCAACGGGCGTCTCTCCAATGTGATTGGCGTGCTCACGGCGCTGTTCATGAGCCTCGCCGCCGTCTTCACTTTAGGATCGCTGTTTGGTTAAGAGGAAGATCATGACCTGGGACGCGTATCTGCTCACGCTGCCGCTGGCCGTCTTTCAGGCGTAACTGTACGGCGCCCCGGCTGCGCTAGAAAAAGCACGTGATCAACGATACGGGTCGCCTACGTCACGCGACTCCCACCTGCGGCCACAATGAGATTCCGCGCTGCTGGTACTCCATGTCGCCCTCCAGGTGCGTCTGGTTGCCTGTGAGAGCAGTATACAAGACGTCCCTTTGGCGTGCTCACGGCGCGTTCAGCGCCGACGCCAATCGGATCAAGGGAGGCGCCTCAAACCACCGATCGTCTGTTCAGCGCTCGGCTAGCCCTTTGGCCGTCAGCGCAATTCTTGCCCTGACTAAACTTTTACTTGAGATCTGATCGGGCACTCGTTGCAGCATGAAGACCACGGCAAGAGAAATACTACATTTTTAGCGATGCTGGCCCGTCACTCGACGCGCATAGTGGTCTTGATATGTGATGACTATGGCACAGAATAGGAGCAATTGTAGCGGCCCCAAGCGCGGTTACCGCTGCTCAGGTGGGGAGGTGGATCAGGTATGAGAGGTCGCAGACAGCCTACAGCGGCGGTGTCTGCAAGACGGATAGTCTCTCTCGGCCTGGCGCTTGGTGTAACGTTGCTCGCGCTGCTGGTGACGCCGGTCGCGGGCGCAGCGCCCTCCCAGTCGTTTGCGTCGCACATCGCCGCACAGACACCGACCGTCACCATCAGCAATCCGATCGCCACGCCGGATGCGCCGACGCCTACGCCGGGAGGTCCACCCACCGCCACTCCGTCGCCCACCCCAACAAGGGCGGCCACGGCGACGACGGCGACGACGGCGACGACGGCGACGACGCCCACATCCACTCCCAGCGCTGGAAGCACGCCCACTCCGACTCCGCCTACAACCACCACCGCGAGCGCCTCTGCGTCACTGGCGCATGTCCCGGCGGGCACAATGAGCATCACCTACAACCCGGCCACCCGTATTGCCCGCACCGTCTTCAAGATGACGGGGATGTCGCAGAGGGGCACGGCGGTAGCGGTCGTGCTCAATGGCACTTGCTCCGCCCCCGGTGGCGTGGCGTGGCGGGGGGCGAGGTTTGTCGCTGATGCGAACGGCATCGTCAACCACTTTGTGGTCGTCTATGGCGGTGTGAGTGGCATTCCGACCGGGCATGTGGTCGCCATTGAGACGGTGCAAGGTAGAAATGAGCCGCGCGTGGGCTATCTGCTCGCCTGCGGCCCCGTCGAGACGGCAGGCGGAAATAGCGGCTCGGTCACCCTCGGCCCGGCGCCAGGAGTGACCAATGGCAATGTCACCGGCAGCGCGCAGCTGACTCAATCGAACGACGCACTGACGGTCAAGGCGCAGGCGTCAGGACTGCATCCCGGGGCGACGTACGCCACCTCGCTCAACCTGGGCAGTTGCCAATGGTTGAGCGAGGTCCTCTATGATCTGCCCCAGATGAGCGCCGACGCGACTGGCAATGGCTCGGTCACGATCACCATCAACAATGCCGAGCCGATCTCCGCCAGCAACAACTGGTACATCGCCATTGACTATAGCGCGACGCTCAATCGCAACTATTTCATGCCGATTTCCTGCGGCAATGTGGCCGTCAGCGCGCCAAGCTGAACCGTGTGACACATTGACGTGAGTGACAGGTCGCGGTGATCTGTCAGCGGTGATCCGGTACGGATGAGGCCCATCAGGGGCAAGCTCCACGCGCCGCCCGCGCCTATCGCAACGGGGCGCGCCATACGGTGGATGATGTCGCCGTAGTTGTCTGCCATCGCCGTCTACCCTTCCACAATGGCGCTGACGCCGAACCAGCAAAGCGCAGTACCAACAAGAAAGAGCAATAAGCTTACCAAGCTGATAAACCATATGCCTTCAACGCGCCCGTCCCGCGCCAGGCGCGAGAGTATCCAGGCGACGCCTATACTCACAATCAACGCGGCGATACCGACCAGAAGAACCAGTAGGCCGGTCGTTTGTTGGGCACTCATGGCAGTCCCGCCTTCAACTCGTGTATTTCCTGTTTTATCCGCTTCGCTGTTTCTTCCTCATGGATACGCCCGAGAGCGTGTGGAGTACCGCGTTTCATGTCACAGTCGGCTCACAGTGCGATGCCAGACCTAACAAGCCATCTTCTGACCTTGTCCCAAGGTCAGCTTGCAAGATGATCACTCATGCGGGCGAACCGGCCGCTGTTCCACACACCTGTAGGCGCGCGCTGCATGCCCTTGGCCTGCATTTCCGCTTGCGTCAGACAGTCGGCGCGAAGCCCCCATAGGCCGCCGACACATACCCACCTCCTTTCTCGAGTGGTCGCTGGCCAGAGGAGCTAGAGGCCGTGGAGGGTATCACGCAGGGGAGAGCGGGTCAGGACGAAGCTGAGAGCGCGTAGTGAGGGTGGAGAGCGCCGCTGTGCGCCGACTGTGAGGGGACTGTGCTTTGCTGGGAGAAGAAGGAGAGACGCCAGATACGGGGCCTTCGCTGCATCTGGGTCGTCTCGCCCCTTCGATCAGGAGGCCCGTGATGCTCCGCAAGGTCTTGCTTGTCTGCGGTATGTTGGCTTCGCTCCTATATGTCAGCGCCACCATCCTTGGCGCGACGCAATGGAACGACTATGATTGGACCACGCGCTCGGTGAGCGAGCTGTTCGCTCTGGACGCTCCGTCGCGACCACTCGTTGCGACCGCCTTTTTGGTCTATGGGGTGTTGATGATCGCCTTCGGCGTGGGGGTGTGGCTGTCGGCTGGGCGCCAACGGTCGCTGCGCCTCTTGGGAGGGCTACTCATCGCCTACGCGCTCGTTGGCTTGCCGGGGCCGCTCTTCTTCTCGATGCACACGATGGTGCGCGGGGGGGGAGCCCAGGGAATGGCGTCGAGCGACGTCCTGCACATCATCCTCACGGCGGCGCTGGTGCTGCTCATTCTGGTCAGCGTCGGGGTCGGGACGACGGCGTTCGGCGCGCCGTTCCGTCTTTACTCCATCGGGACCCTGCTGGTCGTCCTGGTGTTTGGCGCGTTGGCCGGCGTACAGAGTGGCCAGATGGCGGGCAACCTGCCGACACCCTGGCTGGGGGTGGAGGAGCGCCTCAACATCTTTGGCTACATGCTCTGGGTGGTGGTTCTGGCTATCGGTCTGCTCCGCGCCCAAGGCGCCAGCGCGCGAAGACAAGTGGGAAACTCATCCATGACTCCGCAGGTCACTCCACAGCCGACACAGCGGGAGAGCATACCAGTCGCGCCACATCGCTGATGTCCTTCCGGCACATGCGGCGCCTTGAGATTGGCCATCGGTGATTCAGCGATGAACGCCTCGACGTGCTTGCGAGTGAACGCCTTGATCTCTACGGGGATGCGCCGGAGCAAGAGGAAGCCGCTGAAGATCGCGAGCGCCTCCAGATAGCTGCTCACCGTGTGTGGCGCCTTGTTGGCCGCCTGGAGCCTCAGCCCGAAATGGCCGGCGAGGTCGCCGACGGGATGGGGCCTGCGCTGCTGCGTGCGAGAGCGGGACACGGAGGTGGATGCGCGTGCAGGCTGAGAGTACAGCCGACAGTCCTGATGACACATGGGCTACTAAAGTGAAGATGTGGACTATGCCACTGGTTATCCTTGATCATGTCATCAAGGCGACGGGGAATAGCAAGGCAAAGGCGTTAGCGTCAGTATCGCTTCGACCCCTCTTGCGCATCTGGGTGAACATCCCGAGGATGCGCCTGTCTCGGCTCATCAGCGCCGTCCACTCGTCTCGTCCTCGGCGGCGAGCGCGTCCAGGGCCGTGAGCAGCTCGTCGACGCCCGGATTCAGTGGATCGGGATAGGCCTTGCCGAAGCGGATGAGCCGCTTGCGGTCGAGGACGAAGAGAGCTCGCGCACTCACGCCCAGCGCCTCGGGCCGCACCTCATACTAGCGCGCCACCTGCCCGCGTGGCTGGAAATCGGCCAGCAGTGGGAAGTGGAGCTGCGCGTCGTGCGCAAGGCCTCGTGGCTGTAGAGATGGTCGCAAGAAATACCCAGCAGCCGCACGCCGAGGCGGTTGAAGGCGCCAGTGTGCCCTTGGTACAGCGTGAGCTGCTCGCGCGAGACCGGAAGGAAGGCGCGCAATGATCATGCCCTCGAATCCACGAAGCACAGGGCGCGCCGTATTGGGTGAGGTATCATGAGGCGTCACTTCATGGGATATGTTCCAGGATTTGCTTCAAGCGCGTTGGATTGGTTATCGATGCGCTTGGAATCTGACAGAGAAAGTCAGAAGCTATGTCCATGTCGATCGTTGAACTGCTCCTGGTGTTGCTCTTCGCCGTGGCGCTGCTCGCGTTCCTTGCCGGGCGCATCCACCTACCCTATCCCATTGTGCTCGTGCTCGGTGGCTTAGCGCTGGGCTTCGTCCCCGGCTTACCTTCCATCGAATTGCAGCCCGAGCTCATCTTTCTGCTCTTCCTGCCACTGCTGCTCTACGCGGACGCCTGGAGCACCTCGTGGCGCGACTTTCGCCTCAATCTGCGTTCGATCAGCCTGCTCGCCATCGGACTCGTCATCGCCACGATGCTGGTGGTGGCGATCGTCGCCCATGCCGTCCTCCCGCACTTCTCCTGGGCGGCGGCCTTCGTCCTGGGCGCCATCGTCTCGCCCACCGACGCGGTCGCCGCGACTGCGATCGCCCAGCGCCTGGGCGCGCCGCAGCGGTTGGTGACCATCGTCGAGGGTGAGAGCTTGGTGAACGATGCGAGTGGGCTGGTGCTCTATCGCTTCGCGCTCGTCGCCGTCATCACTGGCGCCTTCTCGTTCGCGCAGGCGGGGCTGAGCTTCGTCTGGGTCTGTGTGGGAGGCGTGGCCATAGGTCTCTTCGTCGCCTGGCTCTACGCGCAGATCGAGCGGCGGCTGGACGACTTACCTGTCGAGGTCACGCTCTCGTTCCTCGTGCCGTTCGCAGCCTACATTCCCGCCGAAGCGCTTGGCGCCTCAGGTGTGCTCGCCGTGGTCGCGGCGGGTCTGTATTCAGGACGCAAGAGCGCGCGCATCATCTCCCCAGCGTCGCGCTTGCAGGCCGAATCGGTCTGGGAACTGCTCGTCTTCATCCTCAACGGGGTCGCCTTCATCCTCATCGGCTTGCAATTGCGCACGCTGCTCGGTCTGGTGCAGGCCGAGCACATCACCGGCGGCGAGTTGCTGACCTATGGCGCGGTGGTGAGTCTGGTGGTGATCCTCATACGATTGGTGTGGGTCTTTCCCGGGGCCTACATACCACGATGGCTGTTTCCCTCCATCCGTGCGCGCGATCCCTATCCGAGTTGGCGCATCGTGTTCGTCCTTGGCTGGATGGGCATGCGAGGCGTGGTCTCGTTAGCCGCCGCCTTAGCGCTCCCGCTGACGTTGTCGTCGGGCCAGGCATTCCGCGAGCGCCCGCTGATTGTATTGCTGACCTACTGCGTGATCCTGGCGACGCTGGTCGGGCAGGGGCTCACACTGCCCACGCTGATGCGCAAGCTCGGCGTAGGCAGCGACGGGGCTGCGGACCGGGAAGAGGAGGTCGCGCGGCTCACCTCGGCGCGCGCGGCGCTGCGTCGCATCGATGAGTTGGCCGACGAGAAGTGGGCCAGCCAGGAGACAGTGGCCTATCTGCGTGCGATCCACGAACATCGGACGCATCGTTTTGATGGAGATGGTGATGCAGACGAGGCGGAGCGCGATCGGGTGGAAGACGATGTCACGCGGCGCCTGAAGCGTGAGGTGCTTCTTGCTGAGCGCCAGGCAGTGATCCAGTTACGTGATGAGGGAGCGATCGGTGATGGTGTGTTACGCCGCCTTGAGCGCGAGCTCGACCTGCAAGATATCTGGCTCGAGGGGTAATCGGATGGAGCCAAAATTGCGTTAGCCGAGATGCTTGTTCGAGCGAATAAAACGCGAGGAAGTGCGAATTCAGCGACTCTACGACGCGCTGCGCATGAGAAAAGCAAAAAAGAGAACGGAAGCTGTCGCTCCCGTTCCTGCCTACTCTGGTGAGCCCCCCCGGACTCGAACCGGGAACCCGCTGATGAAGAGTTAACCTCTTCAGCTTTTTCTGCTCGCCTGGCGGAAACGGCCATGTGAAGCCACTTCTATGCCATATGGTAATGCAACACTAACCATCAGTTAGCTGCTTGACCCGAGTATACCATGGACCATAATTTCATTGGGATATGTCGGCCGCGCAAGGAGGCAGTGAGGGGCTTGGCTGCGATCTCTGGACAACATCAAGGCGCGATCTGCAGTGCAGTATCCCAGTTCGTACTTGGGCCGCAGCAGTGGTCAAATGGACTGCACCACTGATTACCCTTGAGAATGTGCTGAAGATCACAGACGGTAGCGTCAAGACCCGGACGCCGTCCACCACCCGGGCCAACGCGGGCGTGAATGGTGAAGTCCCGTCAAAGAATTGACTCAGATATGAGAAGGAAGGCCGCCCTGGCAATCCAGAGCGACCTGCATTTTGCGCCTTGCAGTCTGATGTGAGATGGTCGAGTGCTGCACAGATCAGTCGAGACGCATGGATGCTTGCTGCTTCTGCTATCGGGGGCTGGCTGAGCAAGCAGCGAGAAGCCCAGTGTCTTGTCACCTTGTTGGCAGGGTACACGGTTTCAGTACTTCAGATCTCCCTCGTCTGCTGACAAGGGAGATCTCCTATTCATGAGAATGACAACTCGTTGGCTGGTGTGATGTGGAGCGCACGCTTGCACACCATGTATACAGTTGGCTGTTGTCTTAGGCCATTCCAGGGGATAACTCCGTCCAGCATGACTATCTTCCTTGCTTTCTCTACGACGGACTTGGACACGACGGGCCACTACTTGGGCGCACGAGCGGTGTCAAATCGCTGGCATCCCCGCCCATTTTGTGAGACAGTTTTCCTGGCTCCTGGTGGTCTCATTGGTGCTTGATAACTCCAATGTTCCCCAGCAGCAGCCACCCCCGTATTTTCAAGCGCACTCAGGAGAGTTTCATGTTGAAACAGGTAGACGCTGGCGTTCTTCAGGTGGGGTATGTGGAGTATGGAGTGCCAAACGGTAGTTGTGTGGTATTGCTCCATGGGTTTCCCTATGACGCCAACGCTTACTCAGAAGTTGCCCCGCTCTTGGTTGCGGCACAGTACCGAGTCATCGTGCCATACCTGCGCGGTTTCGGTCCAACGCGCTTTCTGTCATTGGACGTGCCCAGATCAGGACAACAAGCTGCCTTGGGGCATGACTTGAAAGCGCTACTCGATGCGCTCCAGATAGAAACAGCGCTGCTTGCCGGTTACGACTGGGGCGGGAGAGCAGCCTGTAGTGTCGCAGCGCTGTGGCCCCATCGTGTCATCGGGCTGGTCACTGGCGGGGGCTACAACATCCAGCGCATTGAGGGGGCGTTGACGCCACAAGCACCGGAAGCGGAGATGCGCTATTGGTATCAGTACTACTTTCATGGCGAACGTGGTCGAGCTGGCTTGGCAGAATACCGACGCGAGTTTTGTCGCTTGTTGTGGCGGCTCTGGTCTCCGAACTGGCAATTTGATGAGACCCTCTACGCCAAGACTGCCGAGTCGTTCGAGAATGAGGATTTTGTCGATGTGGTTGTTCACTCCTATCGTCATCGATTTGGACTGGCGCCTGGTGATCCGGCCGTCGAAGACATCGAACGGCGCTTGGCAGTCAGTCCAGCCATCACGGTACCGAGCATAGCGTTGGAAGGGACGGGAGACGGAGTTACCCCACCGGGAAGCTATAGTCATCTCGATCATTTATTTGTAGGCGGATTGCAACGACAAGTGATTCCACAGGTAGGACACAATCTTCCTCAAGAAGCGCCGCAGGAGTTCGCGGCTGCGGTGCTTGAAGTGTCAAGGCGCAGCCAGCCAAAGGGAAATAGCAGCGCATGACCTTCCGGTAATGGAGCATTTTCGGCGCTAAAGCCGCAGAGAAATACGTCGCCTTCAACAGCGTGGCGCAATGTGTACGAACCATGCACCGAGCCTAGACTCTTCACCACGCGCGCCCTGAACAACCGGCGCTCACTGCCTTTCAACGCTGTCGCCGTCTCGATATACACCTGCTTGGTTTCGTCCGTCAGTTCCATCGCTGCCTCCCCGCCTTTGCCTCTATTCTACCTCCTTCCCTGGACGGCTTTTTTCTCTGCAATGACCTTAGGCGCTGGTAACGCGATTCTTTGCGAGGCGCCAGCAGGCGATGCTATGATCTGGTGTGCGCGATCCTGTGTACGCTCGATAGGCCTATCGAGCGGCTTAGCCACGGCCCCGTATGATAAACCTGCGGTGATGGTGGAAGGGATCAGGCATGGACGCCCTCATCGGCCGCGAACGCGAGATCGAGTCGCTCGAGCGCCTCATCGACCAGGTCAATGAACGCGGCGCAGCGCTCCTCATCTGTGGCGCTGTGAGCACGAGGCGCCGTCGACATCGAAGAGCCGCGCGAGTAAGGCGACCGCGCTGTGGTAGATGCCATGATAGTCGTCATACGTGTAGGAGCGAGCGCTGTCCCTGGCGGCGCGCTGCTTCTCGAGCAACAGCGCTATCCGGCGCTCGAGCAGTTGGAGCGCCTTGGCTTTCGATATTAGCATGATCGGCATGGCGACCTCTCGCGACAGGATGTGCGCGCCGGTCAGACCCCGGAGCACTCGACTGGAGCCACCCAGCGGCGCGCGACTCTCTGCTGAACGCTGCATTTTACAGTAGTGCGAGCCGTGGACGAGCGAAGCCGGGAAGCAAGGGAAAAGAGCGGTTTCTCCTGCGCCTCGCCCTGCGCTACCTGGACGAATCACAAACAGGCAGAGTCCATGCTATGGCCTGGCGGCCGGGAGCATCAACCGCGACGCCTCTCCACGATCAAGCATCGCCTTTGCTCCTGAGGCGTGGGTCACGAACCTGAACGTGGGCGCAGCGCCTGTGTTAGTCTAGAACTAGGTTGTACGTGGGTCATCGCGCGTCCTAGAACTGTGAGGAGGGCGGCGTGCAGCTCTTCAACTCCCTCACGCAGCAGTATGCGACCTTTGAGCCACAAGGCGAGGGCGTCAGCCTCTACGTTTGTGGCGTCACGCCGTACGACACTGCTCATCTCGGGCATGCATTTGTATATTCGACCTTCGACGTTCTCGTTCGCTTGCTCCGATTTCGCGGATTCACCGTCCGCTATGTACAAAACGTCACGGACATTGATGACGCCCTCTTCGCGCGCGTACGGGAGTTGGGCGACGTCACCTGGGATGCCCTGGCGCGGCGCGAGACGGAGCGCTTCGTACACGAGATGGAGGCCATCAACATCGGTGTGCCGGAGCGCCTCGTGCCAGCCTCGACCCAGCTCCCTGCGATGCTCGAGCTCATCGCCCAGCTCCTCCAAGGCGGCTTCGCCTATGTGCGCGATGGCTGGGTGTATTTCAGCGTGCGGCGCGATCCGATGTTTGGCCGTCTGGCCTACGCCGCAGGACTGCTTGACGACGCGCAGCGGCTGGAGGTGGCGATCAGTATGGCAACGACCCCGCTGACCCACGCAAGGAAGACCCCTTGGACTTCGTGCTCTGGCGCCAGTCTGAGCCCGACGAGCCGTCTTGGCCGAGTCCGTGGGGCGCCGGTCGGCCTGGATGGCATATTGAGTGCTCCGCCATCGCGACCACGTTTCTGGGGGCGCAACTCGACATCCACGGTGGGGGAGCGGATCTGATCTTTCCTCACCATAGTTGCGAGATTGCGCAGTCAGAACACACGGTGGCGGCGCCTCCATGGGCGCGCTACTGGATGCATGTAGGCTTGGTAGAGCTCGGCGGGACCAAGATGAGCAAGTCGCTGGGGAACCTGATCAGCGTGCATAATTTGCTGAGAATCTACTCGCCCGATGCGGTGCGCCTCTTGCTCGCCAGTCATCCGTACCGCCGTCCCTGGGAGTTCCACCTCCCTGATGTTGACCGCGCCCAACGGACGGCGGATAGCCTGTCCGCCGCCGCAGGCGGAACCGCCAGCGATGAAGAGCCAACGCAAGACTCATTCATAGCGTGGGCGGAGCGGGCGTTTCTGAATGCGCTCGAGCATATGGACCTGCCACAGGCGGTCCATATGCTCGAGCTGTTGGCGCGTGCAATCGTTCAGCGCTTTCTGCCGAGCGATGAACTGGAGATCGCACGTTCCCGCATACGGAGCCTGGCTAGATTACTGGGACTGCGCCTGGACGGGACCGTGGCTTGAGGCGGCGCGTGACTTGACGCGGCGTCTCCAAGACGTGGCTCAAACTATATGACCAAAGCCGTACCGCAGTCATCGATGTGGTCGCTGAGCCGCCCAAGGGGCTCGAGTTCAGGTTCACGGCCGCTAAGGTTTTGCACAGTCGGTTCGTTCCTCCTGCGGCACAGCATCCCAGTCGCGGAGATACGCCGATCCCAACCGCGCCTACAAGGCACGCTCCACTCGCGGTGCCATCAGGCGCGTTGCGCTCCCCCACAGAGCCGCGTCGCCGATCAAGACCGCCCTGCTGCTGTACAGGATCACCCAGCCCAGCAAGATCGCCACGCCGGCGAGATACATCGGATTCTGCGTGGAGCGCGATAGGGGCAACGCACCACCAGTTGCGTTACGATGCCCCCTGCTCTACCTGCGACGAACAGGTCAAGGTTGTATGCCAGTAGCAATCCCAGCAGCAACCTGGTTGACTGGCATGGGATCGCCTAGAACCTACTAACGTTGGCATAGAGATCTCAACGCGCTGATTGGCCACCGGGGTACAATGATGCGACAGGAGGCGGGTGCGAGCGCGCGTCGGAGGGCTGATGAGCTTTCCTTGACAGATGCCGTTACGCAAGAGCAAGGCCGACATCATCGCCCCCCTGGTGCGCGAGCGGCGGAAGGGTCGAGCATGACCGCGCAGTGGTGGAAGCCGCGGCACGAGCAGTCTCCGAGCGGGCGGCAGGCGCTGGCGCCGCAGCGTGCTCATATGGGACACGTCACGCGTTCTGCAGGTCAGGGGGACGGGGCGGCCCGTCCCCCTGGGGAGGTAGCGCATGCTCAGCTTCGCCCGCGACATCCGCCCGCTGTTCACCCAGGAGGATATCGAGCACATGCTCGATGTGGACCCAAGTCTCGATCTTGGCAGCTACGACTCGGTCAAGGCGCATGCGAGCATCATCTATCGGAGGGTCTCACTGGGCGAGATGCCGCCGAGCAGGCCCTGGCCCCAGGAGCAGGTGGACAAGTTCAAGCAGTGGATGGATGAGCAATATCCACCGTAGAGCAGCGCAACGTACTCGCTCGCGTGCTCGGAACGCTTCCCATGTGTCGTGTCCCTGGAACTCATCCCACTTGCATGGCCGTTGACCAGATATCTGGGGTCTACAGCAAACTGCAAAGGTGTGCTGCAAGTCGGTAGAACATGGCCGAGCCAACTGACACGTGTCGCGAGAACAGCAGACGCTTAAGAGGAGAATGACGACTCATGACGTACGCCGCATCGCTCGTGAAAGCCAACCCCAGCAAGCCATCCGTGGATCCAACCGTGCTCGCGGAGTGCATTCAGGCATGCTTCGACTGCGCTCAGGCGTGTACCGCCGACGCTGACGCCGACCTGGGCGAGCAGCAGGTGCAGATGATGATCCACTGCATCCGCCTCTGCCTCGACTGCGCAGATGTCTGCCTGGCGACCGGGGGGATCCTCTCGCGCCAGACCGCCTTCGAGCCCGCCGTGGCGCGCGCCGCTCTCCAGGCCTGCGCGCTGAGCTGCAAGGTGTGCGGCGATGAGTGTGAGGAGCACGCGCGGCATGGCTTCGTCCACTGCCAGACGTGCATGGAGTCGTGTCGCCGCTGCGAGCAGGCGTGCAATGCTGTCCTATCGTCTCTGCCGGCGTAGGGACGGCGCGCTTTCCCATCACTGAAGTGAGAGCCCAACGCGCGGAGTCGAAGGATGGGCCGGTCGATGTACGTGCGCACGTCGCCGCATCGTCCTGCGTGCGCTGGCATGCGTACTATCACAGAGGGGCTGCAGGCGCATCCCATGCCCAAGACCAGCAACCCGTCCCAGACCTGCTCATGGTCCCCGGCGGGGTACCGCTCCAGATAGGTGCGGTCGGCCACCAGCTCGCGCGCTCGTTCTCGCGCATCTCACCATGGTCGTTTCATCCCTCATCTGTCATATTGGGATATGGTTTGCTGTGTCTGCTCGCTACGCAGTCCGTTGAAACCAGCATCCGTGCCTTTCGTTTGCTTCGCAAGGTGCTGGTGCGCGAACTCCCATTTTTCCCGGCTT
>Ga0207684_10001819_pt1 | contig 22280 bp, 17 predicted proteins | sample KBSK5501metaG_FD_184342 | JGI IMG/M metagenome (GOLD analysis project Ga0207684, IMG submission 184342) | Corn, switchgrass and miscanthus rhizosphere microbial communities from Kellogg Biological Station, Michigan, USA - KBS K5-50-1 metaG... | ecosystem: Host-associated > Plants > Roots >...
GAAGGCGGCATACGCTGCAGCGCGAAAGCTGGCAAGAGTGGTAAGAATATCCATACCCCTCAGTTTGGCACGTATCGACGCCGATCTGAAGGCGTGGCCCCGTGCGGGGTTAAATCACAAGCTACGATTCAATGAAAGAAGAAATGGTGGATACTACAGGTAGTGGCGTTGCTCCTGGCCGGAGCGCCGCGCCGAGCGTGTATACTACTGACGGACTGCCTTTTATGCCAGCCTTGACAAAATTGGCGTCCAAGACAAACGCGCGCAGAGACGCTAGGGGCGCAAGACTCCTAGCAGCGCCGACGATGGATTCGCCAGGAGTATCGCGAACGCCTGCGGCGAACTGGCCTGGAGGCCTGATTGCGGCCCGAATTACGTCCAAACAAGATCACTTGGAAGTGGGCGCTGGCACGATGAGGTCCGATCCACCCTATGTCCTTTGCGCAGGCATTCTAGTCGCGGATCTCTTCGTGCCGCCGCTCGCCGCGCTGCCTGACGCAGGGCAACTGGTTGCCACCGAAGATTTCCTGATGGATTCGGGTGGTTGCGCCGCCAACACCTCTACGACGCTCGCCCGCCTGGGAGTGAAGGCGCGCGTAGCCGGCAAAGTGGGCGACGACAACTATGGCTTCTTCATCGTGCAGGATCTCGCGCGCAAGGGCGTCGAGACGTCGGGGGTCTCGACCTCGCGCAGATACGGCACCTCCAAGACGATGATCCTGCCGGTGATAGGCGAGGATCGGCGGTTCATCCATACGTTCGGCGCCAACGCCGACTTCAGCGCTGCCGACATCGACCGTGAGTCGCTCGCCGGGGCCAGCGTCTTTTACGTGGGTGGCTACATGGTGTTGCCCGATCTCTTGCAGGACGACCTTGCCGCGCTGTTCCAACTTGCTCGTTCCCATGGCGTACGCACAGCGCTCGACGTCGTCGTGCCCGCTGGCGGCGCCTCGGTTTCGATGCATGACCTTGAGCGCGTGTTACCTCTCGTGGATGTTTTCATGCCCAACGACCAGGAGGCGCAGCGGCTCACGGGAGAGGGAGATCCGCGCCGCCAGGCCGAGGCGCTCTTGCGCGCGGGCTGTGAGACGGTCGTGATCACCATGGGCGGGCGCGGCGCGCTGTTGATGGATCGAGCGCAGATCATCGAAGCGCCGGCCTTCTCCGTCGCGCTCGTGGATTCGTCGGGCGCGGGTGACGCCTTCGCCGGAGGGTTCATCGCCGGCATGCTGGCGGGCTTGAGCCAGGCCGACGCGTTGCGCTTTGCTGGCGCGATCGGGGCGTCGTGTTGCATGCAACTCGGCTGTACAACGGGCATCTTCACGCGCGAGCAGTCCGCGGCGTTCTTGCAGTCGCACCCGATGTCTCTGAAGATGCGCAGTCGCGGCGGCGTGGCGAGCGGGTAGACATGAGCGCTTTACCGGCGCGGTCAGGGCAAAGGCAGCTTGGCACGGCGGGCGGGAGCCGGTAATACCGGCGTTTGATTAGATTTCAGGGCGCATGACCGAACGTACAGGCCAGCGCGTATGCAATGGAGATGTGAGAGATGTCGCTTGTTTCCATGGGGGAGCTGTTCCAGAGCGCGCGGCGTGACAGGTATGCGCTTGGCTATTTCGAGGCGTGGGACACCTATTCTCTGGAGGCGGCGCTGGAAGCGGCAGAGGCCGAGGCATCGCCTGTGATTCTAGGCTTAGGCTGTATGATGGCAGACCGGGGCTGGCTCGACCAGGGAGGCGTCGAGACGCTGGGAGCGATTGGGCGCGTAGTGGCGCAGCGGGCGCGGGCGCCAGTGGCGCTGCTGCTGAACGAAGCGCAGACGTTACAACAGGCGCTACGTGGCATTGAGAGCGGCTTCAACGCGGTGATGCTCGACACCTCCGCGTGGACGTGGGACGACGCCGTGGCGCAGGTCGGCGAGTTGGCTCGCGTGGCCCATGCGCGCGGCGTCGTGGTCGAGGGAGAGCTTGGGCGGTTGCCAGACGCGACCGCGAGTGGCATTGACGATTCACAGGCAAGCCTGACCGATCCCGAGCAGGCGGCGGCATTCGTGGCGCAGACGGGGGTGGATTGCCTGGCTGCTTCCATCGGCAACGTGCACCTCCTGAACACGCAGTACGCCCCGATCGATCTGGATCATCTGGAGGCTATTTCCCGCCGCGTCGCGACGCCGCTGGTTCTGCATGGCGGAACGAGTTTTCCCCCCGACGCCGTGCCGCGCGCCATCGCCGCCGGTGTGGTCAAGTTCAACGTGGGCACTGTCTTGAAGCGGGCGTTCTTCGAGGGGATGCGCTGGAGCGTCCAGGCGCAGCCGGAGCCGCCGGATGTGCACATGATCCTCGGCTCGCACAAATCCGCCGATGTGATGAACGCGGGCAAGGCGCGGATGCGTGAAAAGATACAAGAGCTGATGCGCGTGTATGGCAGCAGCGGGCGCGCGCCGATCGCCGAGCGCGAGAGAAGGTGAAAGGCCGACTGAATGGGAGATCTGGGGGCGCTGGAGACCGAGCGCCTGCTGGCGCTCTACCGCTGTATGCTGCTGATCCGCAATTTCGAGGATCGCGTCTACTACCTCTTCCTGCAAGGGGAGATTGCGGGTACGCTGCATCAGTATCAGGGGCAGGAAGCCGTCGCGGTAGGTGTCTGCGATCACCTCAGTCACACCGATTGGATCACCTCGACGCACAGGCCACACGGGCACGCGCTGGCGAAAGGCATCTCCACACGGGCGGCGATGGCGGAACTGTACGGCAAGGCCACCGGCTGCTGCGGTGGCAAGGGCGGCTCGATGCATCTCGGCGATCCATCGGTCGGCATGCTGCCGGCCATCGCCATCGTCGGCGGGGGGAACTCGGTCGTCGCCGGGATGGGCCTGGCGTTCCAGTTGCGCAAGAGTCAGCAGGCGGCGGTCTGTTTTTTTGGCGAGGGCGCGACCAACGAAGGCGCCTTCCACGAGAGCCTGAACTTCGCGGCGGTGCGCCGTCTGCCGATCTTCTACGTCTGCGAGAATAACCTGTATGGCGCCTCGACGCCCTACACCACGACCTCTGTACTCGCGGACGTGGCCGAGCGCGCGGCGGCGTATGGCGTCACGGCGCAGATAGTCGACGGGATGGATGTATTGGCGGTCCACGCGGCGTCAGGCGCCGCGCTGGAGCAGATTCGCGCCGGCAATGGCCCGATCCTGCTGGAATGCAAGACCTATCGCTTCACCGGGCACAGCCGCAGCGACGCGCGTGGGTATCGTTCGCGGGAGGAGGAAGCGGAGTGGAAGAGCCGCGACCCGATCACGCGATTGGGCGAGGCGCTGGTGGCGGTAGGCCGGGTAGACGCCGAGGCGCTGGAGCGTGTCGCCGCCGAGGTCGAGTCCGAGCTTGAGGATGCGGTCGAGTTCGCACGTACTTCGCCCGATCCGACGCCGGAGCAGGCGCTGGAGGACGTCTATGCCTAATACTTCATCAGAGAAGGCGGCTGCGGTGAGCGCTGAGGCGGCAGGTGAGCGACGGCTGACGATCGCGGAGGCGCTGCGCGAAGCAATCGCCGAGGAGATGCGCCGTGATGAAAGTGTCTTTCTGATTGGTGAGGATATCGGCGTCGAGGGCGGCTTCGGCGGCGCATTCGGCGTGTATCTCGGCCTGGTCGAAGAGTTTAGCCACGAGCGGATCATCGACACACCAATCAGCGAGAAGGTGATCGCGGGCTCGGCGACTGGCGCGGCGTTGATGGGGATGCGTCCTATCGCCGATATGCAGTACGCGGACTTCCTCTTCGAGTGCATGGACGAGCTGGTGAATCAGGCGGCGAAGATGCGCTACATGTCGGGCGGCAAACTACGTGTCCCTTTGGTGATGCGCGCGCCGGTGGGCACAACGAATCGTGGCGCGCAACATGGGCAGTGTCCTGAGAGCTACTTCACGCACGTCCCGGGATTGAAGGTCGTCTGCGTCTCGGACGCCTACAGCGCCAAGGGCATCCTCAAGAGCGCGGTGCGCGACGACAATCCGGTACTGATCTTCGAGCACAAACTGCTCTACGGCAGCAAGGGCCGCCAGCAGGCGGGTGGGCTTGACCTGACCGCGCACGTTCCGCAGGAGGAGTATCTCCTGCCGCTCGACAAGGCGGTGGTCAAGCGCGTGGGCGCCCATGTCACCGTCGTGTCGACGCACTTGAGCCTCTATCGTAGCCTCGCCGCCGCGAAGGAGCTGGCGCGGGAGGGCATCGAATGCGAGGTCATCGATCCCGTCTCGTTGTTCCCGCTGGATGTGGAGACCCTGTGGGCGTCGGTGCGCAAGACGGGACGGCTCGTGATCGTTCACGAGGACACGTTGAGCGGCGGCTGGGGCGCTGAGGTCGCGGCGCGCGCCGCCGATGAGTGCCTGTTCTCGCTGGAGGCGCCGATCAAGCGCGTGGCGACCTATGATGTTCCGTTGCCGTTTGCGCCGATCATGGAGCAGGCGGTGACGCCTTCGGTCGAGCGGATTACATCGGTTGTGCGATCAATCTGCGTGTAGCTGGAGAAGCCAAATGCCGCAAGAAGTGCGTATGCCCGCCCTGGGTCAGACGTCGGACGAGCTGCGCATTGTCTCGTGGCTCAAGCGCAAGGGTGAGGCTGTCGCGCTTGGCGAGCCGCTCCTTGAAGTGGAGACAGATAAGGCGCTGCTGACCGTCGAATCCGCCTTTACTGGCACGCTGCTGAAGATCGCGTGTCAGGCCGGAGAAACCATCGAAGCGGGGGCGGTTATCGCATACCTGCTCATGCCAGGAGAGTCTGGCGTGTCAAATGGGACGCTAGCTCAGGTTCCCACGCCGGAGACAAGTGATGGGGCGCGACCTGCCTTGCGGAAGGCCCGACCGGAGCCGAGGAGCGCTCCTGTGCTGGCGTCGCCGGTGGCGCGGCGGCTCGCGCGGGAGCACGGGATCGACATTGCCAGCGTGCCTGGCAGTGGGCCGGACGGGCGTATCGAGCGGAAAGATGTCGAGGCGCTGATCGGCGGGGGGGCTGCTACGGCGGCAGAGCAGACGCCAGTTGAGGCGCATGATCGGGCTGTGCCACGCCACCGCCAGGCGATCGCCCAGCGACTGATGCGATCAGTCCAGACGATCCCACAGATCGCGCTCATGGCCACGGTGGATATGACACGGGCGCGTGCGCTGCTCGGCGCTCAACGCACCGCTGGCGTGGCTAACCTGACCTTCACGCACGTGATCCTGCGCGCGGTGGCGCGTGCGCTGCGAGCGCACCCAAATATCAACATCCTGTGGCGCGCCGAAGGGCCGTGGCTGCGCGCTTTACCACAGGCGCATGTCGGGCTGGCCATCGCCGGAGATGGTACGCTGCTGGTCGCCACGATCGCCGAGCCAGATCGGCAGGAGCTTCCCCACTTGATCCAGGCAGTAACGGACGTGACGGCGCGCGGACGAGCAGGCGCGCTTACCCAGGCGGATCTTGCCCCGGCGGCGATTACGGTGAGCAATCTCGGCATGCGCCGCGTCACTGCGTTCGTGGCGATTGTGGATCCCGACCAGACGGCGATCCTGGCGGTTGGTCAGGTGGCGGACCAGGCGGTCGTCAGAAACGGCGGGTTGCACGTTGTTCTGCAGGTCACACTCACATTGACAATCGATCATCGCGTGGCCGATGGTGTAGCGGCGGCGAAGTTTTTGCAGGCGATCTGCGAAGATCTGGAGCGCGGCGAAGCGTAATTGTCACCGCAATCGCCCTTGGGATGTGGCTGCCTATGTGGCGAGCCGCATGGCGAGGCCAGATTGGGCGCCACCTCTCCCCATCGCCCCCGTCTTGGTTCTTGCCTTCGCGCTCTCAAGGGTGTCACTGCGTGTCGCGGCTCACATCCGTCACTCTGACCGGCTCCGGCAACACACCCTCAGCGCTCTCGGCGATTAGCGAGTCCACGACGGACTTGAGATCATGTGTCCGCTCGTAGACTGCCAATTGCCGATCGGCGCTCGATCCGTTCTCCAGGATAGTGAGGGCGTATTCGATCTCGCGCCGGCTGCCCAACTCGTCTGCTATGTCGCCGATGAACCACTCAATGAGCTCGCGGATCATCTCACGCGCTGGCGCCTCAGCCTGCTCGCCGAAATCAATCAGCTTGCCGTCCAACCCGTAGCGTACTGCGCGCCACTTGTTCTCCTCAATTAGATCCGATGGGTAGATGCGGAAGGTCATGTTGTCGCGACGCAGCTTCCAGAGCTTGGCCACAATCGCCTGCAGGATAGCGGCGATGCAGACCGCCTCATCGACCCGCGTGCAGACGTCGCAGATGCGAATCTCCAGCGTCGGATACTTCCCGTTGGGACGCACGTCCCACCAGATCTTGCTCGCGTCGGGGATGGAATGTGTATGTACGAGAGTATCGAGCAGATAGGCATAGTCCGCCCATGACTGGAAGACACGCGGGATGCCAGAGCGCGGGAAGTGACGAAAGATGATGCTGCGATAGGACTTAAGACCGGTCTGGCGGCCCATCCAGAAGGGCGAGCTCGTCGAGAGGCAGAGCAGATGCGGCAGCAGGTAACGAGTGACATTCATCGCGTCGATCATGAACTCGCGGTCCTCGATGCCAATGTGGACGTGCGTGCCGAAGATGAGGAGTTGCTTGGCAAGGTCCTGCATGTCCTGCTGGACGCCCAGGTACCGCTCCAGCGGCGTGATTTCCTGCGTCACCCACGATGAGAAGGGGTGCGTCCCGGCCGCTGCGATCTTGAGCCCGTTTTTGTCGGCCAGCTCCATAATCGTCCTGCGCAGGCGTACCAACTCCGCGCGCACCTCGCTTGGCGTGTGGCAGACGCTAGTGCCAATCTCAACGATGGACTGGTGCAATTCAGGCTTGACCTGCTCACGTAGCAGCATCTGGCCCTCTGCAAGGATCTCCGTGATGTAGGAGCGTAACTCTCTCGTCTGGGGATCGATGATCTGATACTCCTCCTCGACCCCAATTGTCAGCGATGGCGCTTCCATGTAGTGCCCTCTCCTTCGCTCACTCTCGCGACTCCACAACGAACGCCGGCGCGGTCGAGCCTCCACCTGCTGTCACATTGAGCAGCGCCGCTGTGGAGAGGCGGGTCAGGCAGCCGTCCATGTAGCTCCCGCTGCAGATAAATGGATCAGTATCCACGAAGCGGTTCGCGAACTGCAACTGGCCGTTGATCATGCTGGGAAATGGCTCGCTGGGGACGCCGACGCGTTCCTGCACAACGCAGGTCGCCGCGGGCTCGGTCGCGTTAGCCAGCGCCGCTTTCAGCGCCCGATCCCACTCCTCAGGCTGCGTCTCCCAGCCCAACACGATCCCCTTGCCGCCGTACTCGTCGTTGGCCTTGAGCACGAGTCGCTCGCGCTGTTCAGCGCAGAATGGCATCAGATCGACTGTCTTGCCGTGGTAAAGCGTGCGCCGGTCCTCGACTCGCCGTGTCCACGGAATGTGCGCCGCGATCGCCAGCCGCTCTTCTGCGCTGAACAGGTCGGCGTTGCGCTCGTCGCTCAGCACAGCGAGGCTGGCTTTCTTATGAAGTAGCTTGCAGCGGAACGGATTCACCATGCAGACCGCGTGATCGCGCACCGCGCTCATCACCGGGGAATCCAGCCCAGTGCGCTCGACCAGCTCGCTGAGTAACACGCGCTTGTAGATGAGCGTGAGCGGCGCGCCCTCGGCAAGCAGCGCGCCGTCGCGGTACTCCACTTCACGTGGATCGGCGATGACGCACTCCAACCCCTGCGAGCGGGCATACTCGGCGAAGAGCATGAACTCGCTGTAGGTGGGCACCTCGCGCCAATCCAGAATGGCGATACGTGGCCGCGCGGAGGCCCCATTGGTCCACTGCTGATATGCCCCAAGCAGCGCATTGAGCAGACCTGGACGCGCTGGGAGCGGGCGCGCCTCATAGCGCCGCAGAAACACGCGCATCACTGGCAGTCCATAGAAAACCTCCGTCAGCACATCGGTGTAGGCCTGCCCTGCCGGCGTCTCGGCGTTGAATTCGACGACGCGCAACTCGTTGGTCTCCGTGTCGAAGAATATATCCAGCCGTCCGGTCGGGCTTGGCTCGTGGAATCCTGGGTCGAGCTGTAGTAGCTCCTCCTCCCAGCCATCCAGGCCGAATTGGGCGCGCACGCCGTCGTTCTCCAGCGCAGCGAAGTACGCCGTGTCGAAGGAGCGTAACACCCCGCGCAGCCGCGACCGAAGGAACCCGTACTGCTCGGGCCTCAGCAGACGTGGGCGTAACACGGCGCAGAGTGGTCGTGTCCCGAAGAAGAGGCCGCGGCGGCGCAATTGGTCGTCGAGCTGGTCCTGCGACTCGGCGGCGAGTTCATCGGTAAGTAGGTCATGGAAGGTAGCGATGGCGTCCCGCAACAGCTCGGCTGGCATGGCTCCCCTCCGACATTCTCCTGGTGGCCGCTCGCGTCTACATCCGTATCATGGCGCCTCTCGGTCATCCCTTACGCCATCGTCGCACGCTCGCGCTGGCCCTGGCTGCGCCCGGCGATCATCGTGCTCCAGCGGGTCTCGCGCACCTGCGGACGAGGCTCGCGCGCCAAGCGGATCGCCATATCGGCCATGTGCGTGACGACCCACTCGAAATAGTGCGGTGTCAACGAGTTGACGTCCAAATCAGGCGCTGGATTCATGAAGTCGATGGCGTAGGGCACGCCTCCGCGAACCGCCCACTCGATCGAGTTCATATCGTAACCTAGCGCGCGCACCAGTGTGAGCGAATGCTCGACGATGCGCCGGCCCAGTTCGTCGCTGAGGTGGTCGTGCTCGACGTGATACCTGCGCTCGCGCGGATCATACTTGATGGGCAGCACCTCTTCCTGACCGAGACAGATGCAGCGAACGAACTGCTCCCACTCGATGAACTCCTGTACGATCATGGTCCGCAAGCCGGAGCTGTCGTAGTTGGCGAGCAATTCGTCGAGTGTGTGGCAGACGTAGACATCCTTCCAGCCGCCGCCGTGGGCATCCTTCAAGATGCAGGGCAATCCAACGTACTCGACGATCCCCTGCCAGTCGAGTGGGGCGATCAGGTTGCGCAGGCTGTCGGGGTGGACGATGCCGGGTACGTAGTCTTTATTGGGAAGGACGAGCGTCTTGGGGCTGGCGACCCCCAACTCTGTGGCGAGCGCCGCCTCGAAGTACTTGTCGTCCGCCGACCACATGAAGGGGTTGTTGACCACGGTGACGCCTTGCAGCAAGGCATACTTGAGATACGAGCGGTAGTAAGGAACCTCATGGGAGATGCGGTCGATAATCACCGCGTAGGGACACGGCTCATCCATGCGTGTGCCGCCGAGCTGCACGAACTCGGCGACCACCCCGGCGTCGCGCCGGTTCACTTCCTCGATAAAGGCGGGAGGGAATGACCACTCCCGTCCGACCAGCAAGCCCACTTTGTGGGTCACGGCTCGCCTCCCCTGCTTCACTAGTCTCACGGACGATCACCCGCCGCTACCGTCCGCAAGCGGGTGTCGACGTCCAGCATACGTCGGCTCCTGCTGCCTTGGCGCTTTGCCCCTTAATCGTGACCGTCGATGTAGTGGGACACCATCTGCTTCCAATAGGGCCAGTCGTGGGCCCAGCCGTCCCAGATGCGCAGCGCGTGCCAGATGTCTTTGCTCCAGAGAACGCCGGAGAGATACTCATTGTTGGCGCAGGATGGATCGTCGCGGCCGATTGTCAGAACAATGTCGATGCGTCGCAGCGCGTCCAGCCGCGCCTGGTCGTGTTCATGGGCCAGGTACTCACTTGGATTGTTGAAGTAGAGCGTGTCTCCTGAAGCGCCAGCGGCGAAGCTGCGTACATCGTAGAGGCCACTCATCCCCAGGAGACGTGCCACCAACCCAGGATGACGAAAGGCAAAATTGGCGGCGTGAAAGGCGCCGAAGCTCGCGCCTGTGGTGATCAGCGCAGGGGTGGGATTGTTCTTCGCGGTGAAGGGCACGACCTCCTCAAAGAGGTAGTGTTCATACTCAACATGACGGCGCACACGCTCGTCGGGCGGTCGCCACTTGGCATACCAGCTCTCAGCGTCTACGCTATCCACACAGAAGAGCTGGATTGCGCCGCGTTCCAAGCGCGAGCGCAGCGGCTCGATCATGCCGAAGTCTTCCCACTGGTAGAAGCGGCCGAGCGAGGTGGGAAAGACGAGGACGCGTGTCCCGCCAGAGCCGAAGACGAGCAGTTCCATCTCGCGCTGCAACGTCGGGCTAAACCACGTGTGGTATTCGCGATTCATGGCATCCCTCGCACATTGTCAGGAGCCACGCGCACGATTCCGACGGGTCCGGTGATGAAAAACGCGCACAAAGGAGATATAGGCAGTCGATGCGGGATCGGGCATCTCACATGCTGTGCTGAGTTTTCCGGGCTCAAAGCGCGTCTGTGTCGGCGCTCGGTCAAAGTGGAAGGACATCCTGAGAGGCGTGAGCCACGCACTGGCTTGCAGACCAGTGACATAATTGCGCGCAGGCCCGACGACGCCGGTTCGACGCGAGAGCATGGTATTCCACCTAATGCATAATGTCAACCTGTCGACGAGCAGAGCTTCCACTGACTGGTCTGTACAGGTGGAAAGGCGCAGCAACTGGGCAAATGTGTCAAGGACAGCACACTGCGTCATGTGAGGCAGCCTCTCGACACCCCGCATGTAATCACGTAATGCGGCGCGCAGTCGTGGTTGCCCTCACGCAATACCCAGGTAGCGCTGGCAAAGGTGACAGCCGAGTTATCACGAGTTATCAAATGATCGCGGCAGGTGTGGCGCCTGTCGCGGCTGTACGATCGATCCTGAGGTGGCTGCCGTGGGCCTGCGCATGACCTGAATCGGGGAGAGCGGGTGCGGCCACTTGATTTGCTCCACGTGGTGATCAGCGCTGCGCGAGCCGAGAGCCAATATATCCCCAACAGTCCATTGGCCTGCTGCGGGACAAGCGCCCACCAGCCCCGGGCGACGCCTAGTGCAAGTGAGATTGAAGCAAGCGATCGGCGGACCCGACGGGCTTCGGCCCAGCGCACTTTGCACAACCGACTGTTTGCGGCGTTGCCGGGAACAAACCGTCCCGGCGTAAAACATTCACGGTACTGCCTCGAAGTATCTGGGCGTCAGGCCAGTAGTTCCAGCGGACACCCGGCAAGTAGCTCGGCGTGAGCTGAGAAGCCCCCAGCTTCAGCCATGAGGCGTATCACGATTCCGCCTCCGTCAGGATATGTTCACGCAACGACCGCTCACCCTCGGTCGTCACCAGCGCGAAGAGGTGGTCTTCCTCCTGCAACTCCGTGTCACCTTGAGGGGTAATCGTCTCACCGCCGCGCTCGATCAACACGATATTGGCGCTGTTCGGCAGCTTGAGCTCCAGGATCATCCGGCCCGCGGCGGGTGAGCGCGAGGGAACCGTCAACTCCACCAGCGAGAGACCTGCACGCGTGAGCGAGATGAGCGGCACGAGCGTATGATGGGGAATGCGGAGCTCAATGCTGTGCAGGATGCTCTGCGTCGGGCTGACGATCAGATCGATGCCGAGGTCGTGGAAGAGCGCCTCGTTGTTTGGGTTGTTGACCCGCGCGATCGTCTGCGGCACATGAAAGCGCGCCTTGGCGACCTGACAGATCACGAGGTTGTCTTCGTCGTCACCGGTGACGGCGATCACGATCTCCGCGCGCGCGCAGCCAATCTCTTCGAGCACCTGCGCCTCGCATGCGTCTCCGCGCACGATAGACGCGCCCAATTCTTTCCTCAGTTGTTCTGTGCGGCGCGGGTCCTTGTCGAGCAGCGTCACCTCGTGTCCCTGCTCGATCAGTCCCTTGGCCAGGTAATAGCCGACCTGTCCACCACCGCCTACGATGATATACATGTGTTCCTCGTCTTAGCGCGTCGTGACGCCGCTACCGCCTGCCGCCGGCTCCGGGCTTTCAACTGGCGCCGCCTCCTGGCGCGCTCCTCTCAGCGGCACGCTGCGCCCTTCCGCCAGCGCTTGCGCCGGGGACTTGACGCCCTTCTCCGGATCCAGCAGCGCATTGCGTATCAGTTGCGCGCCCACGATCGTTGGACAGATGCTATCAAGCCCGAGTTCGGTATAGGTCTCCTGCCGCTTGGGGTCGTAGATGCGACAGATGACGCGCGGAACATGGAAGATGTGCTTGGCGATCTGCGCCGCCAGTATGTTGCGGTTGTCGCCATTGGTGACGGCGACAAAACAGTCCATCTCCTCGATGCCGGCGCGTTTGAGCACGGCCTCGTCGGTGCCATCCCCAATCACATTTCCACCGGGGAAGTCACGCCCCAGGCGGGCGAAGGGAGCGCTGCTGATGTCCATGATGGTCACGTCATGCCCCTCGTTGGCCATCATGTTCGCCAGTGTCGCGCCTACCCTGCCGCAACCCATGATTAAGATTCGCATCGTTGGTATCTTCTCCTGGAATCCAAGCGGGAATCCTGGTCAGGATTCCTGGCGCACCGCGCTTGCCAACCAGTCTGAGCGGTCAGCGCGCCGCCACAGGAAAGTATACCACTGCGCTATCCCATGCGCTGTCGTGGCGCATGGCGCAGGCGACGAGTTCAAGAGGCGTCAATATGCCTTAGCGAAGATCGCCCATTCTGTCGCAGTACGCCCACAGTGAATGCAGACGCCAGCGCCACCAGGCTGCTCCAGAGGCAGGCAGCGGATCGTCGCCTGCGTCTCCGCCTTGATCTGCGCCTCACACGCGGCGTCGCCGCACCACCAGCCCTCGATGAATCCCATGCGCGCCTTGTCGGCGAGTATCGCGCGAAACTCCTCGTAGTCGGCGACCCGATAGGTGCGTGACCGCTGGAAGGCGAGCGCCTGGTCGAAGAGCGTCTGCTGGACCTCCTCGAGGAGCGCCGGGATGCGCTCGGCTACGGCGTCTTTGCCTATCGTCTCCTTCGCGCCGCGGTTGGTTCGGGGCACGGCGACGACCTGTCCGGCGGCGGCGTCGCGGGGACCAATCTCGATGCGAATCGGCACGCCGCGTAGTTCATGGTCGTTGTACTTGAATCCGGGGCGCTCCTCGCGCCAGTCGGACCGCACACGCACACCCACCGCCCGCAGCGCGCGTTCGACCTCATCCACCGCGACGGCGACCGCCTCGCGCTCGTGCTCCTTGCGGAAGATGGGCACGATGACCGCTTGCGTTGGCGCGACGTGTGGTGGCAGACGTAGCCCGGAGTCATCGCCATGGGCCATGATAATCGCGCCGATCAGGCGTGTGCTGGCGCCCCAGCTGGTGGTCCAGCCGAGCCTGACCTCACCATCGCGATCCTGGAACTGGATGCCGAACGCGCGCGCGAAGTTCTGGCCGAGGTTATGCGAGGTGCCAGCCTGCAGCGCGCGTCCATCGCCCATCAGCGCCTCGAGTGAATACGTGCGCAGCGCCCCGGCGAACTTCTCGCTCTCGCTTTTGCGTCCGGCGATGATCGGAATCGCCAGCTCCTTCTCGATAAAGTCCTGGTAGACCTGCTGCAGGATCAGCATCGTCTCCGTCTCGGCCTCGGCCTCGTCACGGTGGACGGTGTGCCCCTCCTGCCAGAGGAACTCGGTCGTGCGCAGGAACGGCCGCGTGCGTTTTTCCCAGCGCACGACGTTGGCCCACTGGTTGTAGAGGATGGGCAGGTCGCGCCAGCTTTGCACCCATTTGGCGTACATATATCCGATGATCGCCTCGGATGTAGGACGCACGACTAGCGGCTCCTCAAGCTCGTTCTTGCCCGCGCGCGTCACCCAGGCGACCTCCGGCGCGAACCCTTGCACGTGCTCGGCCTCGCGCTCCAGAAAGCTGCCCGGAATGAAGAGGGGGAAGTAGGCGTTGACGTGCCCGGTGGCCTTGATGCGGTCGTCCAGCAGGCGCACCATGTGCTCCCAGAGGGCATAGCCGTACGGACGGATCACCATGCAGCCGCGCACCGGCGACTCATCGGCCAGTTCGGTCTTGTAGACAAGATCGAGGTACCAGCGCGAGAAGTCATCGCGCTCGCTCAGGTCCTCGACGTAGCGCGCATCGTCGGCGGTCGCGCTCTCCGCTTTCGTCTCATCAGTCATCAGCCTGGCTCCCCGCAATAATAATCGCCCACACTTTGGCAGGCGGATACGCTGGCATGACGCCACAGTACACATGTGACGCGGGTTTGTCCCGCTGCGCGCCTCAGCATGATACAACCGGCCGCGCGCATCTCGCCGCTAGCTTCGCGCCGGAGCGACCTCCGCCTCCGCAATGGGAGTCGAGCGACCAAGACGCTCGAAGGCGGCGTTGAAAAACGCGCGCGCGCCCGTGCGCAACAGGGCTGGATTCCGCCGCAGCACGCCCAGGAACAGCCCGACGCTATAGTCGCCACGCAGCAGCTCGGCCGCCTGCGCCGGCGAGAGTCGCGCCAGCAGGTCCAGCCCCGCGTCCCATTGCGCGTCGGACCACGCCGCGATGCGCTGGTTGACGCTATGGGAGATCTCCATCTCACGGCCATAGCGCGCGCGCCACTCGCGCTCGTAGCGCCCCAGCGCCTCAGCGGAGGTGTCGCTCGTACGCACGGCGTCGGCGGCGACGGTCCCCGCCATGCGCCCGCTATAGATCGCGAAGCGAATGCCCTCACCGACGAGCGTGGAGCCGTGGCCGGCGGAGTCTCCCGTCGCGATCAGCCCAGCCGAGGCGAAGCGCGGCGCGACACCCTCGGAGGGAAACAGGCCGGTGTGATACTCCAGCGGGTTGGCGCCTGCGAACGCGGGAGCGAGGTCTGGCAGGCGCTCCGTGAAGCGATCCAGATATGCGCGCGCGTCGGCCTCGACATCGGGGCGGATGACGCCTACACCCAGACGCACGCGACCCTCGCCATGGGGAAACGCCCAGGCGTAGCCGGACGGCGCGACCTGGCTGCCCATGATGAGGTAGAGGGCGCGCTGGTCGTAGGCGGGCGCATAGAGATCATACTCCGCGCCGTAACCGTAGCGCTTGAATCCAGTGCGCAGGCCCGCCCGCGTGACCACCGTGCTCGAGAAGCCACTGGCGTCGATCACGACTGGCGCGCGCCACTCGCCTACACGGTTGCGATGGTCCTTGGCGACAACGCCGACGACGCGTCCATCCTCGACTATCGGCTGCTCGACCGGCGAGTTGAGATGAATCTCGGCCCCGGCGCCGATAGCGCGCCCCGCCAGGTGTTGGTAGACGCCGCGAATATCGATGACGCAGCACATCGGATCGGGATACTCGAAGGCCACTTTGCGATTGGGCGACTGGAAAACGACCGTGTGGATAGCAAAATAGAGGCGTTCGGGGACCTCCAGCGCACGCATGTCGCTGATCCATGAGCCGCCGCTGGTGTGGATCGGGTAGCCGATCTCCTTCTGGCGCTCCAGGAGCGCAACCCTGGCGCCGCCACGCGCGGCCGCCTCCGCCGCGCTCAGGCCGGCTGGCCCGCCGCCGACGACGATGACATCAACAAAATGGGTCCCACTGCGATCGGAGACGGTATCGGAGACAGAAGGGCCTGGAGCGGTCATGACGGGGCGCCTCGCTGATGAAATATCTAGTTTGGGGTGGCATCCTGCGCCGAGGGGGAGATCCGACGCTACTATATCATAGCGGCCAACGCGAGGACCGGCCCACCACAGGGAGTAGATGCCCATACGATAGTGGCTGTTTGGCTCTGCCCGACAGCTCGACCCGAGTCTTATCCTTCTCCGCCAGAAGGCCTGCCCGTCACGGCTGGGGATGAATGGCGCGGCTTCCTCGCCGTATGGTAGACTGTCCCGTATACCGCAGGGCCTGCGGAAATTCACGCTTGCGGAGGTGGCTTCGGGCCACGACATGCTGGTGTCAGACTGGCGAGGCGTGCCTCCTCAGCGGTCATCAGCCCAGGAATCCCCCGGCTTTAGCCAGGGGGAGGGTCAACTGGACATAAATGCGTCTGCGGAAAAGCGTGTAGTATAGAGCTCCAGGTGTGGGGGCACGCCGATATGCAGATAGATCAGCCAGAGCGTCGCCGCTTCGTTCGACCAGCCGAGACCGTAAAGGTACACGCCTGCCGCGCTGACCGCCTGATTGACGATCCAGCGCTGCGCTGTGTCATTCCAATACCAGAAGTCCTGTTGTGGCTGCTCCTCGCTCATCGAACTGGCGCTGGCCGCGCTGACAAGCAATCCTCCGTCTGGACCGGCGCCAATCACAGAGGACTCTGGCAGCGCGAGCGGGTCGGGGGCGTTCGAGAGATGTGGTATGCCTGGCAGGGCCGCCCACAGATGGCGCGCATCGTTCCAGCGCCATAGCGCGCGCGCAGGGGTATCGCGCGCGGTCTGCGGCGACCTATCCGAGATCGCATAGATGGGATCTGTGCGCGCGCGCAAATCAGCCGGACGTTCATCTATAATCAGCGCGGCGTTTGGGCCAGGAAGGTCGCCGATCTCGCTCCAGGTCGCGCCGCGGTCGCCGCTCTCCACAAGCCGCCCAACGCCAGCGTTGGAATCGGCGCCGAGCGCCGCGCCAACCAGCCTACCGCTCGCGCGCATGCCGGCCACCGCGGCCAGCGTCAAATCTGGCCGCCCTGTCCCGGTGGGAATCCAGGATGCGCCACCGTTGATTCGCCAGAGTTCGACGGGTCGCGGCTGCCTGGTCGCAGTATCGGTCGGCGCTGAGACAAAGATCGTATCGGCAAGCATGACATAGTTAGCCGCGCACAGTCCCGCGTATCCAGGTGCGGGCGGAATCGCGCTCCAGTGCCCGCCGCCGTCGTCGGTCAGCGCCAGATACGTCGCGCATGCGCCATTCATCCCACTCTCGGCGTCGGCGATCAGCAAGGCGCGCGCCGGGGCGCTATGATCCACGACGATTCGGCATCCACGCGCGCTCGCGAGCGGCGGAGTGAATTCGCCCCATGTCTGCCCACCGTCGGCGGTGCGCGCGGCGTGCAGGACGCTCGCGCTGTCGGGCGAGCGTAGGAGCGGCTCCGTAACCCAGCAGACCCATGCGGAGGACACCTGCGCGTCCGCTGAGTACCCCGGAGCGATATCGATGTTCGAGATGGGCGTGGTATAGGCCGAGGTGGGGAGACTGGCGCGCAGATTCGTCGTCGGGAATGTGGGGAAGGGAAGACCACTGCGGAGACTGGATGGCGCGTTGGCGGTCGCTCGCCCGCCCGCTGGCGGAAAGAGACGCGATACGACTGACGAGCCGCCAATGACGCTTGCTGCGAGCAGCGCGACGCCGACGATGACGGCGAGCCTCTGCCATTTCGCCTTGCGCGTCAGTGGCTGCGACCACGACGACGATCCTGGCTGGAGCGCAACGTCATCGTCTTGCGCTTCGCTCGCGCGGGAATCTCGCGCGCTGGCGGGTGAGAGATCGCCGGGTGGCTGGTGTTGTGGCACAGCCTTGTCCTCACTGGCGGGTATCAACCGTCATATCTGACACGGCTCCAGTGGACGCCGACGAGGCGGTGAGCTGCGCGGCGGGGGCGGGAGTATGCCTACGCCAGTGGGCCGCGAGGCGGCGGAATGAAAGGCGCGCCACGAGGTAGTGCAGCACAAGATAGAGTACGACTGCAAGGGCAAGAATGATGACGCTCTGAAAGCCGAACTGATCGAGATAGCCGAACGCCGATCGATAATTGTCTCCCAGGTAGAAACCGAGACCGGTCCAAAGGCTTTCATAGACAATCGAGCCGACGAGCGTCCCCGCCACAAACACCGGGAACGCCAGGCGTGAGGCGCCGATGACATAGGGCGAGAAGCCGCGCAGCAGCGGCACGACGCGCGCGATGAAGACCCCCATGAACCCACGACGGCGCAGCCAGAGCTCCATATGGTCGATGCGTTCCTGTGTGAGCCCAATGTACTTGCCGACTTGCGCCAGGTGTCGCCCCGCGCTCCTGCCAATGAGATAGCAGATCGACGTGCCGACCAGCGTGCCGAGCAGCGCCACGCCCGCGCCCACGCCAAACAGCAACGCGCTCTCGAACACGTCGTTCCGCGCCGAGACCGCGCCGACGAAGAGCAGCATCGGCTCGATTGGGATGCCGATGCCCAGTCCCTCAATCAGCATCCAGAGGAAGACGATGCCGTAGACGGACAGCGGCGGCGCGGCGTGGAGGTAGTCGAGCGCGGTGGTGACATATTGGCTCACGGTGGCCCCCTTCAGAGGACGAGTGTTCCGCCGTTTGGAAGCGGCGCGGCCATCGTAACACCAATAGTGCGGTTTCGCTAGCCCGCAACGCCCTCAGCGCCACGTGGCGCCATTGCGCTAGAGAAGGAAGCGTGAATTGGAGCCTTTGCGATCGCGCGCGATCTCAACGGCTTCGTCATCCATCGGGGTCGCCGCCTCGGCTGCGACCGCAGATGCGGCAGGCGGCTCAATCGCCGCCGGCGCTGGAATCTCTTCACGCACAGTAACCTCATCTGGCGCGGGAACAGACACCCTTGCGCGCGGCTGCGTCGGCGCGGCGGCGGCTGGGACACGATACGGCACGCCATAGAGCACACCCACCTGAAAGTACAGATCACCACGCCGGTCGGGCCGCACGCCGGAAAGATCGACGCCTGGCCCCTGCGCGATAGTGGGCGAGGCGACACCATAGGTGTGTGAGAGCCAGCGGCTGAGATCAGCCGCGAGGTCCTCGAAGCGTTTGTCGCGTCGGTCGTAGGGGACCAGCGCGACGACATGCACCGGGCGCTGCGCGCGTTCGAGCGGCGTGTGGAGCGTTCCAGCGGCCTGCCCGGTGAAGAGCGCGTCGATCACCTCGACTAATCGCCAGCGCGCATGCGCATACTCGACGTTGACCGGCGCCGGCGCGCCGGTGAGTTGCGCTGTGACGCGCCGCGTCCACTTCGCCGGCTCCGCGACCTTCACGCCGCCGGAGTCGAGCGCCATGGCGGCGAACGGATAGCCAGCCTCTTGGAGCGCCGTCATCACCTTGCTGAAAGGTGGGTTCTTGGGATGCGCCAGCGGGGCGAAGAGCATCGTCGCGAGGCTGCGCGCCAGCAGAGCGTCTTGATACGAGGCGCCGATCTCGCGCACCAGTGGCGATTGCCGGTCGACGATAAGCGCCGTCCCCAGCACCGGCTGGCCAAGGATGGGATCCTGATGCTGAAGCTGCGCCAGCATGTCCAGCTGAACGGTATCGCGGATGATCGGCGGCAGGAAGCACACGACGGTAATCAGGGTACGCGCCAGCAGCCGTTTCAGGCTGCGCAACGTCTCGGCGCAGGCGCCGACGCGCTCGGCGTCGACGATCCAGATCAGATGCTCGAGCGGCTGCTGGCGAGCGCGCTCGGCTCTCAGCAACCCATTTTGCAGGTCCGTCAGATGCGCGAGATCGACAGATGCGGCGGTTTCATATTCACTGCGAATATCGTGGTGTTGCCTGGCGGTCACGCTGATGTCGGGGAACGGGAGCTGGCTCAACGCCGTGCGCGCTTCGTCGCCTGCCGCGCTCGGATCGTACACGCCGACCGCCGCCAGCGCGGGATGCGCATACAGCCGCGCGACCTCTTGACACAGGCGCGCGGTGAATTGACTGGCCGACGGTCCGATCCCGATGACCGCCGTTGTATGGCGCTCACCCACCACGTGTCTCCCTCCCGGAGGATTCCAGGCGCCCACTAGTCGCCGTCGCGGCGCACCTGCCCCAGCGCTTCAACGGCGTGTTCGCAGGAAACTCCACCCTAAACGCGCTTGAGTTGTGTGTCGCGTGTTATCTCCTGGTCGGAAAAGAGTGGCCCGAGCTCAGTGTCGGGGATGCCGTAGAGGATCGTGGTCTGGCCATGCCGGTCGCCACGCTCCTTTGGCTTGCTGGCCGAGAGATCGGCGCCGCTGCCCTGCACGACGCTCAACGCCTCGATATTGTACGTATTGGCGAGCCATTTGCTCATCCCGCTCTTGAACTGCGCGTAGTCGTGGCTACGCGCGGGCAGCGGCGCCAGATAACTCACATAGACTGGGACGCGACGTGGATCGGGCTTGCTCATGATTGAGGAGCCAACACCTTCCTCGACCATCTCCTGCGTCTTGTCCTCCATTTTCGTCAGCGCATCCTGCCAGATCACCTCGCCCTGCTCCTCCGGACGCCACCAGCTCAGCATGCCGCGCTGTGGCCGCGCCGCGACGAGGCCCGTCGAATCAACCGCCAGGGCGGCGAAGTGGTAGCCTGCGGCGTTCAGATTCTGGATGATCGTCAGGAACGATTGGTTGGCCGCGTTATGTATCGGGGCCAGCGTCATGCCGGCGAGGCCGCGCGCCAGGACCTTGCCATGGTGGTGATCGCCGTGCGCGCGATAGAGCGGCGAGCGGCGATCGATCAGCACGGTCAGCGTGACGGGCGGGTTCCCCTCATGGTACTCAGGCGAGGAGAGCCGCAGTAACTCGCGGTACGGCTGGCGGTCGCGGACGTTCTGTGGCAGGAAGCAGACCACGGTGATGTTGACGTTGCCCAGCGTGCGCTTGAGATCGGGGAAGACCTCCAGGCACTCAGCAAGCTTCTCGCCGTCCACCACCCAGAGCAGCGTCGTCTGCACGTCGCCGCGCTTGTGATAGGCGCGGATAATGTTGTCGCGCAGCGTCTGCAGCGGCGTCCCCTCCTGACCAGCGGTCGTGATGTTGTTGATGGCGAGGCGGTTCAAGCGGCGGCGCACATCGTCAAGGGTGTGGTAATCCTCGGCGTAGGCGCCCGCCGCGATCAGGCTGGAGCGTGAGTAGAGCTGCGTGATGTCCGCGCTGAGTTGCGCCATGAAGTCGCTACTGGTGTTGCCGTACCCCACCACTGACAGCACGTTCGAGGTCGTCGGCGCGGGTCGCGGCGCGTGCTCTGGGTTGGGGCGGAAGATCCCCGCGACGCCAAAGATCAGGTCGGGCACGAGATGCTCGCCGACGGTGCGCAACGCCTCATGGCTCCAGGTCAGGATCAGCGCGAAAAACTCAAAGATGATGCCCACCACGCCGAGCGAGAGCGCGAGGAGCGCGCTCAGGCCGCGAATCGCGCCCCAGGCGGCCAGGAACATCACCAGCACCTGCAACACACCGATCAACGTCGCGATGATCAGCGAGCCGAGCGGCCAGGTGGAGGCGTAGGAGATCAGCGTCTGGCCGGCGAAGAACAGGATGGCGACCACGACCATGTTGAGGAGAAAGGCGCCCAGTGAGATCGCCAGAAAGAGCCGCCGCTTCTGCTCATCCATCGTCGGGAAGAGACGCGCTGGCGGCGGCAGGACGCCGAGAAAGTCGAGCGTGAGCGCGCCGGTCAGGAAGACCATGGAGACAAAGAGCGCGCCAGAGAGGTCGCTGAGGCTTGCGAGCTGTGGGCTGATCGGAAGATCCGGGAAGAGGACGGCTTGCAGACGCAGCACGGTGAAGACGAAGTCGGAGACCACAATGATCACGCCAGCGACGAGGTAGAGCACATGGGCGATGATCACCTCCCCCACCCAGGTCGCGTGGATCTCCTCCGTCGGCGCTTCCGTCTTGTCGGCCTCAGCCGGCGCGACCGGCGCGCTGACGGCGCTGGGCGCCCTGCTGGATGGGACGCCGCTGTACACACCGTTCGGGGACACACCGTTCGGCGCGGCAGGTTGGATGGCCTGCGATGACGAGCCGTTCCCGTTCGTCCCATTGGCGCTGTAGCCATCATAGGCTGGATCGCGATAGACGCGGTCGCCATTCTGCGCGGGCGCGCCGGCATACCCGGAAGACGATGAGCCGCCATTCTGGCTGGGATACGGGGTGAGTGAGGGCGCGGTCGCCGGCTCGTAGGGCGCAAGCTGATCGTATGGTCCGGAATCGGGGTAGAGGATCCCATTGCGGCGGGAGGCTGAGCCGTTCGGGGAGCCATTCGATGTGACCCCACTATAGGCAGGCGGCTGCTCGCGAATCGTCGCCTGCTGCTGAATCGGCGTCGTCGCGTAGGCGGGCGCCGGCGCGAGCGCCTGGGGCGCCGTCGTCCCAGCGTTTGTGGCGGCAGGCTCCTTTTTGACGCGTTTTCCGATCATGAAGACGCTCTTCACCAGGGCGAAGAGTTTTTCGGCGCCCTTCTGCAGCCAGTCGGCGATGGTACCGAGGAGTCGCCCGAGGAGGGCGATCGGCTCGCCAATCAGGTTCGCGAGCGTCTGTGGCGCAAAGATCGCCAGCAAGAGCGCCAGCACCGCGACCACGATGATAAGCAGCGTTCGGCCGTCAAGTGGGATGGTCAGCATCTCATGCGCCTCCTCCGAACAAATTCCTCAACTCCTTCGACCCCGCCGGATCGATAAATTTCACGGATGCGGCCCCTGAGCCGGTGAA
>Ga0207684_10001820_pt1 | contig 22277 bp, 32 predicted proteins | sample KBSK5501metaG_FD_184342 | JGI IMG/M metagenome (GOLD analysis project Ga0207684, IMG submission 184342) | Corn, switchgrass and miscanthus rhizosphere microbial communities from Kellogg Biological Station, Michigan, USA - KBS K5-50-1 metaG... | ecosystem: Host-associated > Plants > Roots >...
CTGGCTCCGCCCTCAGTATGCGCCAGCCCAGCCCCATTTTCATCCGCTTCCATGTCTGGAACTGACATCGCGCTTCCTATCTCTGGAAGCATTTGCCCTCGTGGGATCATTATCGCCGCATCCAGCCTTCCCCTGCTGTGAACATTACCCAATGATTCCAGCGGGCCCTGTCTCCCCCTATGGCGCAGGCGCTCGGCCCGGTCACGCCCAGGAAGCGGACCCTCCTGTCCCCACCGCGGCGCAGAAGCACGTGTCCAATTTGACGTGAACTTCTGACGGGTGATAGGGTGCGCCTGAAACCTTGTTGCGACCATTGCCCCCGCTGAGGCAAGGAGCGCTGCCATGTTCACGCGGCTACTGCCCACCGACAAGCGGCCCTGGTACTGGAGTATCGACGCGCATGTTGGCGTCAGCTTTTGCGTCTGGATCCTCCAGGTGGACGGGCTGGCTATCCCGCCATTTGACCAGCATCCCACGGGAAGCCAAGCCTTGCTGCAGGTCGGACTCACGACGGACGCCTGGCGTGAGTGGGTGCGCCTCGTCCTCGACCGCCTTGAGGCTGTCCGACACGCCATCGCGCCACAGGAGCACGCGGCGGCCGCCATCACTGCGCACAACCCTACGACGTTATGGCCGGGGGCGCCAGCGGTGCGGGAGGCGTTGGAGCCCTTATGGCAGCGGTACGAGCGTTGGGAAGGCAAGGCGTGGGAATGGCAGCAGAAGTCCCGCAAGTCGCTGCCTCCTAAGTATCAGCGGGACCTCTGGCGTGCGCTCAAGCCCTATCACGCACGGTTGAGGACATTGCGCGTCTATGTCGTGGACTACCCTCTGCCGGTCAGGTACGCAGCGCCGCCGGTGTCGCTGCTTCTGGGCAGTGGGCTCGCAGACCAGCCGGCGCTGTTCTCGGTATGGATGGCGCTCGGCGCTGAGGAACTGGCAGGCTTCGTTCCCTGAGGTGGTCATGCTGCCCAGGTTTGAAACGCCCTCATGATGGTTTCTACGACGGCGGGGTGGCAGGATGGTCAGGAGGTTCAGTCTTCGAGCCACTGTGTGATGAATCGCGCGCTGTGGTGGATGTCCACCTGCCTCAGGCGCACTGACCCCGAATTGATAAACTTGTGGGGCACGCCAGCCGGGACAATCGCGATCTGCCCCGCCGTCGCTTCAAGGGTAGTCGCGCCAATCGTATAGGTCGCGCTGCCTTCCTGAATAATAATGACTTCCTCATAGGGATGTTGGTGCAGCTTTGGGCCTTCTCCGGGCGCCATATCCACCAGGATCACAGAAACGCCAGTATTTCCATGCTGGTATCCCTCGAACTCGTAGGTATCATCCGAGCGGGCGAGTTCATCCGTGTTTACGATGGTATAGTCCACACTTGCCTCCTGCGCCGCTCGACGGTTCGTTGCACTCTTGTGCTGGCAGCTAGTAACGGATCGCGCCCCCGGTTCAAAAGGGAGACGACTCGACCAGTTTCACCTTCATCTGGCGCCACCGGGCGGAACGTGGGGCCTCTTGCTCGTGTTGCGCTATTGTGGGCGTATTATACTGCGTCAGGCGCCATGAGGGACAACCCTCAGTGGCGAAAGTGCTCTATCGCTATCTGACTCCCAGGCTACGCTTCGCATAGCTCACCCACGGCGCCACACAAATGGCGCCTGGCGCGTAGTAGAGACGGTGGCGCGCCGTTCCGCGCGTTGACACGCCGGGGTCGCGCCCCTATACTCCATTATTGGCGCGCGACGCGCCACGTAACCAACATTCATCTATGCCAGAGTCTACAGAGCGCGGGCGAGGAAGCAAGGAAAAGGCGCCATGAGCGGTCCAGGGGGAACCTATACCAAGCGCGATCAGCGGCGCGAGTCGCGCAAAGAGCAGTTTCAGCGGCGCCAGGTCGAACGCCAGCGTGAACGCGAGCGACAACTGCGTAATCAGCGCATCCGGCAATGGGCGATCTATGGGGGTATCGCGCTGGCGGTCATCCTGGTGGGCGCGCTGATCTTCAGCGTGATCCGCAACAGTAATTCCCCATCTACCGGCTTGCAGGCCGCGAACGGTCAGCCAGTTGATGGCATCGAGTGTCAGGCGAGTGAAGGCGCGGTCATCCATAACCACACGGCGCTCGATCTCTACGTGGACGGTCAGCAGGTGCAGGTGCCCGCTGGGGTGGGTATCGTGCAGAGTGGCTTGACACCATGTCTGTATGCCCTGCACGTCCATGACGGCGAGCCGAATCTGATCCACATTGAGTCGCCGGTGCAGCGAACCTATACTGTTGGCAACCTCTTCGACATCTGGGGCAAGGAATTGACCGACACCAGCTTCATGGGTCATCCGATCGACGCGCAGCACAAGCTGACGATTGAGATCTACGACGAGAATGGCAAGCTCGTTCAGACCTATACTGGCAAGCCACGGGATCTCGCCTTCAGCAACCACCAGACGTTTGTGTTCAAATACAACAGCCCCGACGCCAAGCCAGCCCCTTTTGACTGGTCCAAGTTCTAGCCACGCCACGTTCAGCGCGTCCAAACATGTCGCCCCGTCGCCGACCTTCGTGTCGCGGCGGGGCGCTTGATACGCCGACGTGGATGCGCCAGTTCGTGGTACACTTGCCAGAGCTTCAAACGCCGATAATCCATGCTGGAGATCATGTGTTATAGCGAAAGAGTTCGCCTGATGTCTCGTCCTCGCTATCTTCCCCTACCCCCACCTGCCCTCCACTAGGGCAGAGCGGTTCCCGCGAACATCTCTACGCGTCTGGACATCCAGCGCGGCGCGCCATTCTGCCCGCACGAGCGCGACTTTCACGTTCGATTGCGAGGAAAGGATGGCCCGTTTTGTCGGCTTTCTCTCTACCCAAGACACGCAAGACCTCCGGCGTCTGGCAGATCATGCTCGCCGCCGCGCTCTGGGGCACGGTAGGCGTCACCACGCAAGCGCTTTATCACCTAACCGCCACCACCGCGTTCTCGATTGGCTTCTTCCGGCTCGCTCTTGCCACGCCTGCGCTGGCGCTGGGGTGCTTTGGGTTGATGGGGCGGCGCATGTTCCGGGTGGCGTGGCGCGACCTTGCGGTTATCGCACTGATCGGCCTGATGCTGGCGCTCTATCAGGTCTGCTACTTCGAGGCGATTGCGCTGGTCGGGGTGGCCGTGGCGACCCTCGTCATACTCTGGTCAGAACGTCACATCATTGCCGTTCACCTTCACGCACTCAGCTGAGGAGGTCAAGCGCATCGTGGCATAGATGACTGCATTAGAGTTTCCAGATATTCCCAAGAACGCCAGTGAATCGAGCCTTGGGCATAGAAGTGCAACTTAGTGACTTATGGGCCGTTTTCCCGATATGGCCCATAAGTCCATTCGGGGGACTCCGCTTGATGAAAACTGTGATTGAAGCGTATAATGTCTATGACAAAGGAATAGTGACTCAGCCAAGTAGCAAAGTCGCCAATATCGCCTCCCTCATGGATGTCTTCGGGCTGCATACCGACAGCGCCGCCACATTCAGACAGGCGAGACCGCACTTGCGATGCCTCGCGGCTAAATGCTGTTTCGAGGATCAGAGCTAAGTAGCCTAGGGTGCCCGACCCGCCATCCATGGCGACGAACATATCTGTCGCCGTAGATTTCGACGAGATCAAAGCAGGGCATTTTCTCGGTAGCCCCACGCCCGAGGTACTGAACCGCGTTCTATCGACTGATGATCCCGCCAGTTTTTTGGTAGTGCGGGGAAGGTCAGACGAGCGCCGAGCGATGAGGCTGAAAGCGTACCCTCACCACTTGCTCTGTTCGTGGCATGTCTATGTCTGTCCCATTCGCGGGCGGCTCAGAAAATGCCACGCGACAGTTGTAGAGCGGCGACGGGTCTGTCTTTCAGTATCGCCCGGCGCTCTTTTCGTGGACATCGGGCGATATCACAAGGAGTGAACGCCCGATGCATACGCAAGCGCTTGACTATCGCCGTCTGCGCGCAATCCTTGCCGCGCGGCGGATAACGCATTCCAGGCTCGCTGATGCGAGCAACCTCAACCGCGCCTATCTGAGTCGCATCCTCTGTGGCTATCAGCCGGGCGAGCTGGCTCTCATCAAACTAGAGCGTGGCATCCATGCTCTAGGGCTAGATGATCGTGAGGCTCAAAATGCCTCATAAATACAAGAGCGCGCGCCATGAGCCCTCAACGTGCCGAACCACTACGCGTGCCCAGTCACATACTCCTAAACGCATAGCCCAATAACGCATAGCCCAATTCGAGGCTAAAAGCGCCCCGATTGACCTCAGCCGGTGGCGATTGCTCTGGGATCGCCTCTTGGCCCCACCCGTACCCCGCGACTCCATCGCGACGCCGCTCGCCGCTGCGCAGACTTCTACAACAAAGGCGTCACCCAAGAATCTCGGGATAGGGGTCGGCACCCATGCCTAGAGACGAAATGGGCCGCCCCCGCTGCGCTCGTGACCAGCGAGCGCGCAGGAAAACGGCCAAAGACAACAGCAGCGGCAATCGCAGTATAACACGAGTCGACGCGCTCGTAGATCACGCTGCACTCCTCGCCGACGAACTCGCTACTCGCGCCGCGCTGTCTGGACGCGCCCGTTACGCCTGCGCCGCGATCCACCTCTCTTTGTGCGCCCGCCATGCCTGGCAAGCCGCCGAAGCGCTGGCAGAGGCGGTGTGGCCATGAATACGTCACCTATCGCCGCCGACGCACTGAGCTACATCAACCATGGTTGGTCGGTCGTGCCCGTCCCCTACCGCTCAAAAAAGTGTCTAACCAAGGGCTGGTCCACACTCCGCCTGACGGCCAACGACGTGCCAACCTACTTCAATGGAAGCCGTAGCAACATTGGCGTGCTGCCAGGCGAGCCGAGCGGCTGGCGGGTGGACGTGGACATGGACGTCGAGGAAGCCGTCGTCGCTGGCTGTCGCCTGCTCCCTGCTACTAACCTCATCCACGGGCGTGTATCAAATCCAGAAAGCCACCGCTGGTACCACGTGAGTGGGCCGGTGAAGAGCCAGGAGTGGGAGTTCACTGAGGCGGGCAGTGATAAGCCCACCATGATCATTGAACTCCGCGCGAATGGCCGACAGACGCTTGTGCCGCCATCCCTCCACCCAGAGGGTGAGCAGTACCGCTGGGAGCGTGAGGGCATGCCGGGAGAGGTGACGCCAGACGATCTCACCCGGCGTGTGGGACAGGTGGCGGCGGCGGCGCTCATCGCGCGGCATTGGCCAGGCAAGGGGACGCGCGACAAGGCCGCGATGGCTCTGGCTGGCCTCCTGCTGCGCGCCAGCTGGTCTGACGAGGATATTGACAGTTTTGTCAGTCTGGTGTCGATATGCGCGCGTGACGAGGAGCACAGCAGCCGCGAGAAGGCGACCGCCGCAAGCTCGAGCATGGCCAGCCGGTGACCGGCGCGCCGACACTGGCCAAGCTGCTCATCGATGGCGCGCGGGTGGTCGCCACGGCGCGGGAGTGGTTGGGCATGCAGGCGAGCGCGAAGGATGAGATGACGGAGCCAGCCGCGTGGGATGCGCCTGTGCCTCTGCCTGACCTACTGCCACCGGTCACGCCGCTGCCACCAGCCATCATCCCTGAGCCGCTGCGGGCCTGGGCGCAGGACGCTGCCGAGCGCATCGGCTGCCCGCTGGACTTCATCGCGGCGGCGGCCATCGTCGTGGCCTCATCCATCGTCGGCCGTCGGGTGGCCATCCACCCGAAGCAATGGGATGACTGGCTCGTCGTCCCGAACTTGTGGGGGATGTTGGTGGGCCGACCCTCGACGCGCAAGAGTCCAGCCCTGGCCGAGGGGATGCGCGGCCTCGGGGCGGCGCTCGCTGCTGAGGAGAAGCGCTATCGCGCGGCATATGAAGCATATGTGTTCGACTACCTCGATCCCTGGCGCGCGCGCCACGCGGTGCGCGAGGAGGAAATGAAAGAGGCGAAGAAGAAGAAGGACACCGGCCGGCTCGCGGCGTTACTCCAGGAGGAGCGGGCGGACAACATCGGGCAGCCACCGCCGCCCACGGTACGGCGCTACAAAACGGAGGACGCGACGATTGAGAAGCTCGGCGAGTTGCTGGCCGATAACCCACTGGGGTTGCTCTGCCATCGTGACGAGTTGCCCGGCTGGCTGCGGTCCCTCGACAAGCAGGGCCGCGAAGGCGACCGCGCCTTCTACTGTGAGAGTTGGAACGGGACGGGTAGTTTCGACACGGATAGGATTAGTCGCGGCTCCATCCATATCGAGGCGCTGTGCCTCTCCATCGTGGGCACGATCCAGCCGGGGCCGCTCTCCAGTTACGTCTATGACAGCGTCGCGGGCGGGGCTGGTGATGACGGCATGCTCCAGCGCTTCCAGTTGACCGTCTGGCCCGACCCGCCGCCCAGCTTTCGTAACGTGGATCGCGCCCCCGACGCCAGGGCACGCCAGCGTGCCTATGACGTGTTTGTCAAGCTCTCCACCCTGACCCCTGAGCAAGTGGGCGCGCGTCAGGAACTCGGCGACGCGCTCGCCGACGGGACGCAGAACGTCCTCCCGACGTTGCGGTTCAACGACGAGGCGCAAACCGTCTTCAACGGCTGGTACGAGGCGCTGATGAATCGCCTGCTGACCACGCCTGATCTGTCTCCCGCAATGGAGGCGCACCTGGCGAAGTATCCCAGCCTCGTGCCCAGCTTGGCGCTGATCTTCTCCCTGATGGGCATGGTCGATGGCTCGCTGCCACGTGGCGAGGTCGGCGACGCCGAGGTGGACCTGGCCATCCTCTGGGCGGAGTACCTCGAACAGCACGCCGAGCGGCTGTACGCCGCCGTGACGAGCGCGACCCTGCTGCGCGCGGGACGGTTGCTCGTGAAGCTGCGTCAGGGCAAGGTGGCCGATGGCGGCACGGTGCGCGAACTCTACCGGCCGCAGTGGACGGGGCTCAAGACCGAGGAGGAAGTGAGCGACGCCCTCGCGATGCTGGAGGCGTACGGCTGGGTGCGGGTGCAACGTGATGACACCGGCGAACACAGAGGTCAGCCAGCGCGGCGTGTGTGGCTGCACCCCGACTTGCCACGGTCCCCAGTGCGCGGGGCGACAGCAGGAGAAAATGATGAAGATGTGGACGAGTGAGTCACTGACACTACTGACAGAATTGAATACTGTCAGTAGTGTCAGTGCTCTAGTGACACGAAAACGCGAAAAAAAGAAGGGGCAAGCAGATGAAGATACTCAGCGATGACCACGAGGAGCGCACGGAGCAGCAGAAAAAACTGCGAATTTAGACGAGTGAGCGACTGACAGAACTGACAGTATGGGGTTATGTCAGTTCTGTCAGTGCCCTAGTTGCGCGAATTGGCGAGAAAAGACGAGCCAATTCGCTGAGAAACGAGGCTGAAAATGCAAGAAAAGTGCTCCGTTTGTGGCCTTCCCCAGCGTGCCATGCTCGAGCAGCAGATCCGCGAGGGAGTCTCTATTCGTTCCCTGGCGCGCCGCTATCACCTCGGTCGCGAGACCATCGCGCACCACAAGGCCAGCCATATGCCGCTGGCCTCGAAGGTGGCCCTGGCGTCACCCGCCACAACGCCCTCATCTGCGGCTGTGCCTGAGCCCGAGCCGCTTCCCGCACCGGTGCGGGATTATCCCGTTATCGGCGACAAATGCATCCATTGTTTCAAAATTGGCGACTGGCACCGCGGATGGAGCGGCCAGTGGGAACACTCTTGCGGCCACCCCTGGCACGGCCCAACGCCATGACCACCGCATTCACACCACCCTGGTGCGGTCATTCACCCCAGGCCCCATGCGGTATGCGTCCACTTGGCGCGAGACTGGCCTCCCAGAAAGCATGAGAGTGAAGGACCAGGAGAATCACCCAAATCGCGATAGAAAAGCAATCCCTCTATATGCCCTCCCAGCAAGGAAAGGAACGAGACCATGGCAACGAGACACCGCACACAGCATGGCGTGCGCAAGACGCCTGACATCAACGCCCGCGCTCGAGCAGTCAAGGCGCTCGACCTCATCACAGCCGGCTGGACGTACAGCGCGGCGGCGCAGGAGCTGGGCTATGCAGGGCCATCCGGCGTCGCCAATGCCGTCCAGCGCGAGATGGATCGGCACAGCGCGGTGTCCACGGACCACCGACGCCAGCTGCAGTCGCGGCGGCACGAGGAGGTGATGCGCAACACGCGTGAGCAGTGGCTCAAGGGTGGCGACATGGCGCTATTCGCGCTGCAGGGCTATCAGCGCAGCATGGACGCGTACGAGAAACTGTGGGGGTTGCGTCTGGACGACGCAGAGAAGAAGGCTGGCATCACCTACCACAAGCACATCGTGATCGAGCTGGACGACGGCACGCCGCTGCAGCTCCCTCCTGGCGGCGCGATCGTCGACGAGGGCTGATATTTTTACGGTGCTAAAACATCGGGCTTTATGCTGCAGGCTGGCGCGCCGGCGCGAGGTGTGCGCGGTGTGTCAGGGTAGAGTCTATAACCACGGTGGCGACGTGTTATGAGGACGCGCGAGCGCAGATAATCTCACGCCTCAGAGCGATTATCCTGACGTCACCATAGGCTATGCCCCAATCTGACACCTGTGCTGTGCGCACGCGCAGCGACACCAGGCTCTACCCTGCGCCAGCGTGCGCGGTTCGAGCGAGCATGTCTCGCTGCTGGCCTCGGACAATCTGCGTATGCTTGCGACGATGCGAGGCAGGACCGTGATAAATCGACCCCCACCCCCCCCACCCCCAAAGAGCGCAGACCCAACGCTGGGATAAAGCTACGCACACTCCGCCTGACTTTTCCGAAGCAATATGGCGGTGATAGCGCAGGCTGTGCAGGGGCTACGGGGCTGGAGTCGGTTCGATGCTCAGAATGGAGCTCCAAGGGAGGTAGAGGTACTTCGTGTTGAATGGCGAATAGACCTGAAGCAATGCGCCTGCCGCGTCGGCGCGCGCGATGCTGCATATCCAGCGCGAAGCTTGCGGGTTGTGGGCCTCGGCAGTCTCACTGGTCACGCGGATGTCGAGATTGTTCATCTCGAACAACACGTCAATCGGGTTCCGGTTCATCATGGGAGTCTCCTTGCGCTTCAGAATTCATCGCCGCTTGATCTTCTCCCATTAAGCGCAGGTGATGCGCTACTTGACATGGTGGCACGCTCTGAGGTACTGTTACATATGTACCATCACAGCTACGACAGTGAGCGAGGATCCCGTGCCGAGAGTCTTCATCGCCGAGAGCGGCGCCGAGTTCGGGCAGATGCGCAAGCTGCTGGATCTAAGCTTGCGGGCGGTGAGCGGTGAGCTGGACGTGAGCCCGACGACGCTGCAGCGGTGGGAAGCAAGCAATCGCCCACTCGACCAGGGACGGCTCGAGCGCTGGGGTGACGCAATAGCGCGGGCGGACCAGGCGCGGACGGCAAGCGTGAGAAGGGCGACGGTCGCCAGGCGCTATCAGAGGAATCAACGCGAGCAAGGAGACTGATATGCCGGATGTACAAGCGGCGATAGACGGCTTCGAGCGGCGCAACAAGAGCGAGCTGGGGCTCTTGCGGGAGACCTATGGGCCGGAGATCGTGACGATCATCCTGAGCCTGCGCAGGAACCTGCAGACCATCCGGGGGAATCCGCGCAACAGTGTGCAGGCGATGGTCGATGATACGAACGCGGCGCGCACGGCGGCGCTCTCAGCGCTGGACAAGAGCGAGGCGGGCGTACGGCAGGCGGTCGCAAACGTGCGGGACGACATCGCGAAGCAGACGATGACGACGCTCTCGGGCCAGGACGCGATCCTGCACGAGTTGCAGTTGCAATCGGCGCAGCGGCGCGTGGATCTCATGAATAACGCGAACGTGGCGCCGGCGACGATGATCCAGCGTTTGGCGGCGCAGGGCGATCTGCTTGGGCTGCAGGTCTTGCGGCAAGAGATGCCGATCGCCGCCGGCGAGGACGCCCAGAATCAGCGGCAGCTCGAGGGGTTGATGGATATGCTCGACCTGGCCGAGACACCGCTGATGTCGGCCACGCAGCAGGCCGCGCGACTGCTCGAGAGCGAGCTCAGCGTCGGGCTCGCGAACCTGAGTGGGGCGTACGCGACCGCGCGCGGCGAGGCGGGGAGCGCGAGCCAGTCGTCGAGTTCCGGGTATCCGGTGGGCGTGCGCGGCATCATCCCCAATTGGGCGAAGGGCTCGATACTCAACCTCGCCGAGACGCAGCCAGATGGTGGGAATACGGCACCACCGACGCCGACGGCGGACAGCCGCGGCGCCTTCCAGTCCGACCCGGGGATCGCGGCGGGCCAGCGCTCTCGCGACGCAGCAGTGGCGGCAAGCGAAGCGGCGGCGCGGCGCGGCAGGCAATAGGAGGCTCCCATGCCCGCATTCCGCAGAAATGGGTGGAGCGATGCTCTCACTGACTCGAGGCTTAACTGGCTGCTTGGCACAGCCTACCCAGTCGCGCCAACCAACCTCTATATTAGCTTGCTGAGTGGCGAGCCGCTGTCTGACGGCAGCGGGACCACGAACGAAGTAGTACGAGTAGGACCAGTGGTCTATGGCGCGCCACAGACACCCGCTGGCCTTATGGGATTTCCAGGCGACCGCAGGATCATGCCGAGTGGGCCGGTGAGCTTCACGCCGCCGGGAAGCGCCTCCCCGCTGGTCTACGCCAGTGGGTCGAGCTGGGCGCTGTTTACGCAGGCATCTGGCGGCAATCCGGTGTTTTCGCAGAGTTATACTAAATGATGTCATGTTGTTGGAGAATAGTCAGCGGGCCACCAGTGATAGTGCGTCGCTGATTGGATGGTCGCTCTCAGGGCCGGATCGGTCTGCAGCGCTGCGCAGCGGTCCAGCTGGAGCGTGTCCAGCTCCTCCAGATCCGCTGGACGGCGGTTGACCAACGGCGTGTTCGAGTAGGTCCACAAGCGCTCCGCTGGCTGCAACTCCGGGGTGTAGGGGGGCAAGGGCACGAGATGCACGTGGGGCGGGATGACCACCCGTTGGCTCATGTGCCACCCCGCCTGGTCCACCACCAGCACGAGCTCCTTGCCAGGACCCGCTCCTGCCTGCTGCGCAAAGGCGGCCAGCGAGCGGGTGAAGAGCTCGACGTTGATCCCTGAGGAGAGATGCCACTGCGTCCGTCCCGAGGCGGGATGCACATAGGCACAGAGATACCGCCAGCGAGAGCGCGGATGAATCGTGATTCCCGGTCGCTGTCCCCGCGGCGCCCAGATGCGGCGCAGAATCGGTTTGAGCCCGATGCGATGCTCATCGCTGGCCCAGACCTCGACTGCCGCCCCTGGATGCGCCTCGTGCACCGTCGCTACCTTGGTTTCCAGCTTTTTTTCCAGGCGGCGCGCTCCTCGGGGCTGGCCGCCTTGGTGTGGCGTGGCCGTGGAGCTTGCGGGGTGAAGTCGAGCAGCCGCAGATAGTGCAACGCCGCCTGGGCACTCACCCGTCGCCCCGCACGCGCGCTCAGCCACGCCGCCACCGTGCGGCTGTTCCACACGTCGTGCTGCGGCGCCGGACCCACGAGCGCCGCCCGCAACTCCTCGCGGTCCGCTGGCGTGGGCAAGAGCGTGCGAGGATCGGGGCGCCGCGTGGGCCGATGCGCCCGCCGGCGATGATTGACGAGGCCGTCCGCTCCCTCATCGTTGTAGCGACGCGCGACCTGCCCGATCCAGTACGCGGAATACCCCGTCATCTGGGCCACGACAGACGCCGGGTGGCCCTGCGCCAAGAGCCAGAGGAGCTGCCAGTGACTGCGCTCCATCCCCTCACTGGCGCGACGGTAGCGCTGCTCGAGTTCGTCTACACTCAGTTTTGTCGAAAGCTTGATGCGTCTTGCCATGACCCTATTCTACATCAATACGTCCTCATTTGGTATTACGCCTGGACGCTCCAGGTCGGGGTGGCGACCTCGCTCCCGGCGGTTGTGTTCCAGGTGGCCGCTGAAAGCAGCTGAAGGAGCCCAAGAAGAAGTGAGCAACGGCTCGTGTCGCTGTGACGCCTGTGGCCAGCGCTTCCGCAGCCTGTCTGCGTTTGACATGCACCGCGAGGGCGACTATAGCGGCACGTCACGCCGCACGCACACACGCCGCTGTCTGAGCGTCGAGGAGATGGCCGCGAAGGGCATGCGGCGCAACGATCATGGCGCCTGGACGACCGGACGCGAGTTCACGAAGGCCGCGGCATGACGAGAATCGTCGTCTAAGCCTTCGGTTAGGGTCAAGAGATCGCCGCGGCGGGAAAAGAGGTAGGAGGGATGGCTACAGCACCGAAACGCTGGTCCGACTGGCTCTTCCGTCACGGCGCCTATCTCGACGCGGTGGCGGCCATCAGTGCGCCTGTCATGGCGCTCCGGGGCAGCGACGAGCTCCGCCACATTGCGCGGGCGGTGGTTGAGACGACCGATGAATGGGCGGGCGTGATCCCAGCGCCACATCCGTTCGATGTGCGCCGTCCCGTCTTCGCGCGGCTCGTCGAGGAGGCCGCCAAGCGCGCTGACGCCGAATGGCCCTCTCCCGATGGCTTTGCCGACTGGGCGAGCGCCTTCGCCGAGCTGGTGCGGCAGGCGGACATGGCGCACACCTAGACGAACCCAGGCGCGCCTCCTCCCGCGCCTTCCTGCCCTCCGTCGTTGCTCATGCGGCGGGGGGGCTTTTCTTGGGCGATTCCCTCCATACTCCCTGGATGCCTCGCGCGTCGAGATGGATCCCGACATGTGACTGGATAGTCACGTCTCATCTATCCTCGTCGAGATAGACGCGCGATCCGTCGGCGAGCACGATCACGGCGCGCCAGTGCCCGCCTATCCGCGAGTCCGAGCGTTTCGCGCATTTCGCATCAGATCTTCGATGTTCTTCCCCATCGTCTCTGCAGAGGATTGCCTCTGCAACCACTCTGGGGAGGTCTCCATGATTCTGGCGCGAATTATCCCCCAGATGGCGTGCGCATCGTCGACCGCCAAGAAGTTGATATCGGTGGTATCCAGTCCTGCCAGCGCTTCCTGTGCAGCCACCGCTTCAGCGCTTCCAACTCTGTTGACCAGCGGTTGTCCCTGCGCAGCGGCGTGCAGGATGTGACGCATCTCCCGCGCGCTCACATACATGTCATAAGCAAATCCCGCAGCAAAGCTCCGCTCTAGTTCGTTGGGGTCGTCACCGTACCGACCAAGCGAATGCAACCACGAACGGATCGCGCCCTGCACGCGCGCATGGAGCGCGCAACAGGGGTAAATCGTTTCGAGGATATGCGCTGCAGGGCGCTCCTCACGCGCAAGAAGCGACCGTATCCATTCAGAGGGAGAGGAGTGGTAGCAGGGGTCGCTGCGCGCAGTGTCGATGTGTTGCTGGAGACGCCGTTTCACGTCCACAGAGCGGCCAATGTAGTGCATCAGGAACGTGTCAGGGTCCCAGAGCGCATAGATGTAGCTTGGTTTTTCCATCGGCATGTGCGATCCGAACTGTCCAGCTGAAAGCACGGATTCAGCGTCTCGCGCATCTCTACGACTGTTTGGCATAGGTCACTCCTCGAGATCCGCCAGCGCGCGACACTCCGCACAATAGTTCACCGGCTCGACGCTGCCATTCGACGCGCGAAGCAGATAGGGCTCGAGCGGTTCGCGCTTCCCACAGCCGTCACACCGCGGCGAGTGGTCGCCCGTCGCGTCGTCCTGCGCCAGGTCGCGCATCATCCTCTCGATGATCGCGCCATAGTCATCGCTGTCATCGCTCATGCGTTGCCTCTGGTCCTATTGGATCGCGCCCGGCGGAGCGATGCGCAGCGGCAGCTCGCCCACCATCCGCACATCGCCGGGGAACACCGAGCGTATGAGCTCGCTAGCAGCGTAGGGGTCGCCTAGATGGTCCGTGGTCGAGTAGGGGCCGCCGATCGGCCCGACGATGCTGCCCTCCATCGCCGCGGCGTAATACTTGATCCACGCGACGGTGTCGGGGTCGCCTGAGAGCGCGCCATCCTCCCAGGTGATCGAGATCTCGCGGCCGTTGCGGAGGCCGGTGAACACCAGGCGCGTCATAGTGCAGTGATCCGCTCGAGGAGGCGCAGCGCAGGAATGGCGAACTCGTCGGGGCCATGATCCGCCACGCGCTCAAGCAGCTCGACCATCGCCTGCCACAGCTCCTCACGGTCTTGCGCTTGGTCGAGGACCTGGCGCACCGGGGTGTAGTCACCCAGCGCCTGTGCGGCCAGCTCGTCGCGGAGGCGCGCCCGGCCATCCTCTTCCAGAAAACTGGCGATATCCGCGATGATCGCCTCCTCTGTCTGCTCGACGAACTCGAGCGCGCCGGCGGTGTCTGTGAGGTAATGCGTCTCTTCACCCAGCCCCGACGGCGAATGGTCAGACGCCTCCACGCACCACTCGCCTGTGAGCCGCTGCAGCGGCGTGGCCGTCCAGCGCGGATAGCGTTCGACGATCTGGCGAGACAGCTCGCGCGCCTGTGCTTCGGTCATTGCTTCGCCTCCTGTACCTTGCCGATCCTGTAGCGCTCGCGCGGCCGCATGCGCAGAACAAAGAGCGGCCAGCCGTAGGGCGTCGTCATCGCCGGCGTATCCGTACGATCACAATCGCGAGGACGCCGACGATCAATCCGCCAAAGCCGACCCACCGCGCCGTGTCGGTGGCGAGTCCGAAGGCGATCCCGATCTGCGTTATCAGCGCAAAGAGCGCCACGCCGAGCACGAAGATCACCGAATAGACCAGGAGCTGACGAACGAGGTTCATGAAGCGATCTCCCCCTGCGCTTCCGTTTCGGCGCGCAATGTAGACAGCCATTTCATCGCCGATCCGCGCGAGATCCCGGCCGCCTTTTGCAGTTGCGCCACACTCATGCCCGCAGTATACGCGCCCCTTGCCTTCGCCTCGACGCTGGCCGTACCATCGCTCGCCCTACGAAGGCCTTGCGCCGGCAGGGTGGCCTCTGCGCGGTCGTCTGAGGCCGTGGCGCTGCTGGGAGATCCCAGGCCGGTGGGTGGGTACGTACCTGGGGTACGGCCCAGCGCGCCGATCGTCGCTTTCGCGAGCGTCGCCACGCCGGTGGCCTTGGTCACCCGTACCCGTTGGCATAGCAGTTCCAGCTCGAGATCTCGCTCCAATTGGGCGCGCTCATCCTCGACCGTTTTGTGCTGCGGGTGATAGCGGGTGAATCCGGACAGCGCCACCAGGAACACGGCCAGCAGCGCCGCGACGAGCTCGGGCGTCACGCTCATGACGGCGCGGACGAGCAGCGGGTACAGCGCGAAGTACGCGGAGAGCGCGGGATCCTGTGGCCAGTAGCCGTGATCGACGATGCCTGAATAGTAATAGCCGTCGAAGAACTCCCAGCGCCCAGCGAACGGCGCGCCGGCGATAAGCGTCAGGAGCGCATCAACAACGCGTGTCACCAGCCAGATCACAGCCGCGCGTGGCGCGACCAGGCGCAGCAACGGGGGAATGGTCATACGGCCAGTATACCTAGCGATGTGCCGCTGCACATCGCCCTCTTGGCTATCTGGGTCTTCATGGTCTCTGCTGCTTCATACTACATGGCTTGTCAAGTGCCAAGTTGCAGCAATATGCAGGATGTGGTACAATGTTGGTGTAGGATGTGGTACCGACACACGAAGGGAAGGGACGAGATGGCCATGCCGAAACGACCCCAGCCACCCACACAGGATGACCCCTGGTTGCGTGTTGAAGACGTAGCCGCGCAACTCGACGTGTCACAGGAGAGTGTGCGCCGCTGGCTGCGTTCGGGCGAGCTGCGCGGCCTGAAACTGAATGATAAGGCCGGCTGGCGCATCCGGCAGTCAGACCTTGATGCGTTTATTGCGCGCCGCATGCACGGCCAGGACGAGGAGCCGCAGTCATGACGCAGAACCAGATGGGCACCGGGTCAGCGCTGATCTATTGTCGCGTCAGCACGAAGCGGCAGGGCGAGGAAGGTCTCTCGCTGGAGTCTCAGCAAGCGGCATGTGTGCAGCACGCGGAATCGCTCGGCTACACGGTTGAGAGTACGACGCAGGAGGTCTACACCGGCTCAGAACTCTGGGACCGTCCACTGCTGGCGCGTGATCGCAACGACATTCGCGCGGGCAAGTACCAGGCGCTGATCGTCTACGCGATTGATCGCTTGTCGCGTAACCCTATTCACCTTGCGCTGATCGCCGAGGAGTGCGAGCGCGCCGGGTGCGCGCTGATCTTTGTCAGTGAGCCGCTCGACAGTTCACCCGAAGGGCGCCTGATCGCCTATGTCAAGGGCTATGCCGCGCAGATCGAGCGCGAGAAAATCCGCGAACGGACCATGCGCAATAAATATCAGCGCGTGTTGAACGGCAAGGTTCCGAACGCCGGATGCGAACTCTACGGCTACATCCGCGACCGGGACGTCGGGGTCCGTCTGATCGTGGAATCAGAAGCCGAAGTAGTACGCGAGATATTCCGTCTCGCCGGTGAGGGAATGAGTTGTCACGCTATCGCCGACCTACTCAACGAACGCGGTGTGCCACCGCCGGGAGCGCAGCGTATCGCCAGGTTGGACCCGGCGCGCGTCGTCGCATGGCACAATAGCGCGGTGGCGAACATCCTGCGCAACCCCACGTACAAGGGCGAGGCGTATGCCTGGCAGTGGCGCACGGGGCGCTCCTCCACCGGAAGCAAAACACCGACGCGACGCCCCTCCGACGAGCGTGTCAGGCTCCCTGATGGCGTCGTGCCCGCTATCGTCTCTCCTGAGATGTGGCAGCGCGCGCGGGACAACATGCAGCAGCAATCTGGTGATCACACCCGCAACGAGCGCAGGCCCGTTCTCCTGCGCGGAATGATGACATGCGCCATCTGCGGCCATCGTCTCCGGCCGAGTTGGCGTCGTCGGAACTGGAGGACCAAGGGGCCTGAGCGCACCTATATCTATCGGTGTCCTTCGCATGCGTTCGAAGGCAAGTGCGGCGCCAAGTCGATAGCGCGGCGGCCAGTAGAAGAATGGGTCTGGGCGAAGGTATGCGGCGCGCTCCGCCATCCTGAGGCGATCGCGGCGGAGCTTCAGCGGCGCCAGGCAGAAGGCCCGGACCCCACGTTGAAGAAGGATTTGGAAACGGCGCGCAAGAACGCGCGGAACGCGGAGCACGGACAAGAGCGGCTACTTCAGAAGTACACGAACGCCGAAAATGAGAGTGTCCCGTGGGAGATGGTTGAGCGGGAAGTCGCGCGCCTGGAGGGTGAGAAAAAGCGATGGCAGGCGACCGTACAAGAACTCCAGGGCCGTCTAAGTGACCAATCGAAGGCAGCGGACCAACTGGAGCACGTCCAGGAGTATTGCAAGCGTGTGGCGGCGAACCTAGACACCTTCACATTCGAGGAGAAGCGCTTCGCGCTCGAAACACTGCATGTGCACGTCGTCGCCAATGGGCGCGACTGGGATCTCACCGGCGCTATCCCATTCGATCTTGACGACCCGACTCCCAGCACGGCGAACGAGTTAGGGTATGACGTTTTGAATAGAGTATCGTGACGCTGTGTGTAGCCCCGGCGCTGGTCGCGCTGCTCTCGACGCTACTCACCGGCGAGCGTCCCTCACGCGTGGTCATGCTGGCCCTGGCGCTGGCCATCGCAGGCGTCGGGCTGATCGTCGGCTTCCGGGCAGACGCGCGGCAACAGGCGGTCAATCTCGCAGGAGTGGCGCTGGCGCTCGGCTCCGCGCTGGGCTATGCGCTCGTGACACTCTCCGGGCGGGCCGTGGCTGGACGCTACCATCCACTGCAGATCAACGCCATCGCGTTCGCAGCAGGCGCGCTGACGCTGCTACCCGTGGCGGCGCTCACTGGCCTGGTGATCTCGTACCCACCGGTCGGCTGGGCGCTGCTGCTCTATCTTGGTCTGGTGCCATCGGCGCTGGCCTATGGGCTGTTTGTAAACGGCATGCGCTCGACCCCGGCGACGGTGGCGAGCGTGGTGACGTTGCTGGAGCCGCTGAGCGCGACGATCCTGGCCGCGGCGCTCTTTGGCGAGCGGCTGGGCGCGCCTGGATTCGTCGGCGGGGCCTTGCTGTTGGGGGCGATCGTGCTGCTGGCGCTGGCCGGCGGCCATAAGAAGCGCGTGGAAGCCGAGGGCTTGATAGACTGACGGTGGGCCTGGGCGGGCTTGCGCCAGGCTTGACGCTGGCTGCACGTCTGGGGTAAGATGGGTTGCGCGAGCGCCTGTTCGGTGCGTTCGCCCGCCTGGCGCATTCGTCTAGCGGCCTAGGACATCGCCCTCTCAATCAGCGGGCAGCCGTAGATAGCCTCCCAACCCGGAATATTCCTAGGAAACTCGGGCCTCTCCCAACCACATACCCCCGGTAGGACAGGTCATGCACGAATGTTGGTGAGTCACGCGGTCGAAGAAATGCTGTTGGCGAAGGACTACACCTCGTCATCGAACCGTAGGCGTCGAGAAGTCTATGATGACTTCGTTGGTTGGGCCGAACGCGAAGGCGTCCCCGACCTCTCCCAACTGAGCCGCCCCATCGTGCGGCGCTACATCGCGGATGTCCGCACACGCCCCAACCGAAAGAACGGCGGTCACTACGCCAGCGCGACGCAGCATACCCACGCGGCATACGTGCGCGCCCTCCTGCGCTGGTGTGTTGACGAGGGTTGGCTAAACGAAGATGTCGTTCGCAACTTCGAGATGCCCAAACTGGAGAAGAAAGTCGTCCACGTCCTGACCTACCACCACTACGAACTCATGATGAAGTCGGCGGGTGAGGGCTTCATGGACGCGCTGCACACCCGCGACCGAGCTATCCTCTCCCTGATGATGGACACCGGCCTGCGTGCGATGGAGGTCTGTTCACTTCGACGCGAGGATGTCTCTATCACTCCGCATGAATCCTTTATCCGCGTCTTCGGGAAAGGACGGAAGGAGCGTGAGGTTGGGTTGGGCAAGCAGGCGAAGATTGCGATGCGGCGGTGTGAGCTACAGGGGAGGCCGGAGTCGAGCAGTCCGCTGTTCTTCCTCGACCGGGCCTCGAAGCCACTGACGCCAAACGCCATAGACAGGATGCTCTATCGGCTCCGAGACGTAGCAGGCCGCAAGCACTTTGAGGGCATCCGGGTGAGCGCCCACACCCTTCGACACACTTTTGCCGTTCACTACATGGAGAGCGGTAGTGGCGACATTTACAAGCTCTCTCGCCTGCTAGGTCACGAGTCTGTCTCCACAACCGAGCGGTATTTGCGTGCCTTCCAGGCGAGGGATGCGCGACGGAACAGCCGCAGCGTGCTAGACGCCATCTCGTAGGCACGAAAAAGGACCAGAGGAGAAATCCCCTGGTCCTTCGTAAGTGACATATGCGCGATTCATGTCTCGCGAGGGGATATTTCAAGAGCGTCCAGAACCTTAAGAATAGCCTGAGAGAGCGTTGGTTCCGATACTTTGTCAATCTCATCACTGTCAGAAATGAAGATACCTTCACCTATAAAGTGTTCGGCCTTATCGTCATACGCCACGTTGGCGAGTGGTTCAACGTCGGCCAGTTCTTTCAGACTATGCGCAGGAGGATGTTCGTCGTGCAGGAAGACTACCGCGAACACTTCCGGCAGTTTGTCATCGTCGTCTTCATCTTCTCCATTTGCGAAGTAGATTGGGACGCCCCAGACCAAGGACTCGTCTATCTTTACCCCTGGAGATAACTTGAACGGTGGTTCGCCCGAACTGCGCATCCGAATGACTTGATAGGTCCGAGTCGGGTAGTGGTACAGCTGAACTAGTAGCTTGGGAGTGCGGTCATCCAGGATGTCAACATTCTCAACCTTCATGCTCATCAGCCTCCCTCCGTTTCAAGCTTCTCATGTAGTGCGCTGGCGTCGCCCATAGCCACCTTCTGTCGGACAGCAATGTAGGTCACACGTTCCATCAAGCGTACGACATGGCGACGGTGGCTTGAGACTCTTTAGGACCTTCAGTGTAACGGGGTATGCGTACTTCCCTCACCACCGTTCGTCGTTGGGGATAGCATGTTCTGAGGCATGAAAAAGGACCGGAGGAGGTGTTTCCCTTCCGGCCCTCGTTTGCTGCTCGGTAGCTCGACAGCGCCATACCTGTTGAAGGCAGTCACCGCTCAAACAATCGCCGCGTGAAGGTCGCAATCAGGACCAGTTCGATGAACAGGCCCACAACAGCTTCAAGCGCAGCGACAATGGCGACCGGGTCTCCGAGACCAATAGTTGACGGGAAGAACCCGCGTCCGTGAAACGAACTCAGGCTAAAGACTAGTGCCTCATGCCATTGTAGTGGTTGTGAGCCGCCGAAGAAGATAGGACTGTCGGGAGTGGTGATGCCAAAGTAGATGCCAGCGAACGCCAAGATGACCGCGATGTATACGCCAAGCGCACGGAGTGGACGGTCACCGTAGCCAGAGACAACATTGAGGGCAGACGAGAACAGCCATCCTAGCAGGTTGAAGCTGCGAAGTTGGGCTGCGCGCTCCAACTGATGCTGACGACGACGATAGCGGAGCGCAGGGTCGGTGAGGCCCTGTGCCTCCAGCGCCTTGGCGAGCCCGTAATATGCACGAGCCGCGTCCCTATAGGCTTGTGTTCGCTCTTTGCGGCTGGTTGCCCCCTCAATGTCAGCCTCATCGCCCAGGCGCGGTACCTCATCCCAATTCACAAGGGCAAGGATAGCGCCGTTCCAAGCGACATCCAGTAAACGAGTTCTGTCATCAAACCGCGCCTTACTTTCCTCATCTGCGTCACCGAGCATCGTAGCTGCATCCATTCGCGCACGTGTCAGGTCCGCGCCTGCGAAGTTGCCAGCAACGATTGCACCACCCATATTGACGCCTGCCAGTCCTGCTTCGGTGAAATTGCCGCCGACAAATGCGTCGCTCAGGTTTGTGGCTGTAAGGGTGGCACCTGTGAAGTCGGCCCTGGCGATGACTGTGCTAGTGAGGGTAGCGCTGGTGAGGTTCGCGTCAGTGAAGTTTGACTCGGTAATAAGCGCGCCGCTCAAATTGGTGAAGGTTAGTTTGGCATCGGTGAAGTTTGAACGAGTGACAATTGCACTGCTCAAGTTTGCTCTGGCAAGGTCAACACCAGTGAAGTTGGCATCACTGATAGACACACTGCTGAGGTTAGTCGAAAATAGGTCCATATTGCTCACATCGGCCACAATGCCGGTGTTTCGTAGGTCGGGAAGGTCCCGTCGTGTGTAGGCTTGCCCAGAAATCCGCCAACCACGCTCGCCGATAATCCACTTTAATTCCCCTCGTGTGCCAATCACCACGCCAGCATATGGTGGCTCGCCAGCAGCGATATTGGCCTCGTACACCTGGCGCAATTCTGCCTGGCGCTCCGGCGTCGGCGCGCTATCATCTGGCCCTGTTTCGTCGCTGGTGGCGGTAGTGGCTTCGGTCTGCTGCTCGTCCATCCGGTGTTCTCCCATCACTTGTTGGTTGTCGCCTCCAGTGTAGCAGACCCTCAAGCTCAAACAAGCCCACGAGATGTATTCAACGGGAGGAGGTTTTTCTTCTCCTGGCAAGCAGCTCACTCAGACTTCGAGGAACTACGCGCCGTATCGCCCTCCAGGCGTACGGCTTGTGCGTGCCAGGATGAGAACCATCCAGGCCGGCGTTGGTTGGATAGATGAGACCAGACAGCGGAGCATGAGAGGGGACCAACTCGTGCCGTCATGGCCCCGGTGTGACAGGTGTAATGGTGCAGTTGGTGCAGTGGAGAGTCGCGTCATCACAGACGGCTCTACGCCAGATGGGATGAGGGTTGGAGCTGGGTTACGGTGGGTCAGGATTGAGTATGAACGAGGCGCGAGGGAAACGGCTTGATGGTGACGAGAGATGGTGTCATGATGACTGGAGCAATCGAACCGCATGGGGCGCGGGCGGCACATCCACGGTATGCGGTTCCCGTTTTCCAATATGAATACATATCGGGTTTCGGGAACCACAACAAACACGGGGGTCTCCCGGCGCGTCAAGTCAGTCGTCCACAAGCAGAAGTCGTGCCTCGCGCTCTGCGGCTCGAAATATCTCACACGCCGTGATAGCTACGGGAACGTCCACTTCGTGACTATCCAGCATGTGCTTCGCTAGCGTGGACATAACGCGAAACGCTTGCGTAAGCTCCTCGATGTGCGCCGCATCAATATCACCATCATCATCAGGCACACCTACTGATCCCTGTGCAAAGAGCTAAAGGCGATAGCCACACTCAGCGATACAGCCGCGAATGACTTGGCGCTTGTGGCGTAGACGCTCCTTGGCTCGACGCAGGGCGGTGTCGAGCTCCGCAAACGT
>Ga0207684_10001824_pt1 | contig 22241 bp, 19 predicted proteins | sample KBSK5501metaG_FD_184342 | JGI IMG/M metagenome (GOLD analysis project Ga0207684, IMG submission 184342) | Corn, switchgrass and miscanthus rhizosphere microbial communities from Kellogg Biological Station, Michigan, USA - KBS K5-50-1 metaG... | ecosystem: Host-associated > Plants > Roots >...
TTTGCTTATCAAGGCGGACAAGATGACAATGGCAAATTCGCTGGAATTGCGAGTGCCATTCCTTGATCATCTAGTTCTGGAGTTCGCCGCTGCCCTGCCAACCCGCTTCAAGGTCAAAGGCTGGACGACAAAGCGTATCCTAAAGGAAGCTTTCAAGGATAGCATTCCGCGCGAAGTCATGAATCGGCGCAAGACTGGGCTGCCTGTGCCGCTAAGGCGTTGGATGCGCAGTGACCTGCAAGATTTCGTCCGCGACGTGCTGCTAACTGGGAGATCAATCAGCCGCGGATATTTTCGAAGGAGTGCAATCCAAAAATTATTGAAGAGCAATGCTGTCAACGGGGACCTGATGAAGGAGGTATTTTCCCTTTTGACCCTTGAGTTGTGGCACATGGAATTCATCGATGCGGAGCACAAATATGCCAATTGATCAGCGAATGCGAGGTGTAGTGTGCGATTGCGGCGCCGCTCTTGACTACAAATAACAGGGGAACCGCTGTCATTTCTGAGTCTTGACTAGGTGAGTCCCTCTGATAAAGGATCAGTATCATGACTCTCATAAACTGCTCGGTTACCCCTTCGGGATGTCGGAAAGCACGGGCTGGCCGTGTTCCGCCGACACCAATCTCCATTTTGACGTCAATTCTGTTCGCAATCCTGCTACTTGGTGATAACGCTAAGGCAACTGACTGGTATGTTCGGCCGGCAGCTCAGGGCGGTGCGACTGGCAAGGACTGGAACAACGCCTGGAATATTTCGGGGATCGCGTGGGGAAGCGTAAATGCTGGGGATACGATCTGGCTCGCTGGCGGCTCTTACTCTTCCGGGATCACAGTCTCGGCTAGCGGAGCAGCAGGCAACCCAATCAACATCAAGAAGGTCCTGAGCTCAGACAGTGTTCCGGCCCACGCATCGGGTTGGAACTCGTCTTTTGATAGTCAGGTTCAATTGCCGGGGGACACCGGAATTTCGATCCCCTCGTCCAGTCATATCGAGATTGATGGGCGCATTCAGTACGGAATCCTAATCAAGATGCCGTTTGCTGGAGGATACGGTGTGGAATGCGATCCGGGCAGGGGAGTAGGTAAGCCGGTCACCGATCTGACTTTTAGGAACATAGATATCCTGGGTTCCTATGCATCGGTCAGCAATCCTGCACCGGCCGAGTCAGTTGGTTTTAAGATTGACCCTGCTGATAGTACTCTGAGCGGCGTGCTGATCGATCACTGCCGAATTCGGGGATGCGCGACGGGACTCCATTGTGCGATCGCCAATCTCACGCTGCAATATTCGGTCCTTCAAGATTTCGCGGCTGCGTGGGGAGGGGCCAACGGGGACCATCCTGATGTCATGTACTGTGTTCCGTCTCCAAACATGACTTGGAGATACAACACCATCATCAATTCGGAGTCGGACGGTGTTTTCTTCGAATTCGGGGGAGCTCAGAATTTCCAGTTCTACGGGAACGTTTACTACGGCACAACTTTGTCCCTGATGACATTTAAGAACGGCGGCCAAACATATGGGCCGATTCACATTTATAACAATACTTTCCACGCTCCGAGCGCTTCTAACTCCGGTTGGATCACAACCGACGGTTCACCGATGGCTTCCGGGTCATCGGTCTACAACAATATTTTTGTTAACGTCGCAAACAGCATGGATCACGTCGCAAGCGACTATAACGCCTACAATTACACAACGCTGAAGGGATTTGCGTGGCCAGGTCCAGGAGGTGAAGGAACCGAGCCTCACTCTATCACATTTAGTGCAGACCCATTCGTTAAGGTTCCTCCGTACACCCAGCCAGTAGCGACGATCGGAGACTTCCATCTTGTCTCCGCGTCGCAGGGTGCGTTTCAAAACGGACTACCGCTCGCTCAGGACGGGTTTATTAATCTTGATGGGGATGGTAACCAGCGAGGAACCGGCGGACACTGGACCATCGGTGCTTACCAGTATGTGGCCCCTGGTACTCCGGGGGCTCCGGCGCCTCCAACAAATCTCCATATTGTCGGAGCAAAGTGAGACGTTGTACGAGTTTTAAATGCCATCTTCCAAAACTCTGAAAGGCTTGCAGCAAGGGAGTTCGGGAGTATGACTCCTCTAGGCCTGTTCCTCACGCTTGCCTGCGCGGCGCTGGTTCTCTGTCTGCCGCGCAGCGCGGCACCGCTTGGCCTAATCGCGGCGGTTTGTTTTGTCACGGAGGGACAAAACCTGAACGTTGGCGTATTCCATTTCACAGCCGTTCGGGTTGCTCTTCTGGCCGGCGTTGTCAGGGTTTTGGCTCGGGGTGAGTCGAGGGGCATGCGCTTTAACAGGTTTGACGTGATAGTCGTTGCCTATGCTTGTACGATTGCGATGATTTCAACTCTCCGCGTTGGTACTCTGGAGCAATTGGTATACCAGCTCGGCGGGCTTTACAATATTTTCCTGGCCTATCTGGTGTTTCGCTGCCTTTTGCGAAGCGAGCAAGATTATCGGGCAGTCCTACGTCTGGCGGTGCCACTGGTTGTTCTCCTTGCATTTTTGATGTTTCAGGAGTCCCGCACCACCCACAATCCATTCGCTGTTTTCGGTGACGTCGAGGCTTCTTCTTGGGTTAGGGGAGGTCAAGTGCGCAGCCAGGGTCCGTTTCACTCCCCCATCACCGCCGGCGCATTCGGCATGACCTTCGCCTTGTTGTACGCGGCTACCTTCTTTGCGGGGACGCAAAGCCTGTTCACGCTGATCGGATTGGGTGCTTCATTGTTAATCATGATCTGGGCACACTCCAGCGGACCATTTCTGGGATTCGTGCTTGGTCTTCTGGCGTTGGCATGCTGGCCTTTGCGACGGCACACACGGGCGATACGCTGGGGAATCTCTTTGATGCTGCTTGCACTTTGCTTGATCATGAAAGCACCGGTCTGGTTCATTTTAGCGCGCGCCAGCGATTTGGTCGGCGGCGGAGGATACCACCGCGCATTCCTGATCGATCAATTCGTCAATCATTTCGACTCCTGGTGGTTGGCAGGGACAAGCGACACGCATGATTGGTTCCCTTACCGCTTGGCTGTGAGTGGTGAGGCGGATATTACCAATGCCTTTGTGCAGGCTGGCGTGAGTGGCGGATTAGTTGGCCTGATACTCTTCGTTGTAGTCGTAGTGCGTTGTTTCCAGCGGCTTGGTACCGCGCTGAAAAGGAGTCCAGGGAATGAACAGACAACCGAAAAGATGCTGTGGGGAGTAGGATCGACTTTCGTCGCAACCGTAGGCGTCTTTTTTTCAGTAACCTACTTCGACCAAATGCAGGTCATCTGGTATTTTTTGCTTGCATACGTCGGGGGCCTTGAAAATCGCAAGAAGCAGATTCCCAAGCTGAAGAGATCTGCGCCCTCCGCATCAACAGAGGGTGCCAGCAGCCCAGTTGACGTGGAGCCCGCTGGAACGGTCGAAGGGCATGGCCACCGAATGTTGGTGGAATCACCCTCGAAAGATTATTTGGTTGTTCCGGCTTAACTGGAGAAAATTCAGACCGATCTTTGAGATTTGTCTGGTTGTGCCGAAGCGCGGGCGGATTGTCCCCGTCACCGGCCGGTCCCGAATGAGACCCCTTGATCAATCAGGAAGTTCGCGTCCGTCTTCTGATTTCGGAAAATCATGAAATTATCCATCGTAATAATTTGTTGGAACGATGCCAAGGTCATTCTGGACTGCATTTCATCGGTTTATGCAGAAACCGGGACAATTGACTATGAGATCATTGTTAGCGACAACGCTTCTTCAGACGGATCAGTCGCGACCGTTCGTCAGCATTTTCCAAGCGTCCGGGTGGTTGAGAACTCTGAAAACGGTGGCTTCGGGAAGGGAAACAACGCCGGAATCCGCGTGGCGAAGGGCGAGTACATCCTCATCCTGAATCCAGACACGATCATACGCGACCGCGCCCTGGAAAAACTGGTTGCTTATGCCGAGTGCCATCCCGAAGCTGGGGCGTTTGGGTGTCGTGTCCTGAACAGCGATGGCTCGGTTCAAGTGTCGGCTCATCCGCTGCCAACTCTTTGGACGTCGCTAGTGAAAGCATTGGGCATCCGCTGGGTAGGGCGTCTTTGGAAGGGTTGTTGCGTTGACGAGTATGCTGATTGGGATGGGCGTTCAGAACGGCAGATCGGGTTTCAGGCAGGGTGCTGCCTGCTGGCCCGCGGCGAGCTTTTTAGAGAACTAGGCGGATTCGATGAAAGGTTTTTCCATCAGTTCGAAGATGCTGATCTTTGCCGGCGCATTTGGGAATCCGGGCGTTCTGTAGTCTTCTATCCCGGAGCGGAAATTATCCATATTGGTGGGCAAAATCGCGGTACTTACTCGATTAAAGTGGAACTTGAAACGGAGCGCAGCAAATATCATTATTTTTACAAATATTTCGGTGCCAAGGGTGCGGTGCTCGTCCGTTACATTTCCATAGTTGGGCTTTCGATTCGTTGTGTTGCCTGCCGACTTCTTAACGCGTTTAGGTGGACTAAAGGGGTCGAAGATCGACTTCAAAAATTTGAGGTAATGCTGAAATGGCATTGGGGTTTTGACCCTGTTGCTTTCATTAAAACCGGCGATGAACCTGATGTCGGTTATCCTCCCCTCGGTCCCGGATGGAAATCGGTTCAAAAGGTCTCCGTTGGTCAGTAGGTGGTCTGTGACTTAGCGGCTAGTACGTCGGGATCAAATAGTAAACTCTTTCGCTCCAAAGCCGGTGACGTCATCGACAGCGAGAAAAGCTGTTGATGCAAGCCGGGGCGGACACAGAACCAGGCAAGACCGATGGGGCATGGATTAAATCGGTTCTCGAGAACCGTTCAGAGCCTCGGGCGCCCGCGCGAGCGCGACGGATCTACTTTGCAGCAGGCACCTAATGTCAGATCAGCAGCGCGGAGAGGTGGCGTTGGCTGCGGAGCCTGGACGACTCGGATCAAAGCGATCGGTTGCTTTTATCTGCGCGACCCGCTGACGCGCCTGTCTACGATGACCATCCGTCAGACTAAAGACCTTTTCCCTCCAATACCTGGGCAGCAGCCAGCAGAATCACCGCCTGTAAATCAAACGCACGACGCCTCCGGCCCCTTGGAGTCAATAGATCAGGGCAAGACGCTAGGCGTGGCCAGGGTTAAAGCTTGCCGACAAAAAAAATGGTTAAATTTTTTTCCAGCTACTGATCAACCTGTCGATATAGAGAAGGACGAGCTTACGAAAATGAGATCTCTTCGACCAGGCGGTAAGCCGTCTCGCAATGGATAGGACAGTCATGGCTGAAAACGGCAGAAGACGCCGGCTTTTGGTAGCTATCGCCAGCTTCGGCGAGAAGAATTTGTCGTTCCTCAATCGAATCATTCGGCAGTATCGCAGCTTGGACCTGGACGTCGAAATTGTCGTGGTCTCGGAAGCGCCAAAACACTTGGATGGTGTCGAAAAGGTTGTCGTTGGACTTCCGTCCTCAAACCCGTGGTCGCTTCCGTTTGCGCACAAGAAAATTTTCGCAGAGAATGTGGAACGCTTCGATCTATTTGCCTATTCCGAGGATGATATCGAAGTTACCCAGCGGAATATCGACGCCTTTCTAGGGGTAACTGGAGAATTGAAAGTGGACGAGATCGCGGGATTTCTCCGGTACGAGTTAAGCCAGACAGGCGATCGGTTTCTTCCCGATTGCCATGGCCATTATCACTGGGATCCGAATTCCGTACGGCAGCGAGGTCCCTACAGCATTGCAGAGTTTACGAACGAGCACGCGGCTTTCTATCTTTTGACTCAACCGCAACTCAAGCGGGCAATCGCCTCTGGCGGATTTCTTCGGGAGCCGTACGAAGGGCGTTACGACATGCTTTGCACGGCTGCGACTGATCCCTACGTCGCTTGCGGTTTTCGCAAGGTTATTTGTATTTGTCCCTTGGAGGATTTCCTTGTTCATCACATGTCAAATCGCTACGCGGGAGTGCTTGGCCTTTATCTTGCCTCATTTCAAGAGCAGGTCGAGACCTTGAGGAAGATCTCCAACAATCTTCATCCGGCGAGTGCTCTCTGCGAGGTGGAATCAAAAGCGTCTCATCGAGAGTGGTCCAAAAGTTATTACGAAGAGCCTTCGAGGGAGCTTTTCAAAATGGTGCCGAGCGACGCGACGACGATTCTTTCGATTGGATGTGGATGGGGAGCCGTTGAAGCTGAGCTCGCGCGACGCGGAGCTTCGGTCACAGCGCTCCCATTGGACTCGGTCATCGGTGCTTTTGCTGAGAAGCGCAATCTTGAAATGATCTACGGGTCGCTAAACGAATGCTTTGACCGACTCAATGGGCGCAAATTTGATTGCGTGTTCATCACGGATCTGATCCACCTGCAACCGGATCCCAAGCGTATTATTAGAGAGCTACTTAGGTTCGTCCAAGGGAACGGAACGGTCGTAATTGGCGGTCCGAATTTTCAAAGCGCGCCGCTGATCTTGAAGCGCCTGTTGCGAATACGCGGTCTCGAAAGACTACACGACTATTCTGTGAGCGGTATTCAACCCTTTGCTCCGCGGGACTATTTGTCTGAATTGCGGTCGGCTGGTTTTGAGGTAAATGCCGTTCACTGGTACGACTACGTACAAAATCCGCCTGCTTTGCGTGTCATCGCTCCGAGGCTAGGTAGTGTAGCGGCAAAGCGGTGGATCATGAGGGTTCGCCGGTCTTCTTGAAAGCTTGATTGGTAACGCGCACTTGCTTCCTAAGGTCACACTTTAGAATCACTATTAAGCTTTGACTTACACGTACATATCACAGCAGTACGACACGTTGAGAGGTTCTATGGCTTCCGCCGTCGAGTCGGTCTCTTCCGGGACACATGAAGGTGCAGGCGAGGCACACAAGAGGCAAAATCCGAATGACGGGCAAATGGATGACGCATACAAACGCTATTGCGAATTGTTAACCCTGGGTGAAAGCCGTCTCGCGGCCGGTGACCTCCGCGCCGCCGCTGCCCTTGCCAATGTGGCTGCTCGCTACGCATTTCCGGCAAGAGTAGGGGTTTTCGGGTCGCCGCGTCTCGAAACTCTTCTGATCAATCTAGGAAGAAAGATTCCTACGCCTGAGAGGGTTAACCAGGGACGGTCAAATGAGTGCGCTCGAAATGTCCTGCATATCCTGAGCTACGCCAGGCCTGTGGGCGGCGACAGTCGCTATGCATGGAGGTGGATACAGGAGGATCGTGAAAGCAGACATTCCGTTGCAATCACGACTCAGGCAGATGTGAAAGACATCTACGAGATTCCGCAGGTCCTCAAGGAGGCAGTAGCCGATTCCGGCGGCTTTTTAAAAGTACTCAACGTACCAGCAACGAACCAGTTGGAGCAGGCGCGTGAACTTAGGATGCTGTGTCAGGGGATGGACGTCGTTGTTCTGCACGTTTTTCCTTACGACATAGTTCCCATATTGGCACTCGCTACAGGTTGCGACTCATCAAAAGTCGCTTATGTGAACCATTCAGATCATACTTTCTGGGTTGGTGCCAGCGTTTGCGATTCCATTATTCACCTGCGCACCCAATCGGCCCGATTCTTGACAGAACGCCGCGGATTGGATCCGGCGCGATCAGCATTTCTCCCGACTCCTTTGGCGCAGTTGCCGCCAACGGTCGATCGAATCGAAGCGAAGCGCGCCCTGGGATACGATCCCAATGGGGTACTTTTGTTAACAATAGCTTCGCCGTTCAAATACAGTTCGCCTGGTCAAATCGGTTTCCTTGAGTTAGTCACCCCCGTACTGGCCAAATTTCCCGAAGCGGTTTTGGTGGCCGTCGGTCCGAAACCTGAAGGCGCATGGGGTAGAGCCATCGCTCTTACGAATGGGAGAATTGCTGCTCTTGGAACCCGATGGGACAACAACCTGCTTTACTCTGCCGCCGACATTTATCTGGACTCAGTACCCTTTTCTTCGATTACTTCCGTTCTTGAGGCGGGAAGTCAGGGAGCTGCGCTCCTAGGATATAAGCCCTCCTCCGAGCTGAGCTTGCTGGGCCCGGGTGCTCCCGGCCTGGACGATGTGATGGAACTTGCGAGCAATGAAGACACTTACCGCGCTACGCTCTGCCGCTTGATACGGGATTCCGATTTTCGAAGCGAATGCGGCCGTCGCGTGAAGTCAAGTGTACTTGCCTTTCATACCGGCCCAGGTTGGCTTGCCGGTTTGAGTGGGGTCTATAAAAAACTCGACGCAGTCGAAGGGGGAAGGTGCATGGCCGCAAAGAATGACCGATATGAGACTGATAGTCTGAATTCGGCGCTGGCGGAACTCTATCGAGATCCTCCTCATCTTACACGCTGTCTGATAGGGGAGTACGTCGGCGCACTGCATTATTCGGTGAGAGCTCCGATAACGCTGCGCCTTTGGAGAAAAGGCTTTGGTTTCTGCGTGTTGAATTTGTTGCCCCCACCAGGGGACCGATTTATTCGGATTTTCGGACGCCGGCTGAAAAAACTGATTGGAAGATCAAGACGTGGGTAAATTCGATCAATTGCCGGTCAGGTTTGCAAGAAATGACCCTTCGCGGGCTGATATCTATTCCTCAACCAACTCAATTGGTAGCCGATTTATCCGCTGTCGGGACGGTTACAATCCAGACAGTAAAGACTCATGAACTATAAAAGAGCTTTGATAACGGGCGGAGCCGGCTTGATCGGCTCCCATATTGCTGACCGATTGGCCGCTGAGGAATATGAGGAGATCGTGGTTCTCGATAATTTTTCTCGAGGCCGCCGGCAAAATCTTGAATTGGCCGCCGCTTCCGGAAAGCTGACTTTGGTCGATGGGGATGTTCGCGATGCAAAATTCGTTCACGAGCTTATGGAAGGTATTGATATCGTCTTCCATGAAGCGGCGATTCGGATTACGCAGTGTGCTGAGAATCCGCGGTTAGCCCATGAGGTTCTGGCCACCGGAACCTTTAACATTCTCGAAGCGGCGGTTTCGGCCAAAGTCAGCAGGGTTGTTTATGCGTCTTCCGCCTCCATTTATGGGCAAGCCGAATGTTTCCCAACCATCGAAAACCATCATGGGTACGGCAACCGCACGATTTACGGCGCGGTAAAGTTGTATGGCGAGGGTTTGCTCCGCAGTTTTTATGAGATGTATGGTTTGGACTACGTTGCGCTGCGCTATTTCAACGTCTACGGCCCACGGATGGATGCGTTTGGGGTTTACACGGAAGTGATGATACGATGGATGGAACGCCTAAGCAGCGGCAAGCCGTGTTTGATTCTTGGCGATGGAAGCCAGACGATGGATTTCGTGTTTGTGGATGATGTAGCCCGGGCCAACACGATGGCCGCCAGTTCTTCCATAACGGATGATGTGATTAACATAGCGAGCGGGGCTGAAACGAGCTTGACCGAGTTGGCTGAAACCCTGGGGCGCGTTATGGAGGTCGATCTTCCTCCGGAATATGGTCCGGCTCGCAAGGCCACACCCGTCTGGCGAAGACTTGCAGATACGGAAAAGGCTAAACGCCGGCTGGGATTTCGTGCGCACGTGTCGCTGGAGGAAGGCTTGGCCGAGCTGGTGAAATGGTGGACGCAAGCTCGCTTGGTTCCGGCCGAAGCCGCATCGAGATAGGCTATCGAGGTTTTACATGTTCCGCTGACTCTGCAGGTCGAGAAAGCTCCTTTGCTGGATGACAACCGTCATAAACTCACAAGAGCAAGAGACATCCGAATCTAACTCGGCTCCGGACTCTTCTTTTTTGGTGACGGACCGGAAACAGTCCTCCCATGCCGAGGCGCTGAAATCGACCTCTATCATCGGCGGCTCGACCGTGATCGTCATGTTGATCCGGATGTTGCGCACAAAAGTTTTGGCCATTCTGCTTGGGCCAGGGGGAGTAGGGTTGGAGGCGATCTTCGATTCAGTCATCAATTTGTCGAAGACGGCGGTGGATCTCGGAATTAGCAGTTCAGGTGTGCGTCAAATTGCTTCTGCCGTTGGTTCAGGCAGCGAAGCGGTAATAGCGGCAACCGTTCTGACGCTTCGTCGCGTCTGCTTGGCGCTCGGCATTCTGGGTGCGACCGGTTTATTCTTTGCGCGTGACTTTGTCAGTCACCTCGCATTTGGAACTGGCGAGCATTCCTCTGATATCGGACTTCTCTCGATCATCCTTCTCTTCGGAGCAGTGATGGGGGGACAAGGAGCGCTCCTGCAAGGAATGCGCCGGATTGGGGACCTGGCGAAGATGAACGTCTTTGGTGCGCTAGCCGGCGCAGCCATCAGCATTCCGGTCGTACTTTTATGGGGACGCGCCGGAATTGCAGCTTACATGGTGCTCGCAGCCGGGGCCACCGCGCTGATTGCCTGGTCCTATGCCAGGCGGATTCGGATTGAGCCCCTCAAAATCTCCTTCAGTCAGATCGCGAGCGAAGCGGGAAGCCTTTTGAAGCTCGGCGTTGTGTTTTTGTCGTCGGGACTCATGACAACCGGCGCCCTTTTTCTAATGCGCATTTTTGTAACGCGGCAGGAGGGTGTGTATGGAGCAGGCCAGTTCCAGGCGGCAACAGCGTTGGCCATGGTGTACGTCGGCTTCGTGCTTCAAGCCATGGGTACTGACTTCTATCCCCGTTTGACGGCTGTAGCCAATGACGATCGCAAATGCAATCAGCTCGTTAATGAACAGGCTGAAATCTCGATTCTTCTTGCCTTACCCGGCGTCTTAGCGACGCTTGCGTTCGCGCCTTGGGTAATACAGCTTTTTTATTCAAGCAAGTTCGACAAGGCGGCAGAGATTCTGTGTTGGCAGGTAGCTGGCACATTTCTTCAGGTAAATTCCTGGCCAATGGGTTTCATTATCCTGGCGAAGGGCCGTGCCGCGGCACTTTTTTGGACAGATTTGGTGTCCTATTCGGTCTACGTACTCCTGGGCTGGCTTGGATTGAAAATTTTCGGCTTACCCGGTACCGGGATGGCCTTTATGGGGCTGTATGCTTTTCATTGGTGCGTTATTTATGTTGTTGTTCGGAAAATCTCGGGATTTTGTTTGTCGCCAGCTAATGTTCGCCTTTCGATGCTTGGATTTGCGACGGTGGCGACAACAGTTTTCTGTCGACTCAGACTCGCGGAGCCTTGGGGGACGATGATTGGATGCCTGCTTGCATTCTTCACCGGCATCTATTCGATCCGGACCTTGGTTAGGCTTGTAGGAATGCAGAGGATTACTCGCTATTTTGAGAAGTTCGGCTTGTCTTCTCTTCTTCAAAAGCTCGGACGACGGCAGCGTGAATAGCCGGACTAATTGTGAAATGACGATCGAACGCGAAAAGAAAGTGCGGATTGTTCCGGCGGTTCATGGCAAGCAACAAGTTCAGCCGGACTCCGCTTTTGAGATCGATCTGTCAAAATATCTTCGGGAGACCTACTCCCCGCCTGCGCTTCTCGAGGAATACAATCGGTTTGCGAGTGGAGAAGGCGCGCTTGATACCCTGATGCGCCGCACGATTTGGAGGAGTCTTGCCCGGAAGTTTGGCAACGGAGTACGCATCGCCGGGGGCGTGCACTTTCGACATTTGGAAACCTTTGAGATTGGGGATGGGGTTTTTATCGGCGCTCAAGCGTTCATTCAGGGGCGCTTTGATGGGAATATGAAGATCGGCAACCATGTCTGGATTGGGCCGCAGGCGTATTTTGATGCCCGTGATTTGGTACTCGAGGATTATGTGGGATGGGGTCCTGGAGCAAAAGTGCTGGGCTCCGCTCACACCGGTCTTCCCATTGATCGGCCGATCATAGAAACGGATCTCGAGATCCGCCCGGTACGCGTCGAAGCCTGGGCTGATATAGGCACGTCGGCTGTCCTGTTGCCGGGCGTGACGGTTGGCAAGGGGAGTATCGTAGGCGCAGGCGCGATTGTAACAAAGGATGTACCCCCTTTTGCGATTGTTGCCGGCGTGCCCGCCAAGTTCCTTCGCTGGCGGGATGGATATCAACCGAACGCGTCAAGTGTCGATCCGTTGGAATGATGAGCTCTACCTTTTCTTGTACTCGTCGTCGTCCTCGTTCTCGTCCTAAAATCGAGGACGAGCACGAGATCCGAAGAAACAGAACAACATGATTCCAATTGCTAAACCATTTCTTGATGAAAAGGAGGCAGCCGCAGCTCGCCGCGTTATCCTTTCCGGCTGGACAACTCAAGGCCCCGAAGTCGCTGCGTTTGAGCGAGAGTTTGCAGAATGTGTGGGTGCCTCCCATGCTTGTGCAGTCTCAAGCTGCACGACAGCGTTGCACCTGGCTTTAATTGCCGCTGGCGTTGGCCCCGGTAACGAAGTGATTACGGTCAGCCATTCCTTTATCGCTACTGCCAACACTGTTCGCTACTGCGGAGCTATTCCTGTATTCGTGGATATTCGTGCGGACCAGTTTAACATCGATCCAGACCTGATTGAGGCGGCCATTACGCCGCTCACTAAAGCAATATTGTGCGTCCATCAGATCGGCATGCCATGCGACCTCACGCGCATTGTTCGAATTGCGGCGAAACATTCGATTCCGTTGATTGAGGACGCGGCATGTGCAATCGGGAGTGAGATTCTTTGGGATGGAAAATGGGAACGCGTGGGCAAGCCTCATGGAGATGTAGCCTGTTTCTCCTTTCATCCCCGGAAAATCCTTTCTACGGGCGATGGAGGGATGATTACGACAAGGAACAAAGAATGGGACGCCAAATTCCGTCTGTTGCGTCAGCATGGAATGGCCGTTCCTGATACGGTACGGCACGCATCCAGTTCCGTAATCTTTGAGAGCTATCCCGAAATCGGCTTTAATTATCGGATGACCGATATTCAAGCAGCAGTCGGTCGGGAGCAGCTTAAGCGCCTCCCGGAGTTTTTGAGTCGTCGCCGTGAGATTGCCGCGGACTATCGCGCGTTGTTGGGTGATATCCCGGGGTTGCATCTTCCGGTCGAGCCCGAATGGGCGCGAAGCAATTGGCAGAGTTTCTGTGTTCGCTTGCCTCAAGGCTTCCCTCAGAAAGAGGTTATGCAGACGCTGCTGGACCGGGGAATCGCGACTCGCCGAGGAATCATGTGCGCACACAGGGAACCGACCTACCAGCACCAGGAATGGCGTCGCGGAGGAACGCTCTCAGAGAGCGAGCGCGCACAGGAACAGTGCATACTTCTTCCGATCTATCATCAGCTGACCAAAGAAGAGCAGGTTTTCATAGCCTCAAATCTTCGTGCGGCAATCACAGCAGAATGTGCTGCGTGATCCGTGGCAGGCGTGGGTATGCAGTCTTATGACTTCGTAGTGATTGGAGGCGGTATAGTCGGGTTATCTGTTGCCTGGGCAATCATGCAACGCAACCCTGGCGTCCGGCTGGCCGTACTTGAGAAGGAGGATGCTTGGGCACGGCATCAGACCGGCCGGAACAGCGGCGTGATACACTCGGGAATTTATTACAAGCCAGGAAGTCTGAAGGCAAAGCTTTGCCGGGAGGGGAATCGACGATTAGTCGCCTTTTGCCAGCAACATGGCATCAAATTTGAGATCTGCGGGAAAGTCATTGTTGCGACACAGCCTTCCGAACTACCTTTGCTGGAAAACCTTTTCGAAAGAGGAATTGCGAATGGGCTTTTAGTGCGAAGACTCACTGCGTCGCAGGTTCTTGAACTCGAGCCTCACGTGCGCTGCCTGGCAGGGATCCAGGTCCCCTCGACAGGGATCGTCGATTTCGTGGGTGTGTCGCGGCGATTGGCCGAACTGATCGGAGGCGATGGCGGCGAACTCTGGCTCGGCACCAAAGCTCTCGCCTTTCGCCCCGAAGGCGATAGAACCGTTTTGGAAACTTCGAAAGGACTCTTGTCTGGGCGCTGGATCGTAAACTGCGCTGGCTTACACAGTGATCGAGTCGCAAGGCTCGCTCATGCGAATCCGGAAGCCCGCATCGTTCCGTTCCGAGGCGAATACTACGAGCTCCGGCCAGAGCGCCGGCATTTGGTCAAGAACCTGATTTATCCCGTGCCAGACCCACAATTCCCATTTTTAGGAGTTCATTTTACCCGGACGATTGACGGTAGCGTGCATGCTGGTCCGAACGCGGTGCTCAGCCTGAAAAGAGAAGGTTACCGGCGTACCGCCTTCAACCTAAGGGATTTCTGGGAAACGATGAGTTACGCCGGATTCTGGCGATTGGCGGCAAAGCATCGACGTGAGGGACTTCGGGAAATCTATAGGTCTTTTAGCAAAAGAGCATTCGTCCGCAGCCTGCAAAACCTGATTCCTGAGATTACCGAACATGATCTTGTTGCCGGTGAGGCTGGCGTACGCGCCCAGGCGTTGCGTCCTGACGGAGGGCTGGTAGATGACTTTCTCATAGTGCGCGGCTCCTCCACAATTCATGTTTGCAACGCGCCTTCGCCTGCCGCAACCGCTTCGCTTGAGATAGGGCGCGTTGTTGCTGAGCAAATCCCGTGTTACTCGGCGATGCGATCGTAAGAAGCGGAGCCTTCGCGCAAAGGCGGGCAAAGGCCGAACCAGTGCTATGGGCTCTCAACTCAACCTTAACATGCCTTCGGGTACCGTTGAGCGAGGCTCGGAATATGTTTTTCGCGCTCAACACCGACGCAGTTCCGCCGATTAGTTCACCACGATTGTTTCCTTTAACGGCTCATCAACCAAATGGATAAACCGCTACCAAAAATCGCAATTGTGGGTCTCGGTTATGTCGGACTTCCCTTGTCGCTCCAATTTGCGCGTTCAGGAGTTCAGGTGCTTGGACTTGATATCGATGCAGACAAGGTGGATGCCCTCAACCAGGGGCGTAGTTTCATCAAGCACATTCCCTCTAAGGCAGTTGCGGAAGAGGTGCAAGCCCATCGGCTTGCGGCATCGACTGATTTCAGTCGAGTGATGGAGGTTGATGCAGTGATCATTTGCGTGCCTACTCCGCTAAACAAAAATCGCGAACCTGACATCTCCTACGTATTGAACACCGGCCAAGCGATCGCCCCCCATCTGCGAGTAGGTACGCTAGTGGTTTTGGAATCGACTACGTATCCTGGAACGACTGACGAGGATTTGCGCTCGGTTCTTGAATCCGGATCGGGATTAAAGGCTGGTAAAGACTTTCATCTTGCGTTTTCTCCTGAACGCGAAGACCCGGCAAATCCGGCGAGCAAAGTTGGTGAGGTGCCAAAGCTGGTTGGTGGTCTAACCCCTGCGTGTTTGGAGAAGGCGGTGCAGATTTACAGCATTGCAATCAAAACAGTCGTGCCCGTGTCGTCCTGCCGTATTGCTGAGGCCGCGAAGCTGCTGGAAAACATTTTCCGCAGCGTAAACATCGCTTTGGTAAACGAGCTGAAACTTGTTTATGGGGCGATGGGAATCGACATTTGGGAGGTGATCGAAGCGGCAAAAACCAAGCCGTTTGGATTCATGCCGTTTTATCCGGGGCCTGGCCTCGGTGGACACTGTATCCCGATCGACCCTTTTTATTTGACCTGGAAGGCGCGGGAATTTGAGCGAAGCACCCGATTTATCGAGTTAGCGGGCGAGATTAACACGGCGATGCCTTCGCACGTCGTGGAACGCGTTGGAGAGGCACTTAATTCGGTTCGGAAGCCCTTGAAGGGTTCTCGGATACTAGTCCTGGGGTTGGCGTACAAGCCCAACGTGGACGATGAACGCGAATCCCCGAGTTATCGAATAATGGAACTTTTATCTCGTCGTGATGCGGAGGTGGCTTACTACGATCCTCACGTGCCGGTGATTCGCCCGACACGCGAACATCCGCACTGGACGGGTACAAAATCGATCTCCTGGGACCGGGCGACAATTGAAGGATTCGATGCAGTCGTCATAGCCACCGCGCACGCGAGTGTAAATTATCGCGAATTAGCTGACTGGGCGCGGTGCATCGTGGACACTCGGAACGCGATGGCCAGCGTGCAAACCGCGCCAGGAAAAATCTGGAAGGCATGACCGAGTCACGTTTGGTGTTCACTCTCCATCGTTGACCGAATGCCGCGCCTGGCAGGATTGCTCACACACCGAGGAATAAAGATTCCACTTGTTTTGCCCCAAACTACCAAAATCGGATGCTCATTCCGAGCCGCTCCTTGAGCCGCTCTTTAGCCTTGAAAACTCGAGAGCATTCTGGTTCGTGAGTCTCTGACCAAGGCTGACTCTGGACACGTTATGCGATTGCGCCTCGTTCAACGTCGCACGATCTGGCTCCCGACATGGTTGGGCTTGTTCTGCCTGGCCGTTTTCTTAGCTATCCCTCTAGTCTGGTGGTGCTTTTGCGGGGAATCATTCCTTTCGCTCACCGATCGGTTACCTGCCGAAGTCCTGGTGGTCGAAGGTTGGATTGGAGGCAACGGCGTTCGTGCTGCAGCAGCTGAATTTCGAAGCGGCGGCTATCAATACGTTGTTGCAACCGGTGCACAACCCGATGAAGACAAAGGCTGGCAAGACCCTGGTTGGAGCTATGCTCAGGGTGCCGCGAATGAACTAGCCCGCGCTGGAATTCCCAAAGAAAAGATCATTCTTGCTCCGGCGGAAAATACTGAACGAGCGCGTACTTTTGAGTCTGCGGTCTCTGTATTTCACACGCTTGAGTCGCTTACTATCAAACCGGCATCGATAAACGTATTTACCTGGGGACCCCACGCCAGGCGAACTCGCCTGGTATTTGCAAAGGTGTACACGAATCGCGCCAGAATCGGGGTCATCAGCTGGGTCCCGGCGACTCGCCCAGTCGAGGCGTGGTGGCAGTCGAGCGAGCAAGCGAAAGAGTTCCTGACGGAAAGCGTCGGTTACCTGTTCGAATGGTTGTTTAACTCCGGCCGCTGGACAAGTTCTCCGGACGGACATATCCAGCGAGGCCGCACCGCAGACTGGCGAGATGTTGAAATCTCAACACTGTCTTTGGAGCCGGCTCCGCCGAGGTGAGCCGCCCTCCTATAGACTCGTTAAAAATGGATATTCGTGCGTTTGAAATTCCAGACATAAAGTTGATTATCCCGAAGCGCTTTGCCGACTCCCGCGGATATTTTTTTGAGGCCTGGCGAGAGAATATTTTTCGGCAGGAGGTAGACGACGTCACTTTTGTGCAGGACAATCAATCAATGTCGGCAAAAAAGGGCACGTTGCGCGGTTTGCATTTTCAAAAGCCGCCTGCGGCGCAGGGGAAATTGGTACGTGTCCTTCGCGGCTCGGTTTTCGATGTAGCTGTTGACATCCGGCAGGGTTCTCCTGCTTATGGCCAGCACGTGGCTATTACTCTCAACGCCGTGGACGGAGCGCAATTATGGGTGCCACCGGGCTTTCTCCATGGGTTTTGCGCTCTCGAAGATAACACGGAGGTCCTTTACAAAGTCACTTCCTATTACAGTCCGGCGCATGACTCCGGGGTCCTTTGGAATGACCCCGCTCTCGGAATCAAATGGCCTGTGAGGCCAGAAGCTGTGCTTCTGTCAGACAAGGATCAGCGGCATCCACGGTTGTCCGAGTTGCCGGATTTTTTTGTATACGAATCGCAAAAATCCTGCGAGCCAAAGCGCTCATGAGATTTTCTCGCTTCTGGACCCCACTAAAGAAGCGGCTCTGGAGAAGAATAGATAAGACGGACTTGAAAATAGGGTGCCCGGCCCGCTCCGTGGGTTTGTGCTGTGCACTCCAGGTGGCGATCCGGTCACGCCAGGCTACTGTGGCTTGTGCGATCAGCTTGGCCAACCCAAAAGGGGGGCAAACTCGCACGGAGGTCAGGGATTTGGCTCGCTGCTCGGATCCTTTTCCGCGTCGAGGTGAGGTTGAGCAAGCGCTGGAGGGTCATTGCGACCCTGAGGAGCGGGCCGCCGCCGGTTTGAATGCCGCCGCGAGAACGGTGGTCAATCCCCTAAAGTCGTGCGCCATTGTGACGATCTGTTCGTAACACGTTTCAATCTTCGAACTCGGATGTCGTTATGGATCCTGATTATGTGCCCCTTCTCTTTATCGGCTTCTGGCGTGGTTCGGCAGGATTTCAGTGAACCATGAGCCGTTTTGGAATACTAAGTTTCCCTGGGACCGGACATTTGCTTCCTCTGACGGCGCTCGGCAGGGAGTTGGCAAGACGGGATCATACAGTAACCGTCTTTCAGGTTGCAGATGTCGAACACATGATTCGCGCCGCGGGATTGCGTTTCCACCAAATCGGTGAACAAGACTTTCCATTGGGCACCCTTCGGGCATTGGACCGACAGCTCAGCGGCCTGCATGGATCGGATGCTATGGAATTTGTCTTTGAAAGGATACGGCAGAACTCGCAGATCGTTCTTCAAGACGCGCCGGGCGCGATCCGTTCCGAAGGAGTTGATGCATTAATTGTCGACCAGGCAGAGTTTGCCGGGGGAAGTGTTGCAGAGAACCTTGGACTACCGTTCGTAACGGCTATCTTGACGTTGCCGCTCAACCTTCATTCAAGCGTCCCGTTCTACGGATCTCAGTTCGGGGAAAAGATGGCAACAGCGAGGAGGTATGCGAATGGTCACTTGCGCCTCGGCTTGATTAAATCGAACATTCTCGCTTTAATCAACCGGCACCGAAGGAGATGGGGGCTCCAGACGAAGACCGGTTTAAATGCGTGCGGTTCTGACTTGGCGCAGGTTGCACAAGTGCCGGCTCCCTTCGATTTTCCTAATCGCAATGTGCCCTCTTGCTTCCACTATACGGGTCCATTTTTTGACGGAGCCGGGCGCAGAGAAATCAGCTTTCCGTGGTCAAAATTGGATCAATCTCGGCCGCTGATTTTTGTTTCGATGGGCACCCTCCAGAACGGGAGCGAGTGGGTCTTTCGAGTAGTTGCTGAAGCATGCGCTGAGTTTCCCGTCCAAACAGTCATTTCCCTTGGGGGAGGCCTCCTGCCAGAAATTTTCGACGAGTTGCCTGGAGACCCGATTGTGGTGCGTTATGCTCCTCAATTGGCGCTGCTGAGCCGCGCTGCTTTAACGATTTTTCATGGTGGTCTTAACACTGCCCTTGAATCTCTTGCTCACGGTGTCCCGATGATCGCCATTCCGGTAACGTTCGACCAGCCCGGAGTCGGGGCGCGTCTTGTCTCAACAGGAACAGGAAAGATGGTTCCGATTCATGACCTTACTGCCAAGCGAATCCGCACAGAAATACGGGAAATCTTAGCCGACGAGAGGTACAGGTCGAATGCAAAGCTCTTGCAAGAACACGTCTCCTCAGTAAACGGTCCTAAACGGGCTGCGGACATTATTGAAGACGCGATTGCATCAGCACCTTTGCCGTTTAGCCGCGCCTCTCGGCACTACGCCGGAAGCTCTGCTCAGTGAATCACGGGAGTTGATATCGGCTAGCCGAAGACTATGACGGGGCGGCAGCCCCTTGAGAGCTAAGTTAAAATAGATGCCTATGACGGGGCGGCAGCCCCTTGAGAGCTAAGTTAAAATAGATGCCATTTTAGGGAGGGACGGCCTCTGTGCCATCCCATTTTTCTCTTTGTCAACGGAACGGGAATGATATTCGGGTCGGCACACAGGCCTGACGTCCAGCCGTTCGGTCTAGATGGGAGGCTGATTTGACAAACTCGCTCGGCCAGAGCTTGCGCGTGCTAACCCGCAACCTCGTCCTAGCGTTCCCCAATGCGGCTTTGCGTGGCTTGTTTTTACTACGCGCGTCGCAGTTCCTTAACTATTTGGTTGCGGTTACTCCGCGTTAGGAAAAATGCGAGTTAAAGTCATTTACAACATGACCGAGTTACAGAGACGACGTTTTTATGCGCTTAATAGTAACTGGCGGTGCAGGTTTTATCGGGTCAGCGGTGTGCCGGCATCTGATCAATGATACAGATGCTGAGGTGATCAACGTTGATAAACTGACCTATGCTGGCAATCTCGGGTCACTGGGCGATGTAAGCAGCAGTCCTCGGTACTGCTTCGTCAAAGGGGACATTTGCGACGAGGCGGCGATGGAGAACCTCTTTGCGCAAACCTCTCCCACGGCGATCCTGCATCTTGCCGCCGAAAGTCACGTCGATCGTTCGATCTCAGGCTCACGGAGCTTTATCAACACGAATATTGTCGGCACCTACACTTTGCTCGAAACTGCACGCCGCTACTGGTCAGGTTTGTCCGGCTCGTCGAAGGAAAACTTCCGGTTTCTGCACGTTTCGACCGACGAGGTCTACGGCTCGTTGGGAAGTCACGGGCTTTTCAGTGAGACGACGGCGTATGACCCTTCTTCGCCTTACGCAGCTTCAAAGGCGGCTTCCGACCATTTAGTGATCGCGTGGTTTCGAACTTATGGTCTGCCAGTGATCGTCTCAAATTGCTCCAACAATTATGGCCCTTACCAGTTTCCGGAGAAGCTTATTCCTTTGACGATCCTGAATGCATTTGAGGGCAAGCCGCTTCCTGTCTACGGGGACGGCTCAAATGTCCGTGACTGGCTTTACGTCGAAGATCACGCAAAGGCGCTCTCTCTGATTCTTCAAAAAGGCAAGCCAGGCGAAACCTACAACGTCGGTGGGCGCAACGAACGCACGAACCTTGAAGTGGTCAAGGGCATATGTAGCGCGCTTGACGAGCTGAGTCCCGACGGTGATCCCCACGCTCGGCACATTACCTTTGTGACTGATCGCCCTGGTCATGATCAACGCTACGCGATTGATGCCTCGAAACTCGAACGCGAACTTGGCTGGAGGGCCGAAGAGACGTTTGCAACTGGCCTTGCCAAGACCGTTCGCTGGTACCTCGAGAATGAATGGTGGTGGTCTCCTCTGCGCAAGAAAGTTTACGGCGGTGAGAGAATCGGCCTTATCAAAGTAGCATAGGCGGCGGTCACAGAATTCAGAACCCCGAACTCCGGACTCTAAGACTCCATGCGTATCGTTGTAACTGGCCGATATGGTCAGATCGCTTGTGCACTGTCGGAAGCAGCTGAGGCACATGGTGTCGAAGTCATAACATTGGGCCGTCCTCAGCTGGATCTGGCAGTGCCGGAGACGACCGAGCCCGCGCTTCGAGCAGCTTCGCCCGACATTGTGGTGAACGCTGCCGCCTATACGGCCGTGGATCAGGCCGAAACCGAACATGAGATCGCGGCTAAGATAAACGAGGCCGGAGCCAGTGCCGTTGCCGCGGCGGCGAAGGCGCTTTGTGTGCCAATTATCCATCTTTCCACTGACTATGTTTTCGATGGCGCGAAGACAACTGCTTATATCGAAGAAGATCGTGTTGCGCCCACAAGCGCTTATGGTGTGTCGAAGTTAGCGGGTGAACAGGCAGTGGTTGCGTCCAATTGCGATCACGTGATTTTGCGTACCGCATGGGTTTATGCTCCCTATGGCAAGAACTTTGTGCGAACGATGCTCGCTCTTGCCGAAACGCGACAGGAGGTGCGGGTAGTTGCAGATCAGTGGGGCTGCCCTACGTATGCCCCAGATATCGCTGATGCAATCGTTCGAATCGCACACAACCTTTTGAAAGACCGATCCAATCCGCGGCTGCGCGGCATCTTTCATCTTGCGGGAACCGGAGAGACGGCGTGGGCCGGGTTGGCCCGCGCGATTTTTGAATATCTGGCCGCAACAGGCCGGCGCCCGCCGATTTTGACGCCGATAACTTCGGCAGAATATCCGACCGCGGCTCGCAGGCCGGCCAACTCCCGGCTCAATTGCACCAAACTCGCGGACGTTTATGGAATTAAACTACCACATTGGCTTGATTCGCTTGCAACCTGCCTGGAACGTCTAGTGGGTCAGGGTTTACAAGTACCTGCTGATTCGTCACTCGCAAAAACGAACTAGAAATTGGTGCATGCGGTTTAACCATAGGAAGGGCTGAGCGCCGAGAACTGGCAGGCTGGAAGATCCGGTCCTACCTGCCTGACTTGCGACAACATCCACCATGATCTCCGGGCTTGGCTTTTGAGATTTCCAGCCTAACAAGATCCTGACAAAATGCATGCTTCTCCTATGAAAGGCATCATCCTCGCTGGCGGAAGTGGCACACGTCTTTATCCGTTGACCTTGGCAACATCGAAACAACTCATGCCGGTCTACGATAAGCCCATGATCTACTATCCTCTGAGCGTCCTGATGCTCGCCGGGATCAGGGAGATGCTGATTATATCCACGCCTCACGACTTGCCTCATTTCGAACGCTTACTGGGCGATGGATCTCAGTGGGGGCTGAAGTTCAGCTACGCGGTCCAGCCGAGTCCGGATGGCTTGGCGCAGGCCTTTATTATTGGCGC
>Ga0207684_10001825_pt1 | contig 22236 bp, 21 predicted proteins | sample KBSK5501metaG_FD_184342 | JGI IMG/M metagenome (GOLD analysis project Ga0207684, IMG submission 184342) | Corn, switchgrass and miscanthus rhizosphere microbial communities from Kellogg Biological Station, Michigan, USA - KBS K5-50-1 metaG... | ecosystem: Host-associated > Plants > Roots >...
CTCGCCATAGTTCTTGGCGCCGTCGCTCTATTAGTGAAGAAGGGGGGGACCATCCATCGCCGCAGCGGGCTGCTGTTCGTCTACTCCATGCTCGTTTTGGGCACCACCGCCGCGCTCCTCGGGTTTCGCAAGAGTCCCACCGACGGAAATGTGTTTGGCGGCTTGATGACGGTTTACTTTGTCGGTACAGCGCTGACAGCCGTCCGCCCAGTTTCGGCATGGACCCGCCGTAGTAATGTTGCAGCGCTGACCGTCGCCGTTGGACTCGCTCTCGTCGACATCACGGGCGGTGTGAAGGCCTTCAACAGTCCCCGCGGTTTGCTCAACGGCGTCCCGTTCGTGATGCACTTCTTCATCGCCGGGGTGATGATCCTGGCGGCGACTGGCGATGTGCGCATCATGAGATTCGGCGTGCCGCCCGGCGGGCCGCGTCTGGCGCGGCATTTGTGGCGAATGTGCTTCGCGCTGTTCATCGCGGCCGGATCATTTTTCTCGATCCGTGAGCGGGTGGCAAGAATTCTTCCCGAGCCATTCACGACAGCGCCGATGCGCGCACTGCCGATCCTCCTGGTGTTTGGTGCGATGTTCTATTGGTTGTGGAGAGTCCGCCGCCGCACGTTGCCGGTGCTCCTGCAACACGATTCGATGCCACTCACCACTCGCGCGAAGTGATTTTCTACGGAACGGCGTGATTGCTGCTGCAGCCTCTCGCTTCACTCCGTACGTGCGAATATCTAGCCAACATCTTTGCGCTGACATGACCGGCGATGGCCATGATGGTTGGTCAGAAACTTGAGACTCTGCAAGCTCCGTTATCGCATGGTGTCGAAGATCGTGGAATCTCAGCCCTGCGAGTGGACTTTTGAGATTCCGGATGTCGGCCTTGCATTCCTGATTGATGCAAGTATCGGCCATTTGTTGTAATTTGCCGCAGGCTGGGCAAGGAACCGCCTTAGTTAAATTGCGCCAAGCTGTTCTAAAACTTTTTTGACTCCGTGTGGGGTCAATATGACCGTGCTCACAAGCCGGGAAGACGTAGTGACTCGGTTCGATCCCGTTGAACCGCTTTGCACGCTCACGCAGCCGCATCACGATTTCGTGGGTCTCGTCATTCATCGGAATCAACCGCTGGCCAGCTTCCGTCTTACTCGTGCGAACCAAAACGGCGCGGTTAAGGAAATCGATGTCCCGCCACTGTAGCCGCTTGATTTCGCATCCACGCATCGTCGTGCACAAGGCAAGGGACATAGCAGCTTCAGCCCGTTGCCACTCTTCATTCTGCCCAGCGGTGCCGAGTAACTTTAGCTTTTCGTCGAAAGTGAGCGCCCTTCCAACAGAGCGAGGCTCCTTAAGCGGGCGTATGTCGGCGCCAAACAGATGCCAACGCTTTGCCCGTTTCAACATGCGTCGAATGACGCCCACTTCGATGTTAATGATCGCTGGGCCTACGCCGCTGCCACTACGCCATTCCCTGAACCGCAGAACATCATCTGCCGTAATTCTAGAAAGACATTTCTGGCGGAAAAATTCGCACGGCTTGACCAAAAGTTGTCGCTCTTTTTTCTGGCTGGACTCACCCAACTCTAGCTTGCGACCGTTGAAATAGCTTTCCACTTCGATGCGTAACGCGCCATCGGCACATAAACTATCCACATCGCACGATTATGGAATACTGCCCAAGGGGGTGGTGGCTAATCGCCAATGACCGCTCTTGGACCTACTATCGTCGCAGGCAGGAAAGGCTCGCTACAGTTCGAGGGTGTACAATTGAAAACGAAAATGGACCCTGCACTGTGCCCCGCAAAAACCCAGGCCTGTCAATTCACGAAGTTGGCCTCGTATTCCTGGTCTTCTTTTGCCTAGCGCCGAGTACCATGCCTTCCGCTCTGCAGCGGCAGCAGCCCGCGTCGCAGTCAGCCGAAAAGTCAAGAAATGTGCTGCGCACCACGACCCGTCTCGTCCAGGTCAACGTCATCGTCAACGACAAGCACGGCGACCCCATCAGCGGCCTGGCACAAAAGGATTTCTCCATCCTCGACAATGGCAAGCCCCAGGAAATCCGCGTTTTCTCCGCTGAAACAGATTTCCCGTCCGCCCCAACCCGAGCTCCCCTTCCGCCCGACACCTACACCAACCGCCCGGAGGAACAAACCAACATCCCCACCAGCATTACCGTTATTCTTCTCGACGCGCTCAACACCGAAGCAGCCGACCAAACGCTCGCACGCAAACACGTCATCCGAGTGCTCCAGGAAATTCAGCCGCAGGAATATGTCGCTCTCTATTGGCTCGGCAACGGCCTGCACATTCTGCACGACTTCACTACCGACGCCTCTGTCCTTCGCCAAGTCTTGGCCGGTTACGAGAGCAAATCCAGCCGCGAGTTCGACAATTCCGAGCTCGCCGACCCCAGCCTGAACACGCCCAATCCGTCCACGCCCGCGGGCGAAGCTTCCGAGCGCCAAGCCTTTCGGCTCGCAGTCGATCAGCGGGTTGCCAATCAATCCACCCGCGATCGCGTTCGCGCCACGGTTGCCGCTCTCATCGCCATCGCCAATCATCTTGGCACTCGGAAAGGCCGCAAGAACCTGGTATGGGTTTCCTCCAGCTTTCCCGTCGTCCGCGACGGTCTGAGCGTCCACATGGGTTCCATCTACGTGCCGTTCGCGCAATATTTTCCCGACTTGTCTAAGTCCGGCCGATCGAAGCAGTAGTGACCCCTTGGCTACTCGGAAGTTGGACCCGAACACCCTTGGTTCGAACGCGGCGCAGTTGCTGGCACGCACCGAAGGCATCATGCCCGCGCTAGAATCTGCACACGCCTTCGCAGGCCTTTTCGAACGCATCCTGCGATTCACGCGAGAAGACCTCGTTATCGTCAACTTCTCCGGCCGCGGCGACAAAGATATGGACATTTACTCGCGCCTACTAAACAAAGGCTCGTAGTCTTTATTGAACGAGAATCGTTTCTCTCGGTGCCTCCGCCCAATGTCAAAGCTCTCTAAGGGCCTGGCTCACGCGGTTCAAACCTTCCTCAACTTCGGGGCTCCCGTTTCCAATTCCAACGCGAATCCTGTCCGGCATCTCAAAAAAACTTCCCGGTGCCGCCGACGTCTCGTACTTCTCGCGCAGAAGTTTGCAAAACCCGTCGCCATCTCCTCCGGGTATACGGGGGAATATGATTGTGCCGCCGCGTGGGCGCGTCAGTTCGAGCTCGGGATGTTTCGCAAGAAATTGGTCAAGAACCTTCCAGTTCCGTTCGAGCAGTGCCTTGGCTCGAGCCGAGATCTTCTCCAAACCGTCCAGCGCGCAAACGCTCAGCTGTTCCGTGATGTGCGCGGGAATATTTCCAAAGAGATCGTTCTGATGCCACATTCGTTCCGCAAGTTCTGGTGCGGCCAGCACCCAGCCACATCGCAGCCCGGAGAGCCCATAAGCTTTGGTAAGGCTGCTCGCCACTAGAAAGTGCGGTCCAAGCTGGAACGCCGAGCGAAACGGTCTATCGAACAGCATCTCCAGGTACACCTCATCAACGAGCACTCGCGCCCCAATGCCTCGGGCAGTCTCGCCAATCTGCCGAAGAGTCTCTTCCTCTAAAAAAGCTCCGCTCGGGTTATGCAAGTTCGTCAGGACAACCAATCGCGTCTTTTTCGAAATGACCTGTTCCAAATCTTCCACACGTATTTGAAAGCCGTTCTCAGGTCGCCGCGGCAACCTCTTGATCACCGCTCCGAGGTACCGCGCAATTTCCAGCAGCGGATCGTACGCTACATCCTCGATGACGACTTCGTCTCCGGCTTCCAGCACCGCCGACATCGCCAGATAATTGGCCATCGACGTTCCGATAGCGGAGACAACGTTCTCCGTTGAAACTCCGTAGCGTCGCGCCAGTCGCTCCTGAAGCGGCGCATAGCCGTAACTCCCCGGCGAGGATAATTCCAAATCCGAAACTTTTACTGGCAATTCGCTCAGCGGCAGTCCTCGAACTCCACTGGCCGCCAGATTGAATCGTGCCGCGGCGCGGAGTTTCGCCCACTCAATAAATGCGGTGCGCGCTTCCGTGCGGTGATAGGTCATATGCTTCTCGTCACAATTGCTGATCCCGCCGTGCGCGAGGCCTCCAATAGAAGTAAAACGGAATCCCCGCCAGCAGAATTCCCAGCACAAGTAAGGCATTGGAGCGATAACGATAAAATGAATTCGCCACCACCATCCAGTTGACCGCCACAAAGGCTACGGTCGTCCACGGATGGCCGGGTGCCCGAAATGCAAATTCGGGCCGCTCCGTTTTTTGCTGTCGAAATACGAATAGCGTCACTGCCGTCAAGCCTAGAAACAGTCCATCGATCGACTCCACGTAAACAAGAATCGCGTCATAGTGCCCGGCCACCACCACCGCGACCGTAAGCAGACTTGACAGCAGAATCGCCACCACCGGCACCTGCGTCCGTGGATGAACGTGCGAAACTCCGGAAGGAAAAAGTCCGTCAGCAGCCATCGCGAAAAACACACGCGGATACGTCAAGACCGACTGGCTCAGGAATCCGAGCGTGGAGATGCCAATCCCCACCGCCATGAACGCCGCGCCCTTGGCGCCCAGAACGCGCCGCATCACGTCCGACGCTGGCGTGGACGTACCTGCGAGTCCTGCGGGCCCCAACACCGCCAAGCACGCAAACGTCACGCCCACGTATAGCGCGACGACGCCAAGTGTTCCCAGCAGCAAAGCCCGAGGAAGATTTTTTCTTGGATCGCGGATTTCGGACGCCAGAAAAGTCGCCGTTTGCCAGCCGCCGTACGCGAACAGCACCGGGATCATCCCCGCGCCGAATGCCACCGCTAAATCAAACGACAATGGTCTGTCGAGCACCGGTCGCCAAGCCACTGTTGCCGCAGCCGAACTGTGCAGGTACCATCCAACCCCGGCAACGATCAGAATCATCGCCGCTGCGCCACGAAGAATCATCAACGCGCTCTGCACGTTGCTTCCAAATCTGACGCCCAAACAGTTGATTACGGCCAAAACCATGATCGTTCCCGCTGCGAGCGCTCGTTCCGGGATTGGCACAGGCGAAAGGATTGAAAGATATTTGGCGAACACCAGCGAAACAGCTGCCGTGCCTCCCGCATTGATGACCAGCAGCGCGAACCAACCATAGAAAAAACCAAGTATTGGATGAAAGCCTTCGCGAAGATAAGCGTATTCGCCCCCGACTTTTGGCAGGATTGAGCCCAGTTCCGCGTAAATTAGTGCGCCAAACAGCGCCATCACCCCACCCAGCAGCCACGCACCTAGGATCAGAACTGGAGAATGTACTTGTCTCGCCACCACCGACGGGTTAACGAAGATTCCCGAGCCGATAACTCCTCCCATCACGATCATCGTCGCGTCAAACAGTCCCAGCTTCGCTGCTAGCTGCGGCGTGCTCGTCCCGTGATCCGGCACTTCTTGCGATTTAGGACTCAAGGGTCGGATTCCCCAGGCGTCGCTGGCAATCATCATGACGGCGGCGGCATTCTAACAGGCTCAAACCCTCTTTGTTGACGACTTACTTTTCCTGTCGCGAGGAATACAGTCACGCGGAGAACTAAGGACCGGCTCGCGATCGTTTTGTGAACGGCCAGTGCGGCGCATAACCCCAAGGCGGGCACCGCAGGCAGAGCGTGCCGGATACCTGTGTCGCGCGGATTTCGCCGTCGGCGCTCGCTACGACCGCCGTTACCGCGACGACGACCGCGACGAGTGGCATCACTAAGCACAATCATCTCTGTCCAAAGTGAGTTGCTTCAGGCGAGGGTGCTCCCCCAGAGCACCTCGCGTTTCTCACCTTCAGTGCGCTGGCGTTCGCATTCGAGAGTTGTGGACATCTGCTGTGACCGAGTTGTGCCTGCGCACCCCTCAATGAGCTCCAGCCACTTGCAACAACGTAACGTGGCTTCGCCTGAGCCAGGGAGCCCCAACCTTTGCCCCGGTTTCAGGTGCCGGTGGAGGAGATTGGAATCCAACGGCGAGCGAGGTAGGCTGCGAATTTGCTCGATGACGGGAATTTCACATGCCTCAAGATCAGCAGATCGTAAAAGGTGATCCTGGAATTTGTGGAAGAAATTACTCATTGATTCGAGCCCGAAAACCCTGGAGGCCTAGTTGACGAAAAGCGATCTGACTATGCAAGGTGCCCTGCATCTCCAGCAAGGTTAGTAGCGAGGTTCCGAGCGAGCAGTTCCTCGGCAGCTAGTCGGGTGCTCCGCTATGCGTGACGGAACGTTCCGCAACTGTGGCTTTCTTAGCTTTGGGCTGACCCGGCGCAGAGACCAAGGTCAGGGAATTCGCTCCACGGTAAATGAGCACTCGCAAGGAGCTCATTCCTGTGATGAGATGGCGAAGAGCTGTCTGCAGAGTGCCGGAAGGATATCGCCTGCGGAGCAACAACTTTTCAATTAGGGTAGGTGACGATGAAATTGCGGAGCTGGGTACTGCGGAGTTTAGTTCCATTGGTTGGCTGTGGAGTCGCGCTGTTTGCGTCGCTGGAGATGAATCGGCTGGCCGGTACGCGTGCGCAGGCGCAAGACCCGGCGAACGGACGCGTACCCACAATCGACGAGTACCAACCGAAGACGACCCTGGTTACGCCGGAACACCACATCGAGCGAGCAAAGTACCCATTCGTTGACATTCACAGTCATCACTGGAATCCGACGTCGGAGCACGTCGACCAAGTGGTGAAGGAGATGAACACGATCAATCTGCGAGTCATGGTGAATCTGAGCGGGGGAACGGGCGAGGAGCTGAAGAAGACGGTGGCGGCAATGAAGGGACGTTATCCAGACCGGTTCGTGGTATTCGCGAATTTGAGTTACGACGATCTCAACACGGCGGGATACGGGAAGCGGGCGGCAGCGCGGTTGGAGCAGGATGTGAGAAACGGCGCGCAAGGACTGAAGATTTTCAAGAATTACGGAATGGATCTAAAGTACAGGAACGGCGAACGGGTGCACGTGGACGATCCAGAGTTTGACGCGGTGTGGGAGAAATGCGCGGAGCTAAAGATTCCGGTGCTGATCCACATCGCGGAACCTTCAGCATTCTTCGATCACTGGGATTACCACAACGAGCGCTGGGAAGAGTTGCGGGAGTTCCCGGGGAGGGCGCGACCGTCTTCGAAATATCCGCCGTTCGAAACACTGATTGCGGAGCGGAACCGGATGTTCGCGACACATCCACGGACGAACTTCATTGCGGCGCATCTGGCGTTTCATGGAAACGATCTGGAGCGGCTGGGGAAATTGTTCGACGAAAATCCGAATGTGTATGTGGACATTGCGGCCGTGTTGGCTGAACTGGGCCGACAGCCGTATTCGGCGCGCGATTTTCTCGTGAAGTATCAAAACCGCGTCTTGATGGGCAAAGACATTTACGACGTGAATGAATACAAGTGGTACTTTCGGGCGCTGGAGACGCGCGACGAGTATTTCGAATACTACCGGAAGCGGCACGCGTTCTGGAGGATCTATGGATTTCAGTTGCCGGATGAGGTGCTGAAGAAAATTTATTATGAGAATGCGCTGAAGCTGGTACCGGGACTCGAGCAACAATGGCGCGGCACTGGTGGCAAGTGACGAGTTCATTCGACTCTTTGGGGAGAGAGTACTGGGAAGTATCACAGCTCTGTCAGATTCAAAAGAGAAGTTCACTGCACCCTGCAGATATTCACCGTTGCGAAAGGGAGGCCGGGTTGCTGACAAAGGGATTAACCACGATCATGCCATCCACGTCCTGACCGGCCTGCAAATCCTCTGTTAGCAGATAACGGCAGGAAACGGATTTGGCTGCCGCCACGATCAACGCGTCCCAGTACGAGAGCTGATAGCGGTCTTGAACCTTCCAGCCTCGCTCAAGAATAGCAACGTCCACCTGGACAGGCCGCCAGGCCAGCAGATCTCTAATCTCGGCGCGAGCCTCGTCGCGGGCCGCAGGCCATTTTTGTGTGACCTTCACACAAAATTCCTGTAGCACTTGAAAGCTGATTCGGCCACGACGACTCTTCCACAACTCCGCCCGCCAATCTCGGGCCGCCTGTTGTTTCTTTGGATCTGCTCGATCGAGGGCGTAGATAAAAACGTTCGTGTCAACGAAGACGAGTGCGGTCATGGGACTCCTCGCGCGACAGGTAGCGACCGTCCGTCTTGAGGAAGGGCTTACGCGCCAGGGCGCGGCGCATGGCACCCTCATAGGCGTCTTTCTCGACCATGCGTTCCTTCAAAATGTCCCCGAGGAGGCGTGAGACACTCGTTTCTTCTCGAGCCGCCTCGATGCGTGCCCACCGAGCGACGTCTTCCTCAAGCGTGACCGTGACATTGCGGAGTCTGGTTTTCATAGCGCTAATATAGTGTGTCACGAAACTCGTGTCATGCGGTTGGTGAAAAGGGCTTTTTTCAATGACGAATGGCGGCCAGTTTATAGGAGAGAAACATGCTGGCAGAATGGTTCCGGCCTGCGAATTACTCGCCCCGCAATTTCGCTGAACAGGGCTACCAGAGGAGCTTTTGCAGCTGCGTTGAACTTCTTCGCTACCCCAGTCGATTCAAGCATCGCGGCGGAGTCGATGCATTCACTGCTTTTAAGTTATTGTCACGAAGTACTTCACATTGCAGAGTCACGGTGATAGTTTTCCCTTCCTATTCCCGATGAGGCACTTCGCCTGAGGAGCCCAATCGATGAGAGCGGTTTCGTCGATCAGACCCGCCGTTGCGGCCTGGCTGTCCTCGGTGTTCCGTTCTCATTGCGCTTCTGGAGTCTGACCACAATCCGTGACTGGTTGCTGGCAGCAGGCAGAGAATTTCCAAGCTCCTAGGGGCAATGAACCGAGAGGGAGGATAAATACGGGGCGCCTGATCAATTTGCTGTTTTCGCGATTTGGTCAAAAGAGGAACAACTATGCATCGCGCACTGGTGGGCATCCTCTTAGGTATGGTGGCAGCTATATCGCCGTTCGCGCAGCGGGGCGCGCGGTGGAGTTCCGGCACCGCTCTATTGCCCTCGGCGCGTGCGGGGCCGAGCGATCCGAAGGAACTGGAAGCCTGGATGGATCAATTTCTAGCGGACTATCTGAACTCGCCTGCCCCAAGTCTAGGATTTGTCCTCGTAAAGGATGGCAAGATTCTCTTTCAAAAAGGATACGGGTACGCTGACGCTGACAAGAGAACTCCTGTGGTTCCCGGTCAGACCCTCTTCTACGCGGCGTCTGTCTCTAAGCTTCTGACCGCTACTGCAGTCATGCAACTCATCGAACAGGGAAAGCTCCAACTCGGGGCCGACGTAAATACGTATCTTAAAAGTTTTCAGATCAAAGAGGACTATCCGACACCCATCACCGTTGCAAATCTGCTAACGCATACGAGCGGTATCGATGACTCCTTTATCCAGGGCTCCGTAGATCGCCCTGCGGACCTCGTCCCGCTCGCAGAGTTCTTCAGCAAGAACACGCCCAGGCGCGCCCGCCCTCCCGGCGAACAGATCGTGTACTCGAACTGGGGAATGGCCTTTGCGGGTTGCCTGGTTGAAGCGGTTTCGGGCGTTTCGTTCTACGACTACGTAGAGCAGAGCGTGTTTGAGCCACTCGGCATGATGCATTCGACTTTCCGGCGACCTTTCCCGTCGAACCTTGCTCCGTTTGTGGCGACGGCCGGAGTGGGTGGACAACCTGCTGACAAAACTGCGATCCAACTCTATCCGGCAGAGTCGCTCGTGAGCACCGTCACGGACATGGGGCACTTCATCCTTGCCCATCTGAACGGCGGGAGATTCGGCGACGCGCGAATCTTGTCCCAGGCGAGCGTGATCGAGATGCACCGGCAACACTTTACCCAGCATCCGCGCATGCCAGGGGTCGCGTATGGTTTCTTCGAGAGCTACATAAACGACCGGCCGGCGCTGTTTCACACAGGCGGTGGAGGACACGAATCCACCCTGTACTTGCTGCCTGAAGAGAACATCGGCTTCTACATCGTGTACTCCGGGGAGCTCGGGAAAGATTTCTTGCCTGCGTTCATGGATCACTACTACCCGACATCACATCCGTTTACTCTTCCCAACCCCCCGGCTAACTTCGCACAGCGCGCACGACGATTCGCCGGACTGTATCGACCGAACTTTATTGCCAAGACCAATATCGAAAAACTCGTAGGTCTCATCGCAGACACCCCTGTTGTGTCAAACGGCGACGGAACTTTGACCCTCCGACTCCCTCCGCTAGGGCAGAAAAGTTTGCGGATGGTCGAGGTCGAGCCGCTCCTGTTCAGAGCGGAAGAGGGTTCCTACGTCGCCTTTAGCGAGGACCGAAAAGGAAACATCATTCGCATGTTTATGAGCGGCTCAACCAAAGACCCGACTGCTTTCGACAGACTGGCGTGGTACGAGAGCGGTATGCTCCATGGCGGACTAGGGGTGGCGGGTTTTCTTATCTTTCTGTCCTTTCCGCTCGTGTCAACGATCGCATTCATTCGTCGCCGCTGGCGCGAGGCACAATTTGAAAGACAACGAGCGTCGCGTAAGCCGAGTTTGGCTTGGCGGACGGCGATGCTGGTTAGCGTGTTGGTGCTCCTGGCCCCCGCGCCCGTTGTCGCGTGGATGCTGATCGGTGATCATTCACGTCCCTCCCAATTCAAAGCTGCCTTTCATGTCTCTTCGAGCTGCCTTCTATTTTCCTCGCTAATTGGCCTTACCCTCCCAATATTCTCTTATACCTTGTGGAGGCGCGGCGATTGGTCCAAGCTGGAACGGACCTATTACACTCTAGTTGCGCTTGCCGCTCTTCTGATGATTCCGTTTCTCTACCACTGGAATTTACTGGAAGTCTGATTAAGTTGCGCGATTATCCGGCAAGAGCCGACGATAATCCCTTCCATAATCACGACTCAACTACCAACACCTTATCCCAGGCGGTAAGTGAGGTCCACGCTCTAGGTTATGACCGATTTGCCGGTTTCTCTGCAGGCTCGCAGTTCACGCCACGGCAACGTCTACCGTGCAAACATGGCGAAACCATAATCGGCCCGGTGCCGTTCCGTGCATAACGGAAGAACCTAACACCTATCACGGTTTATCCTTTCGGTGCGGTTTGTTGCTCTGCCTTGCTAGGCTGTGCTTCTCGCGTCGGGGATTGACACGGTGGAGGTCTCGGGTTCGAGTCCCCACGAGCCTACCATTCATTGCAATCACTTGCGGATAGCCGGCTCGATTCTTGCCACTCAGTTCAGCACTGAGTTCAACAGCTTTCTCCGTCAACTTGACTTCGGGTGGGCCGCGTTCTAGAGTCATGCTCCCCTGAGGCTATTCTCACTTGTACATTGAATTGTGCACGCAAATCTGAGCCCCTGGCTTGAGGAGGCTTGCTGCATGTCCCTTCTAAATGGTTTTCCAGCATTCACCGTCTTCCTAGCTATTGCTGCGATCGGATTTCTATTTCTGGCAGTTAGTTTCTTGTTTGGCGAACTCTTCGGCCACAGCGATCCGGGCGGACACGCCGCGGACGTTCATGGAGACACGCACGGCGTCGGCTTTTTCAACACGCGGGTCGTGAGTGTATTCATCACAGCGTTCGGCGGATTTGGAGCGATCGGGGTCCATCTAGGCTATCGGACCGAGATTAGTACGCTGATCGGCCTGGTAGGCGGCGCCGCGTTTGGCGGAATTATTTACCTGTTTGCGAATTTCCTCTTCAAGCAGCAGGCTTCTAGTGGCACTCTCGTGGGGGATCTGGTCGGGCTCACCGCAGAGGTGAGTGTTGCGATTCCCAAGGGAGGATTGGGCCAGATTCGCTGTTCCCTCGGTGAAAACGTTGTCGAGAAGCTCGCGCGGACAGTGGATGGCGAAGGGATTCCGGCCAACACATCGGTGAAGATTGAGTCCGTGGCAGGCGAGACATTGCTGGTTCGGCGCGCCTAGTCCAAAGTGCGAGAAGGGTGGAAGAAATGCCTACACAGTTTTTTATTCCAGTCATCGTAATCCTGGTGGTGCTTGCGCTGTTTGTGGCCATGTCGCTTTTCAGCCGAAACTATCTGAAAGTGCCGCCGAACGCCGTAGCCGTCCTGAGCGGGCGCAAGCGCAAAACGGCGGACGGAAAGACGGTGGGCTACCGTGTGGTGAACGGCGGAGCGACGTTCCGTTTTCCCCTGCTCGAACAGGTGGATTATCTTTCGCTCAACGTATTTACGATTCCGCTTGAAATTAAGCGCGCATACACGCTGAAGGGAGTGCCGATCTCGGTGAAGGCGGTCGCCAACGTCAAGATCAAGAGTGACGACACCTCGCTCCGAGCAGCGGCCGAACGTTTTCTTGGTATGCCGCCGGACCAAATCCAGAAAGTAATCTTTCAGACGTTGGAAGGCCATTTGCGAGCAATTCTCGGAACGCTGACGGTGGAGGAAGTGAACAGCGACCGTGCAAGCTTCGCACAGAAACTGACGTCCGAGGCCGCGCAGGATCTGGAACGAATGGGCATCGGAGTGGACGTACTTACCGTCCAAGAGATCAGCGACGAGGAAGGATACCTCGACGCCCTTGGGAAAAAACGGACTGCTGAAGTGAAGCGCGACGGCACCATCGGCGAGGCCGAAGCCACGCGCGACTCGAAGATCAAATCAGCAATGGCGATGCAGGAAGGCGAAAAAGCCAAGTTCGATTCTGATGCCAACATCGCCGGCGCGCAGCGTGAGTTCAATATCAAGCAAGCACAGTTCCTGGCTGAGGTCGAAACTCAGAAGGCCATGGCCGCTCAAGCGGGGCCGCTCGCGGAGGCCAAGGCCAGGCAGCAAGTAGTGGTGGAAGAAGTGCGCGTGGAGAGAATGCGCACGCAAGAGCAGATCGCCGTCCAAGAGCAAGAAGTCCAGCGCAAGCAAAAAGAACTCGAAGCCACGGTCATCAAGTCCGCCGAAGCCGACCGGCAGGCCGCCATTTTGCGGGCCGAGGCTGCCAAGCAATCGGCGATCCTCGAAGCAGAGGGCTCCAAGTCTGCGCAGATTGCCCTAGCGGAAGCGCAGCAGGAAAAACTGCGGCAGGAAGGAATGGGACGCGCCGCAGCGGTCGAAGCCGAAGGACGCGCGGAGGCCGCGAAAATTGAGGCCATGGGATTGGCGCAGGCACGCGCCATCGAAGCGCAAGGCGTCGCCGAAGCGCAAGCCATCCTCAAGAAAGCGGAAGCGTGGAAGCAATTCAGCGACGCTGCCAAACTTCAGACCATGCTGGAAAAATTACCGGCCGTTTTGCAAGCCTCCGCGGGCATTTTCGGGGCGGTAGCTGCTCCGCTCGGAAACATCGACAAAGTGGTTGTGATCGAGCAGGGAAACGGCGGAGATAGAGACGGAACCGGCGGTATCGGCCGTGTAGCCCGCACGGGGCCAGCTCTCATATTCGGCCTGCTGCAACAACTGCAGGCGCTCGGCCTCGACATTCCTACTATACTTGCTCAGCTCGGGGTAAACGCCGGAAAACAGACGGAAGCGGTGGCGAAGCCGGCGGAACCCAAGGCTGGCAAGCCGTTGACGTAAAAAACGCGGCCTCACTCCTTCTGTTAGCATGTTTGTTCCATTCACAAGGCAAGAATCACAAAACTCCGCCGGTCTATATGCGTGAAGAAGCTTATCTCATGCAGCGCTACGGTAGCTCATTCGTCGCCCACCGGAAGACGGCGTACCAAAACATGCCAATGTTCGTCACGGCTCAGAACCTGCGGAGCGAGGTCGGGATCTGATCGAAGTGATGGGTCAAGCTCGACCCATTGGAGTTGCGGACTACGCTCCAGGAACGCGCGCAATTTCTTGGCGTGGTCAGCATGACCGGCACGGTTTAGGAGATAGGGGCGCGGGCCGATCGGGATGCGCTGCCCCGCAAACTGGTTGAAACACGTTCTACCAGCCCCCTCAGCTTGATAATGGGTTTATAACCCGAACCGTCCGGTAGCGCTGTCCTGTTGCTAGATCTTCGGAGTAGAGGATAGATGCGCCCGAACTTTCTGCGGCCTGAAGAATGAGCGCATCCCAAAAAGAAGTTTTATAACGCAGCTCGATATCTAGTGCCTGGAGAACAGACTCGGGAGTGTTTGTGACGACCTCCCACGTTGCGTAATCGCGTATTAACAGGCGAACCTCCTCGACCGGCAGAGGACGGCTAATCTTTCGGCGAAGGTTAATACAAAGTTCTTGGAGAACCTGCGTACTTAACACACCCTGGCCCGAATCCCACAGCTGCTCCAACAGCATTTGAGCACGTTGATGTTTGAGTCCGGCTGAACGGTCATGCGCGTAAACGAGAATATTAGTATCGACGAAGCGCTTATCGCTCATGGAGTTCATCCCGCGACCTAGGAGGCGTCCAGCGCAAGTCGAATCCTCGCCGCAGACGGGCTATGGCGCGCCTGCGCGCCTGATGATACCCCTTGCGCTCACGCACTGCCTGCTCCAGTCGGGCCGCCAGCAAGGCACTGATGGAGGTGCCTTCCTCGGCGGCGAGAACCCGCGCTTCCCGCAAAAGTTCCGCTTCGATTTTCAAAGTAACATTGGTTTTCATTGCAGCACATTTCCACGTGCAGCACTATTTTACGTGCTCATTCCGAAGAAATCAACCAGGTTCGACGACAGCCACCGCTCGGCGGGGGTATTCCCTATGTTGTGGTTCTCACCGATCTATCGTTCCAGATTGGCGTGGAAGCGGCAGAGATTGGTGCGCTTAAGGTGGTCAAGCCTTCAGTGACAAACTCCTCGAGCGTACGATGCAATGGGCAAAGGCCATTCTTCAAGCGGCAATCGAATCATCAATGAAAATGTAGCACGCAGAAGTGAGGGACGACTAAATCGATGGATGACTTCTTGTCCGTTCACTTTTGCCCATTGTTCCGCGCTGCAAGTTCGTTCGACAGACGCTTGAAATTGTGACGCACTTTGTGTCGTAACCCCTGGGCTTCTTTGCACGAAAACGCATATTCGGCGCGGTGCAATTCCATGCGTGGCGGAAGGAACCTAACACCTATCGGGTCTTATCCTTCGGTGCAATTTGCCGCTTCGTCTTGCAGGGCGGTGCATCTTGCGACTCCGGAATTGACACGGTGGAGGCCTGGGGTTCGAGTCCCCACGAGCCTACCATTTATCTTACCCATGTCTCGGGTCGCTCATTACCCATGTCTCGGGTCGCTCATTACCCATGTCTCGGGTCGCTCATTACCCATGTCTCGGGTCGCTCATTATTGAAGCTGTCGAGTAAACAAAGCAACGGGACCGCTCCCCCGCTAGACATCGATCCCAAATTTCTTCTTCTTTTCTGGCGTTTTGGCCCAAGGCTCACCTGGCATGGCTTTGATGAGTCTCGTGAAGACGACGCTAAAAGCATGCTTGATCGTTTCGTTGGTGAGTTTTGCTGCCTGAGCGGGGGATAGAAGCGGCCGAATATCAGCTATGAATCTTGGAGCGGCCAATTTTGCGAACATTCGCTGTTCTGCCTGAGCACGGCTGACGGGCGTGCCGTCGCGCTCGAGATAGAGTCCGAGGCATTCGACGATGCGCACCGCATTCAAGTCCTCAAAGGCTTCGAAAGCCTGGAAAAGATCGAGCAGGTCCCGACCTTTCTGTCGCTGCAAGAGTGCGCGAAGCTTGGTCGCTAGCAGTTCTTCACGTGAGAAAGTCGAGATGTTCGATCTGCCCGCATACCACGGATTGTCAACGGCGTAGGGGATTGCCTGCGGAGGATCAAAGGCTTGCCTCTCTCGGGTGTTTATCTCGATCTTTAGTTTGATCTCGGCGGAACTGTCTTCCGCTTCCGTTCGAAATCGTAGTTTTGTGGCGCTCTCCGTTCGATCGATTGCAGCCATGCCGAGCCATGGCTCGAGCGTCTGACGGATGCGATCAAGAATTGGGCCCACCGGCCCAGCTGCGGATCGAACAAGATCAATGTCTTCGGAATAGCGCAGCGGTTTGGGAAAATGCAACTTATGCAATGCTGTGCCGCCGCGAAAGCGAAGCTCCGTCGCAAGCATTGGGTCCGTGAAGAGTTCCAAAAGCGCCCGGCTGATGATCAGGTCCTGTTCCACTTGGCGCGTTTCGGCCCAAGGAGCTTTCGTGCTCCAAGCGACGATGTTCATCATCGGAATCATTCGTCGCGCTCCGGAAGGCGGCGTATCAAAACATGCCACTGTTCGTCACGGCTCACTGCTTGCGGAGCGAGGTCGGGATCTGATCGAAGTGATGGGTCAAGCTCGACCCATTGGAGTTGCGGCCCGCGCTCCATGAACGCGCGCAATTTCTTTGCGCCCTCAGCAAGTCCGGCCCGGTTTAGGAGATATCCGGCGCGCTGAAAGATGGACCGGTCAAACGCTTCGCCCAAGGTTGCCATCTTATCGGGATCAAGTTTGGGCCCTAGCTCTGCGAGAATTGTCAGAATGTTGTCGAGGCCTCCGGTCGCTTGCGGATAGCGAAGGAGATCAAGAAAAGTCAGTTCGACGGAAGAGAGTTTCATTTTTCCTGTATCGGTCTTGCGGTCCTCAATAGCCGAGGTCACGGACGATATATCTTTTTTGAAGTAGAACGCGATCTTCGAACGACCCGCTTGCAGGTTGCGCATTTGCTTGTCAGTGACAACCTGAAATTCCATGACCGCCTGATGGGAAGCCCCGTGAAGTTCTGCAGCTTTCAGCAGACCTACATAGTAGGGACGGCTTCGATGGCGCATGAGGGCATCTATGAAGGATGCCGGAGGCGGACTCCCGAAGTTGAGGTATTGCGGCGGTACGATGACATAGAATCCTTTGCGCAGATTTAAGAGCTGCCCGCGCTTTTGTAGCTTCTCCGCAGCGTCGAGGAGGGCTCCGTTGCCTATACCCAGGGCGGCCCGAGCTTCCTCACGCGAAAACACTAGAGAGCCAGCTGCGAGGCGTCCGGTGACATACGCGGCCAAGCGGGGGTGCGATTTCCGATCATAATTCATTGTCCGCCATTATAGCGGATTTGTGCGTATGCTGCAATAGGGATAAATGCATCGTACTACAAATTCCGCTAAAAGAGCGGACTTATAGATATGACATTGTCGTTGCAATTCTTTCAGCTCTTGCACTTCTCGCCCCTATCTTGCGGCAATTGATTCCAGTAGTTCGTTCCGTGTCACAAATACCTCTAACCGAGAATCGTTCAATTTCTGTGTGCCCGGAATTACCCGCTGTATCGCCTCCGGAAGCACCCGCTTCTGTGTTTCTAACGTTAACAGTCGCGTCTTCGCTGTTTCGGGCGGTAAATTCAGCGCCGCCTGCACGGCTGTCATGTACTCACGATATTTGCTTACATCTTCTGAACTGGGAACCCCTGCTCCGTTCGCCATGGGCTCGCCCATGAGCATTTGATATGTCGCTGCGGGGTTTGCCGAGCTTCTCACTTCGTCAAAAATTGCCGCACCAACATTTTCTTCGAATCTCCACGCGGCGCTCCAGTCGAATCCATCTTTGCGCATTCCTTTCAGCTCAGCGGAGACTTGCTTCCTCTGAGTGTCGCTGAGGTGCCCGTGCTTGGATTCGGTTGTAAGAGCCCGTAAATTTGGCAAGAGCGCACTCTTTGCTATCAGCGCAAAAATGAGTGTGCCCCCGTTTGCCAAATGCTCTGAAAATCGAATGCCTGCGAGCCATGTGTCCACTGCTGCCTCGGAATTTCCGTTCGCGGTCTCGCGCATGCCTTATCTTTAGGTGCAGTTGAGTGCCTCGGACTGCATAGGGGTGCACTGTCGGTATTGGAACTGACACGGTGGAGGTCTGGGGTTCGAGTCCCCACGAGCTACCATTCATTTCAGGGTCCCGTCTTCTGCAATTTGGACGAACTCGTCACCATTCGTCACCAATCGCGAAAGGTGTTCGAAACGTTTCGGTTCGGACCAGCACTATGTTCCGAGGGACTACTCCAAAAAATAGCTATCGGTCGCTAACAAGCAGATAACTTATACGTAAAAACGTTCCTCTTTTTGGCTCCGCCCGCCGCGATGGGTCTGCCGAGCAGAGCAGGGTGCCCCAGCATGAACCGACGCACCAACCCTACGCTCCTGCTGCCATTTATGGCGCTCCTGGCCCTCATTTATCCAGGGGCTTTCAATTCCCGCCAAGCGACTTCTTCGCCCAGCACCGAATCCACGATCCTGCAGCACGCCGCACAACGGGAGCAGGAGACTCTGTCAGCCGACGGTCAGCCGGGAACCAAGGTTCCGGATACGCACGACGCTAACAGGATCCTTAGCGAGTTCTTCGGACCGACACCGATCGGGCAAGTGTCTGCCGGGGAATCGCTGATCCGCTCCCGTTATGAGCTTGATTTTCTCATCGCGACTATTCCCGATCCCCTCGACTCTCGACTGCCTTACTTGTTCGACCGCAACCTTGCCTCTATCCAGCGCGCAGCGGAAGCCGACGGCTATGTCCTTGATCGTTTCGATCTCCCGTGGATTGAAGAGATCAGAAAAAAAATGCCGATCAAAGAGGATGGCAAGCAATCGGAGACCCGCGAAAAAGACACCGAGAGACCTCACCCTCATGACACAAGTCCCGGCTACATCCTTTTCCGTGACCCTTTACACGAGCATTCAGCCGATGGCTCACCCCCCCGCGCTCTCCTTCTCTTCCTAATAGGAGAAACGCCCACGAGTGGTATCCACAAGCAAGCCATGATCTCCGCACTCGACCAGATCGCCTGGCTCTGTGGTCGTCGCAGGTCTTCTCACGACATGATTTCGCCTCATTTCGACTGGTCCGGACCCCGTCCACCAGAAATTCCAGCTCCGTTGCCCATGGCATGCAGCTCCATCAAAATTCTAGGTCCGTCCTTTTCGGGATCCGCCGAGTCGCTCGATTTCGCCCTGCACGCCTGGATTGAGTCCCGTGCAAAGGCGCGACCTGTGCATTTTCGCATCCTGTCTGGTACTGCCACCGCCATTCCGTATGCAACGGGTGCGCATCCGGGATGCTTTTTTCAGTTTCCGGAGGAGTCGAGTTCCACATTCGCATCGGCCGTTGCGCGGGACACCATTGCCCTCAATGAGCTGCTTTTATATCTGAAGTCCCAGCATTCGAGTGTCAATCCGTTCCGCGTCGCTCTTCTGACGGAAGGCAATACGGCCTATGGCTCCTCGCTGAGCAAAGCCATCACTCAAGGTGCGCCGTCTCCGAAAAGGAAGCCAGAAGCGCCGGCTCCGCCAGAGTGTCCCTCCCATTCGATTGTGATGCCGGTCAACAATCTGCCGTTTCCTCTTCACATTTCCCGGCTGCGCAGCGAATCGGAAAAAGCTCGCCGGGAACGCCAACAGTCGTCTCAGCAAGAAACGCCAAACCCAGACTCTTCTCGGTCCCTGCCGTTACCCACCGAAGATGACAGCGGGAACGCCGTAGATTCCATTCCTTCCGTCTCGCAGCTGGATATTTCTTCTTCCGAGCTCATGCTCTCCAATCTGCTTTCCACCATTTCCCATGAGCAATTCAACTACGTGGGCATCGCTGCCACCGATGTTCGCGACGTAATCTTTCTTGCTCGTGAAATCCGCGAGCATTCTCCGTCTACCATCATCTTTGCTCTCAATGCCGACCTTCTCTACGCCCATCCAGAAGCCAATGCAAACACGCGGGGAATGCTGGTGATCACTCCTTATCCTCTTTTTACCTTGAATCAGCTCTGGATAAGTCCGAACCCGGCCACGGGCGCCGGTACGCGCATTCAGTTTCCAGACCAAGGGTCCGAGGGTGTCTACAATGCCACGCGGAATTTGCTCAACCCGGACGCCTCTCTCCTCGAGTATGGTTCGCCATTTGATAGTCAGACCAGCCGGAAAAATTACGGCGGTGTGACCGACAATGACAAACCGTCGGCAGTCGAATCGACGCCTCCACTCTGGATCGTTACGGTCGGTCGCGACGGCTTCTGGCCTGTGGCCATCCGCTCTCTCGAAACAAAGGATGATCCGGCGTACACACTGCGAGCTAATGCTTTCCCCCTGGCACCCGGGGCCAAACGAACGAATCGTGGCATCGTTCCGCAATTCGCGCATGCGGTCCTCATATTGTGGAGTGCGGTCTGTCTCGTCCCGGCTCTCATTTTTTTGGCTCGGACTAAGAAATTCCGGCTGCATTGGAGGTTTGCCGATCGCTTCTTGCGCCGATTTCGTTCCAGATCGCCCGTGGGGCATCTCTTCACACTGGACTACGCGGACGCCAAGTCTTTCTACCTGATCGGCGGCACCGCCACTCTTTCCGTTTACGCTGTGGCGATCACCGCATATTCTGTCTCCGCCATTCAAAGCCCGCGCTGGGGGCGATACCTCTTTCTAGCCGCGATGATCGTAATTCTATTCATCGGTCTGGCCGCCTGCTTTTCGCTAGGTTCGGATATTTTCCAACACGCTCGAAAGCCTCATGTGCCGACCGTCCGTCGTCGGCGTTTGTGGCTCGCCGCTCCCGTCCTGGTCAGTAGCTTCCTCTGCTTGGCGCTTGCCATGTACCTCGCCGGGGGATGGATCTTTCTTCGCCTTTTTCGTTCCGGAGACGGAATCCTTACTGGATTTCGTGCGGTCAATCTGAGCAATGGGGTGTCGCCGCTGCCGCCGCTGTTCTTCATCTCTCTTGCGACCGTCACCTGGGCCTTCTGCTCCATCCGCCGTCTGCAGATGATCGAGGGAATTGCCTCCATTTCATCAATACCCGTTCCAGGTTCAGGGCAACATACAGAACAGATTCGGCGTGATTCCTCCTTCTTCTATTCCAACAAAGAGTCGTACCGCGGGCTGGGTGTTCTCGAACTCCAGGTCTATGACCTCCTTTCCTGCCCTTCGCTTCGGTTTCCTCACAGCTCGCGAACGGCCGTCTACCTTGCCCTCGTCCTAACTCTTTTCTGGGGTATCTATCTATTTTTTTATCGTCTCGTGTATGCCTTCGATTCCAGATCCTTCTACTTGCTGCTGGGAGTCACCTTCCTTCTCGTCTACGCGGCTGTGCTTGCCGGCGTACTTCGTCTTTTCTTTCTCTGGAGGGCCGTCCGAGCTCTGCTCCAGCGCCTGGGCCGGCTGCCCATGCGCGACGCTTTCTCCCGCTTCCACCGCGAGCATCGCACCATGCCCAGAATGAACCTGGCCACCGCGCCCTCCTCGCTAACTGCTTTGGGGGTTTCAATTGGCCAGGCCCGCGATTTACTAAACTCCGTTCAGGAATTACCTTCGACACAAGGCAGGGAATTCACCGATATACCAGGTCAAGGAAACGGCATCGTCGGGAAAGCCGAAGGCTGCTATGAAAGCGCGTTAGATGCCGGGGCCACTGGGCAATACAGGGCCTCTCTCGCTGCACAGATCGAAGCACAACTTCACCTCAATCACTTCACTCGCCTTGTGGAAAATGTTCTTCAGAAGTCTTGTGGGACGTCGGTTTCTAATCCTGAGCGAAAGGAACCTGGGGAAATCTCCCCATTGCTGTGTTCATGGTTTCACTTCGACGATAAGGAAAAAGAAAGCATCGCGGCTGCGCGAAAGGCAATCACGGAACAAGGAGAGGAATTTATCGTCAGCCGCACTGTCCACTTCCTCGCGCACATCCTCCCGCAGCTCACCAATCTCACCACCTATTCCCTCGTCTGTCTCTTCCTGATGCTTCTTGCGGTCAGTTCCTACCCCTTGCAACCGAAGAACCCTTTCGCCTACTACAATTGGTTTGTCATTCTCGCGTTCATCGGCGTAGCTCTCCACATGGCCTTCCAGATGAACCGCGACGCAGTCCTCAGTTGCCTCAACGGCACCAAGCCCGGCGAGATTCATTGGGATGCTGAGTTCATTGGCCGCATTGTCTTCTTGATCATTATTCCAATCCTGGGCCTTCTCGGCGTTCAGTTTCCGGAGACTATCGGCCAGCTCGTTCGTTGGCTGGTTCCCTCGGGCTCGGGTCATCCGTAGCTCGTTCGACGCGATGTTTGTCCTGATGGCACGATAGGGCAGGTCCACGTCATTTTGCAGAATGCAGCTCGTGAATCGCGCGGGGCCCGACGCTTCCTGTCCAGCAAGGGCGTTCTCAAAAACGATGCAATGCATTGGCGCGCGACGCTAAAGGACAAACTCAATAACAAAACTAAAGGCATTTCCTGTCCTTCTCAAGGCTTCACAAGCAGAAAATCAAATCCAACACGCGCATAGATCCCGCCATTCGGGAAACCAAGAAACTCCTGATATTGGGAGTTCAGAACATTATC
>Ga0207684_10001826_pt1 | contig 22233 bp, 18 predicted proteins | sample KBSK5501metaG_FD_184342 | JGI IMG/M metagenome (GOLD analysis project Ga0207684, IMG submission 184342) | Corn, switchgrass and miscanthus rhizosphere microbial communities from Kellogg Biological Station, Michigan, USA - KBS K5-50-1 metaG... | ecosystem: Host-associated > Plants > Roots >...
CGTCGACATGTTCCCGAGGGCATGCTCCGCTCCTTCCGCGTTACCGGCGAGGTGCCTTCAGGGAGTTGCCCTCTGCCGCCTGGTTGGTTCCCCCCGGAAGGTCAAGGAATGTGAAATCGGCGCGAGTACGTCATACTTCCGGCCGTGCGTCGGGGGGTCATCCCGGTCGCGGGCGCTGTCCTGGGCCTGCTGTCCGGCATCGGGCCGGGCTGCGGCAGCTCCCCCACGGGGCCCACCGCCGGGCCTCCCCTGCGCCCGAACTTCGTGGTCATCATCGCGGACGACATGGCCTATGGGCTGCTCGGCCCCGGCCGCCGGCTCCCGTTCCTACCGTTGCCCAACCTGCAAGGGCTCGCCGCCCGCGGCGTCCTGTTCGACAACGCGTTCGTGACCACGTCGCTGTGCTCGCCCAGCCGCGCCACCCTGCTCACCGGGCTCTACGCCCACACGCACGGCGTGCTGGTGAACGAGAGCGTCGAGCTTCCCGCAACCGTGGCCACGTATCCGCAGATCCTCCAGCGCGCCGGCTACGAGACCGCGTTCGTCGGGAAGTGGCACATGGACGCGCACACGGACGCCCCCCGGCCTGGCTTCGACTACTGGGTCAGCTTCCGCGGCCAGGGCGTGTACGAAGACCCGCTGCTCAACGAGAACGGCCGCGCCGTCAAGCGCTCCGGCTACATCACGGACCTGTTGACCGAATACGCCGTCGACTGGTTGAAGCAATCGCGCACGAAGCCCTTCCTGCTGATCCTTTCCCACAAGGCGCCGCACAACCCGGCCGTACCCGCGGCGCGCCACGCGGCCGCGCTGACCGACGCGTCGCTGCCGGAGCCTCTCAGCTTCGCGGACACCTACGAGGGCAAGCCGGCCTGGGAGCGGCGCTACGCGCGCTGCGGGGGGACGCCGGCCGCCTACGCGCAGTGCCCGGACCCGCAGCCGGAACGGCTGGCCCCGTGGCCCTGGGCCTCCCGCGACGCGCCGCGCCTCCAGTACCTCCGGACGCTGCTGGCGCTCGACGACAGCGTCGGCAGCGTGCTGTCGGCGCTCGACAGCCAGGGCCTCGCGCGCTCGACCTACGTGGTTTTCTTGAGCGACAACGGCCTCTTCCTCGGCGAGCATCGCCTGGGCGACAAGCGGCTCGCGTACGAGGAGTCGCTGCGCATCCCGCTCGTGATCGGCGGCGCGGACCTCACACCGCGGCGCGTGAGCGCGATGGCCCTGAACCTGGACCTCGCGCCCACCGCCCTCGACCTGGCCGGGGTGAGCGTGCCGGCCGACATGCAGGGGCGCTCGCTGGCGAAGCTGCTGCGGGGCGAGCCCACGCCCGCGCGCGAGTCGTTCCTCTACGAGTACCAGGCGGAGAGCTTCCTGCCCATCGTCCCCGACATCCTCGCCGTCCGTACCGCGAGCCGGAAATACGTGACCTACCCCAGCAGCCCGTCGGAGGCCGAGCTGTACGACCTGCTCACCGACCCGAACGAGATGAGGAACCTCGCCGGCCGGCCCGAGTGGGCGGCCGCGCAGGCCGACCTGCGCCAGCAGCTGGAGCGCCTGCTCGTGGAGACGGGCGCCCCGCAGTAGCCCGCGCATCGCGCGCGCACCGGAAGCCGACGTTGTTGAGGCCGCTGTCGGGGGTGGCCCGGCTGCGGCTGGCCACGCGATAGTTGCTGCAGAAGTTCTCGCTACACATCCAGGAGCCGCCGCGCATCACGCGCTCCGTCCCGCTCTCCGGCCCGCGCGGGTCCCGCCGCGGGCTCCGGCGGTAGTAGCCGGGATCGTACCAGTCCGCGCACCACTCCCACACGTTGCCGATCACGTCGTAGAGGCCGTATCCGTTGGGCGGGAAACGGCCGACGGGCGCACGGCCGCGGTAGCCGTCCTCGCCGGTGTCGTGGACGGGGAACACGCCCTGCCACCAGTTGGCCATCACGCGCCCGCCGGGCCTCAGCTCGTCCCCCCACGCGTAGGTGCGGCCGGCGAGGCCGCCCCGGGCGGCGTACTCCCACTCCGCCTCGGTCGGCAGGCGCTTGCCGGCCCAGCGCGCGAAGGCCTCGGCGTCGTTCCAGGAGACCTGGGTCACCGGCTCCTCGGGCGGCGCCGACGAGCCGGGGCCCTCCGGATGCCGCCAGTCGGCTCCGTCCGCGCGCGTCCATTCCCCCCGGACGCGGTCGAACACCTCGGACCACCCGAAGCGCTCGGCTTCGGTGCGGTAGCGCGTGGCGGCGATGAAGGCGCCGAACTCCGCCACGGTCAGCTCGTGCCTGTCGATCCAGAAGGCGCCGACGGCCACCTCGTGGACCGGCGCTTCGTCCGGCGCCTTGTCGCGGGATCCCATCAGGAAGACGCCGGCGGGGATCAGGGCCATGTCCGGCGGAGGCGCCGGGGCCGCCGCGATCAGCGCGAGCGCGAGCGAGATGGACCCGGCCATCTACCCTGCTTCGCGGCGCTGCTGGCGATTCCGGGCGGGCACCAGCTCCGTCGTCGTCCCCCGCGACCGGGCCCGTCCCAGGTCCCGCGCGAACTTGACGGAGCCGGGCGTGTGGTACTTCTCCAGGTAGGCGCGGTCGATCGCGTCCTTCAGGCGCTCGCTCCGCGTCTGCACGGCCCGGACGGGGATCGTGCGTCCGGCGACCTGGACGATCCCGCGCGGCTCCTCGAGGAAGGTCCGCCACCAGCTCCGCGGCTTCAGGCTCCACGACCGCACGAACACGCGGCCTTCCACGACCACCGCCCAGATGCCGATGATCCGGTGCGGCCGCGTGCCGGCGCGGATGCCCAGGACGTTGCCGTCGCGAATGGCCGCCAGCACCGCGGCCTCGAACCTCTGCTTCCGGTTCACGCCGTGAGCCTATACGTTTTCGCGTACGCGCGCGCGGCTCGGCATGATCTCTATCGATCGGGCGCGCGCGGCGGGACGGCCGTCCGAAGAAACGCGCCTGCCGTTCAGCCCAGCTCCATCTCGAGCCTCGTCACCGAAGCCGGCGGGAAGCGGTGGACGAAGCTCGCTCCGCTCGCCGCAACCGCCTGCTCCCTGGGCGCCACCGCGCCGGGATCATCGAACGTGTTGTGAGCGTGCACGTCCGGCGCGGCCAGGGTGGCCGCCCGGACGGAGTGCACGGTCGCGCCCCGCACCGCCACCTCGGTCTCCCGCGGCGCGTCGAGGCCGGGGTTGGTCACGGTCAAGGTCACGCGCCGATCCTTCAGCGACGCCGAGCCGTTCAGGCCGTAGAGCGATGCCGGCTGGCCGTTGCGCGTGTAGCTCACCCGTGGCGCCGCGAACACCGCGCGCACGGCCTGCGCTCCCTGATGAGCCGCGTAGAGGTCGAAGACGTGGTACGTGGGCGTCAGGCAGAAGCGGTCCTCGTGGGCGAGGAACAGCGACTGCAGGCAGTTCACGAGCTGGGCCACGTTGGCCATCCCCACCTTGTCCGCGTGCCGCTGGAACGTGTCGAGGGTCAGGCCGGCGACGAGCGCGTCGCGCATGGTGTTCTGCTGGCCGAGCAGCGCCTCGCGGAAGGGCTCCGTTCCCGGCTTGTGCCAGGCTCCCCACTCGTCGACCACCAGCTTCACGCGGTGGCCGGTGTCGGTCTCGCCCATCGCCTTCCAATGGTCCGCGACGAGGGACTCCATGCGGTCCGCCTCGGCCAGGATCTCGTAGTGCTGCTCCGGGTCGAATTGGAGGGCATCGCTCTTTCCCGCACGCCAATCGGAGGTGCGGCCTCCGCTGGCGTTCCAAGAGTAGTGGTGCAGGGCCCAGCCCCAGAGATGCTGGCGGCCCCGGCCCTCCGCCGCGGCGAAGAAGCGCCGCGTCCAATCGAGCTCGCCGCTGTTCGGGCCCGCCCCGATCAGGGACAGCTTCCCTCCCCAGGGCAGCCACGCGGTGTAGCGCCGGAACGCCGCCGCGTATTCCTCGGGCGTGAAGTTGCCCCCGCAGCCCCACGACTCGTTGCCGACGCCCCAGAAGCGGACGGCCAGGGGCTCCCGCTCGCCGTCCGCCTCGCGCTGATCGGCCGTGGTCGTCGTTCCCGCCGGCGCGTTGCAGTACTCCACCCAGCGCCAGAAGTCCTGGGCGGAGAGGCTGCGCACGTTGGCGGCGACGTAGGGCTGGGCGCCGGCGAGGCGGCAGAAGCGCACGAACTCGACGGTGCCGAACTGGTTCGGCTCGTAGCGCTGCGGTCCGTCCCCGGCGCCCGCCGGCCACTCCCGCACGTCGACCCAGAAGTTCGTCCGTCTCGGCCGGCGGGCCCGCGGGCCCGTCCCGTCGCGCCAGTCGTACTGGTCGGCGAAGCAGCCGCCCGGCCAGCGGACGACGGAGGCGCGAACCCGGCGGAGGTGGTCGACGACGTCCTTGCGGACGCCGCCGACGTTGGGGATGCGCGAGCCCTCGCCCACCCAGATGCCGTCGTAGACGACGCCTCCAAGATGCTCGACGAAGTGCCCGTAGATCTCCGGCGCGATCGTCCCGATGGGCTCACCGGGAAACACCTCGATCCGCGCTTCCGCCGCCCGGGAGACCCGGGCCGCCAGGAGGCCGACCCCCGCGCCGAGGGCCGTGCCGAGGAATTGCCGACGGTCGTGCATCGTGACTCCTCCTGCCGCGGTGAGCGGGCCGTTCACCAGCTCGCGTGGACCAGGCCCCGTATCCTTTCGTCATAGAGCGCCCGCACGGCGGCCATGTGCTCCTCGCGCAGCGGAGGCAGCGCGGCCGCGGCGGCGTTCTCCCGGGCCTGGACCGGCGTCTTCGCGCCCGGGATCGCGCAGCTCACCGCGTCGAACATCAGGATCCAGCGCAGCGCGAGCTGGGCGAGAGTGGCGCCCGCGGGCACCAGGGGCCGCAGCCGCTCGACCGCCTCCAGCCCCGTCTCGTACGGCACTCCCGAGAACGTCTCCCCCTTGTCGAAGGACTCGCCGTGCCGGTTGAACTGCCGGTGGTCGTTCGCCTCGAACCGCGAGTCCTTGCGCAGCTTCCCCGTCAGGAGGCCGCTGGCCAGTGGCACCCGGGCCAGGATCCCGACGCCCCGCGCCTTCGCCGCGGGAAAGAACGCTTCGGCGGGCTTCAGCCGGAACATGTTGAAGATGATCTGGACGCTCTGCACGTTCGGGTAGCGCACGGCCCGGAGCGCCTCGTCCACCGTCTCGACGCTGACGCCGTAGTAGCGGAGCTTCCCCGCCCGGACCATGTCGTCGAGGTACCCGAACACCTCGGGGCGGTCGTACACGCCGGGATGAGGGCAATGGAGCTGCAGGAGGTCGATCGCCTCCGTCTCGAGGTTGCGCAGGCTGCGGTCGATCCAGGCGGTGAGGTTCTCGCGGCTGTAGCCTTCGGCGGTCTGCTGGGGGAGCCGGCGCCCCGCCTTCGTGGCCACGCACAACGTCTCCTTCGGGCGCTCTCTCCGCAGGCGCGCCACGAGCCGCTCGCTCCGGCCGTCGCCGTAGACGTCGGCGGTGTCGATGAAGTTCACGCCGGCATCGACGGCGGCATGCAGGGCCCGCAGGGAGTCGGCATCGTCGACGGTCCCCCAGGCCCCGCCGATGGCCCAGGCGCCGAAGCCGATGGCGGAGACCGTCATGTCGGTGCGTCCGAGCCGCCGGAATTCCATGCCCTCCTCCGCGGGGCCCCATCCTAGCCGCAGTGGGAGCGAAGCGAAACCTGGTGTACAAGGTCGGTGCATGAACCGCCTCATCGCCGCGAGCTGATGGAGCCCGGAACCGTGGACGGCCAGCCGACCCCTTCCTCGACGGCCCCGCCCCCGCATCACCCCTGAGGATGCGCATGGCCTGACCGAGCGCGACCTCAATAGCCGCGGCGGGGATCGACGACGTTCTGGAGCGGCTGGCCCGCCAGGAACCGGTTCAGGTTGTCGAGGAAGCTGTCCATCGCCTCGTCGAGCCATCCCGGCACCTGGTCCGCGCTGTGCGGCGAGAGCAACACGTTGTCGAGCGTGTAGAACGGGTGCCCCGCGGGAAGGGGCTCGGCCTCGAACACGTCGAGGGCGGCGCCCCGGATCGCGCGCCTGCGCAGCGCGTCCACGAGCGGCGGCTCCTGCACGACCGCCCCGCGGCCCACGTTGATGAGCACTCCCGTCGGCTTCATGGCCCGGATCTCACGCTCGCCGATGAGGCCGCGCGTGTCGTGCGTGAGGGGCGTGGCGACGACGACGTCGTCCGAGAGCGCCATCAGGTCGGTCAGGCGCTCCGGCGGCAGTATCTCGTCCGGGGCGGGATCGCCGGGGGGCGCCGCGACGCTCCGGCGCAGCGCGCGCACGCGCATGCCGAGGGAGCGGGCGTGCCTCGCGACGGCGCGCCCGATGTCGCCGTAGCCGACGATCCCCATCCAGCGGCCCTGGACCATCTCCGGCGGGAACGGATCCCACCTGCCCGCCTCCTGGCTCTTGACGAGGCGCCGGAGGTCCTTCGCGAAGAAGAGCACCGCCCCGATCACCCACTCGGCCAGTGAAGGACTGAAGACGCCGCGGCCGTTCGTGAGCGTCACCCCGCTCTCGGCAAGCCCCGGAAAGAGGATGTTCTCCACGCCCACCGAGCGGGAATGGACCCAGCGGGCGGTGGGCGCCTTGGGGAGCACCGAGCGCAGAAGCTCGCGCCCCATCGAGCAGACGAAGATCGCGTCGGCGGGAGGCTGGCCGTCGAAGGCCTCCGGCGTGTCGCCGACGACGACGCGGACGCCGGCGGGAACGCGCTCGAGCTTCTTCAGGCCCTCGTCGCGGGCGCGGGCGAGGACCCAGAGTGTGCAGGCCACGAGCCCCGCATTCTACATCGCAGACGACACCCATCCCTCGATACGTGGCCGCGGCGGGCACGCCCAGCAACTACGCATTCCGCGCACCCGCTGGGCGGGCCCGAGGGCCGTCGCTTGGCTGCCGCGGCCCAGTTCGACGCGGGTACCGCCTTCTCGTCAACGGTTTCCCTCCACGACGGATCTCCTTAGGTGTGCGGGCACGATCGATGCTCTCCGGCAGCGAGCATCGAAAGGAGGGACCATGCATGTCCCGTTCTCTCGCCGGATCGGCTTGTCCTGCGCAACGCTCGTCGTGGCCGGCGCGGTCGTGTCCGGTTGCGCGGCTCGCAGCAAAGCGGTCACGCTGCAGCCGCTGACCGCCGACATGAGCCGCTACAAGACGGTCGTGATCTCGGTCGAGTCCCGCGTGCCCGGGGACGTCCAGAAGGAGAAGGTCGACCTCGAGGGGCAGATCGTTTCCAGGGTCAAGGCGCTCAACCGCTTTTCGAGCGTGCAGCTCAAGACGGGCGACGTGGCCCCGACGCCGGAGACGCTCGTCGTGAACGTGGGGATCACCCATCTCCGGAAGGTGGGCGGCACGAAGCGCTTCATGCTCGGCGTGGCCGCCGGCCGTGCCTCGATGACGACCGAAATCACCGTCGTGGATTCTTCGACCGGCAAGGCTCTCGGCAGCTATACGGTCACCGGCGAGTCCGGCGGCTCGGGCCTGGCCGGGGGAACGAGCGACGCCGTCACCAAGACGTCGGAGGCGGTCGCCGCGTTGCTCGGGGGCGGGGCGGTGCGCTGATAGGGGAAACGCGACGGGGGCCGGGTTACACTCCTCCGCGGTGCTCGGCCTCGTCTTCGACCTCGACGGGACGCTGGTGGACACGGTCTACGCGCACGTCTTCGCCTGGCAACGGGCCCTGGCGGAGGCGGGCCTGCCGATCGACGGGTGGCGCATCCACCGGCGCATCGGCATGAGCGGCGGCCTGTTCACGCGCGCGGTGGCCCGCGAGATCGGCCGCGCCATCGGTCCCGAGGAGGCTCGCCGCCTTCAGGACCGGCACGATGCGTTCTACCACGAGCTGCTCCCGCGGCCCCGCCCGCTGCCGGGGGGGCGCGAGCTGCTCGCCCGCCTGCGCGATTCGAAGGTCCCCCACGGCATCGCCACCTCCGGGCGGCGCCCGGCCATCGATCCCTCCCTGGAGGCGCTGGGCGTCCCGGCGTCGATGGTGGTCGTCGACCGCGGCGCGGTGCCCCGCGCCAAGCCCGAGCCGGACCTGTTCCTCGCCTGCGCCGAGCGGCTGGGGCTGCGGCCGGCCGATTGCTACGTCGTCGGCGACGCGGTCTGGGACATCCTCGGCGGGCGTCGCGCGGGCATGCTCACCGTCGGCCTCCTGAGCGGCGGGTACGGTGAAGACGAGCTGACGCGGGCGGGCGCGTTCCGCGTCTACCGGGACCCGGCCGAGCTGGACGCCTCGCTCGACGAGCTGGGCGTCATCGCCTGAGGGCCGGCTCCGCCTGCTAGGCGGCCTCGGTGCGCCAGCGGTCGAGGGACGCGGCCGCGAGCAGCACGACCCCCTTGACCATCAGCTGGTCGTAGGTCTCGACGTGGAACAGGTTCAGGCCGTTGTTGAGGATCCCGATGAAGAACGCTCCGGCCAGCGTCCCCCAGATCGACCCGCGCCCGCCGAAGAGGCTGGTGCCGCCCACCACCACCGCGGTCACCGCATCGAGCTCGTAGAACTCCCCCGCCTTCGGGTAGCCCGCGTTCAGGCGTGAGGCGACCAGCACCCCGGCCAGCCCCGCGCACAGGCCACACAGCGCGTACACCGCCAGCAGCACGCGGTGCACGCGGATCCCGGCCAGCCAGGCCGCCTCCGGGTTGCCGCCGGTGGCGTAGATGTGCCGCCCGAAGGGCGTGCGCATGAGCAGCACCCAGGTGAGGGCGAACACCGCGGCCATGATCGATGCCGCGAGCGCTCCCTGGCTGAGCGCGGCGAAGGACGGCGGCAGGCCGGAGATCGTGCGGGCGTTCGTGTACTTGTAGGCCGCCCCGCGCACGAGGAGCATCATGGCCAGCGACACGATGAAGGGCGGGACGCGGAGCTTCGTCACCGCGAGGCCGTTGATGGACCCGACGACGAGCCCCACGAGCAGCCCCACCGCCACGCCGGCGGTAAGGCTCGCGCCGCGCGCGAGCGCGTCCGCGCTGAGCACGCCCGCCAGGCCCACCACCGACCCCACCGAGAGGTCGATGCCGCCGGTGAGGATCACCAGGCTCATCCCCGCGGCCAGGATGGCCGTGAACGCGTTCTGCCGGACCACGTTGGCGAGGTTGCTCTCCGTGAAGAACGCGTCGGTCGCGAGCGCGAGGATCAGGCACTCGGCCACCAGCGCGGCGAAGATCGCGTAGCTCGCCAGCCACCGGGACGGTTTCATCGTCCCGCCGTCGCCAGCTCCATCACGCTCTCCGGCGTGGCCTGCGCCCGCGACAGCTCGCCCGCCGTCCGGCCCTCGTGCATCACCACCACGCGGTCCGACATGCCCAGCACCTCCGGCAGCTCCGAGGAGATCATGAGGATCCCCAGGCCCTGCGCGGTCAGGCGGTTCATGAGCGCGTAGATCTCGGCCTTGGCCCCCACGTCGATGCCGCGGGTCGGCTCGTCCAGGACGAGGAGCCGGCGGGGCCGCAGCAGCAGCCGGGCGAGCAGCAGCTTCTGCTGGTTGCCGCCCGAGAGCGTGCCCGCGGGCTGGGTGAGGCCCGCGGCGGCGCGCACATCGAACTCGCGCGCGGCGGCGGCCGCGGCCGGCCGCTCGCGGCCCGGCGACAGGATGCCGAGGCGCGTGAGCGACCAGAGGTACGAGATCGTGATGTTGGCCCTCGCGCTCAGAAGCCGGAAGAGTCCGCGCCGCCGCCGATCCTCGGTCACGTAACCCATGCCCGCGCCGATGGCGTCGCGGGGCGAGGCGAAGCGAACCGGCTGGCCTTCGAGGCGCACCTCGCCGCGGACCGCCGGCAGCGCGCCGAAGAGGGCCAGCGCGACCGACGTCCTCCCCGATCCCACCAGCCCGGCCAGACCCACGATCTCGCCGCGCCGCACGGTCAGCGACACATCGGAGAAGCGCGGCGGGCAGGCCAGCCCGCGCACTTCCAGGACCGCCTCGCCCGGCGCGGGAGCGCGCGGCGGAAACTCCTCCGTGAGGTCGCGTCCCACCATCCAGCGGATGAGCCGCGCCCGATCGACGCCCGCCACGGGCGCCGAGGCCACGCGGCGGCCATCCCGAAGCACCGTGACCCGGTCGGCGATGGCGAAGATCTCCTCGAGGCGGTGGGAGATGTACACGACGCCGAGCCCGCGCTCGCGCAGGCCGCGCAGGACCGCGAAGAGCCGCTCCACCTCGGGGCCCGAAAGCGTCGCCGACGGCTCGTCGAGGATGAGCACCTTCGACTCGTTGGCCAGCGCCCGCGCGATCTCGACGAGCTGCTGCTGGGCGACGCTCAGAGTGCGCACGGGCGCGTCCCGCGCGACGCGCGCGCCGAGGCCGTCGAGCAGCGCCTGCGCCGAGCGGGCCATCTCCCGCCGCCGCAGGAACGGGCGGCCCTGCTCACGCCCGAGGAAGATGTTCTCGGCCGCGCTCAGCTCCGGGACCAGCGTCAGCTCCTGGTAGACGATGTTGATGCCGCGCCGGCGGACGGCGAGGGGATCGCCGAGGGGGAGCGGCTCTCCTTCGAGCCGCGCCTCGCCGGCGTCGGGCACCACCGCCCCCCCGAGGATCTTGATGAGGGTGGACTTCCCGGCCCCGTTCTCGCCGAGCAGCGCGTGGACCTCGCCCGGGAGCAGCTCGAAGTCGACGCCTTCCAGGGCGCGCACCCCGGGGAAGGACTTGGAGAGGCCCGACGCGGTGAGAAGGCTCACTTGCCGGCGAGAGTGTCCTGGTCGACGAGGCCGACCTCGACCGCGACGACGGCGGGAACCGCTTCGCCGGCCAGGGACCGCGCCACGATCTCGACCACCTTCTGGCCGATCGCCGCCGGGTGCTGCGCGACGTCGGCCTTCAGCGCGCTGCCCCTGCCGATCGCCTTCTGCGCCTCCGGCGTCGCGTCGAACCCGACGATGACGATGTCCTTGCGCCCGGCGGCCTCCAGCACCGACAAGGCGCCGAGGGCCGAGTCGTCGTTGATCCCGAAGACGCCCTTGAGGTCGCGGTGCGCCTGCAGCATGTCCTCCATGACCGCCATCGCCTTGGCCCGCTGGCCGTCGGCCGACGGCCGGCCCACGACGCTGATCCCCGGCGTCTTCTTCAGCTCCTCGTCGAATCCCTTGATCCGGTCCTGGACCGAGGCCACCGTCGGGTGGTCGATGACGAGGACCTGGCCCTGGCCCTTGAGGTACCGCGCGAGCGCCCGGGCGGCGAGACGCCCGCCGAGGACGTTGTCGCTGGCCACGTGGGAGACCACCTTGCCGCTACGGGCGGCGATGTCCACGGTGAACACGGGGATCCCGGCCCCTTCCGCGTCCTGGAGATGGGTGCCGATGGCGGACGAGTCGCAGGGAGCGGCGATGATCGCCGAGACGCGCTGGGCCACGAAGTCTTCGATCTGCGATGCCTGCTTGGCGGGATCCATCTCGCACGACGTGACGATGAGGTCCAGGCCGCGGGCGGCGGCCTCCTTGCGCATCGCCTCTTCCAGCTCCTTGTAGAAGGCGTGCGTCTGCGTGAGGAGGGTGACCCCGACCACCGGGCGTGCACGCGCGGCAGTGGAGCCGGACCGGGTCTCGCTGGCCCCGCGGCCGCGGCAGGCCGCCGCGCCGACAGTAAAGAGGATGAGCGCCCACAACGCGGATCGCGGTCCCGGGACCAGCTTCACGTCTCCCCTCCTCCCCTGACGATCAAGCGCGGCGGGAGCACGACGTGGTGGTTGCCCCCGGGCTTGGCGACCTCCTCGAGCAGCAGCCGGACCGCTTCCCGGCCGAGGGCCTCGACGGGCTGGGCCACGGTGGTGACGGGCCGCCGGAGCAGGTCGGCCAGGTAGAAGTCGTCGAACCCCACGACCACCACGTCCTCGGGCGCGGCCCGGAGGGTTCCCATCGTCAGCCAGAGGTTGCCTGCGATCACGGCCGTCGCCGCGGGCCGGCGACGGAGCAGGCGCACGGCCGCCTTGCGCGCGCCTTCCAGGTCGGAGCGGCTCACCGCGCAGGGGCCGGGCCGGAGGCCGTGGGCGGCCAGGGCCTGCCGATAGCCCGCGAGGCGGTCACGGAACGTCGTGATGTGGGCGGGGCCGCCGAGATAGGCGATCTGCCGGTGGCCCCGGCTGACGAGGTGGTCGACGGCGAGGCGCAGGCCGCCGACGCTGTCCGTGACCACCGAGGGGACGTCGAGGCCGTCGATCGTCCGGTCCACGAGGACGAAGGGCCGCCGCTCCCGGCGCAGGGGCGCGAGGTGATGGGGCTTCAGGCGCGCGGGGGCGAGGATGAGCCCGTCCACCCGCCGTTCCCGGAGCATGTCCAGGAGCTGGCGCTCCTTGTCGAGGGTCTCTCCGGTGTGGCTCACGACGAGGACGTAGCCGTGGCGCTCGGCTTCCTGCTGCGCGCCGAGGGCGAGGGCGGACCAGAACGGGTCGGCGAGGTCGCCCACCGCGAGGGCCAGCGCGTAGGCGCGGTGGTGCTTCAGGTTGCGGGCGAGGACGCTCGGGCGGTAACCCAGGCGCTCGACGGTGTCCCGCACGCGGCGCGCGGTCTCCGCGCCGATGCGGAACTCGCCGTCCCGTCCCCGCAGCACGTGCGAGACGGTCGTCTGCGAGATCCCCAGCGTGTGGGCGATGTCCTTCATGCGGACGGACATGACGGGGCGGAGTATATACCCCCGCCCCGCTACGCTCGCGGCTTCGTCCCGCGCTGTTGCCCGCTACACCTTGTCCGGGATCACGTAGGGCTTGCGGTACTCCCGGGTCAGCAGCTTGTTGGCCTCGGCATCGCCGACGACCGTCTCGGTCTTGCCATCGAAGTGGAGCGCCCGGCCCACGCGATACGAGACGTTGGCCAGGTGCGGCAGCGCCGACGAAAGATGGCCTTCCAGCACGTCGCAGTTCAGCATCTTCGCGTCGTTCGCGCGGATGGCATCGATGAAGTTCTGGTAGTGGGCATACTCCGTGCTCGTGAGGACCAGCGGGTCGCTGCCGCTGCCGCTCTTCTCCTTGGGCACGTCGGCGCCCGGCCCCTTCTCCTCCTTGCGGCCGAGGTACGACTGCCACTTGCGCCCGTCGCCGTCGATCCAGACCCAGCCCTTCGTCCCATAGAAGAGGTTGCCGATGCGCTGGGTGCCCTCGTCGTTCGTGTATCCGCCGCGGGTCCCGAACTCGAGGATCTTCCCGTCGGCGTACTCGAAGATCGTCGAGTGGAGGTTCGGCGTCTCTTGCGAGGACTCCTCGCCGAAGTAGCCGCCGCCCGAGCGGATCCGGACCGGGTGCTCGCCCTTGCCGAGCCCCCAGCGCGCGATGTCGAACTGGTGCGGTCCCTGGTTGCCGGTGTCGCCGTTGCCGTAGTCCCAGTGCCAGTGCCAGTTGTAGTGGAAGCGGTTGCGGTTGAACGGCCGCGCGGGCGCGGGGCCGAGCCAGATGTCGTAGCTCACGTTGGCGAGGTACGCATTGTCGTAGGCGGGCTCGTAGGAGGTCGCTTCGACATTGAGCTTGTACGTCTCGCCGGGCGCCATCGGCCCGTCGGGGTACTTCCCGATCGCCGGCCGGGGCTTGAAGCACAGGCCGCGGGCCATGTAGACCTCGCCGATGCCGCCGTCCTGCATGTACTTGATCGCCTCGCGCACGACGGGACGGCTGCGGTTCATGGTCCCCACCTGTACGAGCTTGCCGTAGCGGTGGGCGGCCTCGACCATCTTGCGCCCCTCCCACACCGTGTGGGAGGCGGGCTTTTCGACGTACACGTGCTTGCCGGCCTGGAGTCCCCAGATGGTGGCGAGCGCGTGCCAGTGGTTGGGCGTGGCGATGATGACGGCGTCGACGTCCTTGTCGTCGAACACGCGCCGCAGGTCACGCTGGTAGCCGGGCCGGAACGTCTCCACGTTCTTGAGCTGCGGGTCCTGCGCGCGCGACGCGAACAGGTTCTCGTCCACGTCGCACAGCGTCTTGACGTCTACGTTGGGCAGGCGGGCAAAGCCCCGCTTGAGGGCGTCCCCCTGTCCGCGGATGCCGATGCTCGCGACGACGACCCGGTCATTGGCTCCCAGCACCCGCGCGCCGAGGGCGGGGCCCGTCTCGGCCTTCGTGGCGCCGAGGACCGTCTTGCCCGCCGCCACGCCGGCCACGGCCAGGATGGACCGGGACGCGAAGTCGCGCCGGGAGATCTCTCTCCGCTTCGACATGTCTCACCTCCGGACAGCCTCGTGAAGAATACAGCCTACTGCGTTCCGGCCCGGATCTCCAGGGGGTTGCGCATGTTTGCTACGAGCCGCCGCCGAACACCCGGCGGATCGTGCGGTGCAGCTTGTCGGTGTCGGTCACGCGCAGGATCAGCGACAGCTTGAGTCGCCATTCGCGGGTGGCGCGCTCCCCCACCGCCGACGGCAGCGTGGCCGCACCGGGCTCCACGACCCCGAAGTCCGCGCCGTCCCGGAAGTGGCTCCACCGGAACTGGAAGGCGGCGTCGAACTTCAAGCTGTTGGTGTTGTAACCCGTTCCCGCCGCGAGCATCACGTAGTTCACGGGGTCGCGCGTGAAGGGGCTGCGCGCGCCTTGCGGCTCCCCGGCCGGCGATGAAGGCATGCAGCGTCTCGCCGGGCAGGAGCTCCATCGTGAAGTACGGAACCGTCCCGACGTTGCCCCGCTCGAGGATGCGGATGATGTTGGGATGATTGAGGGCGCGCCCGATCTCCGCCTCCCGCAGGAAGCGCTCGCGGAACTGCGGATCGTCGAGCAGGTGGAGCAGCGGCCGCTTCAGGGCCGAGAGCTCCCCGCGTCGCTCTGCCTTGTAGACCGACGCCATCCCGCCCTTGCCCAGCCTCTCGAGCAGCCGGAAGTCCCCGAACCACTCCTGTCCGAGGTCGTCGCTCCGGGCACCGGGGTTGGCCTGCCCGGAGGGCGTGGGGGCTCGCACGGCCAGACCCCCGGAGGGAGTAGACCCGCCGGTGAGGGCCGCCCCTTCCGGCCGCCGCAGAGCGATCCAGGCGAACACCGCCACCAGCCCGATCGCGACCAGGGCGAAGGCGACGAGGCCGGCGCCGGCGGCGGGGGCGCCCGCCGACAGGGGCCTCAGCGTGGCGGCGAAGGAGGCGGTGCCTCCCGCCACGACCTCGACGTCGCGAGCCGCGTCCTCGTGACCCGGATGCGCCACCCGCACCCGGTGACGGCCGGGAGCCAGGCCCGACTTCACGAGGCGGCCGGTCTGGGGGTCGGTGGCGCCCACGGGCTCGTCGTCGACGTAGGTGACGGCTCCCGGCGGCTGCGAGACGACCTCGAGCGCGCCGGTAGCGGCTTCCGAGGGCGTGGCCGCCGACGGCCGAGCGGTGGCGCGCGGCTCGGCCGCGGGGCGCGGCTCGCGCTCGCCGACGTGCCCCGGATGGAATCCCTCCCGCGGAGCGGAGGGCTCCGCGGGAGGCGTCGCGGAGGCGGGGGGAACCGTAACCGGAGCCGGCGTTGCCGGAGCCGGGGCCACGACGGGGGGCGCGGACGGGGTGGCGGCCGGCGCCGAGGCAGTGGTCGGCGGAGGCGACCGGCGCTGCGCCGCGAGCGCTTCCACGCGGTCGAGCAGACGGCGCCGCTCGTCGGCCGGTTCGAGCGCGCCGAAGGAAGCGGACTTCTCCAGCGCCTCCCGCGCCGCCTCGAGCTGCCCGAGGGCCAGACAGGCCTCCGCCAGCCGCAGATAGGGAAAGTAGCGCGGCTCGACGTTGGTGCCGTAGGTCGGGACATTGCGCCCGGGCTCCGGGCGCAACGCGATGGCCCGACGCAACGCCTCGGCCGCCCGCGCATTGTCTCCGCGCGCCAGGGCCGTCAGCCCGGAGCGATAGGACTCGTCCCAGTCCTGCGCGCGCGCAGCTGCGGGCGCCAGCAGAAGGGCCAGGGCGATCGCCGCAACCGGCGCTCTCATGGGCCCGTAGTATAGTGGCCGATCCGGATTCACGACCGCGCCGAGGTCGCGGACGCGGCATGAAAGACGCCCTTCTCGACGACGAGGGTCGCCGGGCCGTCGTCGCCGCGACGCTCGTGAGCGCGCTGCTCATCGCCCAGCAGACGGCGGGCCGGGCCACCCGCGACGCGCTCTTCCTCTCCACGTTCCCCGTCGCGTTCCTGCCCGCGGTGATGATGGCGTCCGCGGCCGCCTCCGTGGTCGCGGTGGGCGCGCTGTCGTGGGCACTCGCCCGGCGGTCGCCCTTCCGGGTCCTGCCGGTAGCGGCGGGCCTGTCGAGCGCGATGCTCCTGCTGGAGTGGGTCCTGTGCCTCGTGGCGCCCAAGGTCGCCGCGGTGGCCGTGTACCTGCACCTGTCGCTCTTCGGGGGCACGCTCCTCTCCGGCTTCTGGTCGCTCGTCAACGAGCGCTTCGATCCCTACACGGCGAAGAGGGTCGTCGGCCGGATCGGCTTCGGAGCGTCGGTGGGCGGGGTGGCCGGCGGGATCCTGGCGTGGGGCGCCTCCCGACTGGTCCCCGTGCCGTCGATGCTTCTCGTCATGGCGCTGCTCACGGTCGCGGCGATGGCGGGCATGGTCGGCCTCGGGCGACGTCACCCGGCGGCGTCCAGCGTCGCGGCGGAGGCCGCGCCCGCGGCGCCCTCGGCCCTCGGCACGCTGCGCCGCGTGCCGTACCTGCGGGACCTCGCGCTCGTCGTCGGCATCGGCGCGATCACCGACAGCCTGCTGGACTACGTGCTCAAGTCGCAGGCCGCCTCGACCTTCAGCCGCGGGTCCCAGCTCATGTCGTTCTTCGCGATCCTCAACACGGTCTTCGGCCTGCTGAGCCTGGTGGTGCAGGCGGGCCTCGCTCGCTCGTCGCTGCGCACCCTCGGGCTGGCGGGGACGGTGGCCGTGCGCCCGGCCACCATCCTCGTCGTCGCGCTGCTCGGGCTGCTCGATCCGCGGATGTGGGCCGCGATCCTCGCGCGCGCCGGCCAGGACATCAACACCAGCTCGCTCTTCCGCTCGGGCTACGAGCTGCTCTTCACGCCGCTGCCCGAAGCGGAGAAGCGTCCCACCAAGGCCGTCGTCGACGTCGGCTTCGACAAGCTGGGGTCGCTCGTCGGAGGCGCGGTCGCCCTGCTCGCGGTGGCCCTCGTCCCCACGCAGACGGCGCGCGTGCTCTTCGGCCTCGCCGCCGTCCTGTGCGTGGCCGCGCTGGCCTTCACGGGCCGCCTGCACCGCGGGTACGTGCGGACGCTGGAGCAGAGCCTGCGCGCGGGGCGGGTCCGGCTCAGCGCCTCGGACGTGGTGGACGACGCCACGCGCCACACCCTCGCCCAGACGGGCCTCGCCCTCGATCGCAACACGCTGCTCCGCGAGATCGAGGCGATCCGCGCCCGCGACGAGGCGGCCTGCCCCGATCCCCTGCTGCAGGCCATCGCCGACCTGCGCTCCGGCGACAAGGGCCTGGTGCGCCTGGCCCTGCGAGAGCCGCCCCGGCCTCCCGCCGCCCTCGTACCCCACCTGCTGCCCCTGCTCGCGCAGGACGACCTTTTCCTGGAGGTGCTGCGCGCCCTCCGGCGCATGGCCCCCGAGGTGACCGGGCAGCTCGTGGACGCGCTCCTCGACCCACGCCAGGATCCGGCGGTGCGCCGCCGTGTGCCCCGGGTGCTGAAGGTCTGCGCCACGAGGCGCGCGGTGGACGGGCTCGTCCAGGGGCTGGACGACGAGCTGCTCGACGTGCGGGAACAGTGCGCGATCGCCCTGGCGAACATCACCGGCCGCAGTCCCGAGCTGTCCGTGCCGCGGGCGAACGTATTCGCGGTCGTGCTCTGCGAGGTGAGGCGCGCCCCGGGCGCGCTCGACCACGTCTTCACGCTGTTGTCGCTGGCCCTCGAGCGCGAGCCGCTGCAGATCGCGCTGCGGGCCGTGCGAGGCACCGACCGCGCGCTGCGCGGCACCGCCCTCGAGTACCTGGAGAACGTCCTGCCCGAAGGCCTGCGCCAAGCGCTGTGGCCGTCGCTCGGCGAAGGCGCCCCTGCGCCGCGGACGGCGCGCCCGCGCCAGGACGTGATGAACGAGCTGCTCAACTCCTCCGCCGCGGTGCCCCTCAGCCGCGAGGCGCTGCGCGCCCGGCTGCCGCTGGGGCCCCCCGGCCGGAAGCCTTGACGGGGGCCCTATTCCGGATCGAGGACGACGAACCGCAGCTCTCCGCCCCGCTCGACCTGCAGCACGACGGGAGAGCCCGGCTTGATCTGCGCCAGCACCTCGCGCAGCCTCTCCACGCCGCTCACGGGCTCCTGGTTGACGGAATAGATCACGTCCCCCGGCTGCAGCGGGTCGGGTTCGGAGCGGCCCCCCGCCGTCGCCACGACCACACCCGCCCTGGCGCGCAAGGGCGGCAGCAATTGGGCCACGGTGTCGTCGAGGTCCAGGGCAAGGACTCCCAGGCGCGCCACGGCGTTCCGTTCGGGGCTCACGCGGTCGGCGAAGCGCTCGGGATCGCCGAGCCGCTCGCCGACCGTCACCACGTAGGTCAGCCGCTCCGCGCCCCGCAGCACCTCCAGGCTCACGCTGCCTCCGGGCATCCGCGGGTAGAGGTCCACCTCGAGCTGGCGGGCGTTCTCCATGACCTTGCCGTCGAGCTTCAAGACCATGTCGCGGACGCGCAGGCCGGCGCGGGCCGCCGCGCCGTCCGGCGGCACGTCGGAGAGCACGACGCCCCACTCCTGCCGCAGCCCCAGCCCGGCGGCCAGGGCGGCGGTGACCGTCTGGACGCGCACTCCGATCTCGCCCCGGTGGACGCGGCCCGTGCGGCGGATCTGATCGAAGACGTTGCGCACGATGTTGCTGGGGGCGGCGAAGCCGATCCCCTCGCTCCCGCCCGACTGCGAAAGGATGAAGGTGTTGATCCCGACGACCCGGCCCTCGACGTCCACGAGCGGTCCGCCGCTGTTACCCGGGTTGATCGATGCGTCGGTCTGGACGTAGATCATCCGGTCCTCCGGCCGGACCTGCCGCGCGACCGCGCTCACGACCCCGAGGGTCACGGAGTTCTCGAGCCCCAGCGGGCTCCCGAACGCGAGGACGAGCTCTCCGGGGCGAAGCGCCTCCGAATCGGCGAAGGGCAGGAAGGGAAGACCCTTCTCGTCGAGCTTGAGCACGGCCAGGTCGGTCTCGAGATCGGTCCCGACCACCACCGCACCCACGACGCGCCCCGGCGCCTTGAGGATGGACCGCGCCCCCGGCGGTCCGCTGGCGAGGCCGGCGAGCGCGACCTGGACGCGCCGCGCTCCCTGGACCACGTGGGCATTGGTGATCACATAGCCGTCGGGGTCGAGGATCACGCCCGAGCCGCTCGCCCGCTGCTTGACGAGCTGGCCGTCGGCCGGCGCATAACCCGTGATCAGGACCTGGACCACGGCCGGCTTGACGCGCTCGCTGACCGCCTGGAGGTCGCGGCTGAGCCCGGACAGGTCCGGGGCGCCGCGCACGGGAGCGAGGACCTGGGCCGCCGCCGCGACGGGCAGCAGCGAGGCGAGGAGGAGCGAGGCATGGTGCGTCATCGCGACGCGTCCGCTCCCGCCGCTCAGCGGCCGATGTACTGCATGAGCGCCGGCGCGTAGCGGTCCCCCGCGGCCGCTCCCTTCGGCGCGAGCTCGTCGAGCCGGCGCAGGTCCTGCTCGGTGAGCTGGATCTTCAGCGTGGCGAGGTTCTCGACGAGGTACTTCCGCCGCTTGGTGCCGAAGATGGGCACGACTTCCCTGCCCCTCGACAGCACCCACGCCAGCGCGAGCTGCGAGGGCGTGCACGTCTTCTCCGCCGCGATCTGCTCGACGTGGCGGAGCAGCTCGAGGTTCTTGGCGAAGTTCTCGCCCTGGAAGCGCGGGGAGCCCCGGCGCCAGTCGTCGGGGGCGAGGTCCTCGAAGCGCTTGACCTGGCCGGTGAGGAACCCCCGCCCGAGCGGGCTGTAGGCCACGAAGCCGATGCCCAGCTCGCGGCACGCGGGAAGCGGGCCGTCCTCCACGTCGCGGCTCCACAGCGAGTACTCGCTCTGGAGGGCGGTGATGGGATGGACCCGGCACGCGCGCCGCAGCGTCTCGGGCCCCGCCTCGGACAGGCCGAGGTAGCGCACCTTGCCCGCACGCACCAGCTCCGCCATCGCGCCCACCGTGTCCTCGATGGGTGTATCGGGGTCGACGCGGTGCTGGTAGTAGAGGTCGATCGCCTCCACCCCCAGGCGCTTCAGGCTTGCCTCGCACGACGCACGGACGTATTCCGGCTTGCCGCTGACCCCGCGCCTGGTCGGCTCGGCCGGATCCCGCACGATGCCGAACTTGGTGGCGAGGACGACGTCCTTCCGCCGCCCGCGGATGGCCTTGCCCACCAGCACCTCGTTCGCGTGCGGGCCGTACACGTCGGCGGTGTCGAGGAGGTTGATCCCGGCGTCGAGGGCCGCGTGGATGGTGGCGATCGACTCCGCGTCGTCTCCGGGGCCGTAGAACTCCGACATGCCCATGCACCCGAGGCCGAGGGCGGAGACCTCCAGCCCGCTGCGGCCGAGCCTGCGCTTCTCCACTAGCTCCCTCCCGATCGGCGCGGGATGTTCATCCGCGTGAAGCCGCGCGGGTTCTGGGGCCCCTTCCAGGGCTGGCGGGTCGTGTGCTTGGGCGGAGGAGGCGGCGCCTTCGGGGTCTCGGCCCCGCCCGCCGCTTCCTTCGCCGCGGCCGCCTCCGCCTGGGCCCGCGCCTTGCGGGCCTTGGCCTCGTCCTTGTCGAGACAGCAGTTCTTGTACTTCTTCCCCGAGCCGCAATGGCAAGGATCGTTCCGGCCGGGGGTGCGCGCAGGATCGGGCACGATGACCTCCTGTTCCCACCGTTACTCTACTACGGCGGCGGCGGGTTGACGGCCCGGCCGGGCGCGACATACTCTGCGGCCCCATGCCTGAGCCCAAGGTCGGAGGAAGGTCCCCGACTTCACCTTGAAGTCCACGTCCGGGGAGACGGTCCGCCTCGGTGACTTCGTTCTCTGCGGGCCTCTGCGGCCTCTGCGCTGAAAGCTACCAGCAACGAGAGGGCGCGGGGATAGCGTGGGCGCAGCGGAGGGGTGCGCGGGGCTCCTCTGCGGCCGGTGGGTGTTCCGTCCTCCGTCGGTCGCTCTCGGGGCGGAATCCCCGCTCCGCGTCGAAGCTTAGAAGTAATAAGTTGCGAGCGGAGCGGGATTCACTCCCGCGGAGCGAGCGGGGGTTCAAGGGTGTGCGCCGCAAGCACCCCCTTGCTCAATGAAGACGACATGCGCGCCCCGGAGCAAGCCCGCGCGCCCCGCGCCCGAGACAACGAGCCGGCCGGCCGGCTTTTTCACGCACCGTGGTGAGCCCACGGCTCACTGGGGTCTGCGTTGAGAGGTAACGCCGGCCTAAGCCATCCGGCAGTCCCGGTGGCGGGCGAAGAACTGCTCGAGGACGACCCGTTCGCCCGCCAGCCGCTCGCGTAGCCGGTCCATCTCGGCGGGCGGCATCGACGTGAAGCCGCGCGCGGAGGCCACGTTCGCCTCGACGAACTCCGGCTTCGGCATGCCGCAGACGACCGTGGACACCGGCAGGCTCCAGGCGTAGCGAAGGAGCGGCGCCGCTTCGGCCTTGCCCGCTCCCAGCAGGTGCTCCTGGCCGGTGACCTTCATCAGGATGACGCCGAGGTCTTTCCTCCTGGCGGCGGGCAGGGCCAGCTCCTCGAAGCGGTTGGCCCGCGCCGGGTTCATCGCCATCTGCACGCAGTCGAGGTCGTTCCTCTCGATGGCCTTCGCCATCACCGCGCCGTCGGTGTGGCTGGTCATGCCGATGAAGCGGGCCGCCTTCTGGCCGCGCAGCTCGTAGAGGGCCTTCAAGACGCCGTCGGGCGCCTCGATCTTCGCCAGGTCGGCCTCGTCGCCGAGGCTGTGGATGTGGAGCAGGTCGACGTGGTCGGTCTGCAGCCGCTCGAGGCTCGCCTCGACCTCCTTGAGCGCCGCGTCTCGGGTGCGGGCGCGCCCCGGGATCTTCGTGGCGAGGAAGACCTCCTTGCGGCGGGTCTTCATGACCATGCCCACGCGCGTCTCGCTCTTGCCGTCTCCGTAATCGATGGCGGTGTCGAGATACGTGATGCCCATGTCGATCGCGCGGTTGAGGGCGGCGAGGCCGGCCTCCTCCGGCTCGTACATGAGGAAGCGGCTGCCGCAGCCGAAGGCCAGGATCGGCACCGAGACACCGGTGCGGCCGAGGGTGCGGTGCGGGAGCTTCGCCGCGGCGGCGGCCGCGACCGCGGGCAGCGTGGGCAGCGCGGCGACGGCCAGGCTCCGCCCGAGGAAATCGCGCCGAGAGAGCTTGTCGGCC
>Ga0207684_10001827_pt1 | contig 22226 bp, 20 predicted proteins | sample KBSK5501metaG_FD_184342 | JGI IMG/M metagenome (GOLD analysis project Ga0207684, IMG submission 184342) | Corn, switchgrass and miscanthus rhizosphere microbial communities from Kellogg Biological Station, Michigan, USA - KBS K5-50-1 metaG... | ecosystem: Host-associated > Plants > Roots >...
CGAGCGCCATAGCTATGCGACTGCCGCACGAAGCGTAAGACCCAGCCTCTGCGCCTCAAGCTTTCGCGCGGGCGGCGGCACCATCAAGACGGGAACTGTGGCTCTACGCAGAACGGCATCCGCCACCAGATCGAACGGGCGTGCGCCGGGCTCGCCGCGACCGTGCATTGGCATCGCAATGAAGTCAGCTTCCGTCTCCCGTGCCGTCTCAAGGATCTCGCGCGACGCAGGCGCCCCCCAGCGGACGTGGGTCGAGACTTGGACACCCCGCGCGCGAAGTTGCACACCGATGCGGGCCATAGACTCGTGAGCTTCTTCATCCATTGACGCGACCCCGCGGTCGCTCAGTTCGTGGTACGAACCCTTTACCGCGTCCGTAGGAGATGGCCGCATGACTCGTAGCAGTGCGACTTCGACGCGACCCACGCCCGCGAACTTAAGGATCGCCGATACGACACTGTCGGAGAGCGCCGAGCTGTCGAGAGGGACGAGTACACGCTTATACATGGATCATTTCCTTTCCCTCAGCCGTCATGTCTTGGGCAGAGGTCTCAGCAGGCGAGTCGCCGGCGGACACTAGTACGATCGGTGTTTGCGTTCGATTCCGTACGAACTCAGCGATAGGATCTTGCGCAAGGCGACCTGCTCGGTTATGGCGGTCGGCGGCCATCAGGATCAAATCTGGTTTCACGGTCCGCGCCAGCTCCACAATCGAGGGGCCAGCGGCGGCGTACCAGACAGACCTCCCGACTGGGCGGACACCCTCGCTCCGAAGCCGCGCCGCCACCTCGCCGAGATACTCCGCCGCCTCATTGATCGCTGCAACCCGCGCCGTGTTACCGCCATCGCGAGTAAGAGTCGCGGGGTCAACGGCACGAAGAACGATAACCTTCGTGCCAGGGTGGTATCGGACGAGCTCCACCGCCTTCGGCAGTACACTCTCGGCCCGTCCCGAGCCATCGAGTACGGCCAGAATCTTGATACCCTTCAACGATCTTCTCCACTTCTCGGCGCCCACCGCCAAACGGGTCGTCGTTAACCACCGCATTTTTATCAGCTTCGTTCTCGCGAGTCCGGCCCTCGGCCACGTAAACTTTTCAAGTCGGATCGGCGACCAAGGTCGACGTGTCGCGCCAAGCCGCGTCCCAGACGTTCGATACTCCGGTCGATCACCGCGTAGACATCCGGCCCTCGTTCCATCAGAACAATGGAGGCGCTGCCGATGAGCCGCATGCCGATCCTGCACTCCGCGTCCACATCTTCTCGTATTCCGCTGACGGCCCTTACGCCGACTGTTACGCGGCGAATCGACAGGCTGAATCGACCGAGTGCGAACCCGACACGCCGCCGAACGTACCTCCGCAGCGCGCCATCGGCATCGATGTCGCGTATCCGTATCTCGAGTTCCACGCCACCTCCGTCGACCGCAACGAGTAATCTCTTTTTACGGTCTGCTGGATGCATAGACCAGTAGAAAGTCTCACTGTGCTGATGAGAGAAAAGCGAAGTATCTTGTGATCCGTGGAGTGGCTTAACTACCACCACCTCTTGTATTTCTGGAGTGTCGTCCGTACAGGCAGCGTGGCCGCAGCCAGCGTCGAACTGCGCCTGGCGCCTCCCACGGTGAGTGTCCAGATTCGACGGCTAGAAGAGCAGCTCGGGGAGAAACTTCTGCGCCGCTCCGGTCGCCGGGTCGTGCCGACGGAGATGGGCCACGCGGTGTTTCGATACGCCGACGACATCTTCTCGCTCGGGCGAGAGTTGCTCGACATGGTCCGCGGCCGGCCCTCGGGACGACCTATGCAGTTGATTGTCGGCGTGGCCGATGTGGTGCCGAAATCGATCGCACATTCCCTCATCGAGCCGGCGCTCCGGTTGGGCGAGCGCGTCCAGATCGTGTGCCGAGAGGCCGATCCGGACCAGCTCCTGGCGCAACTTTCGACGCAAAGCCTCGACGTCGTGCTGACCGACGCGCCGCTCGGGCCAACCGTGAAGGTGCGGGCATATAGTCACCTGCTCGGGGAAACGGGAGTGTCATTTCTCGGGGACGCACGCTTTGCGCGCACCTATCGCCGTCGGTTCCCGAAATCGTTGCACGGCGCTCGCGTGTTGCTTCAGGCGACGAATACTGCGATTCGGCGGAGCATCGACCAATGGCTTGACAGCATCGACGCCCGGCCGGACATCGTGGGCGAGTTCGAGGATTCAGAACTTCTCTGGGAATTCGGAGCAGCGGGAGACGGCATCTTCCCGGTTCCGACGGTGCTGGAAAAACACGTGATGCGACTGCATGGTGTCAAGCTCGTCGGTCGCACTGACGCGGCTCGCGGCCGCTATTACGCCATCTCTGTGGAGCGCCGTCTGAAGCACCCTGCCGTCGTGGCAATCTGCGAGAACGCCCGACGAAAGCTCTTCGTCGGAGACTGACGTCGTCAACTACGCGAGCCGCTGCCGGGCCTGGATGTCTGAAAGAGATCGTCACGCCGGCCGCCCGAACGATGTCCTGTCGCTTCGAAGTCATCTAACGCAGACCGATCAACTTTCTAATAGTTCGCTCGACGATTAGGGAATAGAAAGGAGGCGGCCGGCGAGGGAGAAGAGGGGCATGGCAGTGCGCGTGCTTGTTTTTGCTCGGTACGCAGTGCTGATCGAGGGATGGTCGGCATTGGATCTATTCATCAGCGGTTCAGTCAGTGGTGCCCGCAAACGTCCAGGACGACAGGGCAGATCAGCGGCCGTGTTCTGCGGATTGCAAGGCGCCGAAGCAACGCAGAATGGATCGCCGAACCCGCCTGAATGCCAGTCGCGGGCGGCCGCTCAAGCCACCTTTCCCGAGCGTCGTGACAATCGTACCGAACGGAGCCGTGCGACAGCGCTGAGCCGGCGACTCGCGCGGACCAGAGTAAAGGAATAGACATGAAGCTGATCCTCGTCGCAAAGCGATCCGAAACCGAGGACGTGATGTCGTTCATCTTTAGCAGCGACGCGCCGCTCAAATGGCAGGCAGGCCAGTTCCTTCACTATAGCCTCCCTCACCCTGACGCGGACGATCGCGGGATCACCCGGTACTTCACGATCGCGTCGGCGCCGTTCGAGGGGCACGTCATGCTCACCACCCGGTTCGCCGCCGAACAGAGCAGCAGCTTCAAACGCGCCCTCCGACAACTGCCGGTTGGTGCGGCAGTCGATGTGGGCGAGCCGGATGGGGATTTCGTGGTCGGCGATCCCGGCGACGAGCACGTCTTGATCGCGGGGGGCATCGGCGTCACCCCCTTCCGTGCCATCCTTCTGGACCTCGACCACCGCCAGGTGCCGATCAACGCGACACTGCTGTACGCGAACCGCAGCCCGGACTTCGTGTACAAGGCCGAGATCGATCGGTTGACCGGTCGCCATCGTCGCCTGATGGTCCGCTATCTGGTATCTCCCGAGCGCGTCACCCAGTCATCGATCCGAGACGTAGCGGCCGACCTCGCCAAACCCATCTTCCACGTCTCGGGCCCAGAACCCTTCGTCGAGGCGCTAGGAACCATGCTCACGGGATTAGGCGTCCCCGATGCGCATGTGAAAGGCGACTTCTTTCCTGGCTACGAGTGGCCATAGATCGAGGAGAAAGGGGCAGCAACCATGTCCGAGCACGACCAGAGCGCCATTGACGTCATCCCGGCGAGTCTCGAAGAAACCCTGCTGGGCTGCGGACGGGAGTCCGCCGCACAGCAGCGGGTGAAGTTAGTTTCCTCACCAGTCCTCGCGGCGCTGCGGCGGACCGGCACAGCGCATGTCTACGCGGACACCGCGGACGCAAAGGAGCTGCAGCGGCTGCTCGGCGTCGTTGGCGGTGGCATTGTCGCCGAAGTGGACGGCAACACCGTCAACCAGCCACTCGCGCGCCAGGTGCTCGATCGATACCTGACCGGTGACCGGCTCGCGGCGTGTGCGCAGGAGCTCCGCGCGCATCGGTCCGCTGCCTCCGGTGCGGCCTTCCTCCCGTACCTCTATACGATGGTGTCGGGCTGGATCGGGAACGACGTCGTGAACGCATTCGCCGCCGGCCGCGCGTGGGAGGTGAGTCTTCAGCTCCACATCGGGGCGATGAGCGACCCGAAGACCGCGAAAGCGCTCGGGCGAGCGCTCCGGACCATCGTCCCCTCATGCTTCGTCAAGGTCCCGTTTCGGCCACACGACCCGCAGTCGCTACTCATCGCCCGCGATCTCGAGGCCGAGGGGATCCCCGTGAACTTCACCTCGACGTTCTCGGCGCGCCAAGTTGTCGCCGCGGCGCTGCTTGCGAACGTGACGCGGACCAACATCTTCATGGGTCGTCTCAATCAGGGCTTCCACGCGGCGCTGCTCGGGGAGCACGTGGACCTCGAGGCGCAGCGCGCGCTGCGGCGGCTACGCCGTGAGGCCGGCGCCAAGACACAGCTGATCGTGGCGAGCGTTCGCGAGTGGCAGACGTTGCTCCGGGTGGCGGGGTGCGACGTCTTCACGGCGCCGTGCAGCGTGTTGGCCGAATTCTTATCGCAGACCGACACGTCTGCGGAGGCGCTGACGAGCCAGCTCGAAACCTCCTATGAAGACCGTCTGGGGATCGCGGAAGAAGCTATCAAGGCCGTGGGGCTGCAGCAGATCGCCAGGCTGTGGCGGGTCGAGCCCGAATTTCTCGAATTCCTTGACGACTACCGGACGAGCGCGGAGTATCGCGAGCTCAAGAACGGCGACGGGCTCCGGCGTCGGTTCGAAAGCGCGGGCTTCGGCGATTTCTTCTACGCGCCCGACGCCCGCGAGTGGCAGACCATCAAGAAGAGTAAGCTCCCCGACCTCGCCGGCCCGCTCGCCGGGCGCCTCGCGGTGGACACGCACATGAGCCTTCTCGCCGACGGAGACTTCGTCAACCAGCAGGAGGCGATCGACGCCGCACTCCTTCAGCGCGGGTTCGGGTCTCCGGAGAAACGGCCATGACCAGGATAGCAATCAATGGACTCGGCCGGATCGGGCGCGCCGCGTTCAAGCAGATCATCGACGACGGGGCACTAGAGCTGGCGGCGGTCAACGACCTCGTGCCGGCGGAAGAGCTCGCCTATCTGCTGAAGTACGACTCCGTCTACGGCCGCTACGCACGTGACGTTCGAGCGCAGAGCGGTCGCCTCGTCGTCAACGGCCAATCCTTCGTTGCGCTGAGCGAGAAGAACCTAGACAAGCTGCCCTGGCGCGACCTGGCCGTCGACATTGTCCTGGAGTGCACGGGCGTGTTCACCCACGAAGCGGACCTCAAGCGTCACGCCCAGGCCGGCGCCAAGTTCGTCATCCTCTCCGCACCGCTCAAGGGAGGCGACGACGTTCCGACCGTCGTCCACGGTGTCAACACCGCCGACGGCAGCGCGAGCATCATCTCGTGCGCCAGCTGCACGACGAACTGCATCACCCCAGTGATCGAGATTCTCGGTCGCCGGCTCGGCATTCTGAAGGCGACGATGACGACGATCCATGCGTATACGGCAAGCCAGGCGCTGGTCGACCGGCCGAGCAAGGACCGCCGCCGGGGACGGGCAGCGGCCGCCAACCTGGTCCCAGCGAGTACCGGCGCGGCGAAGGCCACGATCAAAGCGCTGCCCGAATACCACGGGAAGTTCGACGGCGTGGCCATCCGTGCTCCGGTGCCCGTCGGGTCGATCGCGGACATCGTCTGCCTGGTGGGACGATCGACCAGCGTCGATGAGGTCAACAGCATCTTTCGCGAGGAGGCAGAGAGCGCGCGTTACCGCGACATCGTGGGCGTGTCCGACGAGGCCATCGTCTCGACGGACATCATCCAGGACCCGCGCGCGTCGATCATCGATTGCACCCTGACCCACGTCGTCGACGGCGATCTGGTGAAGGTGATGAGCTGGTACGACAACGAATGGGGCTATGCCGCGCAGCTGGTGCGCGAGGCAAAGGCCATCGCCCGCACGCCTTGACGTAGAGTCTGGATCATGCCGACAGTCGCTCGGCGCCCACACCTACGAGCGCGTGGACGTCCGCGGCGGTCCGTGTGACAACTGTCGTTCTTCGTCCCCCCGAGGATGACGAATCGGCGAATCACAGGGTTTCCACCTTGATCAAGTTCGTCATTCCGGGGCGCCCTACGGGAACACCCGCAGTAATGACCACGGTGTCCCCGCGTTGCACGCGCGTGGACGCCAGCGCGGCGCCGAGAGCTCCGGCGATCAGCTCATCCGTTGTCGGCCGGCTCTGATTCAGCAGCGGCGTGACGCCCCAGACGAGCGCCAGCCGGCGATAGGTCTCAGCGTGCGGCGTTGGAGCAAGGATGGGGGCTCTCGGCCGGTACCGGGCGACTCGTCGGGCGGTACCGCCCGACTGTGTGCAGGTCACGATAGCCGCGGCATCGATGTCAGCAGCCATGCTGCACGCGGCCCGCGCGACCGCGTCGGGAAGCGGACCGCCGGTCTCGAACCGCTGTATCCAGGCATCGAACGGAAAGCTCGACTCGGCATCAGCGGCGATCGCCGCCATCATCGTCACCGCCTCGAGGGAGTACCGCCCGATCGCGGTCTCTTCCGACAGCATGATCGCGTCTGTGCCGTCGAGAATGGCATTCGCCACATCCGTCACCTCGGCCCGTGTCGGGCGAGGGCTGTCTTGCATGGAGCGCAACATCTGAGTGGCGGTGATGACAGGCTTGCCCGCTCGATTTGTCTTCGCGATCAGCATCTTCTGTAGCCGCGGCACCGTCGCGAGCGGAACGGCCACGCCAAGATCGCCACGGGCCACCATGACACCATCCACGCTGTCGATGATGTCGTCGATGTTGTTCAGCGCGTCTTGCGTCTCGATCTTCGCGATCAGGGGGACGGTGCTTCCATGCTCGTGGATCATTCGCCGCACTTCGCGGACATCCGCGGCCGTCCTGACGAACGACTGGGCCACGTAGTCGACGCCGTGGCGGAGGCCGAAGGCCAGATCGTCGCGGTCCTTGTCGGTGACGGCCGGCGCCGTGATCGAGCGGGCGGGGAGGTTGACCCCCTTGCGGGAGGCGAGCGTGCCGCCGGTGATCACTCGGCAGTGGACATCCTCCGCGGTGGTGCCAATGACTTCGAGTTCCAGATCGCCATCGCTCAGGAGGAGCCTGTCGCCGCGCTGGACGTCTTCAGTAAGGTGCGGATAGTCAACCGAGACCTCCTGCTGGGAGCCGAGGACGCGGCGCGTGGTCAACGTGAACGGCGCGCCGGCTTCCAGCCTAACCGTCCCCGATGCGACTTCACCGATCCGGATCTTCAGTCCGGCGAGATCCTGGAGGATGGCAATGGACCTGCCCAGGCGCTCGGCGATACGCCGAACAGTCGTGATGACCTCGAGGTGCTCGGTCTGCGTGCCATGAGAGAAGTTCAACCGCGCGACGTCCATTCCCGCTCGAATCAGTTGCTCCAGGGTTTCGGGAGACCGGGACGCGGGTCCGATGGTGCACACGATCTTCGTTCTGGCCATCGGTCATCACCTGACGTGGCTCGCGCGCACGAATGCCTTGGAATTCTGAGGAGCAAAACGCAGCTCGACGGCGGCGCCTTAGGCGGCGCGACGGTCGGGAGCGCGGGCGACGCCGCCAGCGCCGTGAGCGGAACGATCTCCATCAGGAAGACCCCTGAGCGCCAGGACGTGCGTGATGTCCTTGAGGGAGAGGTACCCCACGAGCCGTGAGTCGTTGAGTACCGCCAGCCGCCCCAGTTGGTTTCGCGTCGCCTTGGCCAGCGCGTTGAATACCGAATCATCCGGCCCGACTATCAGCTCGTCGGTCAAGGGCCGCATGAGCTCGCGCACCCGCCGCTGCGTCCGTTGCTCGGGTGGCACCTCGTGCACCTGGTGCAGGCTCGCGATCCCGCGTACCGTGCCGCCATCGACGACAGGAAAGCTCGTGACGTGATGTGACCAGAAGGCGTCCGCGAGCTGTTCGACCGTCGCCTCTGATCGCACCGTGACGACTTCGCGTGTCATGATGTCGCGCACCGGTAGTCGCGCCAGCGCTTCGCGCAACGCCATTTGCGAATAGCTCGCGTCCGCGGCGCCGCGGAGGAACATACCGATGATGATGAACCAAACACCGCCAAGGACGGCGCCCCCCAAGATCTGCCAGACGCCAAGCCCCATGAGGGCGAACGCGAAGCCCACGCCGACCCGGCTGGCGATGTACGTCGCCTGACCGAGGCTGCCTTTCCACTTCCAGAGGGCCGCACGCAACAGCCGCCCGCCGTCCAGCGGAAAGCCGGGGACGAGATTGAAGATCCCGACGGCGACGTTGACCAGCACGAGGTATGTCACCACCGCCTGCGCCCACGCCGGCTGCACCAAACCGGCGGCGCTGATCGCCCACAGCACCGCCGCGATGGCGAAGCTCGTGATCGGACCGACCACGGCGATCAGGAACTCAGCGCGCGGGCTCGGCGCCTCATCCTCGAGGTGCGAGACGCCGCCGAACACGTGGAGGGTGATCCCGCGAACGGAGAGCCCGTGCGCCGTTGCCACGAATGAGTGCGACAGCTCATGGAGCAACACGGACACGAAGAGGAGGAATGCCGCCAACAGCCCGTTGGCCCAGTGCGCGGCGGCGGGGAGATCCGGGAGCGCGCGCGGGAAATAGCCGGTCGCGAGCGTCCATGTGATCAGCCCGTAAATCACGAGCCAGCTCACGTGGACGTTGATCGGGATGCCGCGGATCGTGAGCACACGCATCGTTCCACCCACGGTACGTCCTCCTCAGCCGCGATGGGCCCAAGAGTCGGGCCGAAGAGACCTCGTGTCAAGCCGAGACAGGCTCCTCGATACTGGGTAGAGGAGCCTACCGGAACGCACCCTGAGGAAAGTCGTGCGCTGGTGAGGTCGGGCGGTATGACGGCTCTGGATGTGGAGTACTCGCCACCGGGCTGCCGTCAGTGCGTCGGCGATCAGTGACCGGTGGCATCGCCACGGCACCGCCTCGGCACACATGATGGCCGTGGGGCGCCGGGCCGCGAGCCGCTCAAGGCGCACGAGGCCTGCGGCGAACTCTTCGCTCTGCATGTAGTCCGCGTAGCCGCGGAAGGAGCGTTGCGCCAGCCGAGATTGACGGAGTTCGGATGCGCGTGGCGCAACCCGCCCAGCGCCTTCTCGTGCCGATAACCAATCTTGACCGCGTGGAGCGCGCGCGATAGCGCAGGGCAGTTGAACTGCGGGTTGTGACGCGACTTCGGAATGGTCCGCACGTCCACCACCTGCTCCACCCCATGAGCGCGGAGCAGGTCGACGAGCTGCCGCGTGGTGCGCGTGGAGTGTCCAATCGTGTAGAGAGTCCCCGCCGCGCCGTCCGCCTTCCGCGCTCGCACGTTGGCGCTCCAGTCAGCGAGCTCGTCTTCGAGCGCCGCGATCGGTGCGCCGGTCGTCCGCGACTCCACGCTTCCCGCGGTGCGGGCGTCGAGCCTGTCGCTCCACCAGATAGTCGCGCAGGACCACGGCGCCGTTGTGAAGGACGTCGTGGGCACTGTAGAGCAGAGTCACCGTGCCGCGTTCCTCGGCGTCGAGGATGGGTTCCCAGGCTTCGGGGTGCGCAGCGAGCTCCTTCCGGTAACGCCGGCGAAACTCCTCCCAGCGCTCTTCCTGATGGCCGAACCACTGGCGCAGCTGGGTGCTGGGGGCCACCTCCTTCATCCACGCATCTGCAGCGACGGCTTCTTTCTTCATCCCGCGTGGCCAGAGGCGCTCCACCAAGATCCGCCGGCCGTCTCCACGCGCAGGAGGGTCATACGTGCGCTTGATCCGAAGCATTTTTACCGCAGCGCCGTGTACCATGTGGCGGGCAAACGTAAGGATACGGCTCCCGGCGTCAACGCCTGTCTCGATATCCCTGGAGAGTCTATGCGCCGCATCTTCTATGGGTGGGTTATCACGGGCCTCTCGGCGCTGGCCAACACCCTCGCCTGGTCGGTTCGCTCCACCTTCGCCCTCTTCTACGTCGCGCTGTTGCAAGAATTTGGCTGGGGACGAGCCGAGACTGCCCTCGGCTATTCCCTCAGCTGGCTACTGCTGCTGTTCTTCTCACCCCTGGCCGGACGCCTCAATGACCGTTACGGGCCTCAGGTTCTCGTCCCCGTCGGTGGATTTCTCCTTGCTGCAGGCCTGGCGCTTACCGGTCGCGCCCAGGCGCTCTGGCACTACTACCTGGCGTTTGGTGTCCTCGTGGCGGCCGGTATTGCGTGCATCATGATGCCCGCTGCGGCCGTCATCAGCCACTGGTTCATCCGCTCGCGCGGCGCGGCCATGGGCATCATCAGCGCCGGGTCCTCCTTCAGCGCTTTTCTCTTCTACCCTCTCAACGCCTGGCTCATTGCGAGCTTCGGCTGGCGTCATGCGCTGGATATCTACGGGTTGATCATTCTCCTTGGCATCGGACCGCTGGGTGCCCTGCTCTACAGACGGCATCCCGTCGATGTCGGCGCCGTGCCGTACGGTGTGGAGTTGACATCACGAGAGCTGCAAGGGCACTCACAATCGACGACGACTTGGACTCGAGAGCTCACCCTTGGAACAGCCTTGCGCACGTATCAGCTTTGGGCCGTTTTCGCCATGTGGGGACTGGGCGTCATCGGCTATCAGATCATGACGACGCACCAGGTCGCACATGCGCTGGGACGGGGATTCGACGCTCGAACAATCGCGTGGGCCTTCGGGTTATCAGGGATCTTCACTGCCGTTGGCAACCTGATTGGCGGCGTCCTCTCCGACCGCTGGGGCCGTGAGTGGGTCTTCAGTGTCGGCAGCGGGATCGGCGTACTCGGTATCTGGTGCTTCAGTGCGCTCACGGGGCCGCACGATCTCATGCTGCTGTTGATCTATACGGTTTCGGGGGTGGGATTCGGCATGCGCATTTCCCTGCTCACAGCGATTCCGGCGGACCTCTTTGCGGGCAGGCATTTTGGAGCCATTCTCGGCTTCACCAACGGCGGCGGTGGACTCGGCGGGTTCATCGGTCCCGTTTTGGCTGGTTATCTGTTCGATAGTACCGGCGACTATCAGCTCGCTTTCGCGGTGAGCGCCCTGGCGATTATCGGGTCGGCTGTTGCCGTGTGGGTTGCTGGACCTCGAAACGCCCAGGCGTTTCGACAACCGTTGACCGACTGAACACGTGCTGCCTCGCCGCTCTCCAACGTCGACCTATCGCTGGGTATGCATCGGCGTGCTCTTTCTCAGCGCGTTCTTGGCGTTCTCGACACGGCTCGCTCCAGCGGTGGCCCTGCCGAATCTACAGGTCACGTTCGGCTTGACGGCTGCTCAGCTGAGTCTCCTCACCGCACTCTATCTGTGGCCCTTTGCCTTTATGCAACCGGTGGCGGGGGTCCTTACCGATCGCCTTGGACCACGCCGGAGCGTGACGATTTTTTTGATCGTCGCGGGCCTCGGACAGCTGCTCCTGGCAATGGCGCCAAATTTCGCCTCAGCCCTCGTGGGACGAGCGTGTACGGGCATCGGCGCCTCAATACTCTATGTCGCGGCGGCAAAGATCATGGCGCAGTGGTTCCGGCGCCGTGAGTTCGGAACGCTGACCGGCGCCTGGACTTCGGTCGCCAATCTCGGTGGCATCGCCGCAGCTGCCCCGCTGGCGGCACTCCTTTCGCTGATCGGCTGGCGCGCCAGTTTCGGAGCGATGGGCGTGGCGGTATTGGTCACGGCCTTGCTGGTGTTCCTCTTCGTGCGTGACAGCCCGGCGGACCTTGGCTGGCTCACCCTCATCGATCCTGACGAACCGATCCAATCGGCTGGGGCGACTCGGCCACTGCCATTCTTGGAAAGCCTCCGAATCGTCCTGCGCGAACCCAATACGTGGCTGTTAGGGGGATACGCCTTTCTCCTCTTCGGCACCATGACGATGATGCAAGGGCTGTGGGCCGTACCCTACCTCATGGACATCAATGGTTACACCCAACAGGAGGCGGCCAACAGTCTCACTCTCTGGGCCGTAGGCCTCATCGTTGGATGCACACTGTGGGGCTACGTCGCGGATCGGGTCGTGAAAACGCGTAAGGGCGTCATATGTATCGGGGCTGTCGTCTACGCGTTCTTATGGGTTCTGTTCGCCGTCGAACCCGCCGGGCTGCCGCGTGGTGTGCTTCAGGTCGCGATGTTCTGGGGCGGCTTCTTTGCGTCGACTTGGATTCCTGCCTACGCCCAGCTCAAAGAGGCCGTCCCACCTCAGGTGGTCGCTACTGCAATGGGCATGTTGAATCTATTTTTCTGGCTCGGGGGTGCCTTCTACCAGCAAATCAGCGGACTTATTCTCGAGTCTTTCCCGAAGCAGGGCGGACACATCGCTCTCGCCGGCTATCAAACCGTCTTCTGCGTGTGCCTGGGCTCCGTGGGCCTGAGCGTCATTCTCGCCGCGTGCAGCAAAGAACAACGCGCCGCGGGGCTGTCTGGCTGAGCCTCGACGGCGTCAAGAGCAGGAGGAACCCATGACCATCAAGCGGATGCTGTGTGCCTCTGATTTCTCGCCGGCCTCGCGCCCGGCCCTCCGGCTGGCCCAGGAGCTGGCGCGAACGCTCAAGGCCAAGCTCATCCTCTTTCACGCCTACGAACCGTCCGTGCCTATCGGCAACGGCGGATATCTGCCACCATCGGTGCTGCGAGAGATGTGGATGGCGACCCGGGATGCCGCCGCCCGAAGCCTGAAGCGGCTGGCCCGCTCACCGCAGGCAAAGGCCGTCCGCATCTCCACGCTGCTTGCGGAAGGGCCAGCCGCAGCAGCAATCGTCCGGGCCGCGAAGAAGAACCGCGTCGATCTCGTGGTCATGGGCACCCACGGGCGTACCGGCGTGAGACGGCTGTTGATGGGCAGCGTCGCCGATCGGGTGATACGGACGGCCTCTTGCCCAGTGCTCGTCGTGGGCGGGCGGCACTGACCGGCTGTCATCATGCGGCTCCCCTTCACACTTCTCAGCGCCGCTGAACGTAAGAACCCTCCACCCTGCAGTCGCGATCGCTGCGCTCCTGCTCGCCACCGAACTAACCATGGCTCATGGCGAGTTCACGCTGACGCGATAGCTTCGGGAGACGGCGGATGCATGGAACGCGAGCATCGACCTCTGCATCCATGTGAGGGATACTGATTGGGTCGCAGATCGGCGCGGATGGCTACTACGTGCGGATCGGCCGGTAGATGATGAGGAGTCGCATCGCCACTCGAAGGTTTCGTTCCGATCAGTGGTCGTCCTGCTTTCGCGAATCCAAGATCCGCGATGCATGAGCGTCGTAACAGATGCATGAGCGTCGTAACAACTTCTTGCGAGCGGCCCGACGTTCCTGCACCACCACGTCCTCGAACGTTCGATCCTGGGAGGGAGCCGTCATGGCCACACGCAAAGCACACGCGCGCTGGACAGGAAGCCTCAAGGAAGGCAAGGGCAGCGTCGACTCCGGAGACGGGCTGTTCAAGGGGGCGTACTCCTTCACGTCGCGCTTCGAAGAGGGTAAGGGCACCAATCCTGAAGAGCTTCTGGGGGCGGCGCACGCGAGTTGCTTCGCGATGGCACTGGCGTTGGCCCTGGGCCGTGTAGGTGTCACGCCTGATTACGTGGATGCGACCGCCCACGTCACGGTGGCGCCACAGAGTGACGGCTTCAAGATCACCAAGAGCCACCTCGTCTGCCGCGCGAAGGTGCCCGGAATCGACCAGGCGACCTTCATGCAACACGCCGAGGCAGCCAAGGCAGGCTGCCCAGTGTCGCAAGCGCTCGCGGGCACCGAGATCTCGCTCGAGGCCAAGCTCCTCGACAAGGAAGCCGCGGATCCGCCGAGCTGAAGCCTCGAGTAACGACGGCCATCCGTGGGATTCCGGGACCCCGCTCGACAAGATGGTCACACTGTACCGGCTTTTGAGGTGTCAGTTTAGGCGCCTCGAGTGAGGCGATCCGCGCTCGCAGGGTCTGGGCCTCGCGACTGGAACTGAGCCACATCGCCTGGCCTGGCTTTAAGCCCTCTCCGACGCCGGCGCCACGATCTTCCCGTTAGCAGGGGCACTACGCCCACGACCCGAATGACGCGATCCCCCACGCCTGCTTCACCGCGGTCAGGATCCGCAGCTTGTCGTCGACGAGCGCGTAGTGGTGGGCGAGATAGCGCTGCTCGACGTCGTCGAGCTCGCGCTCCTTGTGGATGTAGATGAGGGCCTGGCCCTCCACCGCATCGCTGCTCTCAGGAACGGATCGACCACGGCCCACGCCGCCTCGACGGCGTCCTCGCGCGCGAAGCGTCGCTGAAAAAGGTTACTCCTGCTACGGGCCCTCACGCGAGCTCGCCCGCCTCCGCGAGTCCCGTCAACAGCAGGTGGAAGTAGATCAATCCTGCCCAGGGCCGCCAGGGCGCGAGTGCGCGCTCGACCACGTCATACCCGGAGAGACTCGTCCGCCCGAGCCATCGGCCGAGCGCGTTCTGCGCCCCGACGTCGTCGCCCGGGAAGATCTGGAGCCGCCCGAACCCCCGGAGGAGGACGTACTCAGCCGTCCAGCGCCCGACGCCTCTCAACGCGCACAGGGCGGCGACCGCGGCGTCATCATCCAGCCCGGTGAAGCGCTCGAGGTCGAGGCGGCCGCTAGCGACGCCGCGCGCCAGCTCGATCATGGCCAAGGACTTCGCTCGACTGAACCCGAGCCGCTTGAGCGAGTCGATGCGTGACGATCCGAGGGCTTTGGGATGAGGGAACGCATGCGCACTGCCGTCCGGCGACGCGATGCCATACGTCCGGGCCAGGCGGTTGAGCAGTTCGAGCCCCACCTCGATGGAGAATTGCTGGCAGGCGAACGCATTGAGGAGCGCCTCGAAGAGGCTCGGGAATCGCGGCGGCTTGACTCCGCGAAAACGTTCGACGAGAGGTCGGAGCTTCCGATCGCGGCGGGCGAACCGATAGAAGCCCGTCAGATCCACCCGGAGGCCGAGCGTGCGCTCGAGCATCGAGGTCACCCGGAGTCTCGCGTCGGCCGGGAGCCGTCCCGCTCCGATCGCACAGACATGGAGCCGCGAGCCAGCCTGCTCGACGGCGATCTCGACCGGAGTGCCGTGCAGCACCAGGACCCGACGGTAGACGTGTCCATCCCAGCGATCGACGGCGTTCCCGGATCGACGACGCGCGGTCCATACGGTCAGGTCGAGCCGGAACGGCGGCGTCGGATGGACGACGAACGTGATCCTGCTCAACACCCGCTCCTCTGGAGGAATGCAGTGCAGCAGCGACCGCCACGGCGGGGGCGGAGCCGGTTCGGCCGCTACCGCAGTCTACCCAGGGCAAGGGCATGGCTCGTGAGAGCCTCAGCACGCCCAACGTTGCGGCCCTGCGCCTGCCGCGCGAATGGCGCAGTTATTCGCTCGGCTTCACTACCCGACCTGCGCGCTGAAGCCGGCAGCGTTGAGGGCCTTTACGAGCGTGCCGGCATGGAAGTCGCCGGTGACCTGAAAGGTCGTCGCTCTGGGCGTCGCGGTGTCGCCGGCTATGCCGTCCACGGTCGCGATCGCCTCCTTGATGGCCTCGCAACACAGCCCGCAGCAGTTATGGATGCCCCAGACCTTCAGGCTCTTCACTCTGCCTAGGGGAATGCTGCTCACGGCCTTCATCGCCAGTTGCTCGTTGTCGGTCGTGCCGTAGAAGCCAGCGGCGGCAATGGCGTCGAGAGCCTTCTGAGCCGCCGCATCATCGCGCGCCGTGAGGGCCACAGCCCTCTTCTCCATGTCGCAACGGGATGTGACCCCCGCCACGTTCTTCACGGCGGCGTCAACTGAATCGACGCACCCCTGGCAGCAGAGGTGGACGCCCGTCACCTTCACCCTGATCTCGGATTGCTTACCCATGATCTGCTCCTGCACTTTCAATGTTTGAGACCCACCACGATCTTGCTCCTCCTATCGATGTACACTCTTCATCCCGTAGAGGGTGTCGCGATCGCGACCGAACGCCTGCTGCTGAGAGTCACCGTCAGCGCCGCGAGATTGACAGGACAACAAGAGGCCATCTTTCATGAGGAAGACATTCAAGGTCGGCGATCATGTCGCCTGGAACTCGGAGGCTGGGCGCGCCAGTGGGACGATCATCAAGGTGCACACCAAGGATGTTGATTACAAAGGGTATACCCACCACGCGAGCCGGGATGCGCCACAATATGAAATCAAGAGCCACAAGACCGACCATATCGCCATGCACAAGGGCGCGGCGTTACGAAGAATGCGAAGAATGAAGGGCTGAGCGACTCCGCTTATCGTCCGGCACTGCGACGACACCGGAGTGCGAGATGCGGCATGAAGTGACGACGCGACAGGAGCGCCGTTCGCCGTGACGGCGCCCTACGGCTCCGTGGATTCGCTCCTCGCTGAGCTTCACGCCTCACGCGGAGGCTTGACGACCGACGAGGCGCGCCGGAGGCTCGATGAGGTCGGGCCGAACGAGCCCGCGCGCGCGCCGCGCACGGCGGGCCTCGTCCAGATCTTCCTCCTCCTGGCGAATCCGCTGGTCATCATCCTGCTGATCGCGAGCGTCGCATCCGCGCTCCTCGGCGAACCGGTCAACGCCTCCATCATCGTCCTCATGGTGGCTCTGAGTGTGGTGCTCAACTTCGTGCAGACCTATCGATCCCATCGCGTGGCCGAGCGACTACGCAACGCCGTGGCGCCGACGGCGGCCGCCCTCCGGGATGGAGCCTGGATCCAGATTCGACGGCGCGACATCGTCCCCGGTGACATCGTCCGACTGGCGGCAGGGGATCGCGTCCCTGCCGACGCGCGCCTCCTCGAGGCGCGAGACCTCCACGTCCAGCAGGCCGCACTCACGGGCGAGTCGATGCCGGCCGAGAAGGACGCCTGCGACCTCGAGGTCGCCCCGTGCCAGCCGGCGGATGCTCGCAACGTGGTCTTCCTCGGCACGTCGGTCGTCAGCGGTACAGCGACGGCGCTGGTCGTCGCGACCGGGCCGGCGACCGCGTTCGGCGACATTGCCGCGCGCCTGTCGATGCGCCCGCCCGAGACGGAGTTCGAGCGCGGCACCCGACAGTTCGCGCTCCTCATCATGCGCACGGTGTTCTTCCTCGTTCTCTTCGTCCTTCTCGCCGGCGCGCTCCTGCATCACGCGTTTCTCGAGTCGCTGCTCTTCGCGGTGGCGCTCGCGGTGGGCCTCACACCCGAGTTCCTGCCCATGATCAGCGCGGTCACCCTCTCCCGCGGGGCCGCGCACATGGCGCGCCAGAAGGTGATCGTCAAGCATCTGGAGGCGATCGAGAACTTCGGCAGCATGGACGTTCTCTGCAGCGACAAGACCGGCACGCTCACGAGCGGGAACATGATCCTCGACGGGCACCTTGACCCCTTCGGCCAAGTATCGGAGCGGCCGTTGACCCTCGCCTTCGTCAACAGCTCCCATCAAACCGGCATCAAGAGTCCGCTGGACGAGGCGATCCTCAAGCGCGGCGGGGTCGTCAACGGATACCGGAAGATTGACGAGGTCCCGTTCGACTTCGAGCGCCGGCGCCTCTCCGTTGTCGTCGAAAACAGCGGCGGGCGTCTGCTGATCACAAAAGGGGCTCCGGAGGGCGTCTTGGCCTGCTGCACGGCGTATGAGGTCGACAATGGCCGGGCCGCGCTCGATGAGGCGTTGCGGGCGCGCTGCGCAGCGACGTACCGGGAGCTGAGCGCTCGAGGATCTCGCGTGCTGGCCGTCGCCTACGCGGTGGCGCCGCGCCAGGCCGGGTACGCGGCGCGCGACGAATGTGAGCTCGTGCTTGCCGGCTTCGTGAGCTTCTTCGATCCGCCGATGGAAGGCGTCGCCGAGGCGCTCCGCGCGCTCCGCCGCGACGGCGTCGTGGTGAAGATCCTCACCGGCGACAACGAGCTCGTCGCCCAGCACGTCTGCAGCGAGGTCGGCCTCGACAGCGCCCGCGTCGTCGGTGGCGACGAGATCGAGCGCATGACTGACAGCGCGCTCGCTGCGGTAGCCGAGCAGGCCACCGTCTTCGCCCGCGTCTCACCCGCGCAGAAAAACCGGATCATCCTCGCGCTCAAGAGTCGCAATCACGTCGTCGGCTTCCTTGGCGACGGCATCAACGACGCGCCCTCCATCTACACGGCGGACGTCGGCGTGTCCGTTGCGACTGCTGTCGAGGTCGCCAAGGACGCGGCCGACATCATCCTGCTCGAACGCGATCTGAACGTCCTCCATCGGGGAATTCTCGAAGGCCGACGGGCCTTCGGCAACGTGATGAAGTACCTGCTGATGGGGACCAGCTCGAACTTCGGCAACATGTTCAGCATGGCGGGCGCCTTCCTCTTCCTGCCGTTCCTGCCGATGCAGCCGACCCAAATCTTACTGAACAACTTCCTCTACGATCTCGCTCAGATCACGATTCCCACCGACAATGTCGACGACGCCTTCATCCGGACCCCGCAGCGGTGGAACGTCGGGATCATCCAAAGGTTCATGATGGTGATCGGCCCCATCAGCTCGATCTACGACTTCCTCACGTTTGGCGTGCTGCTGTGGGTCTTCCGCGCCTCCGAGGCGCTGTTCCAGACGGGCTGGTTCGTCGAGTCGCTCGCGACGCAGACGCTCGTCCTCTTCGTCATCCGGACCGCCGGCAATCCCTTCCGCAGTCGGCCGAGTCTCCCGCTGGCGGTGACCACGGTACTCGTGGTGCTGATCGGCGTGATTTTGCCCTTCACGCCGCTGGCCTCTACGCTCGGCTTCGTGCCACTCCCGGGCGCGTACTTCGTGTTCCTTGGCGGAGCCACCACGACCTACCTCATCCTCGTGGAATTGGTCAAACGCCAACTGATGCGCACACTGTTCGCCATCGGCCCCGCAACACCAGCGGCGACGTCAGTCACGCCAGCATCATAGGTCCCTCATGCAGGAAGCCGCAATCGTGGGAACCTTGAAATGCTGCCGGCGCTTCGGCATTTCGGCATGATGATGCCGCCCGTGATCTCAACAACTCGCAGGCGAGCGTGTTATGTGTCAACGCGCCATGGCTGCCACCGCTCTTGCCGCACCTCGAGCTGACCTTCGCGCAGGGATGCCTCCCATCGCGTGCGTTCACCGTCGCGCCAGACGCGGACGTCGAGCCGGGCTTTGCCGACGGCGAGTCCGCGAAGGGTCACATCGGGAAGCCACTTCGGAAGCTGGGGGTCGACGTACAAGTGCTGGGTCGGCGCGTCTGCGCGGAGGCCGAGGATTGCCTGCACGAGATGGAAGACGCTGCCGGCCGCCCATGCTTGGGGCACGTTGGCGCCAAGATACTGCACTGGAAATGTACCAGGACGCCGCTCCACCCCGGCATAGAGCTCGGGCAGCCGATACCCGATGAAGTAACTGGCCGCCTCAGAGATATCGCGCGCGATCCTGGCCGCCTCATCGCCAAACCCGTAACGCTTGAAACCGAGCGCTATGAGACCGTTATCGTGTGGCCACACCGAGCCGCGCTGGTACGCAAAGGGGTTGTACGCGGGATTGCGGGCCGACAGCGTCCGGATTCCCCAGCCGCTCCACATCTCAGGCGCCAGAAGGCGCTGGATCACCTTTGCGGCGCGGTCCGGCCTGGCAATACCACTCCACAGCAGATGCCCGGCATTGGATGCAACCGTGCGCACCGGCCGCTTCTCGGGGTCTAGGGCATATGCGTAGCAGCCGAGCTCCTCGCACCAGAAGTGCTCTTCGAATTGTTGCTGCAGTGCGGCGGCCTTCCGGTGAAGGCTTGATGCACGTTCAGACTCCCCGAGCGCCTCGAAAACTTCCGCCATGCGCATCCAGGCATCGAAGACATATCCTTGGAGCTCGCAGAGCGCCTTGGGCTGTCTGACCTGACTGCCGTCCGGATACACGACCGCATCGTCCGCATCCTTCCAGCCCATGTTCTCGTAGCCCTTGGAAGAGCGTGTTTTGTACTCCTGGAAGCCGTCGCCATTCAGATCCCCGTGGTGATCGATCCATTCGAGGCACCGCAGCGCGACATCTCGATAGTCATGCAGGATCGAGGCGTCACCCAACCATTTCCACGCTTCGTGGAGCGTGATGAGATAGAGGGGTGTCGCGTCGGCCGTGCCGTAGTAGGGCGTGTGAGGAATGCGTCGGAAGTGCGCGAGCTCGCCGAACCGGATCTCATGCAGAATCTTGCCGGGCTCGGCGTCGCGCCAGTCATCGTGCTCGGTGGCCTGAAAGTCGGCGAGCTTTCTGAGCGTCCCGCGCGCGAACGTCGGATTTACGAGCATGTTTTGCATGCTGACGATCAGGCTGTCACGGCCGAAGATCGTCACGAACCACGGGACGCCGGCAGCAGGCAACCAGACGTCGTGGGCACAATCGTGATCATAGAGGCGAAGCGATCCCATATCCTCGACGGATTGACGGAAGAGGCGGTAGACGTCCTCGTTGGCAGAGGTCAGTGTCGCGGCCTGGGTCAGCCACTCTCGCTGAAGCCGATCAAACTCGGGCGACGCGAACTCGCCGTGGCAATCACGCCCCGGCGCCCGGGTTCGGTCTCCGTGAGTCAAAACGTATTCGCCGCAGGCATGCCAGGTCGCGCCCGGACCGAGTGTAATTCCGAAGGTGATCCGGCCATTCGCATAGGCTGGTGAAGCCGGCGTCCTGGTGACGCGGTAGATAAATTGCCGCCGGAAGTCTCGATTGCTGTAAGACGTCCGCAGCTCACTGGGCGCCTCGGCCCAAGTGGTCACGATGTGCCCGCGGCGAACAAACTCGTGAGACTTCACCTCGAACAGATCAGCAAAGTCTGAACGGAGCGCGATCTCGAGATTAAACTGCACTGCGACCAATCCATAGTTGGTCACGTCGAGATCCTCGTGAATCCCTTCGCCCACGGCCCGGGTGATGACCAGCGCGAGCGTATGCTGAGGAATCTCTCCCACCTCAGTCGCGAACGTCCCGTTCGTCAGCGTGATGCGCGCGATATGGGAGGCCGTCGCCGCCGAAGCGAGACGTATCCACGGTTCGCCGTTTGCAAAGATTCTGTAATAGCTCACGAACCGCGTGTCACTCGCAAAGACGCCCTGTTCGCTGTCGGCGGCGATCTCGCCGCTCAGGTCGGTCACCATGAATGTGCTGCTGTGGTTGATCGTAAGGACCGGGGGCCCGACACTGATGTCAATCGACATTGTTCGAACTCTGATGCGTCATCGACAATCTCTTGTCTGGCTGGACTTACTGCAGACCTTGGACGGACGTCATTCGCGCCTTCCCGCCCTGGCCGCCCGCCCGTTCTGAGCGTGCAGCGCTAGCGCGCGCCGATAAACCTCCTCGACGCTGAACCTGTATTCTCGCAGTACCACGTCCCCGGGCGCCGAGGCACCGAACCGCTCAACGCTGACGACGTCGCCCGCATCACCGACGTAGCGGTGCCAGCCCTGCGCCACTCCGGCTTCGACCGCCAGGCGCGCGCGCACTGACGGTGGCAGCACTCCGTCACGTTCCGCCTCAGGCATGGCATCAAATAGCTCCCAGCTTGGCATCGAGACACAGCGAACCGCGACCCCCTTCGCTTGTAGGCGTTCCGCGGCGGCTACGATCAGACCGACCTCCGAACCTGTGGCGATCAGTATCAAGTCGGGCTCACCGTCTGCGGAGTCGAAAAGCACATAGGCGCCTCGCCGCAGGCCGTCCGCGGCTGCATACCGCTGGCGGTCGATCGTGGGCACGGCCTGGCGTGTCAGCACGAGGGCAACCGGACGATCTTTTGTCTCCAGCGCGACCCTCCAGGCAACCGCCGTTTCGTTGGCGTCACCGGGGCGGATCACGGTCAAGTCGGGGATCGCGCGCAGCGCGGCCAGGTGCTCCACTGGCTGGTGGGTCGGACCGTCCTCTCCGAGCGCGATGCTGTCGTGGGTGAACACGTACACGACGTGCAGGCCCATGAGGGCGGCTAGGCGGATCGCCGGACGCATGTAGTCGGAGAAGATCAGGAAGGTCGAGCCGTACGGCACGATTCCCCCATGGACCGCAAGCCCGTTGAGAATTGCGCCCATCGCGTGCTCGCGCACACCGAAGTGGATGTTACGCCCGGCACGGCTCCAGCCGCCCCCGCTGGAACCCTGGGTATCGTCATGCTCGCCGGCCGGCGGGTGGAAGTCGCCGAGTCCCTTGAGCGCGGTGTGAGTGGACGGATCGAGGTCGGCCGAGCCACCGGCCAGCGCCGGAAGCCGCGGCGCTATCGCGTTCATGA
>Ga0207684_10001829_pt1 | contig 22210 bp, 15 predicted proteins | sample KBSK5501metaG_FD_184342 | JGI IMG/M metagenome (GOLD analysis project Ga0207684, IMG submission 184342) | Corn, switchgrass and miscanthus rhizosphere microbial communities from Kellogg Biological Station, Michigan, USA - KBS K5-50-1 metaG... | ecosystem: Host-associated > Plants > Roots >...
GGGGAGTCGATCAAGTTGGGCAGGAACGGGATCATGCGTTTGGCGGTATTCCAGGCCAGGAACAGCGCATGTTGGACTTCAGGCCCATCATGGCTCAGATGCGCGTACACAGGTGCGTGCAGCACATCCTCGGCATGGTTGAGCAATCACATCCCTGAGCCTCAATGATAGCCAGTGGCCTGGGCAAAGACATCCAGCAGCACGCGTTTCTGGGCAGACGATGCCCCGCGATACTGCGGGGCGAATTGCCTGAGCAATGTATGTCTCTTTTGAAGACCACTCTTTCTCCCACATTTGCCTCTCCTAACATGGTCCGACGCGAAACCGTTCTGCCAAAACGACAGCAACGCCGTCAGTTGCCTCACGAAAATTCTGCCGAAGTCGACGCATGTTAGCAACTTCCGTGCGTTTTGCAAAGGAGTATGAGAGAAGAGGTGATCTTATTGTAGAATTGGAAAATACTCCAAGTGTCCGTGGTTTTGTGAAGTATCCAAAGGCAGATTTTTCGTGAGGCAATGCGCTCAGATTGAGTCAGCAGTATCGTTTCATGCTTCACCCAATTCGCGACTACTGGGCTTCCACGCACTCGACCGAAAGAAGCGGGCAACCTAAGTCATACAACGAATTGATGACCCCTATGAGCGCTGCCTGGTCTGTCAATACGCCCGTCAGGATTGTCACCGGATACTGATTCAGCATCATATCGTGCTCGATTTTCATACCACCACAATAATCGGACCAATTCTTGTCCAGGGTGCCCAGGATACTGATTCGATAAGTGGCTGGTTCAAACATACTAGCGCTTGGGCGGTATATTTCCATCGTTCGTTCCGTTCCTTGGGGTTCTTCACCTCTACGTCCTTCTGTAGCCTCGTAAGCGACTACGACTGGTATATAAGCTGCTGCCATACGATGAGATGTCGAGGATGAATCCCAGAAACACCCAGAGCCAACCCCAACTGGTCACGCCGATCAGAGAATTGTGGCGTTTACCTTGACGTGTATGATAGGCATCCCAGTATGAGCTGTCGAGGTCTGTACCGCTCTTGCGCGCGGTAAAGGCGCCAACACGATCAACGAGGGAAGAAACTATGTGGTGCTAAAGCCAGTCATCCATGCAGAGGTACCAACAACAATTAGGCCCTTCCCTCTCTGATTGGAATAACCGCCCCACTTTCACGCTCGCTATTGTGTGCTGCACACATTGCATCCTTATGAAATAGTGCACCTCTACTACGCTGTACCAAAAGCTGACCTCACGCCAGGAAGCATGCAATACAGCAGGATGACGGCATTGACGATGACGGATATGGCTACATCTCCCCAGGTATTTGCGCCAAATAACGAGAAGAAGTCGATGATAAGATAGAAAAAGGTGATGACGACCAGGAATATCCATGCTTGTGGTTCAACGCGCCAGAGCATCGTCGTCAGCCAGATGTAGACCCAGACGAGCAATCCATACATCAGGGCATACCAGAAGCTGAAATAATGGACTTTGTAACCCGATGGACCGATGAAGAATGGGATGATCCCCAGGAACTGGAGCGCATGGATGGCAGCTAAAACTGCTGCGATACCAGCCAGGATCGCGAGAATGGTGACTCCAACGGGACGTTCTTTCATGAGTTGCTTCCTTTCGATGTACATCATACAAAAAACAATATCAGGGAGTTCCTTATTTTTCAGACCGCCTCTGGAATCAACATCAAAGACAGTCACCAGAAACTGCACCTCCGCTTTCAGTATACATGCATGAGACTAAAAATACATCGCGCAAACATATTACTTTTGCCACCTATATAACGTAAACAGGCATGTACAACATTTGGGTTATCTAGTATAAATACACTATACAACCCGAGCCTTTCCAGATTTTTTCATGCTTCCCGCAGAGAAATTAGCTTATTTTAAGGTTGTGTTTTTGACCCGGGACAGGTATGCTTAAAAGATAGGTATCCTAGTAACTTGAGCCTCATGATCGTCGAATACCAGCGAATAATGAGAAAAACCAAGTAGTGGCAGCCAGAAGGAGTAGGTCACCATGGATACAGAAAACGAATCGCTACCGACCGAAGAACGAACTTCGACAGAGCAACAGACCGACGCCATAGCGCAGGTACCGCCACAGACGGGTAACGCACCCTTAGTAGGGCAGCCAGTGACACCTGTACCCCGTATCCAGCGAATCACCCGCTTTCTTGAGGACGTTCGACCCACGCCGGGGTCGAATGTCACGCGCATCTTTGGCCTCAGCGATTGCGTCATCGCTGTCGCATTCACGCTCGTCATCGTCAATATTCGTCTCCCACCCGAGGGCTTAAACGAGTCCCAACTCCAGAGCTTCATCACACACAACATTCTGTCAGACGAGATACCGTTTTATCTCGCAACCTATCTCGTGGTCGCCAGTTCCTGGATCTCCCACTACCGCATCATTACCTATCTGAAGCGGTCAAGCAGCCTCTTCATCATCTTGAACGTGTTGTTTCTGGCATCGATTGTCTTTCTTCCCGTCCCAGTCGCTTTTTTCTACCAGTATGGCAACCAGATAGGGAGCCTACTGGTGTTCGCTTGCACTCAACTGGTCACCAGTGTGACGCTCCTGCTGATGTGGGGTGTTGCCAGAGTTGACCACCTACTCGATCCAGCGATCCCGCCAGCGTACCGCAGATACACCACGGCGCGGCTCTTCGTCATTCCGATTGGAACCCTTTTCGCTATTGGCGTCGCTTACTTCAACGTCTGGTTAGCCGAGGGCATCTTGCTCTGCTTTTACGTGCTGGGCTGGTTCCTGCGCGGCCTCTTTTATCGCCACCATCAGAGGGCAGACTCCCTGGAGGGAACCGTCCGCATGTGCTCGATTACCGACAATATGACCGCGGTGGCAATCACCTTCCTGATTACCACCATTACGAGCATCCTCCTGTCCAACAAAGGGCAATCTTTTTCGACGGTGCTGTATGCGGTACTGACAGAATTGCCTGTGTATGGTTTTAGCCTGTTGATCGTGGGCTTCTTTTGGCTCTCACACCACCGCATCTTCATGGTCATTAGACGCCATAACATGACGCTCATCTGGCTGAACTTTGCCTTTTTGCTGTGTATCGAGTTTCAACCCGTCTTCAACAACTTGCATGCGAGCTATCCGTCATCACAGACTGCAACACTGCTCTATGTCTCAGAGCAGGCAGCGACAGGCTTGATGCTGCTCGTGATCTGGGGGTATGCAGCACAAGGACATCGTCTCATAGACAAGACGATGGACCGATTTGAAATCATGTTTTTCGCGTTGCGCGCCCTCCTGGTTCCGATAATCTTCATCCTCTCCATTGCCATCATTTTATTTCGAAACAACCTCGTCATCTATTTCTGGCTGCTGGTGATTGTCCTGGAAGTGGTCGACCTGATCTACAGGCGCGTTCGACGCAGATCCCACGAGGAAGACCGGCTTTCGGATGAGGCTGATGTGTGAAAAACAGTGTGTCTATAGCGAAGTCCCCTTGCTGGTATGCCCTCGGAATGGGGAGGACGTCAAGCAAGTTGATGGTCAAGCGCATAGCGCGTCGCAGCACTACGCGAATGGACGGCCAACTTACCGAAGATCGAATGGATGTGCCCATTGACGGTGTGCGGGCTTACGATAAGGCGCTCTGCGATCCGTCTGTTGCTCAGCCCCGTCGCGAGTAAGCGCAGCACCTCGATTTCACGTGCCGTCAACTCTGCATACGCGGAGAGTAAAAGTGGTTCTGTAGTCCATACAGGGAACACCGTGCGACACTCTGGGAGAGCTTCCAGGGATGATTCTGCTCCCTCCTTTTTCACCGCGTTCTCAGCATCATAGTTCTCTGCGATCTCCCTGTAGAGCTTGACGCCTTCTCCAAGCAGAGCGGTAGCCATTCTTCCCTCACCCCGATCATAGAGTGCCTTTGCTCGTACTGCGTGTGAGACTGGCCCTTGATTCTGTTCGGAGACCTCCAGAGCCTCTTCGAGGAAGTTACGACCCTCACTGAGATTCCCTGAAAGCGACCAGAACTGTCCCAGGGCTGCCTCCAACCGCAGAGCTTCCTCTCCCTTCTTGCGCTCCAGCATCCACTCCAGTGCCGCACGCATATTTCCCGCCTCCCGCTCCAGCCGATCAGTCCACACGGCCTGATTGGCATCGGTCAGGGCTGATGCCGCCTCTTCGGCGAGCGTCAGGTAGTAGGCAGCATGGGCATCCCGTGCCTGTGCTAGCTCTCCGCACTCTGTTAGCCGTTCCAAGGCATAGGCACTGCTCAACTCCAGGAGAGAGAGGCGAGGTTCATCCTCCTCGGAGGCGGAAAACCCCAGCAAGCTTTTGTCGACGAGCGATCGCACACCATCCAGCACGGAGATCGTCAACCCTCCTAGCGCTGTCGATAGAGCCTCTACTGCTTGCAATGAGCATCCTCCGACGAAGACGGCGAGCCTTCGGAACAGGGTTTGCTCATCCGGCGTGAGTAAATCATCATTCCAGCCGAGCGTCTTGAGCATCGTCTTCTGGCGCTCAGGTACATCCCTCCTCCTTCCTGTCAACACCTCTAACGGGTGCTCTAGCCGTGAAAGCAGTGCCTTGGGAGGCAACACGTTGCTCTGCTCCGCTGCCAGCTCGAGAGCCAGCGGCACACCCTCCAACCGCACACAGATGGCTGCGATGTCGCCTGCGTTCTCAACGGTCAACCGGAATCCGGGCATCAGTGCCTGAGTTCGCTGCACAAAGAGCGCCACAGATGCAACCTGAGACAGGCTCTCTGGCTCCGATACATGCCGCAAATCGGGGACTTCAAGCGGTTGGACCGCACATTTATATTCACCCCCTACGTGCATGAGAGCACGGCTGGTCACCAGTATCTTGAGCTCTGGACACGATGAGAGCAGATCAGCGAGGAGTGGTGCCGCCGGCAACACCTGCTCGAAGCTATCAAGCACGAGTAAGAGGCGCCTGGTAGACAGTGAAGTTTTTAGGAGGTGTATTGGGCTGCTATCTCTCATCTCTGGCAATCCAAGTGCATGTACTATAGCTGGTATGACAAGTTCAGCATCAAAGATGGTTGACAGGGAGACAAAACAGACTCCCCCGGCAAATGTCTCTCGTAATTCGTTCCCAAGCGCCAAAGCAAGATGCGTCTTGCCTATGCCCCCGGTTCCAGTCAGTGTCACCAGTCGCACCTCAGGACGCAGGAGCAGCTCACGTGCTGCTTGTAGCTCCCGTTCGCGCCCGATCAGTGGTGTGAGGGGTACTGGCACAATTTGGTAGCCAATATCCTGGCTACCAGGTGATGAACGTGCTGCAGCGTACTGTATTGCTGGTAGAGCAGCAAGCAAATGTGGAGACGAGACAGCCTGACTGGCTTCTTCCAAAGCCCTGGCAAAGCCCAGCACGTCGACGAAGCGTTGTGTGGGTTCCTTGGACAGACCTTGCAACACAACCTGCTCCACCCTACGGGAAATGTCGGGATGCGCTTCGCAGAGAGAAGGAGGGACAGCATACAGGTGCTGATTGGTGATGTGAGTAGCCAGGCCTGCAAAGGGGAGATGGCCACAGAGCCACTCGTAGACCATCACCGCGAGTGCATATTGATCACTGGCGAGAACAGGCTGGCCGCGGATCAGTTCAGGGGCCATATATGCCAGGGGGCCGAAGCGTTCTCTGACTTGTAGTGACGCTTGGTGAGAGGCAAGCAAGGCCAGGCCAAAATCGCAAAGCAGGACTTCGTGCTTGGGTCCCAGCAGCACGTTCTCCGGTTTGAGATCCCGGTGGATCAGGTGTTGATCATGTGCGTGCTGTAAGGCTGAGGCCAGAGCCGCAGTGTAGGTGACCACAAGGGGCAGCGGCACTGTCATACCAGGAGGGTGCTTCTGGCGTAGATTGCCATGGGGAGCGTAATCCATTACGAGAAAAGGGACTTCGCTCTCCAGGCCGAAGTCGAACACACGAATGATGTGCGGATGTACCAGGTGGCTGATGTGACGTGCCTCGGTGAGAAAATCTGCCAGCGTAGGCGAATCCAGCCTTGAGTGCAAGACTTTCACGGCGGCCGGGGTATTCAGATACAGGTGCTCACCCAGGTAGACATCGGCAAAGGCGCCTTTGCCCAGTACCTGTTTTAAACGATAATTTCCCAGTTGTTGCTCTACTCGTTCCATCATGCGCTTCTCCTCCCTTTGTCGCTCTCATTGCATGGTGTTGAACTGAGAGAAAACGACAGCATTCAAGGCCGCAGCCCAGATACATTTGCCTGATATTGACGGCTCCTACGCCACCTTGGTGCCAAATGAAGCGGCATCGCTTATTCGTACATCGAAAGACTGTTTCGTTGTAAACGAAGCGTGCGCATGAGCTGCTTCACAGATCGGTTTGGCGATCAGGTCGTACCTACCTGGTCTGGTATTCTCATTCGCAGCCGTTTGTCAGCAACATGAACGTACATCGGCGTCTGTCCCCTCACCTCACCGTCAAAGGTGACCTCCCGTGGATCAGTGCTCGTCGTGATCGTCACTCCTTGCGCTTGCACATGGTGGATACCTGGGATACCTGATAACTCGGCAGGGTGATGGGTAAACGTACGCCGTTCACCTGTTGCCAGGGGAGCCTCTACATGCTTTTGAGGACCAAAGGAACGAACGATGCTTTTCCCTAAGGTACCCATGTCCATGTGCTCAAACACCACAATATCGAGCAGGCGATCTTCGAAACTCGAACCGGCAATGGCAAATTCCCGTTGACCTCCAAAAATGGGCGTGTTGATGACGGCTACCTGGAGCGCACGACACCGCAGAGTAGTGTGGGTCTCAGGTGGTGTGAGCGTTGGCGACGCTGCTCCTTGAGGAGAGACGGTGCCCTGTGGCATCGCCAATCCCTCAAACTCGAGTTGTACATTCAGCGCATCGCGAGCTGCCGCTGTCTTCAGGGCAGCATAGGGGTAGGTCATACGCCCGAAGCGCTTGCGCGTTGCCACGTTGGTCGCTATGCATGCAAATTGCACATTGACTCCCACTGTCAACGCGTGTGCGAAGCAGACACCACTTTGGGGAATAACTTTTGCCGGTAGCGAGCCAGATTGGGAGGGGGTACCAGAGCGCGTCGTCTGCTCTGCGGACTGTGCCACGCCAATATCTACCTCTTGCTCTCTCCCCTGAGCGATCACGTGTGCTGCCTCGCCGATGTCCTGAGGAATGTGCAAAGCGCGTGCAATATCATTGGAAGTGCCCAGTGGCAGTACTCCCAGGGGAAGACCGCTTTCGGCAATGTGTGTAACCACGCCTCCCACCAATCCATCGCCACCTGCCGCAAGAGCCGCAGCCACACCACTTTCTTTCCAGAGGGTTCCCTGTGCAGGCAGATCATCTATGTCGGCGATAGAAATGCTGCTGACTACCTCTGGCCCTGCTTGCTCGAGGTGTTTTATTGCAACTGGGAGTTGACTCGATCTCCCCGAATGAGGACTATGGATCAAAATGACTCGTTGTGGCATTTTCCCCTCCCTGTTGAACCAGTTTTCGCTGTTCTAAGCTTCATACTTCCCTCTATCTAGACGAGAACGATGTGGATGCATCGATCTCACGACGTTAAGAGCGTTTTACTTGCCCCGACGCAACGTTCTCATGATCAAGCCGAATGCTGCTCCTCGGAGATACCAGGCATTTCAACGACCCTCCCAGGTTGGGGGTTTTCAGCTTGCTGTTCCTTTTGCTGCTCTTCCCCACTATGCTTCCGCCAGAGCAGGCCATACGTGACCTCTTCAGACATGTCATAGCCAGATCCTCCTTCTGCCAGCTCGTGCAGAAGTTCCTGCAGATAGAGGTGCAGAAAGGCGATGCGGCGCGCGGCCATGGCCTGGCCAGTGGTCGTCGTCATCGCTTCCTGGAGCTTCAACAGTTTGGTGAAGAAGCGATCAAGCAGATAGCGCTGCCCATCCGGCTCTCTCCAAAGCGCGAATGGGTCGTCAGGATGGTAGGTCCTCATCTCGGGCCAGTGCCCGTGCTTCGTGTTCATAGCCCATCTCATCACCCCACCTGCTCCCAGGCTGTCTAAGCGATCCGCGTCATAGAGCACACGCGCTTCCAGTGTTGCTGGTTCGATCCCATGCCGATAGCCATGGGCCTGGATCGCGTGGAGAATGGCCTGTAGCGTCTGGGGGGGCAGGTCATAGCCTGCCAGCATTTTCTTCGCAAGCCTGGCAGAGCGTGCTATATGTGAGTGTGCAGGGCCCCGGGTCGTGCGTCCCAGATCATGCAGCAGCGCTGCCATCCCCACGATCAACCCATCGGCCTGTTCTTGCTCTGACAGGTGAAGAGCGAGATGATAGACCCGCTGCACATGCTCGAAGCCATGAGCAAGGTCGGCGAAATCACCGTAATGGTCGTGCACAGCTCTTTCCATCTCTGCCAACAGGTGGATTGCGTGTTCAGTAATTTCCATATATTTCCTCCCATATGCCATGAAAGCAGTGTTGGGCGCGATTGGCCTGAACGCTACTCTTTGTGCCCGGCATCTGAGAATGGCTTCCTATTACCCCGGCTACGATGTGCTGATTGTTTGGTCGCCAGTCGATGTTCGCACCGCCACGGTCTGTGGTGCGCTTGTCTTCCTCGTAGTCGTTGATGCTGGAGCGCGTACAATAGCAGCCTCATTCTCCTGCATTGCATTCACCTGGGTTGCATCTGTGATCACACCGAACCCTCGGGCAGTGTGGCCTCTTCACCCGGGAGAGAAGTTGGCTCTGCATCTGTTGTACTTTGCGAAGTCGCATCGGTTGCAGCTTGTTGGCTTTGGGCACGAAGCTCTTCCAGATGCCCTTCTAGAGTCTGCAGAGAGGTGCTCCGCTTCTCCAGACGAGCCTGTGCCTTCGACTGTTTCTTCTGCGCCTTTTTGAGATCCTTCTTCGCTGCCTCGATTTCCAGCATTAGTTGTGCTTCTCGCCTGGCTTGCTTCTTTTGTCGCTTCAAGACTTTTTCAGCCGAGACGGGTGATTCGTCACTTGCTGTTGTTGCCAAGATAGCCTCCTTTGTGAAAAGTTGAGGACGTGAGCATACCGTTCACTCAGAAAAAAGCCATAAATCGTCACTTAATACACTTCTGGGACCAGGTGATACGCTGTATCCGGTTCTTTGTACCCGTTGGGCGACTGTCGTTTCCCGAGCTTGACCTCTTCTTCTGGAAGTTCCTTGTTGGGGATCAGGCTTAAGAGATGCGCGATACAGTTCAGCCGCGCTCGCTTTTTATCATTCGAGTTGATGACGTACCAGGGAGACTCATCCGTATCGGTGGCCTCAAACATGGCATCTCTGGCTCTGGAGTAGTCGTACCAGCGTCGATGTGATTCCACATCCATCGGGCTGAGCTTCCAGATCTTCCTGCCATCTTGAATCCTTGCCTTGAAGCGACGATCTTGCTCTTCCTCGCTGACTTCCAGCCAGTATTTGATCAGAATAATGCCATTCTTCACGATGAAGTGCTCAGCAATGGGAGTATCCTTGAGGAATGCCTCGTATTGCTGGTCGGTACAGAAGCCCATCACATGCTCGACACCGGCGCGGTTGTACCAACTACGGTCGAAAATGATGACCTCACCGGCTGCGGGAAAATGCGCCATATAGCGTTGGATGTACATCTCAGATTTCTCGCGTTCTGTCGGTGTGGGCAAGGCCACTACGCGGAAGACACGGGGACTGACCCGGTCGACGATGCGCTTGATGGTGCCTCCTTTGCCCGCTGCGTCACGACCCTCAAAGACAATGATGACCCGCAATCCTTCGTGCACCACCCAGCGCTGTAACTTCACGAGTTCGACCTGCAGTTTCTCCAGCTCGCGCTCGAACTCCTTGCGTTTCATCTTGCCTGACTGCTCTTCCTGGTTCTTGTCGTTGTCCTTGGACATACTATTTCACCTTTCTGCTGAAATGTATTACAGATCCAGTTATTGATCTGCATGTAACTTACTACCAAATATACTCATCCTTTTCAACGAGGGATATCTCCAACAATCACCTTGAGGCGCACCTCCTTCCCCATTCATCACTTTACTCCCAACCCGAAGGCCCCAAGGCTGAGTAAAAGTATAGTTGCTACCATCACTATGAGCAAGAGTGGCCAGACGAACCGGAACCAGCGATCGTAGCCAGTGCGCGCAACAGCCAGAGCACCCATGATGATCACCGAAGTCGGTGTAATCAGATTGAGTAAGCCAGATGCTGACTGGTAGGCAGTGACCACGATCGAGCGCGGTAATTTCGCAAAATCAGCCAAAGGAGCCAGGATCGGCATTGCCAGCGTCGCATGGGCCGAACTGGACGGGATCAAGAACGCCAGTGGCAGGTTGATGATATACATCAAGTTGGCAAACGCCACCGAACCCGTGCCGGCCACTACGCTTTCCAGGGAGTTGAGCACCGTGTCGGTGATCAAGCCGTTCTTCATAATCACGGTCACGCCGCGAGCGACCGCGATAATCAAGGCGGGAGTGAGGAAATCTCTCGCTCCCTGTACGAAGGTATCGACCAGTTCCTGATCGCGATAGCCAGCGATCAGCCCGATGACTATGGCAGCCAGCAAAAAGAGAGCCGACAATTCCCCAAACCACCAGCCTAGCGTGGGGAACGGAAGTCCCAGGTCTTTCCAGGGAATGACGGCATAGATGAGAATGAGGAAGGCGAGCGCAAAGACCACCAGTATGATCTTGCGGCGGGTCGTGAGCTCTGGAAGCTCCTCCTGCTCTGACTGCTTGCCCAGGAATTCGCGCTGGTGCTTCTCACGCAAGTCGGCGACAATCGAGCGCGACGGGTCCGCCTTGACACGGCGGGCATAGCGCATCACAAAGAAGATGCCGATGGCAACCAGCACGATGAACATGATGATGCGCAGCACCAGGCCCTCGCTGATGGAAATCCCGGCCGCCTCCGAACCGATGCCAGTGGCAAAGGGGTTGATCGTGGAAGCAGTCACCCCCAGGCCAGCGCCTAGCGCAATCGTGGCCACGGCGGTCATGGTATCGTAGCCCAGCCCGAGAAAGAGCACAATGATGATGGGATAAAAACCGAGCGTTTCCTCGCCCATGCCGAAGGTGGTGCCACCCAGGGCAAAGAGCACCATCAGCACGGGGATCAAGAAGGCCTCACGTCCCTGGAGCGCTTTCGTGACACTGCCGATGCCAGCAGCGATGGCACCGGATTTCATGGTCATGGTGATAAAAGCGCCGATGACCAGCACGAAGAGGGCGACCCCAATCGAGCCGTAGAGCGCGCCTTCGTTGTTGACCGAGACGTTTCCGGCTTGGACGGCCTCGTTGGGATTATCGTGCGGCAGAAGAGGACCTGGATTGCTTAAGAGGCCGTACATGCCATTGATAGGGGCCATCAAAATATCGCCGACGCCTTGTGGGTTGCTCGTGACCTGGTGATAGGTTCCCGGTTCTGGATTGCCTTCGGCGTTGAGATTATAGACCCCGGCGGGGATGATCCAGGTGAGAATGGCCACCAGGATGGTCAGGCCGAAGAGGATCGCGAAAGTGCTGGGGAACTGAAACCCTTTCTTCTTCTCAGAAGAACCTTTGCTCTCTTCCTGTTGCCTTTCTTTCGCCTCCTCTTGTTGAGGCTGTGTCGTCTGACCAGTTCCTGGTCCCTCCATGTCTGTTGAATCATTCATCCGCTTGCTCCTTCCCATGGTCACTCAACCATGAAGATCTACTCAAGTGGGGTGAGGGAAGTGCATGCCCGTCTGTATCATGCTGCACCCTCCTCACCAGGACGATCTATATTTTCTCCTGCCCTTATTGAGGGCTCTGTTCATACCATTCGATTTCGCCCGCACAGCGGAAACATGGCAGTTCACCCGCACCACAACAGGTGAGCTAGTGCCCGAGCTGGACCGACTTGGTTCTGTTGTCGCGGACCCGTTTCCATCCAAAGTCGAGCGCGACGCTGAGCACGAGAATGACCAGCAACGCGACCATCGAGGCCGGCTCGTGGATGAGGGTCGTGAACACGAAGGTCAACAGGACACCGCCGGCCGCCACAATCGCGACAGCCAGGATCACGACATTGGCGCCGGTCTCGCTGCGGACCCGGAAGTGAGCTGCGGTGATGAGCGTGAAGATCAGCAGGGCGACGACGCTACCGATCGAGGCGATCGCGTCCAGATTGAACAGGAGCGCAAGCACCAGGCACGCAGCCGCCTCAATCAGCAGCCCCAACGATGCCCTGCCACCAAGCCGTCGCGCCATCAGCCCGGGAAACTGCCCCGTTTCCGCCAGCCGGTCGGATAAGCCCTCTGCCGGATACAGCCCCGCATTGGTAGCCCCGGCAGTCGCGAACAACGCTGTGACGCTCATCAGCCAGTAGCCCGCCTTGCCGAGCGTGGGCTCTGCGGCCACGGCCAGCGCGGTACCTCCCGAGGAGATCACCTGCTCCACCGTGAGCGTGCCGAACACGCCCAGCGCGATGGCGACGTAGATGATCGTTGCGATCCCCAGCGCGAGATACATCGCTCTGGGCAACTGGCGCGACGGATTGGCGAGGTCTTTTGCCGTGAAGGTGATGATGCCGAAGCCCAGGAAGGCGAAGAAGGTCAGCGCCACGCTCGAGATGATGTCGCGCACCGGCGGGTACCCCGACGGTGCCAGGTTAGACGGGTGCAGGGTAGCGAGGGTAACCACCGCGAAAAAGGTGAGGATGCCCAGGACGACAAAGACGATCACGGTCTGTGCATTTGCGACCAGCCTGGATCCGAGAATGTTCACCACCGTCATGACGATGATGATGAGCGCGGCGAAGAGCTTGGCCCAGACTGCGTTCTCCCCGGCGAACATGGCGCTGGCGTAGCTCCCAAACGAGACCGCCACCATCGCGGTCACGATGGCGTTGGCCGAGTACGTCAGCCAAGAAGTGATGCCGGTGAAGTGACCATCGCCGAATCCTTTCGCGACGTACTCGAGCATGCCCCCGGCCGTTGGGTAGCGGGAGCCCAGCTTCGCAAAGGAATAGCCCTGCAATGCCGCGACGGCCCCGGCGAGCAGAAACGACAGCCATACAGCCGCCCCTGCCACCTCGCCTGCCGCACCCAGGAGCGCGAAGATCCCAGCTCCCACCATCGCCCCGACACCAATAAATGCGGCCTGGCGCGTCGTCAAAAACTTTTGCGGTGACGAGGAGCCTGCCTCGGTTTGGTCAGCAGAAGTACCTTCCGGCCCCATGCTGGATCCATCTACATGTGTTGAATCATCCATATTCTTGTTCCTTTTTATGGTCATCGTCTTGACCACTCGACCATGAAGATCAACTCATACCATGTGAAACAGGCGCATGATCATCATGAGAAAGCATTTCCCAAGTCTCTCTTGCCTCCCACTCGCTATGCGCTTGCATCTCCTCTGTTACTACTGAGCAGCCTATTCGTACCACATGATTTCATCAACATCCGCTGCAAACGTCGTTCCGGCCGTACCTTGCAACATCGGCAGCGCCTCCTCGAGCGAACCGATACCCGAGATGCCTCCGGTTTGCCGGACGAAGTCGCATGCAGCTTCCACTTTTGGCCCCATCGAGCCAGCCGCGAATTTGAGCGCTTCCATCGCATCTGGAGAGGTACGTCGAATAGCTCTGGCATCTGGCTTCCCCCAATTGGTGTATACTGCCTTCACGTCCGTGAGCATCAGATAGGCATCAGCTCCCAGTTCCTTTGCTAACAAGGCCCCAACGCGGTCTTTGTCGATCACTGCCTCCACCCCCTCCAGGATTCTCCCTGGACGATAGACGGTCGGGATGCCTCCACCACCGGCACAAATCACGATCACCCCATTCTTCACTAGCATCTCGATGACCTTGATCTCAAAAATGTGCTGAGGCAAGGGGGAGGGGACAACGCGTCGGAACTTGTCGTTATCGGGTGCCATGGCCCAGCCGCGTTCCTTCGCCAGGCGATCGGCTTGCTCGCGCGTGTAGATAGGCCCAATGGGCTTACTCGGTTTTTGAAATGCCGGATCGTTCGGGTCGACCTCAATCATGGTGAGCATGGTTGCGATGTGCTGCTCATAAGGCAACAGGTTACCCAGTTCTTGCTCGATCAGGTAGCCGATCATGCCCTCCGTCTGAGCTCCCAGCGCATCGAGTGGGTATGGCTCTACCTCAGAATACGCGGCACTCTGTAGGGCCAACAACCCCACCTGCGGTCCATTGCCGTGTGTAATCACGATCGTATGCTCACGCGCCACTTCAGCCAAAGCTCTGGCCGCTCTCTTTACATTCACACGTTGTTGCCCCTCGGTCATGGGTTGACCTCGCTGCAGTAAAGCATTGCCTCCAAGGGCGATCACGACTAACATGGTCTTAGTCTCCTAACGTTGCTACCATCACAGCCTTGATGCTATGCAGCCGATTTTCGGCCTGGTCAAAGACAATCGAAGCTTTGGACTCAAACACGTCTTCGGTCACTTCTAGCGCTTCCAGTCCATGCTTCTCGTAGATCTCCTTGCCGACTTGCGTTTCCGTATTATGGAAGGCAGGCAGGCAGTGCATAAATTTCACGTTCGGATTTTGGGCGGCAGCCATCAGTGTGCTATTCACCTGATAGGGCATCATTTGCTGGATGCGCTGGTTCCACAACTCGGCAGGCTGTCCCATCGAGACCCACACATCGGTATAGAGGAAGTCACAGCCTCGCACTGCGGCCTGGGCATCTTCTGTCACGGTGATCTTCGCCCCGGTTTCTTTAGCAATGGCTTGCGCTGTCTCAACCATCTCAGGCTGTGGCCAGCACGCTTTGGGGCCAGCCAGGCGCACATCCATGCCCATCTTGGCCGCGCCGATCATCAGGGAGTTGCCCATGTTGTTGCCTGAATCGCCCAGGAAGCAATAGGCTATCTGGGAAAGCGGTTTGTGGCTGTGTTCCTGCATGGTGAGAAAATCGGCCAGGATCTGCGTCGGGTGGAACTCATCGGTGAGGCCATTCCAGATGGGAACTCCGGCAAATTCAGCCAGGATGTCGACATCTTCCTGGGAAAAGCCGCGATACTCGATGGCATCATACATACGACCAAGCACGCGCGCGGTGTCCTTCATACTCTCCTTGTGGCCTATGTGCGAACCACTTGGGCCAATATAGCTCACCTGCGCGCCTTGATCGAACGACGCCACCTCGAAGGCGCTGCGCGTGCGCGTGGAAGCCTTCTCAAAGATGAGCGCGATGTTCTTGCCTTTGAGACGCTGCGTCTCTATGCCTGCATATTTGGCTGCTTTCAGGTCTGCTGCGAGTTGCAGCATGAACGTTATTTCCTGGGGGGTAAAATCTAAGAGCTTGATAAAATTTCGGTTCCTTAGATTGAAAGCCAAGATACTCCTCCTTGATCGACAGGTCATGTACAGAATGAACTGCTGCACACAAGTGAGATTCGCTGTGCGCAGCCTGAAATTGACGTTACACTAGTACGCTGGATCACGGGCAATTGGACAGGTCATGCAGTGACCGCCGCCGCGCCCTTTTCCTAGTTCGGATCCCTCGATCGTGACCACTTCGATGCCCGCTTTGCGCAGTTTGGTATTGGTATCGTCGTTGCGATCATAAGCCACCACTACCCCTGGTTCCAGCGCGACCACGTTATTGCCGTCCTCCCACTGCTCCCGCTCGGCCTCTAACGAGTCTCCACCTGTGGTGACCACGCGTAAGTGCTTGAGGCCTAACGCGCCTGCGACCACCTCAGTAAACGGTTTCTCTTCTTTCGTCACATGCAGTTCTCCACTTTTGCTTCCGGGTTGGATCGTGTAGGCCTGAATCTTGCTCACCACCGGTTCGTACATGGTGACCAGGTCGCGATCGCAGAAGGTGAAGACAGTATCCAGGTGCATGTGCGCTCGGTCTCGTGAGAGCCTGGCAACAATCACCCGCTCAGCGCCACCTTTGGCAAAGAGATTGCTGGCCAACTGACCGATGGCCTGGCGGGTAGTGCGTTCGCCCATGCCGACGAGTACCGTTTTGTTGCCGATAGGCATCACATCCCCGCCCTCGATGCGGGCATTGCCATGATCCTGCTCGACATCTGCTCCATACCAGATTTCAAATTTCTCGTTCTTGAAATCAGGGTGGAACTGGTAGATGGCCGCGATGTTCATGGTTTCTTGGCGGCGCGCGGGCCAATACATGGTGTTGAGCGAGACGCCATTGTAGACCCAGCAACTGGTATCACGCGTAAACAAATGATTGGGCAGCGGCACCAGCACGAAATCCGTCGGCTCCTCGATGAGATTCGCGAACGACGTGAACTCTTTCGGCAGTTCGCGCACCAACAGGCCTCCGATGAGATAGGTCGCAAGGTCTGCAGCATCCATCTCGTTCAACCAACTACGCAGTTCCTGGCTAAACACCAGTCCCTGTTCATTGGCAGTGACCTTGCGGTCGAGCAGCCACTTTCGTGCCTCCGGGTCCTTCATGGTTTCGGCGAGCAGGTCTTGTACTATCACGACCTCGATTCCTCGCGAGCGCATCTGATCGACGAACGCATCATGCTCCCAGCGAGCCTTCTTGACCCATAACACTCCATCGAAGAGCAACTCCTCGCAGTTGGAAGGGGTCAGGCGTTTCAGGCTGAGGTCTGGCCGATGCACAAGCACTTTACGGAGTTTGCCGACTTCCGAATACACACCTATCTTTGACATTGCTGTATCCTTTCTTGAATCTCTCGTTCACCCTGGTTATATCTCAATCTTGTCAATATATACTTCCCACTCGTACTTACATGGCGACACCGGCAGTGGATACTGTTTCTAGCTCGGTGGTCGTTGATTGCTCAGCTCGTCGCAGGAAAAACTTCTCAATCTCGGTGGTCCACAGTACCGCCGAGGCGAACACGATGCAGATCACCCATTGCCAGACGGTCAAGCTGGTCGTAGCGAGAAGGCGGTTCGCGAAGTCCAGCCACGTGATGAGCAACACCAGCAGCACCGCCCATCCGCTCATCTTGATTAACCGGTCGCTCTCGAGCGTCTCACTGCTGAACACCGAGCGCAGCTCGTCGTTGCTCTCGAATGCATAGAAGATACAGGCAAAACTAAAGGTTGCGAATGCCATCGTCTGGGCTACGGTATCGCCCAAGGACCAGACGCTCGTGGCAAGGACGATCACTACCAGGGTACTGGCTGCCCTGACCAATCCCTGCACACCGAGACGCAATGCCAGCCCCATGGGCAGGACCGGTTCGTTCGCTTTACGCGGAGATCGCTGCATCAGGCCAGGCGTTGGATTGCCCAGGCCAAGACCGATAGCCAGGAAGATGACGATCGAGAATTTGACTAACAGCACCTGCAATGGCTGTAATGGGACGCCACCCAGGATGTTGAAGACCGCCGCACCCAGGAACATCAGGATCCAGGCGAACAACGTACACATCTGGAAGCGAATGTATTTCATGAGGTTGTCGTAGAGGGCACGCCCATTCTCGACAGCCCGAATAATGGTGGCAAAGTTGTCGTCGGTCAGAATCATCACGGCCGCCTCTTTGGATACGTCCGTGCCGGTGATGCCCATGGCTACCCCGATGTCAGCCTTCTTAAGGGCAGGCGCGTCATTGACGCCATCTCCCGTCATGGCTACAATCTTGCCTGCCTTCTTCAAGACGTCTACTAACCGTACTTTGTGCTCGGGTGTGACACGCGCAATCACACCAATATCGTCAATCTGGCTCAGGGCTTCATCGTCGCTCAGGGCAGCAAACTCAGCACCGGTCATTGCTCGACCTGGGATGCCTAGCTCCCCCGCAATGGCAGCAGCCGTCACAGCATGGTCACCTGTGATCATGCGTATTTGGATGCCAGCCGAGTGCGCTTTGGCGATGGAGGCCTTCACTTCGGGACGCGGTGGATCCACGATGCCGACTAACGCCAGCATGGTCAGGTCGCGCACCTGCGAGAGCAGATCGGCAGAGGGGTCGAAGCTGGCAGGGTCGAAGTCGCGGCGTGCCACCGCCATCACGCGTAGGCCCCGCTTGCCCAATCGCTCGTTGTTCTCCGTGTACTCGCTGCGCACCTCGTCGATTGGAACCACTTGCTGGTGATCATCCAGGCTATATTTTGAGCGAACCAGTAACTGGTCAGGGGCGCCTTTCACGAAGCAGCGGATCACCTCGCGCCCGTCATCGCCTTGCATGCGATGAAAGGTGGCCATCAGCTTGTAGGCGGCGTCAAACGGTAGTTCAGCCACCCTGGGATACGCCTCGCGGGTGGTGACGGCGTCGATGTCACCCTTGCCAGCCAGCACCACCAGCGCTCCCTCGGTGGGATCACCGACCAGGTCACCATCTCTGGCCACTGCATCAGAAGCGAGCGCCATGGGCAAAAAGTAGGGTTCGAGATCGATGTTGGGCTTGCCACCCACCCGGCTGATCTTGCCGTCAGTGGAATACCCACCACCTGAGATGGTATACCGCTGGCCGGGGATCACCAACTCAACGGCCGTCATCTTGTTGAGGGTGAGCGTGCCGGTCTTGTCCGAGTTGATGGCCGAGGTCGCTCCGAGCGTCTCGACTGAGCGCAGTCGCTTGACAATCGCACCGATTGCCGCCAGGGCCGTTGTACCCTGAGCAAGCAAGTAGGTGACCACCGCTGGCAGGGCAGTGGGGATGGAAGCGATGGCGAACGCGATGCCTGCCAGTAAGAGCTCGTTCACCGTCTGGCCATTGCGAAAATAGCCAATGGCGATATATAAGATCAGCGCCACCAGGGAGATTGCTACAATCTGGCGCGTCAACGTGTTGAGTTGTTTGGTGAGTGGGGTCTCAAGGGTGGCGGTGGTCTGCAACATACCTGAGATGTGTCCGACTTCGGTCGACATGCCAGTGGCTATGACCAGGATGTCCGCAGCCCCACGGGTCACTTCTGTATTCATATACGCCATGTCTACCCGGTCACCAAGAGGTGTATCAGCCTGTTCAACTGGCTCGATCTGTTTAGGCACTGGAGCGCTCTCACCGGTGAGGGCGGACTCGTCGATCTCCAGGGTCGCCGCCCGAATGATCTTGCCATCTGCTGGCACGCGGTCTCCAGCCTCCAGCACAACGATGTCGCCGGGGACAAGTTGCGCTGCCTCAAGCTCCATGATCTGGCCTCCCCGGCGTACTTTCGACTTGAGGATCAGCATCTTCTGCAAGGCGGCAACGCTCGACTCCGCCTTCCCTTCCTGGCGCAGTGCCAGCAACGCGTTGAACAGCGTCAGGATGATCAGGATGAGAGCCGTGCTCCATTGCTGGATAATGAGGCTGACGACGGCAGCCACAAGCAAGACGATCTGCATCGGGTCCTTATACTGGTTCAAGAAGGAAATGTAGCCAGGTACCTTCTTGGCTTCTGCAAACTTGTTAGGACCGAACTGCTTCAGGCGCGCATCTACTTCCGACTGGCTTAGCCCGGTTGCTGCATCGACACTTTGTGCTCGCAAAGCTTCCTCGATACTGAGCGTGTGCCAAATAGGACCCTGCTCGGGCGGGATGGTTGCAGGTGGTGTTGAGGTAGTCATACTTTTCTCCTTCATAATATGTGCTACTGGTAGATAGGAAACGCACTTCATTAGACATTATTGCAACTTGTATTGCTCGATGGCTGACCCACTTGCTGATATGAATTATGTGTATCTCGTATCACAAACCGATCACAAAGTATGATATAAAAATCATAAAGCGATTACCGCGTGTGAGATACGAGTACATATGTTGCACCTCTAACACCCACGAAAGCTCCATCTACATAGCCAGGTAGCTTACTCCTCTGATAAACACTGTAGTCGAAGACATACGTAAAAGCTATTCCCCAATGGGGTTAGAAAAGGGTTAGTTCTGGAGAGTATCGTGCGAGGACTCGTAGCATGACGCAGTCTGACTATTTTGTGAGTAGAGCGGTTACTGGCGTGATCATTTGTGATGTACCGGATGTAATTTTCCTAACAGTTGTCCATCATTATGGTATACTAATCACAGTAACAAATGGGCAAGTGATTGTACTGAATGTGTCGACTCCTGCGAAATACGGAACTATGTCTTTAATTGACGTTTAGACTGATTCGGTATGAACAGTCTTAAGCAAGCACAATGCTGGTCAACTATCCTTAGAGTAAGTATTACTACTAATGCTTATTGTGCTTTTCCAGTATACTATTGTTGGGTGCCTATAGTCATTTTCATGCTTTTCCGACACGTATGCATGATTTTTTGGGTGGTTGGGATGGGAGAGGAGGTGAGACCAATCTTTCAAAGATGATGGGCAGGAGGATGCCGGCATATGAAAACAGAGGTTTCACTTGATGCATCGAGCAAAGCCCACGGTTAAAAGCGGGCGATTATACCAGCTGAATAGAGAGAGCGCTCCGATCGACGTTGGAACCTCTTCATGGTACAACTGGCTCGAGGAGCATACCTCATTTCTCTTTGTCGATCATGTGGGTGCCGTAACTGTACGCAAAATCAGGACCGATCATGGTGAGTCGGAATGGGAGGCGTCGCGGACGGGGAGGGTCTTCACTGTCTCACTGGGACCCTCACATGCAATCGACATCTCAACCCTGCAGGCCGCTGCACGAAGACTCGCAGGCAAACACGCATACATCGGATCGGCCACAAAATCCACGGCCAGGTCTGCCGCTTCCATGCTCCCTAAGCCTGTAACCACTACTGGCTCTCTTCGCTCCATGATGCGCACGAAACTCTTCCGCCCACGTAGCGCCAGTGACGTCATCACCAGAACCCGCCTCATCGAGCGCTTGAACGTGGCACTCGAAGGAGAGATTACCCTGGTGTGTGCCCCTGCCGGCTTTGGCAAGACAACTTTGCTAACCCAGTGGGTGCAGACGATCGAGCGTCCGAATGCTTGGCTTTCCCTGGATGAATACGACAACGAGCTGCCTGTCTTCGTGCAATCGCTTGTCGCCTCCCTGCAAACGGCCTTTCCGGACGCGTTTGAGGCCACTACCGCCCTCCTCAAGGCACCGCGGATCCTGCCGCCTGATCAAATCGCTCCCTTGCTCATCAATGATCTGGCTGATGTGCCCCATGATGTCATCCTGGTGCTGGATGATTATCACCGTATTCACGATCGCGAGGTACATACTTTGCTTGAGTTGCTGGTAGAGCATCTGCCTCTCCAACTGCACCTGGTACTCATCTGTCGATCAGATCCACCTCTGCCTGTTGCCAGATGGTTGGCTAAGGGACGCCTGTATGAACTACGTGGTATAGACCTGCGCTTTATGCCGGAAGAAACGGAAGCCTTTCTCACGAACATGCTGGGAAGCGAAGCGGCACGCGAAACAGCAGGTGCACTCAATAAACGAACGGAAGGCTGGGTTGCGGCACTGCGTCTAGCAGCGCTCTCGCTACGTGATACTTCTGACCGTGCATCATTCATGGAACATCTCGACAACTACACTGCTCGTTCTATTAACAGTTACCTGGTCGGGGAAATTCTCACTCAGCAAACGTATGAGATACAGGAGTTTCTCGAACAAACGTCGATTCTCGATCAGTTCTGCACAGAATTGTGTGCCGAGGTCATGGAAAGCGATATCTCGCACGAACAGGTGCAGTCCACTCTGGACTGGTTGGAGCGCACGAATCTCTTTCTGATCCCTCTCGATACGCGCCAGAGGTGGTATCGTTATCATCACCTGTTCCAGGAGTTGTTGCAGCAACGTTTGCAAACACACAGAAGCCAGGATGAACTGGCCACCTTACACCTGCGCGCGAGCGCATGGTATGTCAGGCACGATCTTATTGAGGAGGCGTTCCGTCATGCCCTCTTGGCGAAAGACCCCTCGAGGGCGACGCAACTGGTGGAAGCGCACTTTTTTCAAGCATTCGAGCAGGAGCAGCTGGCGCTAGTAGAACACTGGCTACGCGTGCTGCCGGAGGAACAGATCCAGGGAAGCCCTTTCCTGCTGGCCGCGCGAGCGTGGATCTCGCAGGCCCGCGGGCATCTTAAAGAGCTGCCAAGCTTGCTGACTGCAGCCGAGCAACTTTTAGCAAGCAGTGACCGGGAGTCGAGTGATGCGGAGGACACGCCTTTCAGACTTCTACGAGGATTGATAGCGACCTTGTGGAGCCTATACTACTTCTTTACCGGACAGGCACAGGCGAGTCTGGAATACGCTCGTTCCGCGTTGGCATGGATCCCACCGGGTGAGGATCATATGGTCAGCCATGCCACCTTTTACTTTGTACTC
>Ga0207684_10001831_pt1 | contig 22196 bp, 25 predicted proteins | sample KBSK5501metaG_FD_184342 | JGI IMG/M metagenome (GOLD analysis project Ga0207684, IMG submission 184342) | Corn, switchgrass and miscanthus rhizosphere microbial communities from Kellogg Biological Station, Michigan, USA - KBS K5-50-1 metaG... | ecosystem: Host-associated > Plants > Roots >...
ACGACAGGGAACTCAATCAAAGAGGCGGCCTCCGAGAAGTTCTGGAGGCCGCCTCTTAAATGGAGGGGCTCTCGCCGACCGATTCCGATTCTCGCTCGGCGGGAGCCCCGTAAACAGTCACACCATTGATTCTCCTGATGACTCTACCCGGGGAAGAAAGATCCGTTGTGGTCGTGCCCGACCTGGGCGAAGTGGCTCGCTGTGGTCGCATCGGAGACGAAGCGGAATCCGTGAAGTCCGGGAGTCGGCGGCGTTGTGACGGTGACTTCGATCGCCGCGGAGTTTTCCAGGAAGTATCCGGCGAACTGGTCATCCGGGTTGGCGCTGCTGAACTGAGTCGTCTTCGTGATCCCGCTCCACTCGATGCGCAGGGAATTGATGACGGCAGGCACGGGAACCGGGTTGCGCGCGAAGCTGTTGGGAACGGTGAAGACGTCGGAGAGGTGAATTTCCGTAGCGTCGAGCACGGCCCCGCCAGCGCCGAGATGAACGTCCACGCTCTCCTCCGGAATCGGAATCGTCCAGAAGAGTCCGTTGGCGGAGATGCCGGGATCGTAGGAATGCGCACTCAGGGGTGAATTGGGAGGGTTCGGTTCAGGTAGAGGTGAAGTACCGGGCAAACTGCCCGTCAGGCTGTCGAGTCATATGAAGGCGAAGGCGCCCCGCCGGGTTTGGCCGGTCGTGTCGATGAAGACGCCCTTCATGAAGCGCATGTCGGTGTGGAACGTGTACGGAGCGGTGGCGAGGGTCGTCAGGTCCGTCCCCGTCCCGCTCAAGTTTAGGTCTGCCTGGCCGATGAAGCCGTTGAAGTCGTAGATTGTCGAAGGGTCGCGGCCGGGGAAGGGGAACGGATGGGGATCCGTCGGGAAGACCGATCCATCGACCGGGCCGGGGAAAAAGAAGTGGACCGGGGGACCGGGCGGCGGATTGACGTGTGTAAGAGGGTTCGGAATTCCCGACCCGGGCTTGGCTCCGAGCACGACTTTGGGAACTCCGGCTACCAGGATCGCCCCGGCGGCGCCGGCCGCTCCGAGCACCTCGCGCCTCGACATTCCACGCCGGGGAATGTGCGTGTGGCCCGCGTGCAAGAGAGTCTCCCACGGAGGTCGATTGTTTCTTTCCATGGGCTTGTCCTTTCACAAAGCAAACGGAATCGGTTTTCGCGTGGCAGCGCTCGCACGCTGCACCGCGCAACAGGTTCACGAAGCAGGCGGAGCTCGGCAGGAGAGCTGCGAGATCCAGCGGGGTACTCGTTTCTCCCCCAGCCCCCGGCCGCAGTTGGGCGAGGCCGGTGGCGAGACTCGAAGCCCCTGAATCCGAGGTCGCATGGAGCAACCCTCGCAAGCAACCTATCACCGAAGCCGGGGCACCGGTCCATGACAATTTGCCCCGTTGAAAATGGCAGGGGACGTTTCGCTTTACGCAACCGGTCGAATGTGTTCCCCGGTCGCGCGGCGAGCCTCTCGGTGGTGTGAGCCGGGCTCGCGACATGCTCTTCCGCGACGGAGATCCTCGGCAGATCCGAGTTTGCGGGGCGACGGCCCTTCTCCTTCGCTTGCCGGCCGGTTCGAGTGCCACAGCCCCTGATAGGCTGCCGCGAATCGAAGAAAGGGAGTTCAGATGTCCGGAACGTACAAAAAGATCCAGATCGTCGGAACGTCGCCCGTGAGCTTCGCGGAGGCCGTGAAATCAGCCGTGGCGGACGCCGCCAAGACAGTCCGGAACATGGACTGGTTCGAAGTCGTCGAGATGCGGGGGCGTCTGAAGGACGGAAAGGTCGCCGAGTTCCAGACGACGGTCCGCATCGGTTTCAAGCTCGATCGCTGACACTGCGCTCGACTCGCGCGCGGCCACTCGACCTCCCCGCTGAAAGATTTCCTGTCTACTCGAACCCCTCGAGTCGGCGCGCGTGAAGCAGGAGATCATGTCGACGGCCGGCTCGAGGGGCACGAGCGGGGTTCGGCTCAGATCGTCACGGTCGTTCCATCGAACCGGGTCAGCGTGAAGGAGAAGGTCTCGTTGTAAGTGCTCTTCTGTTCCTCGAGAATCGTGAGCGCGACCGTTTCTCCCAGGCGCACCGACTCGCTGTAATCGGAGCGGTAATGCACGCCGGCCGCGTTGCGCCCGATCGCGACGTTAGCGGCCAGTTTGTCGAGCTCGTTTCCGACCGTCAGAGCCGGGCCGCCATAAGGGGCGAGAGACAGGCCGGCGCTGTCTGGGACCACGGGATTGGGGAGCACGAACTTTTCGTCGAACCAGGCCTTCAGAATCGTGACGCACGCTCCGGCGACAGTCGCGTGGCCGGCGCCGTAGGACGGGTGAGTCGGCGAACCGTCCGGGAAAACGGTCGGGAGCAGGTAGCTTCCGTGAGCGGAATGGATGCGGTCGAGCACCTGCGCGTTCAAGATCTCGTGATGGACGGGGTACGACGCGGCGCCGGTTCGCGACAAGTGGACGAGTCCTCCCATCGCCTCCGGCCTGAGCCGGCGGTGCACCGACCATTTCTGGTACCACACCGCCTTCAGGGCTCGAGTCGCCACTTCAGTCACCAGGCTCAGGATGTGCGGGCCTCCGAAGGTCCCGAAGCCGTCCTGGCAGACCGACTTCGCGTAGGGATTTCCGGCGTCAAACGCCGCTCCCATTCCGAGCAGGATCAGGCAGGCCTGATGGTAGGCCTGGTAGAGCGCGTCCACGTGAACCCACTGGGCGAGGTCGCGGAGGTTGCGGATGTAACGAGGGGTGGCATCGAAGTGATTCGGACCGGCCGGTCCTCCGTTCTGTACCGCGAGCCACTCGTCGTATCCGGTCAGGTATTCATCCCCGGCGACGACGGTCTGCATCCGCTGAGGAATGAGCAGCGCCCCCATCGGGATGTCCGCCCAGAGAAACTGAGAGAGATAAGGTCCGATGAGGTCGCCCGCCGTGCTTCCGCGGAAGAGAGTGCCGGGCGTGACGGCTCCGCCGGCCCTCGGGCCGCGGAAGTCCGAAAAGTGAGACAACTCCGCCGCGGCCGCCGCGGTTCTCGCGTCGGACGCATAGTCGAGGAAGTTCGTGTCGCGCACGAGCGCCATCCAATAGAGCTCGGCCAGCTCCGCCGCGGCTTGCGGCCCGGCGATTGTCGGCGCGGGAGCGATCGCCATGTGGTGTGAGTCCGCGCCCTCGAGGTCGAAGCCGAACGCGGCCTGCGGGTTCGTCAGTCGGCGGCCCAGTCCCAGCGGAATGCTCTCGAAGTCGGCGTTCGAACCCGATGCCATCGCCTGGAGAAGAGCCTTGTAGGCGTTGAGATCTACCTCTCCGAGGCGGTTGTGGGGAAGACACTTGGAGTAGGAAGCGATCTTGTTGGCGTAGAGCTTCTCCTCGCCGTTGTCCGGATGGTCCGGTTGGGTCCTCTTCTCGGCCAGCTTGGCGGCGTCGACCCGGATCTTCTCGGCCTGCTTGGCTCGCTGGAGCTCGTCGGGCGAAGGGTCGGCCTGACGCGACAACTCCCCGCCGAGACCGACTGCCGCAGGCCACGCGAGTCCCAAGGCCATTGCGCCGGATGTTCCAGCGACATGGCGTAAGAACCCACGCCGGTCCGTTCCAGTTGTCGCGGCGACAGACTCGTGGTCCCTCGCGACAGAGCTCAAAGCCTCATGGCTCAGAGGCCCCTGCGCTGTGCTGTTTTCGGGACTGTATCGATCCTGTTTTTCCCGCTGCTCTTTTCCCACCATTCGTTCCTCCATGAAATGGATCTGTCAATCGGACGACAACGATCTCAACGCTCTCGGGTGGTGCCCGACGCCCAGAAGGCGATCCCTCTCTCTTGGTACAACGGGAGCGACCGTACGCCGAGCGCGAGGATGAGTCCATAGGTTGAAGGAAAGGTCTCGAGGAACAATGATAGCTCTCGCCGCGGTTCTAGCCCAGACCTTCTTAACCACGAGAACAGGCTTCTCCGTCCAGCGGGAGAGAGAAGAGCTAGGATCATCACACCATGGGACTTCCCGAACGCACCGAGGCCGCGCCTTATTACTTCAAATACATCGACCGGATTTCGAGCGACGACATCGTCGGGCAGCTCGAGATCCAGTTGAACGAAACGCTCGCATTCTTCTCCGGCATCTCCGAGGAGAAATCTCTTCACTGCTACGCGCCGGAGAAGTGGAGCATCCGCCAGGTCGTCAGTCACGTGATCGACACGGAGCGGGTTTTTATCTCGCGCGCATTCTGGTTCGCCCGGGGCTTCGACAGTCCGCTGCCGGGCTTCGACGAAAAGATCTGCGCCAGCGCGGCTCGGGCGGACGAGCTCTCCTGGGCCGACCACATCGAGGATTTTCGCGTCGTCCGTATGTCTGCGCTGACGTTCTTTCGAAACCTGCCGGCCGAGGCCTGGATGCGCAGAGGCGTCGCCAGCGACAACCCCTTCACCGTCCGCGCGCTCGCCTACATCATCGCCGGTCACGCCGCGCATCACACGGCGATCCTGCGAGAGCGGTATCTCTAGTCCAAGGTCCAAGGTCTAAGGTCTAATGTTTGAGATCGTGCGACTGATTTAGCTTCTTCCTTCTTTAGACTTTAGACCTTAGACTTTAGACCCAACCGAGCATCCTCAACCGAAAGGAGTCCCATGCGAATCGCCACTCGTTTGTCCCTGCTTCTCGGTCTCTGCGCCTTCGCGTTTTCCTCCGTGCTGGCCGCCGACACGAAAGACTTGAAGTCGACGCCGCAGGCCAAGGCCTACGACGCTGTCCTGAAGGCGGTCAACGCCGGAGACTTCGAGGCCTACAAGAAGGCCATGACGAAAGAGTCCGGGAAGAAGATGGACCAGCAAATCAAGGAAACCAAGATGGACCCGAAAAAGGGGATGGAGTTCTTGAAGGCCATGGCTCCGACGGACCTGAAGTACACAAATCTCAAGGTCGACGGGAAAAAGGCAACTCTCCAGGCCACCGGCAAGGTCGGAGGAGAGGTCAACAAAGGAACCATCGAGCTCGAGCAGGAAGACGGTCAGTGGAAAGTGGCCAACCAGAGCTGGACCAACGCGAAATGATGCCGCCGCCGGCCCGCGAAAAAGGTCTCGCGGGCCGGATCGGACGCGTGGTGGGGTGGCTTCTCCTCGCGGCAGCTTCTCCCGTTCTCGCAGCGGCGGCGGCGCCAACGCCCTCCGCGAAACCGGCAGCTGCCGTGCGGGGGAAGTTGTTTCTCAAGGGCAAGACCTTGAGCTTTCCCCTCGCCTGGTTGGTCCGCGGCCCCGATACGTTCGACGAAAAGAAGACGAGCGCCTATTTGATCTTGTCTTCGCGGGACATCTCGGCCGCGATCTCCGCCTGCAAAGACATCAACTGCGTCATCTTCGACGCCGTGACGGACGGCGCGGTCCTCCAGCCGGCCGACGACGGCCACAACTCATTCTGGCTGCGGGTCAAGACTCCCGAGCTTCCCAAGGAGCAGCAGCTCTCCGGGCGGACTTGGACGGCCACGGTCAACGAGCCCAAACGCCTTGCCGGGAAGCTTCAGTTCTCTTACGACAACACGAAGGATGAAGCCGACCTCGAGATCGATGCCGTTTTGTTCAAGGAGTTCCCGGTCCGACCGGCCCGCTAAGGGGGCGGCCGGGCGCGGTGTCACCCGAGGAGCGGCGCGACGAGGGATCTGCCCCCGGCTCGGGACGACGAGAGTCGATCCCTCGCTGCGCTCGGGATGACAGGGAAAGCTTCAAAAAGGGCGATCAGGAGGTCTGCGTCTGCGCGAGCTCCCAGAGGCGGGCCGCGTCGGCGTCGTTGCGGGCGGCGGGGGAAGGCGCGGCTTCGCGAAAACGATTGAAGTACCGGCCGGTCACGTTGGCGAGATCCGGAGCGCAGGCGAGCCGGACCACCGGTGCTGCTCCTTTTGCCGCGGAGGGAAGCACGAGATTCAAGATCCAGGAGATCGGCCTGGGAGCGGCGCCCCAGATCTTCGTCGCGATGCCTCCGGGATGCATCACGACGGCCGCCACGCCCGGCTCGCGCCGCGCGAGCTCCCGCGTGAAGAGAGCGAGGGCGAGCTTCGAGTTAGCGTAGGCGCGAAAGGTCGTATAGCCGCGCTCGAGCTCCAGGTTTTCCCAGTCGATCCGTCCGGCCCGGTGCCCTTCCGATCCGACGTTGACCACCCGCGGTCTTTCCGACTTCTTCAAGAGGGAGAGCAGACACCGGGTCAGAAGGAACGGGCCAAGGAAGTTCGTCGCCCAGGTGAGCTCGTGACCGTCGGGTGAGATCCGGCGGCCGCTGACCGCGGTCCCTGCGTTGTTGACAAGGACGTCCAGCTTCGAATGCGCGGCGGAAAAGCGATCCGCCGCCTTGCGGATCGATTTGAACGACGCCATGTCGATCTCGAGGAGCTCGGCCTGACCGCCGCCGGCCGTGATCTCATCGACGACGGCCTGGCCCCGCCTGGCGTCGCGGGCTCCGACGACGACTCTGGCCCCCTTCTTCGCGAGCGCTCGCGCCGTCTCGAGCCCGATTCCGGAAGTGGCGCCCGTAACGAGAACCGTTTTGCCGGCGATGGATTCGGGTTGGCCGCTCACGCGCCTCCGAAAATCCTGGCGTCCCGGCGCTTCATCTCCTCGACCGAGAGGTTTTTCTTCCTGGGATCTTCCAACCGGTGCTTCTGGGTCGCGCCAAACGTTCGTCGGTAGAAGTCGATCGTGTCGGAGCCGCTCTTCACGCAGCGGTACGGGATCGCTGCCTCGCAGCCTTCCGGAATTGGTTGGACCTCGGCCATCGTGTCTCCTTTGAGGCGGCGCACGCCGCAGGAGTCTCACTATATAAACGGCTCGCCGCCGGAAAAATTGACGCCGGCAGGCGGTAAGCTCGGCGGCCGATGAACGAGACGAGCCAGGGAACGCCGATCGCGCTCGGAGAGCGGGTCCTGACCCCGGTCTCGGAAGCGTTCCGCGTTCGTCTCCCCGGCGCGGCCGGAGCGCTGGTGTGGAGCCGGCCGTTGCGGGTCGAAATCGAAGAAAGAGGGCTGCGCCGGTTTGTCCGCGTCCCGGATCCGACGCGGAAGATTCAACTCGGGCTGCTTGCAGCCGGCCTGGCGGCGGGAACTCTAATCGTGTTGTTGCGATCTCGCCACTCGAGACGCCGGTGGCTTTCCGGAGGCAACCGATGAGCGACGAACCCAGGCCCAGCGTCGAGCACACTCCCACACCGCGCCTCGCAGCACGGATCATGGAGAGCTTGATCTCAGCGGGAGACGTCTCCAAAGTCTACGGCGAGCCGATCCGCCAGGGCGAGTCGTTGCTGATCCCCGCGGCAGAAATCCTCTCGGTCGCGGGTTTCGGGATGGGTTCGGGTGGTGGCGAACAGTCGGGGCCCGGAGGGCGACCGCGGCGGGGAGCTGGGGGAGGCGGCGGCGGCGGAGGCCGCACGCTCACGCGCGCCGTGGCGGTGATCGTCGCGTCCCCCGGGGGCGTCGAAGTCAAACCGATCGTGGATGTGACCAAGATCGCGCTCGCGGCTCTGACCGCGCTGGGCTTCGTGTGGGCCTCGTGGAAGGGGATGTCGAAGGCGAAGGGGTCCCGGGTCCATCCGTGACGCGTCGCGTTCAGCGGCCCTTGACGATCTTACGGATGGCCGCGCCCACGCCCTTCGAGGGCTCCTGCCTGCGCGCGGTCTGACTGAGCCGATCCGGCGAGTTGTTCCTCGCCGCGCCGCGCGGCAAATCGGTCAGCAGGGCTCCCACCTGGGCGCGCGCCGCCTTGTTCGGCCCGGAGTCAATCGCCGCGTCGATGGCTCGGCGCGCCTGGGCCGAGAGAAGCCAACCGAGCGGGAGCGGAACGCCCTCGTCGGTGCGAAGATTGAACTCGGTCCAGGCGGCCGGTCCCGCAGCGCTGCGCAGCTCCGCCACGGCATGGTCGCCGCGCGCGACCCGCGTGGCAAAGAGCGCCCGAAGCGGCGCAAGCTCCTCGCTCAGGACCTCTCCGACCGGAAGAGACTTCTCCGTGTGCGTGATCAGGATGACCCGCGCATCCAGTCGATCGCGCGACGGGTTGCGGCCGGACTGTAGAAACTGCAGGATCTCGGAAGCCGTCGCGGCGCCGGAGTTCTCGAAGTAGCCGCCGTCCACGATACGGTGGATCGACTTGCCCGATCGGATCGTTCCGGCCGGACTGACGTAGGTGAAGCGCGCGCTCATGTGCACCGCCCCGCTGACGGGCAGGTCTCCGCCGAGCAGCTCGATCCCGTCGCGCGCGTTTTTGAACGCGAGCTCCGCAGGACCGGTGGCCGTCGGCGGCGGTTCGATCGAGATCGGGCTGAAGATCACTCTTCTCCCGGTCTCCACTTCCGTGCCGTTCAAGAAGAGGGAGGGCCCATGCTCGAGCGCCGTCCCGAGAAATGGCCGCGCGAACGTTTCGCGCGCGACGCCATTCCAGGCTCTCTCCCAGGCGCGCTCCATCGCGGCTCCCCGGTCGGGAAGAATCGGCCACGGCAGGAACTGCTGCGGCAGGTCCGTGCCGAAAAGCCTCGCGACGGTCGGCGCCAGAAAATCGTGGCTCAGGATTTCGCGGGCCGCGGTTCGGAAGTCCGCGGGGCGGGCGGCGAGCAGGCCGTCGAACACCGCGGCTCCCAGCGACCCTCCCGACACGCCGCTGATCGCGAAGCAGTGGTCCGAAAAGGTTGGAAACTGCGCCTGGATGGCGGCGAGGACGGCGGCGGTCCAGTAACCCGCCCGGAGTCCTCCGCCCTCGGCGGCCACGACGAAAACAGGATGGCGTGGCTCTTCCGGATAGTGATCGTCCATCCAGGAGACCCAGGAGGTCGTCGCCTCCGCGAGGCCGGGCCGGGCCCTGGCCGGCGCCGCCGGCAGGACGCGGTGATTGTCGTTGGATCCGGAAGACACGATGAGAAGCAGAAGAAGCGCCGTGAACAGCGGCAAGCGAAGCCGCGCGGAGCTCACGACGAGCACGGTTCCCACGAAGACCCAGATCGCGGCGCAGAAGAGGACGACCGAGGGCGTCGCCACGAACGCCGTGAGCCGGATCGGCGCCACGATGATCCCGACGAAGAGGCCGAGCGTGACGCCGGCGCTCGTCCAGAGGACGACCTGAGTGCTCACGGGCAGTTGCCGGACTCTCCGGCGTCCTTCGGGCACGTTGAGGCTCTCCAGCGCAAAGCGAGAACGCCTCATCGAGAGGAGGACGCCGAAGCCGAGCCCCAGGAGGAAGAAGGCCGCTGCCAGAATCTTCAGCAGCGTCCGCGGCGAGGGATTCTGGTCGAGACCCTCGTGGATTCCGTACTGCCCCGCGGCGAACCAGAGGGCCAGGGCCGGGCAGACAAACCCCAGCACGCCGAGCACGCGCGGGGCCCATCGGAAAAGAACCTCGACCTCCCGCGCCACCGGCCTCGGCGGGGGATCCAGGAGAAGCGCCTGCCGGCTGAAATACCAGGCTGAAGAGGCCAGCGCCGCCGTGCCGAGGAAAAAGATCAGCAAGCGGAGGAGGTAGGGCTCCCGCGCGCCGACCTGGTCCGCGTTGCCGAACTCCGCCAGGACGCGAAGGCTCTCGAGCCCCTGATCGGTCAGCGCCAGGATCACCGCCACGAGCCCCAGGACCAGGATCGCGAACCGGCAGGGGAGAAGCGTGGAGAGGCAACGGCGGAGCCACGCCCAGGCGCGCCGCGCGAAGCTCAGGAGGCGACCGGCGAGCCCCATCAGCGCGAAGAGCGTAACAATATATAAATTGTACGCGCTCTGAGAGGCATAAGCACCTCTTCGAAAAGAGTGCCGGGATTCTAGCCCTTCGATCTTTGGACCGTCCGGCGGACTGGCAGGAGCACGAGTCGGGGGGGCTCGTTACTGGAACGCATGTTGCTAGCAAAAAGGGCTCACCACGAAAGCAGGGGTGGATGCCATGGAACGAGTCGCACGCAAAGGCGCAGCGGTTTCCCGGCCTCGCGGCGCGAGAAGGCAGCTGATCGGACAGATCTCCGACCGGCTGTTCCGCGATCTCGAAGCGACTGTCCTCGCCGCACGAGGACTTCTCGAGCCTCCGGCGGGACGAAAAGAGAGAGCGGATTCGCCACCGAGCTAGATCGACGACATTCCAGCTGGGAGCCACCGGCGGGACCCGGCCAGTCGGCTCGGGTTCTGCGGCGAAGACGCAATGGCGGTCCAATTCATGCATGAGTTCCTGAAAGAGATGTAAGCCGTCTCACCATTCGATCCCAGACGGCTCGGACGAAGAATTGGGGGGAGAGGATCCTCCCCGCATCAGGACGGACAGCAGGAATGAACACCTCCCCGGAGCTTCCCTCGGATCCCTTCCTTGCGGAACATGGTGAGGTCCCCCAACCGATCTCCTGCGCCCACGAAACGATTCGCCGCGGGCCTGGTCCTTTTGCTGCGTCGATGAAGTTCGCGCGTTGGTCTGAAATGCGGCCGGCTTGGACGAAGTCTCTAAAGAGGAATGGAAAGGTGAAGTCGGGAAATGGTTGCTGAGATATCCAACCGGACATGCTGGCTCCTGGTTCTGCGGGTCTGATCTGGGTTGGCCGGCGGATGCGAGCGGCAGCGCCAGGAAAGGAATTCTCAGGAAGGAGTTGGACATGAGAAGGACTCGAATCGGGCTTCGATGGGCGGTGATCGCACTGGCAATCGCGTCGTTCTTCTGCTCGTCGACCACGTTTGTCTCGACCTGGCGCGCACCCGACGCGCGGCCGCTGCGGCTGACGGGGCGCAAAGTCGTCGCCATCTTCATGGCTCGCAGCCCCGCGGCCCGCCGCCGAGCGGAGGACGCGATGGCCAGAGAGATCTCCGCGCGCGGCGCACAGGGTGTCCCGTCCTACACGGTGCTTTCGGATGAGGAGGTCAAGGACAAGGACGCCGCCAAGGCGAAGGTCGAGAGCCTTGGGTTCTCCGGAGCGGTCGTGATGCGCGTGGTCGGCCGCGAGAGGCAGGTCTCCTACGAGCCTGGCGTCGTCTGGGTCGGTCCCCACTACCGGCGTTTCTGGGGAGGTTATTGGGGCTACGGCTGGGGAACGGTCTACGAGCCGGGGTATCTGAGGGAGGACAAGGTCGTGTCAGTCGAGACGCTCGTCTACTCCTTCGAGCAGGACGAGCTGGTCTGGGCCGGCGTGAGCAAGACCGTCAATCCCGAGGGGATCGAAGACTTCGTTTCGGAGCTGGCGAAGGCCGTTTCTGAACAGATGAAGAAAGACGGGTTGCTGGCTCGCGCCTAGAAGACGCAGCCGGCGAATCCCAGCAGGGGATATCGGACGCCGCGGTCTGACTCCCCTGCTCGCTTGTCGTTGTGGAGGCGAGGGATGAAGTCTCTCCCGAAAAGCATGCGGGCGGCGGCGATCGATCGCTTCGGCGGGCCCCGAGTTCTGAAGATTCACCTTCTTCCCGTGCCGGTCCCCGCTTCGGGGGAGGTCCTGATCGCTCTCGATACGGCAGGGGTCGGGGGCTGGGACGCGGACATCCGAGGGGGCTGGTGGCCGGAGGGGCGCCCGCGCTTTCCTCTCGTGCTGGGGACGGACGGAGCGGGTGTCGTGGCCTCGGTCGGTTCTCGCGTCCGCCGGTTGAAGAAAGGCGACCGCGTCTACGCCTATAACTTCAGCAATCCGAAGGGGGGCTTCTACGCCGAGTTCGTGGCCGTGGCCGCTGAAAAGGTCGCCCCGATTCCGCGCGGCCTCGACTTGAGACGGGCGGGCGCGATCCCGACGACCGGGCTCACCGCCCTGCAGGGCATCGATGACGCGCTGCACGTGAAAAAGGGGGAAGCGGTCATCGTGCACGGCGCGGGGGGCGGCGTCGGGAGCCTCGCTCTCCAGTTCGCGAAGCTGCGCCAGGCGCGAGTGCTCGCGACCGCAACGGGTCGAGACGGGTTGGCGTTGGTGCGCCGCCTGGGAGCGGACGCGGCAGTGGACGGACGGCGTGGCGATATTGCAGCCGCCGCACGCCGCTTCGCGCCCGGCGGCGCCGACGCCGTTTTGGCGCTTGCGGGCGGCAAGGCCCTGACGCGATGCCTCGACGCTTTGAAGCGGGGCGGGCGGGTCGCCTATCCCAACGGTGTCGAGCCGGCGCCGCGCAAGCGCCAAGGGATTCGGATCATTCCCTACGACGCCGAGACGGGCGTTGCCCAGCTGGATCGCCTCTCGCGCGCCGCGGAGGCGGCTCCCTTGAAGGTTGTGATCGCTGCGGTCTATCGGCTTGCCGATGCGGCCAAGGCACACCGGCGTCTGGCGAAAGGGCACGTGCTCGGGAAAATCGTGCTCCGGATCGGCGCGCGATGATTCCGATCCGCGACACCATTCCGCGCCAGAACCCGCCGATCGTTACCTGGATTCTGATCTTCGTCAACGGCGTCGTCTTCTTCTTCGAGTTGACGATGCCGCCGCAGGTGCTCGAGCAGTTCTTCCATCTCTTCGGGATCGTCCCGGCGCGCTACACGCATCCGGACTGGGCGGCCTGGGTTGGCTTTCCCATCGACAACTACTGGCCCTTCTTCACGAGGATGTTTCTGCACGGCGGATGGCTCCACATCATCGGGAACATGTGGGCGCTTTGGATCTTCGGAGACAACGTCGAAGACCGAATGGGTCCTTTCCGCTTCGCGACGTTCTATGTGCTCTGCGGAATCGTCGCCGGCGTCACGCACGCACTGACCAATCCGGAATCGACGGTTCCGAGCGTCGGCGCCTCGGGAGCCATCGCCGGCGTCATGGGCGCGTACTTCGTCCTCTACCCGCGGGCGCGCGTGATCGTTCTTCTGCCGATTCTGTTCTTGCCGCTTTTCTTCGAGCTGCCGGCGTTCCTCTACCTCGGGTTCTGGATCTTCCTGCAACTCTTCAGCGGGACGCTCGCGCTCGCGGCTCCGGGAGAGGTGGGCGGCGTCGCGTGGTGGGCGCACGTGGGCGGTTTTGCCAGCGGCGTCGTGCTGCAGTTCTTTTTCGTCCGCCGCGCCCCCGCCTACCGGCTTCCTGCGCGCGACGAGTATCGGCTCGAGAACCCGTGGCTTCCGCAGGCTTATTGGAGGAACTCTCGATGACGCCAGGAGATGTGCTTTGGCTCTTCTTCATGTTCTCCGCGCTGCAGCCGGTGTTGAAGCAGCGGTTTCTCGAGGCGTCCCGCCAGCGGTTGATTCTGAAGATCGAGCGCGCACGCAAGTCCCGCGTCATCCTCCTCGTGCACCGACAGGAGACCATGAGCATTCTCGGGTTTCCGGTGGTGCGCTACATCGACATCAATGATTCCGAGGAGGTGCTTCGGGCGATCCACATGACGGATCCGGAGGTTCCGATCGACATCGTCCTCCACACGCCCGGCGGGCTGGTGCTCGCCGCTCTCCAGATCGCCCGCGCCGTTCACAAGCACAAAGGGAAGGTCACGGCGGTCGTGCCCCACTATGCGATGTCCGGCGGGACTCTCATCGCGCTCGCCGCCGACGAGATCGTCATGAGCGAAGACGCGGTGATCGGCCCCGTCGATCCTCAGCTGGGGCAGTACCCGGCCGCCTCGATTCTGAAGGCCGTCGCCCGGAAACCCGTCGAACGCGTGCGCGACGAGACCCTCATTCTGGCGGATCAGAGCGAAAAAGCCATCTCGCAGGTACGGGATTGCGTGCGGGAGCTCTTGGCCGACAAGGCGCAGGAGAAAACGGAGGAGCTGGCCCGATTGCTCTCGGAGGGCACCTGGACCCACGACCACCCGATCACCTTCGAGACGGCGAAGGGCTTCGGTCTCCCGGTTCGCTCCGACATCCCGGCGGAGTTCATGGATCTGATGAACCTGTACCCCCAGCCGGTGCGGCACCAGCCGGCAGTCGAGTACCTGCCGATCCCCCGACATTCGGAAGGGGGATCGCAGCAATGAGTTTTCCAGGAAGGTCTGTGAGAAAGAGAGGAACAGCGATGAGTTACACGAGATTGCTTCGGTTGGGTCTGCTCGTGACGGTTTTGTCTCTCTGCGCTCCGCTCGTCTCGGGGCAGGCTGCGGCTCCGTCAACGGCCGCGATTGAAGACGGAGTCCGCAATGCGGTTCTCCGCCTTCCGTACTATGGGGTCTTCGACCTGATCTCGTTTCAGGTAGAGGGAACCAAGGTGACCCTCGGCGGCTACGTCTACCGCGCGGTTCTCAAGGAGGAAGCCGAGAAAGCGGTGAAGAAAGTCTCCGGCGTCACCCAGGTCGTCAACAAGATCGAGGTCCTTCCCGTCTCGATCGAGGACGACCGGATTCGATGGGCGGCCTTCCGGGCCATCTATACGGATTCCTTCCTCTCCCACTACGGCACGCCGGTGGGTGGACCGTTCGCCGGCCGGACTATCTGGGGACCGCGCTTCGGCTCCTGGCCCGGATTCCGGACCGGTCCCTGGTCGGCAGCCCCTTTCTTTGGCATGGAACCCCTCGGGAACTACGCCATCCACATCATCGTCAAGAACGGCGTGGTGACGCTGGTCGGCACCGTCAGCACCGAGGCCGAGAGGACCAAGGCCGAGCTGGATGCCCGGCAGGTCTTCGGCGTGCACGGGGTCAACAACCTGATCCAGGTCGTGTCCGAGAGGTAACGACAGCATCGCGGCGGGGGGGGAGAGGATCGAGGCGGAGGACCCCGCACCACTCTTCCTCCACCCGTTTTGCGCTCTCGGATACCGGCGTTGAGCCGATCTCGGGTCTGAGCCCGCGCGCAGGCGGGCCCTGTTCTGGACTTCACTCAAATAGAGTCTGCCCGAGAACGAGCGGATGAAACGCCGGAGATGGAGACTGTGGCGGCCGTTCCTGCGCCCCCGCGCCGGCCGGCGGCTGCCGCCGGAGCTGCGCGTCCAGAACGTCGGGCGGCTGGCGGCCGCGCTGCCGGCGGGTCTCGAGGACCCCGGCTTCGCGATCCTCCTGCGGAGAATCGACGAGTCCCCCATTCTCGACGGGAATCGCGTACGCGTCTTCTTCAGCGGACCGGAAACTTTCGAGGCGATGCGATCGGCCATCGACACGGCGCGTCACGAAATCTTAGTCGAGTCCTACATCTTCAAAGACGACGCGACGGGCCGTTCTCTCCGAGACAGCCTCAGCCGCGCGGTCGCTCGCGGCGTGACGGTGCGCGTGCTCGCGGACGCGTTCGGATCGATCGCGACCCGCCGGGCCTTCTGGAAGGAGATGCGGACTGCCGGCATCGAGGTCCGCCTCTTCAACCCGCTCTTTCCTCACCTGCTGCTGCAGCCCTTCCGCGACCACCGGAAGATCCTCGTCATCGATTCGGTCACCGCTTTCACGGGCGGCATGAACATCGGCGACGAATATGGCTCGAGCCTCTCCGCGCACGGAGGCCCCTGGCGCGACACGCACGTCCAGGTCGAGGGCCCCGCCGCGTGGGCGATGGCCATCGTCTTCACGGAGGCCTGGCACGCGGCGGGCGGAAGTCCCGTCGTGCTCGGGCCGCTCGAGCCTCAAACCGGCGGCGTTGCGGCCCTCGTGCTCGACTCGCGCCCCTTTCGGGGCACCGGGGAGATCGCCTCGTCGCTTGCCGCGATGGTTGCGGCCGCCCGCCGGCGAGTCTGGATCACCAACGCCTACTTCGCGCCCCGGCGTCGAGCCATCAATCTGCTCGGAGAGGCCGCGGCGCGGGGCGTCGACGTGCGGCTCCTCCTGCCGGGAAAAAGCGACGTGTCCCTGGTTCGCCATGCGGGGCATGGTCACTACGCGGCGCTGCTCGCGCGGGAGGTTCGGGTTTTCGAATACCAGGCAGCCGTGCTGCACGCCAAGACCGTCGTGGCCGACGACTTCCTCTCGATCGCGGGATCGAGCAATCTGGATTTCCGCTCCTTTCATTTCAACGCCGAGTGCAACATCGTCCTGTTCGGGTCGGAAACCGCCCGCTGCTTTACGGAGGCATTCGAGAAGGACCTCGAGAAATCCGTCGAGATCACGCGGGCAGAGTGGGCCCGACGCTCCACCCTGCACCGGCTCGGGGACGCGCTCGCCTGCCGCCTCGGCCCAATTCTTTAGTCGCAAAAACTCCCTCTTCACGGGCGATCCGAACTGCCGCGCTTGGGTCCGACCGGTTGCGCGACGCGGGCTTCGGGCATATGGTCCTGCCAGCAAAAGGCTTGGAAACAATGCATGCCCTGTAACGGTGCCCGGCCGAAGGCCCGGGCACACAAACGACTGCCCCCCGGGAGGTGGGCGAGAGATGAGTATCCGAAGAGCCATGGGGACATCCGTGATCGGGGTCGCGCTGCTCGGTTGCAGCCTCTCCGTCTTCGCGCAGCCGACGCCCGGCAACTGGCCTCCGCCGAAGGTCCTTCAGATCTACCGCGAAGAAATCAAACCCGGCAAGAGCGCGGCCCACGAGCAGGTGGAGGCGCTCTGGCCAAAGGCCTTCGCCAAGGCGAACTGGCCGACCAACTACCTCGCCATCACGTCCTCCACAGGTCCGAGCGAGGCGTGGTTTCTGACCGGCTACGACTCGCTCGAGGCCTGGGAGAAGGACTCCGGCAACGTCGCGAAAAACTCGGCGCTCAAGAAGGAGCTGGATCAGCTCGAGGCGCGCGACGGAGAGCTCCGTTTGGGCGGCCGCAGTCTCGTCGCGATGTACCGGGAGGATCTCAGCCACCAGGCCAACGTCGACATGCCCAAGATGCGCTATTTCCGAATCATCACGTTTCGGGTCCGGCAGGGGCACGATTCTCAATTCGCCGACGCGGTCAAGATCGTGCGGCCAGCCTTCGATAAGGCGAATGTAGCGGCGCCATGGGCGACCTACCAGATCGTCGCGGGCACGCCGGGTCCGACTTTCCTGGTGTTCTTTCCCGTGAAATCGCTCGCGGAGGTGGATGCCGCCATCGCCGCTGCGCCGGCCGTTCAGAAGGAGGAGGGGGAGGACGGCGTCAAGAAGCTTCAGACGATCGCGTCCGACGCGTTCAATTCCGTCGAGACGAACATCTTCGAGTTCAACGCGAAGATGAGCTATCCCTCCAAGCAGTGGGCGGACGGGGACCCGGACTACTGGAGACCGAAGGCGGCACCGGCGGCCAAGCCCGAGCCGAAAAAGCCGGCGGCGAAGGCGGAAAAAAAGAGCGGCAACTCGTAGAAGATCTCCAATCCCCGGCCGGGCGCAAACCGGCCGGGGCATCTCGCCTCGATGACCTCCGCGTCTTGGGAAGGGCGCAGGCTGCTGGTCGGTGCTCGATGCAACCCTTTTCCCTTCCGCCGTCACTCATCTACTAGGGAGGTGGCTGATGGCTCGATCGAGCGTGCTCGCGATACTGGGATTGGGCGTTCTCTTCGGACCGATCGCGACCTGGGGAAACGGGCCTCCGAACCTCAAGACAGCCGGACCGGCAAGAGAGGCGTTTGAACGCTTTCGCTCGCTCGACGGTTTGTGGCGAGGAGAGAGCACGCGCGGGTGGAAGGAAGACGTCTCATTCAAGACGATCGCCGCCGGCTCCGCCGTGATCGAAACGTCCTTCGACGCCCATCCGAACGAGACGATGGTGACAATGTTCCGGCTGGACGGAGATGTGCTCGACCTGACTCACTATTGCGTCGCCAAGAACCAGCCGCACTTGAAGGCCACGGCGTTCAACGACGAAGGGCACCGGGTCACGTTCACGTTCGTCGACGGCGGTAACCTGCCGAGTCGGGACACGGGTCATATGGACAAGGCCGTCTTCCGCTTCGAGGATTCCGATCACGTCACGACGCGCTGGACCTGGTATCAGGACGGCCGCGAGAGCTGGATGGAGGAGATCCGGCTCACTCGAAAGAAATAGACGCTGCTCCGGTGCGCGAAATGGAAACCGAGGACGCGGCGGATCGTGAGCTCGTCGAGAATTACCTGCGCCGGCGGGAAGAGGCCTCGTTCCTTTTTCTCTACCGCCGCCACACGCCGGCGCTCTTCGGGCTCGCGGTGCGGCTCTGCGCGGGCGAGCAGAGCGATGCGGAGGAGATCCTTCAGGAGGCCTGGGTCCGCGCAGCCCAATCCCTCGCTTCGTTTCGATGGAGCTCGAGCCTGCGCACCTGGCTGTCGGGCATTGTCGTCAACGGCTGGCGCGAGCACGCGCGGGCGCGCCGCCGCGACGTCCTGTTGGAAGACGAGCCACCTGCCGCCGGGCACGAGGTTCCACTGGCAGCGCGCATCGATCTGGCGCAAGCCGTCGGCGATCTGCCGGACGGCTTTCGCGCTGTGCTCGTGCTGCACGACGTGGAGGGGTTCACGCACGAAGAGATCGGTCGCCTGCTCGGGATCGAAGCGGGAACGTCGAAAAGTCAGCTCGCCCGCGCACGGGAGGCTCTTCGGCGGCGCCTGGGCGGACGCGTGGCTTGAGAGAAGGAGATTGTGATGAACGACACCGAAAACGGCTGGACGGCGAGCGAGAGGGACGCCCTCGGCGCGCTCCGCCGCGACGTGCCCGCCCCCGGCCCGCTCGAACGCGCCGTCGTCAAAGAGCTCGAGGCGCGTGGCCTCCTGAGAATGGGCCGCGGGCCTTCGCGTTGGCTGCGCTCGATTGCGCTGCTGGCCGGCGCGGCCGCGCTTTTCGCCGCCGGCTTTCTGATCGGTGGCCGCCCGACGAGCCCGAAGGTCCCGCCCAGCGCCCGTTCTCGCTATGTGCTCTTTCTCGAGGGAAACGGGGAGCCACCCCCCGGAGAGGAAACGCGGCGCGTCCGGGAATACAAACTCTGGTCGCGCCGCGTGGCCGCGGCCGGTCACATGCTTGCAGGCGAGAAGCTCTCGACGGAAACTTGGCGTCTGGGCGGAGCGCCTGCCGCTGCCGGCGGAGAAGCGGTACGCGGCTTCTTTCTCATCGCGGCCAGAGACGACGCCGAGGCGCTCGAAATCGCCCGCGGCTGTCCGCACCTTCGGTACGGCGGACGAATCGTCCTGCGAAAGGTCGCGCCCGTCTGACTGTCCGTTGTGGTATTTCGTGGAGGGACAGTCTTCACGGAGGAAGCTTGACGGACCGCCCGACTTACGACGTCGTCCCGGGGCGCAACGATCCGATCCGGATCGTGCCGCTTTTTCTGCCCGATGAGATCGTGCAGCCCACGATCGACGGGGCCGCCGTCGCCGTCCCGACGGCAAAGATGACGTACCACGGCGGACTGCTCTTGACGGCCGTCGAGGTCGTCACGATCTTCTGGGGCGCCGCCTGGCAGAGCAAACAGGCTCCGCTCGTGGCACAGATCAACGCCTTCTTCGACTTCATCCTGACGAGCCCCCTGCTCGACCAGATGAAGGAGTACAGCGTCCCGGGTCAGTCGATCGGCCATGGCCGCCGGACAGCCACCCTCACGATCGCGACACCGGCACCGCCGGCGTCGGTCACCGATGGCGCGATCCGCGTCTTCCTGCAGCACCAGATCGCGTCCCACGCCGGAGTCCCGCAGCCCGGTCCCAACTCGCTCTACTTCGTGTTCCCGCCGCCCGGCGTGACCGTCGTCTCCGGCGGAAGCAAGTCGTGTCAGGCGTTCTGCGGCTATCACGATGCGATCAATAACAAGTTGTTCTACGCCGTCGAGCCATATCCGGGCTGCAACGGATGCCGCGGAGGGCTCTCGCCCTTCGACGCCCTGACGACGACCTGCTCTCACGAGCTCTGCGAGGCCATCACCGATCCGATTCCCGGCCAGGGCTGGTACGACGACGCGCACGGCGAGATTGGAGACGTCTGCGCCTGGAAAACGAAGAAGCTCGGCGCCTATACGATTCAGCTCGAGTGGTCCAACGGCCGCAAGATCTGCCTCTAGTACCCTGTAACAGTGTACCGACTCGTACGGCACGGCCTCGCGCGAAGCGCGGATTTTGGATTTACTGTCTGAAAAAGCTAAGCTTGGGGCAGCGGAAAGAAACTTTTTTTCAAGTGTCCGATTCGCCCCTCTCCGCGCGTCTTTTGGATGACGCCACACTGATGGGCGCCAATAACCCTAGGAGAACCCGATGTCGACCCAGAAATACCTTTGCATGTACCGCGGTGCACCCAGCCAAAATAAACCTTCGCCTGCGCAGATGCAGGAGATGTACGCCGCCTTTAACGGATGGAAGGAGAAGTTCAAAGCCAATATCCTCGATATGGGCAGCAAGCTGAAACCTTCCGGCAAGGTCCTCACCGCCTCCGGCGTTACGGATGGACCCTATGCCGAGGCGAAAGAAATCGTGGCCGGCTTCATGATCATAGCCGCGGATGATTACGAGGGCGCGGTAGCCGTCGTGAAAGCGATGCCGGGCATGCAAATGCCCGGCGCATGCGTGGAAATCCGGGAGATGGCATCCTCCTGACAGATATCTCCAATCCTTCCGGCTCGTCAGGCCCTTCAACCAGCTCGCAGGATTCGTCCGCCCCATCGGGACTGGTTGAGCATTTCTTCCGCCGCGAATATGGGCGGCTTGTCGCCATCCTGACGCGCAAGGTCGGTGCCCGGCACGTCGACTCGGTCGAGGATGCGGTGCAGACCGCGCTGATGACCGCGCTCACCTCATGGGTCGCGAAAGGCCTACCCGAGGATCCTGGAGCCTGGCTTTACCGCGTCGCGCACAACCACCTGATCGGAGCCTTGCGGAATAATGCCGGAAGGCTGCGGATACTCGAGGCTGCCGCGAATGAATTGACCGTAGCGGCCGATCATCCGGCGTCCCCGCGATTTGATGATGAGGTTCCTGACGATTTGTTGCGAATGCTTTTCGTTTGTTGCGACGAGGCGATCCCGAGGGACTCCAGGCTGGTCCTGGCTCTGAAGACGCTCTGCGGATTCAGCACGGCGGAAATCGCGCTGCGCCTGTTCCTCAGCGAAGCGAATGTCCTCAAGCGCCTTGGGCGGGCACGCGAACATCTCCGTGAGGTTCCGCCCGATTTCAACTCGCTTCCGCTGCAAGCGCTGCAGCCCCGATTGGCAAGTGTCCACGTGGTGCTCTACCTCCTTTTTAACGAGGGATATCTTTCCGCGCAGTCGGATCGGACGGTCCGTCGCGAGATGTGCGACGAAGCCATTCGGCTGACGACGTTACTGGCGCTACACCCGGTCGGCGCAACTCCGGAAACCTTTGCTCTCCTTGCGCTCATGCATTTTCACGGCGCCCGGTTGACCTCGCGACTCGACGGGATGGGCGGCTTGTTGTTGCTCAAAGAACAGGACCGGTCTTTGTGGGACCAGGACCAAATGCGTCTGGGTGCGGAGTGGTTGCAAAAGGCGGCCAGCGGAGAGACATTCACGCGCTTTCATGCGGAAGCCGGCATCGCGGCTGAACATGCCTTCGCGCCCTCGTTCGCGCAAACCCGGTGGAAAGAAATCGCCGACCTTTACGCCATGCTCGATCGCATCGCCCCGTCGCCGTTGAACGCGATGAACCGCGCCGTCGCCATAGCCGAGTGGCAAGGCCCGGAGGCGGGGCTTGCCCTCCTGAAGGCCATTGAGCCGCCCCCGTGGTTACTTGGATACTATTTGTGGGATGCCGTGCTTGGCGAGTTACATCGGCGTGCTGGGCACAACGAGGAAGCGCGACGCTACATAGAACGGGCGCTCGCTTCGGCGCCTACGGATGCGGAGCGGGAGCTGCTTCGGCGGCGGCTTGCTTCTCTTGAGTCGCTTTAATCCCGTCAGAGTGGAGCAGCCGTGATCCGACATTGCGATTTCCAGTTGTCGCTCGAGGTCTGGTTCCCGCTCGTCAGAATCAGAAACCAGTAACAATATATATATTGTTACCGCTAGGTGGGGCGGATTCAGCCCCGCGCGTGCCGTCGGGCATGGGACGCTCGGGGATCGCGAGGGCGGGCGGGATGCCGTCGGCGTAGCCGAGATCGAGCAGCATTCCCTCCGAAGTGAGGCCGGCCATCTTGCGGGGCTCGAGGTTGACGAAGAAGAGCGTCTGACGGCCGACGAGCTCCTGCAAGTTCTCGCGCTCTCCCTTCATGCCCGAGAGGATCGCGCGAGTGTGGTCTCCGAAGTCGACTTCGAGCCGTACGAGCTTTCGGGACTCGGGTACCTCCTGAACGGACCGTATCGTTCCGACCCGAATATCGAGCTTCTCGAGGACGTCCATCGAGACGGCGGGCTTGATCGGGGCAGGTGTCATGCGGTCAGTCTAGCGTCCTGTTTTCGGAAGGGGTTGCGGTAATAGCGATATCGCGATATCGTGATACCGCATGCCGAAGTACGTCACGACGAATCTGCGCTTCCCGCCGGAGACCTATCGGCAGCTTCGATATGCCGCCGCGCGGCAGGGCCGCCCGCTCGCCTCGCTCGTGCGCGAG
>Ga0207684_10001833_pt1 | contig 22169 bp, 18 predicted proteins | sample KBSK5501metaG_FD_184342 | JGI IMG/M metagenome (GOLD analysis project Ga0207684, IMG submission 184342) | Corn, switchgrass and miscanthus rhizosphere microbial communities from Kellogg Biological Station, Michigan, USA - KBS K5-50-1 metaG... | ecosystem: Host-associated > Plants > Roots >...
CTCTGGGGAGCGCACCTGGGCGAGGCTCCGCTCTTTTGGGGGTCGGTCGCCGTCGCGGGAGGGTTCGCTATGGGGGCGGCCTATCTGATCGTAATGGCGATGACGCTCTCTCAATGTTGGTTTCGGAGAAGGGAGAAACAAGATGCGTAAAGCGATTCTGTCCGTTGCGATGCTCTCGTTTGCCGCAGCCGGCGCGGCTCACGTCTCTCCGAATGTATCGCTGGTGCGGCGCGGCGACTTCATCCGCCAGGCGTTCCCGGCCGCGACGAAGTTCTTCGAGAAGGCGCTCGAAGTCAGGACGCTCGACGCGGTCGCCCGGAGCACCGGATGGCGGCCGTCCGAGGAAGAGGCGCGCGTCTACGTCGCCCGGACAGCCGACGGGAAGCTCGTCGGAACCGCCGTCTTTCTCTGGATGCCGTCCCAGCACGGCCCGGTCGGCGTCGGCACCGCTTTCGATCCGGAGGGGAGGCTGCTGCAGGCCGCCGTCACCGACGTCGGGACGGAGCCTCTGGCGTGGGTGCGGCCCCTGCTGGCGCAGAACCGCCTCGAGCCGTTCGCCGGGCTCAAGCTCGACGGCGCCCCCGATCCGGATCGCATCGCGCCCGCGGAGGCCGGCGCGATGACCCGCTATTACGCGAGAGTCATCTCCGACGGCATCCGCCGAGCGCAGGCCCTCGAGAAGGCGGCTCGAGAGGAGATTCGCTGACAAGTGACAATCTATATATTGTAACGGCTCTGCGACGGCCGAGTCGCTGAGAGCAGCTGCGCAACCATCAGAAGCATCCCGACATCGCGCGCGATGACCCATCGCATGTCGGCGAGTCGTTGGGCTTCCGTCTTGCCAGCGTCGCGCACATCGAAGCAGCCGCAGTCGATCGCGTGCCCGCGCGCGAGATTGATCCCGACCGCGGCGATGAAGGCCAGCAGCATCAGCCCAATCAGCGCGGCCGCCTCCCGCTTCCAGACTCCGAGGATCAGCGCGAGGCCCGCGAGCAGCTCGACCCAGGGCAGCGTGATCGCAAGAGCGTTGATCGCCCAGCCGGGCGCGAGCTTGTAGTTGTAGATCATGTGCGCGAAGGCCGGCGGATCCAGGATCTTCGGGATGGCCGCCGCCACGAAGATCGCGCCCAGGGCGAGCTGAACGCGGATCGTCAGCCACGGACTGGTCCACCAGCTCGTGGAGGATCCGTTCAGGGCTGATCCCCTTTCGACACGGGCAAGCCGCGCTTCTGCCAGTCCGGGAACCCGCCCTTGTAGACCAGGGAGTTATCGAAGCCGACGAAGTACAGCTTTTCGGAGAGCATGTGCGAGTCCTCGCAGTCGCCGCCGCTGCAGTAGACGACGATCGGCGCGCGCTGATCGCGCCCCTCTTCGAAGAGCGCCTTCACGCGTGCATCGATGTCCGACTCCCAGACCGGAAAGCTGCGAGCCCCCGGGATATGGCCATCCTTGTAGACGGAGCTCCGGCGCGCGTCGAGAAAGAGAACTCCCTGCCGGTGGAGCTGCGCCGCCGCGTCCCCGTCAATCTCGACCCACGCCTTGTCCGGATGAGGAGAAAACGTTGTGCCGGCGGACGCGCTTCCCGGCGTCGTCGCCGTCACCCCTGCAGGACCTGGCGCCGGCGCGGCGGCGCCTCGGGGGGCGAGTGTGTAACCACCCACCCAGGCGAGCCGGCGCTCACGGGAAGCCGTCAGGTTCGACACGGCGCCGCAGAGCACCGCGAGCACGACGAGAATCAGGATCCGGGTGACGCGCACGGCTGGAACCTATCAGGTCTGCGGTGCCGAGTCCCGAGTCCCGAATCCCGAGTCGCGGCGTCGGAAATATTCCCTCGTTTTCTCGATGTCCCGCCCGATCTGCTCGGTCAAGGCCATCACGGAAGGAAACTTGCGCTCTTCGCGCAGCCGGTCGAAGAAGAAGAGCCGCACGCGCTCCCCGTAGACGTCGGAGGAGAAGTCCAGCACGTAGGTCTCGATCGTCGTCGCGTAATCCTCGTAGACCGTTGGTCGGCGGCCGATGTTCGTGACGCAGTCGAATCGCCTTCCGAAGGAACGGATCTCGATCTGCGTGACGTAGACGCCATCGGCGGGGTTCAGCTCGTTTTCGGAGGCGAGGTTGATGGTCGGGTAGCCGATCTTGCGCCCGACCCGCTCCCCCTTCGACACGATGCCATCCAACTCGTACTCTCGGCCGAACATCGCGTTGGCGTCGGGAATCTGGCCGGCTTCGATCGCTGTGCGGATCCGGGTGGAGGAGATGGGCTCGCCCTTGTACAGGACCTCGTCCACGCCCGAAGCGACGAACCCGAGCTCGGGTCCCATCTTCCAAAGGAGCTCGAGGTTTCCGCGCTTGCCCCGGCCGAACGCGAAGTGCTGCCCGATGCGAAGCTCCGCGACGGCCAGCCGCCGCGAGAGAAAGGCTTTGACGAAGTCTTCCGGTTCGGTCAGCGAGAAGTCGCGCGTGAAGGGGATCACGAGCAGCCAATCGACCCCGATCGATTCGATGACCTCCTCCTTCTGCCGTAATGTCTGAAGCCGGCGCGGGGCCTGGTCGGGCCGCAGAACGGCCAGCGGATGCGGCTCGAACGTGATGGCGATCGACGGCTTCCCGATCTCCCGCGCCCGCGAGACGACCGCCTCGAGAATCTTCCGGTGCCCCAGATGGACCCCGTCGAAGTTGCCGATCGTCGCGACGCCGCCCGTCGGCGACTCCGCCGATTTCAGGGGGTCCCGAATGACGTGCATCAGGGAAATTGAATCATTGATTCATTGATCCATGGATTCATTGGGTCCTTTCGACAGCGCCGAGCCTCACGCCACGATGATCCAGTGGACGAATCGGTACAGGAGGAACGCGCCCAGGCCGGCGCCTCCTAACGCGTAGGCGAGGGCGAAGGCGGGACGTAGGACGAGGGCCTGACCGATCGGGAGAAAGCAGGGGAACAGAGTGAGGACGAAGCGCGGAAAACCGTCGAGATTGGCGCTGCAAAGGAGCAACAGAAGCGTGGCACCCGCGTAGAGCGATTCGGCGAAGAGACCCCGGCGGAAGATCAGGATGGTCAACCAGACGAAAACGACGGCGCTCGCCGTCTCCAGGACGAAGTTCAACGTGTACTCGGGCGGCCGTCCACGGATCCATTCGAGCAAGCCCTTTCCCGAGTTCGCCACGGGCACCCAGGGAGCAGTGGCGCGTTTTCCCCAACCCTGCGCCTTGGAGTGAAAGTAGAGGAGCGGATCGCCGAAGCGAATCCAAAGGTAGACCGGATACGCGAGGATTCCGGCCAGGGCCGGAGGAAGAGCCTTCGCCGCGGCGCGCGCCCAGGCCGCCGGCTGCCCTGCTCTCCGCTCGGCCCAGAGAAACCAGGCGAGCGGAAGCACCAAGAGAAAGCCGTTGACCCGCGTCAGCGCGGCGACTCCCGCACACAGGCCGGCCAGGAGCCATCGCTTCCGATCGGACGCCCAGAAGACGCCGGCCGCCGCCAGGAGAAAGAGCGACTCGCTGTAGAACGCGGCGAGGAAAAAGCTCGTCGGAAAGAAAAGAAGCGAGACGACCCCGGCGAGCGCGACCTTTTCCCCCTCGCGGCGTAAAAAGAGATCTCCGATCGCCAGCAGGGCGACCAGCAGAAAGAGCAGGGAGAGCGCGATCCCGGTCCAGAGCGTCGGGGTCCGCGCAACAGCTGTGAGGCCCCGGACGACCAACGGATATGCGGGATAAAAGCCGACGCTGTTCTCCGACTCCTTCACGCTGAAGTCATAGCCGGAGACGGCGATCCGGTGGTACCAGTACGAATCCCACTTGGCAAGCGGCGGCGCGTGGAGCGCGGCGTCCCAGGGGTTTCCGGATTCCGGCGGCCCGGGCAATCGCGCGGCGCCCCCGGCCAGAGAAAGGATGACGAGACTCCAGATCATCCAAAGAAGGACGATCTGCCGGCTCAGACTCAGAGGACGATGCCCCCGACCAGGTCGTAGTCGTGAGTCTGCGTGATCCGGACGCGCACGATCTGCCCCGGATGCACCTCCTGCCCTCCGGTGTCGTTGATGAGAAGCCGCCCGTCGATCTCGGGCGCCTGCGAGCGCAGACGGCCTTCGAGCAGATCGTCGCTTTCCGAACAGGGGCCCTCGATGATCGCCTCCGTGACGCTTCCTTTGAGCGCCCGGTTCTTCTTGCGCGCGATCGGCTTCTGGAGGGAGAGCAGAAAGTCCTGGCGCCGCTTTTTCTCTTCCGCGGGGACGGGATCTCCCAGAGGCTCGGAACCCGAGCCCGGTTCGGGCGAGTAGGTGAAGGCCCCGACGTTGTCCAGCTCTGACCTGCGCACGAACTCGCAGAGCTCCTGGAACTCGCGCTCCCCCTCTCCGGGAAATCCCAGGATGAAGGTCGTTCGAATCGCGATGTCCGGCACTTTGGCGCGCATCCGCTCGATCATGCCGAGATACCCCGAGCTGTCGCCTCCGCGCCGCATCGCCGCCAGGATCGGCCGCGACACGTGCTGAAGCGGGATATCCACATAGGCGACGAAGCGGCGATCCCGCGCCATGAGGTCGAGAACCGAGTCGTCGAGCGTCTTGGGGTACGCGTAGAGAAACCGAATCCAGGGAAACGAAGTCTCCGCGAGCAGCCTCTCGACCAGCCGCGCGAGGCCGCGCCGGGCAAGGCCCAGGTCCTCCCCATAGCGGGTCGTGTCCTGGGAGATCAGCACCAGCTCCGAGACGCCCTGCGCCTCGAGCGCCCGAGCCTCCGCCAGGAGGGATTCGATCGAGCGGCTTCGCTGCATGCCGCGCATCTGCGGAATCGTGCAGAAGGTGCAGGGATTGTCGCATCCCTCCCCCACCTTCAGGTACGCGTAGCCGCGCCGCCGCGAAAGAATCCTGGGAGCCGACTCGTCGTAGAGCCGCGTCGCGAGCGGCTTGTCGGTAAAGCGCGGGAGCGACGGCAAGCCGGCGGCGGCGGCCGGCGCTTTCTCGAGCTCGTCCAGGCCGAGAAAGACGTCGACCTCGGGGATCTCTTCTGCGAGTTCGCGGCCGTACTTCTGAACCATACAGCCGGCCACGATGACCCGGTCGATCTCGCCTCGCTTCTTGCGCTCGACCTGTTCGAGGATCGCCTCGACGGATTCCTCTTTGGCCCGATCGATGAAGCCGCAGGTATTGACCATCACGACCCGCGCCTCACTGTCCGGGACGACAGCGTGCCCCTCGCGAGCCAGGTGGCCCAGCATGATCTCGGTGTCGACGAGGTTTTTCGGGCAGCCGAGGGAGATCACTCCGACGGGCAGGGGCTTATCTACCACCCGAGCGCTCCTAATCAATTTCGAATTTCGAATTCGAATTTCGAATTTTTTCATGGGTAGATCCTGTACAGCATCCTGGGGTAAGGAATCGTTTCGCGCAAGTGGGGCACCCCGCTCATCCAGGCGACGAAGCGTTCCAACCCCATGCCGAATCCGGCATGAGGGAAGGTGCCGTACTTGCGCAGGTCGAGGTACCACTGAAAGGACTCGAGAGGCAGACCATGCTGCCGGATCCGGGACAGCAGCAGATCGTGATCGTGGATGCGCTGGGATCCGCCGATGATCTCTCCGTAGCCCTCGGGCGCCAGCATGTCGAGGCCCAGAACAACTTCCGGGTCGTTGGGGTCCGGCTGCATGTAGAAGGCCTTGATCGAGGCGGGATAGCGCGTGACCATCACCGGGCGATCGAAGTCGGCGGCGAGCGCGGTCTCCTCGTCTCCCCCGAAGTCATCGCCGAACTTCACGGGGAATCCCTTCTTGTTCAGGATCTCGACCGCGTCTCGGTAGTTGAACCGTGGAAACGGCTTTTTCACCGATTCGAGCTTTGCGGTGTCGCGCTCGAGGCGCTTCAGGTCCTCGCGGCACCGGTCGAGCACGCGGCCCGTCAGCTCGCAGACGAAGTCCTCGGCCAGGTCCATCAGACCGTCGATCTCCAGGAAGGCGACCTCGGGCTCGACCATCCAGAACTCGCGCAGATGGCGCCGGGTCTTGGACTTCTCCGCCCGGAACGTCGGGCCAAAGCAGTAGACCTTCCCGAAGGCGGCCGCCGCGGGCTCCAGGTACAACTGACCCGACTGGGACAGGAAAGCCTTCTCGTCTTCGGTGTACTGCGTCTCGAAAAGGGTGGAGGTGCCCTCGCAGGCGGCTGGCGTCAGGATCGGCGAATCGATCCGGACGTACTCGCGCTTGTAGAAGTAGTCCGCGATCGCCTGCTCGAGCTCGGATCGAATGCGCAGGATCGCGTGCTGCTGGGAAGACCGCATCCAGAGATGGCGCTGGGAGAGCAGGAAATCGACCCCGTGCTCCTTGAGAGTGATCGGGTAGTTCTCCGAGGAGCCGAGGATCTCGACGGCCGCCGCCGTCATTTCAAATCCGCCCGGCGCGCGTTTTTCTTCGCGCACCGTTCCGGTGACCGAGAGGGAGGTCTCCTGAGAGGCTCTCTCCGCCGCCTCCCAGACTCGGGGCTCGACCTCCGCCTTCGCGACGACGGCCTGCAAGTAGCCCGTCCCGTCGCGGACGATCAGGAACTGGATCTTGCCGGAGGAGCGCTTGTTGTAGAGCCAGCCCCGGACCGTCGCGGTCTGGCCCACCTTCTCCCCGATGTGCGAAATCGGCGTCGCTTCCATAAAGGGCGTGGATTATAAGGGGAGAGACGATTTCGAATTGCGGATTTCGGATTTCGGATTTGGAGACCAAACTGAGAGCTGAAAACTGAAAACTGAGAACTCACGAACGAACATGCGGAAGGGGATCCCTTGAGCTCGGTATCGGGGTCCAGGATCCCCACGGCCGTTCTCCGGGCCCCGATCCCGTTGCGGCGTCTGGCCCCGGTGATTGCGTTCTTCGTTTCCTTCTTCGTTTACAACATCGGCTTCCGATACGTGGGCAGCGGCGACACGGTGCCCGCCGAGCTCCTGCCGATCTCGCTTCTCCACAGACACGGCTTCGATTTCCGGGAGTTTGTCTCCGGCGACCTGCCCTACTGGTTCCGCCTGGTGCAGGGTCGCGTCGTCTCGAATTACCCGGTCCTGACGGGTCTTCTGAATCTTCCCGTTTACGTCCTCGCGCGGCTGGCCGGCGTCGACCTCTACGCGCACCGCTTCCTCCTGTCGATGTTGACGGCCTCGCTCCTCGCGGCGCTCTCCGTTTTCTTTCTCGAGAGAGCGCTCGCCCGCGTTTGCCGGACGGAGAAGGAAGCCCTGTTTTTTGCGATGGTCTATGCCTTCGGGACGACGGTCTGGAGCGTCGCCAGCCGCGCTCTCTTCCAGCATGGAGCGTCGGTGCTGTTTCTCTCGATCGCGCTCTGGGCTCTCCTTCGAGAGGGCCGCACGATTCCTGTGGCCGGTCTCGCGCTGGGGCTGGCGGTCGTCAACCGGCCCACGAACGTTGCCATCGCTCTGCCGCTCGCCATCTACGTCCTGCGCTATGAGAGGCGCTGGCTTTTGGGCTTTACGGCGCTGGCGCTCCTGCCGGCTTTCTTCCATTTCTGGTACGCCGCGACGTATTGGGGGTCTCCTCTTTCATTGGCGCAGGACGTGTCCGGCGCGCACTTCGCGGGAAGCCTCGGGCGCGGTCTAGCCGGAATCCTGATCTCGCCTTCGCGGGGGCTCTTCGTCTTCTCTCCCGTCTTTCTCTTCGCGATCCCCGCCGGCTTCGCTGCGTTCCGCCCGACGCCGCCGGGGGTCAAGCGGCTCCCGCGCTACCTCGTTGTCGCGGTGCTCCTCACTCTCCTCGTTTACTCCCGATGGACGATGTGGTGGGGCGGCCACACCTTCGGCTACCGGTTAGTCACCGAGCTCGCGCCCCTCCTGACGATCTTAGTCGCCGGCTACTGGCCGAGAATCGTCCAGAGCAAGCCGAGACTCGTTCTCTTCGGCCTCTGCCTCGCCTTCTCCGTCTACGCGAACTTCATCGGGGCGATGGTTTTTCCGAGCGGCTTCAACAACAACCTGGACCTCCAGCCGGGCCGCCTGTGGGACCTGCGCAACTCGGAGCTCGGGCTTTCCACGCGAAAGCTGATCCGCCTGGCCCTCCCCAACTCCCGCCTCGCCGCCGCGTTCCAGCCTGCCCGCGGCATTGCGCCTCCGCCCACGGTCTGGTGGCGACCAGAGCTCGACGATGACTCCATTCCGGGCTGGATCGACGGTCCGCTCGACGGCTCTTCCGTGCGCGGGCCGCTCGAGATCTCGGGGTGGGCGCGTTCCGTGGAGGGGGACGTGGATGTTCGCGTCGCGATCACACCCGATGGGCTCGTCCCGGCCGTCGAGCACCGGCCGAGGCCGGACGTGCAACATTCCCTCCCGCAGCTCGGTGACTGCTCACGTGCCGGCTGGCGCGCCGTGGTGGAGCGGCCGGCCGGCGCAGCGACGGAGCATGTGATCTCAATCGAGCTCAAGGCTCCCAACGGCCACGTCCGCCGCCTCGGCCCGATCCGGCTGCGCTGGGTCCCGTGAGATCGCGCGCGATCGGCCTGATCCTGGCCGGGATCTTTCTCGCGGCTGACGCAATCTTCCTGCTCCGACACAACTCCTTTTCCGTGGGCGGCTCGGACAGCTCGGGGTATCTCAACACCGCGAAGCGGATGGTGGCGGGAAGGCTCGTGGCTCGGCCGCGGACGCTCGACCGGCTGGGCCTTCCCGACGGCGACGTGCAGCTTGTGACGCCGCTCGGTTTCGTCACCGGTTCTCGCGGAACGATGATCCCTTTCTATCCCGCGGGCTTTCCGGCGCACATGGCGGCTGCGGCCCAGCTATTCGGATGGAACCTCGGACCCTTCCTCGTGTCGCCGCTTGCGGCCGTGTTGTGCCTGCCGCTCTTTTTCTTCCTCGCGCTGGAGCTGGCGCTTCCGCGGAGCTGGGCCGCTGCTGGAACGGCGCTCTTCGCGGCGTGGCCCGTGGGCATCGGGCAGGCGATCCAGCCGATGAGCGACGCGACCGCGACATTCTGGTGCCTGGCTTCGGTGCTCTGCGCCGTCAAGGCCCGGCGGCGGACCGTGTGGGCTCTCCCCGCCGGGGCCGCCCTCGGGATCGCGGTACTCGTGCGGCCGACGAATCTCCTCCTGGTGATTGCCCTCGCATTCGCGCTGCCGGTCGCTCCGGCCGCTCTCGCTCTCTTCGTCCTCGGCGGGGTACCCTTCGCGGCCCTCCTCGCCCTCTTCAACATGCGTTGTTACGGCAATCCGCTCCAGTCGGGCTACCGGAAGATCGGCCTCCTGGACGCCGTCGCTCTGGTCAATTTCTCGCCTCGCCTGCGCCACTACGGAGGATGGCTCTTCCGGTCCCTGACCCCGCTGATTCCCTTAGGCTGGCTCGGCCTCGCCCTCGACCGCGAAGTCCGATGGCGGGATCGCGGTTTGCTGCTCTCCTGGTTCGGCGCGTTTTTCCTCTTCTACTGCCTCTATGAGCCCTACGATTCGTTCTGGTTCGTACGATTTCTTCTGCCCGCAGCGCCGGCTCTCTTCCTGGGAGCTCTCCTCGCGGCGCAAGACCTCTCGAGTAAACTTCCCAGGCTTCCGCGGTTCGTCATTGCCGCGCTCCTCTTCGGAGCGGTGCTCTTCGCGGAAATCCGAACGCTCCGATCGATCGGGATTCTCCACATCGCGGAATCCGAATCGACCTACCCGCAAATCTGCGCCTGGGCCGCGCGGACAGTGCCGCCCGGCGGGGTCGTGCTCTCCATGGCCGCGAGCGGAGCCCTCGAAAACTACACCGACATGTCCTACGCGCGCTGGGACTGGCTCACCCCGGAAAAACTGGCAGACCTGCGCGCCCGGACGAAGGGCCGCGGCACCCGATGGTTCGCGCTTCTTTACCCCTTCGAGTGGGAGCAGGTCCCTCAGCACGCCCCGGGTCGTTGGCGCAAGATCGGGCAGCTGCGGGAAGTGGGGTTGTGGGAGTTGGAGGAGTGACCAGTTTTCAGTTCTCAGTCTTCAGTTTTCAGTTTCGAACTGATAACTAACAACTGATCACTGATAACTACTTGCCGGTCTTCACGATCACGTTCCTCTTCATCACCGTCCTGCCCCCATCCTTCGCGATAATCGTAACGGTGAGAGTGTGCGGTCCGGCGGTCAAGACAGGCAGCGGGAAGCTGAAGCCGGCATTCTCGACGTTGGGATACTGCATGTAGGCCTTCGCCGGGCCCGGATGCGGGAGGCCGTAGAGGGCCGGCGCGGCGGGGCCATCGTCGACCGCGACCGTGACGCGCGCCACGGCGGAGTCGTCGATCGCCCAACCCACCACGGCCGCGCCCGATCCGACCTCCTCCGCTTCTCCGGGAAGATCGATGTAGCCGAAGGGCGGGCGAAGAACCGATTCGAGCGATGCCCGATCCCGCTTCCGTTCTTCGGGCCGCGCGGAGTCAATCGCGGGCGCCGGCGCCCAGGTGAGACGGAAGAGAAAATCGGGCGAGTCTCCATGGGGAAAAGCCCGGAGCAGCTCCATCTTCCCTTGATCGATCCCGGCCCGGACGGCCTCGTTGTAGGAGGTGGCCCGCTCCCCTTCCAACTCGCCCGGATGGTAGAGAAGCAGCGTAGCCCTTCTCTCCTCGAGCATTCCCCAGATCTCGTCAGAGATCGGCTGTTTTTCCAGAGCCGCCGCAAGCTCCTCATAGGAGCGCGGCGAAAAGCCGGAAGCTCCGTTCAAGATCGGCTTCCAATGGGCCGTCGAGCGGAACTCGTGCTCCTGGTCGTACCAGGTCCCGAGCGGCCATTCCACGAGGCCGCCGGGAAAAGAGGCGCTCGCGAGCCATTGGTAGACCGGAGCGGGCCTCGGCTCGATCCGCGCGACGTCGAAGGGAAAGGCTCTGTACTCGAGGCCGATCAGGAGGACGGCCGCGCCCGCGAGGAGCAATCGCGGGCCCCGCGCACGAGTAAGGATGAGGGCCGAGAGACCCAAGGCCGCCAGCACGCCCAGCCCGAGATCGAAAAGAACGACTCCCCGCGATGGCGCGCGGATCACGCGGAAGATCGGCCCGAAGGATTGGACCAGAAACCGGTAGAACGGAGTGTGGGTGCCCAGGGCAACGATCACTCCGAGAAGGCTGATCGTGAAGAAGAGGCCCACCCGCGTGCCCGCCCGCAAACGACGCAGGAAATCGCCCAGATCAGAGAAACGGGACCACGCGGGGAACGCCGCGGCGAGCCGAAGCAGCAGCAGCACGGCCGCCACGACGGCGATCCGGCCGGGCTCCCGCAGCTTCAACGGGCCGACAGACGAACGCCCCGCGAGCGCCGCGATCCAGAGCGCGACGGAGGCGAAAAGAACCACATCGAGAATCCGTGCGACCCGCCGCCTCGGCGGCGAGGCTTGCCGCAGCACGGGCGGGCCCGGTCGGCGGCGCCAGAAAAGTGCAACGGCGGCCAGAGCCAGCGCAACGACCCCCGGAAAAAGCTCACCCTCGGGCTTCGCCCACTTCTGCGTGAGCGGCGCGTAGAGCCTGTTCTGGCCGCCGGCCGTCAGAAAGTCCGTCCAGATTCCGGAGAAGACACTGATCTCCTCGAAACCGCGCTGCATGCCGTAGAGCTTTGAAGCGAGGGCGTAGGGAAGGAGAAAAGGGATCAAAACGATCGCCGCGCAAAATATCGCTGCCGCGACACCCAAAAGGCGCGCCCGGAAAACCTCCCCCTCAGCCGCGAGGCCCTCATAGAGAAGCGTCGCGCCGATGAGAAAGCCGGAGAAGAGCGCGTAGTGGACGTTACAGAGAGCGTTCCAGGCGAGGCAAATCCCGAAAAAAACCAGATCGCGCCTCCGGCCTGTATCGAGATAGCGAAGGAGGAAGAGGAGAGAGAACGCGAGGAACGCGCCCCACTGGAACTGGATGTGCGGGATTTGCGCGATGCGCCAGGGACAGAAGGCGAAGACGAGGCCGGCGACTGCCGAAGCGATCGGATCGCCAGTCACGTTCCGAGCGAGCGCCCACGCTGCCATGCCGGAGAGAAACATGCCGAGAAGGAAGACGACGTTGTAGACGGTGAGTGTCGAGAGACCCATCGCGTAGAGCGGGAAGGCGAAGAGCGCGGCGCCAAAGAGGTTCTCCGAGAACGCGAGCGAGTAGCGCGAGGGGTAGAAGATGTTCGCGTCGAAGAGGTGGAGCGGATCGCGAAAGAACTGATGGCAGTCCCAGTGCAGGATCCAGGCGTTCAACTTCGCGTCCCAGAGGTCCGCCAGACCGGTTGTGGCTCGCGGCGCGATCGGCCAGGTGAAAACGACGGTGGCCGCAAGAAAGAAAAGAGAGGCGAGGAGCGACTCGCGGAGGTTGTTCCGGCGTCGGGTCGGCGCCGATTCGGCGACTCGTTTCCCCCTCACCCCGACCCTCTCCCGGAGGGAGAGGGGGCAGATTCCCCCTGAGGCAGCCGGACATTCTGAGTTTCCGGGCGCAGCTTTTCTTCGAGCTCTGCGGAGGACACGAGGCAGTCGACGGTGTTGGAGGCGGGAATCCCGCTCGCGATCTCCTTCGCGTAGAAGGCGAGACCGCCCGGGTCGGCCTCGCGTCCGAGCAGGACCTCGTAGGCGCGGCTCACGAAAGCTTCGGGTGCTTCCTCTCCGTGAGGCGAGAGGAGCGGCGCCGCGGCCTCCCGAAGGGACCGCTGTCCGGCGAGAACCGCAGGGGCTTCGACGCCGACATCGCTTCCCAGTCGGGAGAGAAAGGCCTCGAGGGCAGGACGGTTCCATTCCCGCGCGCGGGTTCGGACCGCCGCCGGCCCGCGCCCGGGCTTTCCGCCGCGGCGGCGAGCTGTCGCCCAGAGATAGTGCGTGTGCTCTCCCCACAGACCGACCGTCTCGAACCCCGCCCGCTCGAGCTCCCGTGTCAACTCGCGCGCCTCATACCAGACGCCGAGCCAGGTGTCGGCGACCCTCCGGCGAGGACGGGGCCGTCCATCCACCTGGAAGCGAAAGACTCCGCCCTCCGCGAGGACCCGGCCGGCCTCGCGGATGTAGCGGGAGACCGCCTTCTTGGTCGGGATGTGCTGGAAGACAATGAACGAGTAAACGAAATCGAGCGAGGCGTCGGGAATGAAATCGAGCCGGCCGCGCGTGGCGAAGAGCTCGATGTTGGGGCGATCGGCCAGCGCGCGGCGGGCCCGCTCGATCATCTCGCTCGAGATGTCGACGCCATAAACTTTCTCGATCCGCTCCGAGAGGGGACGCAGCAGTCTGCCGACTCCACAGCCGATCTCCAGAGCGCGAGCCGTCGGGTCAAGCTCGACATCGTGAAGAACGGAGAGCTCCAGATCCCGCCTCCCCGAATCCCAGAATGCGGTATCCGTCTCCGAGTGGCCGCAGGCGATGAAGTGTTGCGCGTTCTCGCGCGCCCGCTCGTCCCAGTCGCGCCGCATCCGGCGCCACGGCGAGAGCCTCCCGAGAAGGGAAGATCGTTCCCGCGGTCTCATGCCGAGCGCGGTTTCAGCGCCGCCGCGAACGCACGGCGTTGGCGATCGTGATCGCCTGGGTCACGCGCTGCAGGCGGCGCTGCCGTGTCTGGGCGCCCTGGACATCGTCGGTGGCAACCTGATTGCCTCGGATCTCCCGAAGAAGCCGATCGGACTCCGAGAGGAATGTCCGCAGGTCCGAGTCCTGGAACTTCTTGAACGTCAGTTCCGACGTGATGATGTAGCCGTCGGCGATCGAGTTCGCCATGCTGTAGGCGGAGCCGCCGGTGAAGACGCTCATTTTGGAGTAAGTCTAATTCAATCGAGCTCGGCGGATGAGGTGTTAGGTGATAGGTGGTGGGTGGTACGGGTCGAACTCTCATACCAACCCGGATCCCTACCACCTACGACCTACGACCTACCACCTAGCCCTGCGATAGCATCCGCCTATGTCTTCCCCCAGCGTCGACTACCTCGACTGCGACAGCCTCTTCACGGAAGAACAGCGTCTCGTGCGTGACACGGTCCGGTCCTGGGTCGACGAGAAGGTCCTCCCCATCATCGAAGAAGCGGCCTGGGAAGGGCGTTTCCCCAAGGAGCTCATTCCCGACATGGCCGCGATGAACCTGTTCGGCTCGACCATCACCGATTACGGACTGCCGGGTTTGGACAACGTCGCCTACGGCCTGATTACTCAGGAGCTCGAGCGCGGCGACTCGGGGCTCCGCTCCTTTGTCTCGGTCCAGTCCGCCCTCGTGATGTACCCCATCTACACGTTCGGCTCCCAGCAGCAGAAAGACCGCTGGATCCCGAAGCTCGCCCACGCGGAGGCGATCGGGTGCTTCGGTCTGACCGAGCCCGATTTCGGATCCAACCCGGCCGGAATGCGGACCACCGCGAAGAAAGACGGGGACTCCTACGTCTTGAACGGCGCGAAGGCCTGGATTACGAACGGCTCGATCGCAGATGTCGCCGTCGTCTGGGCCAAGCTCGGGGGTGTGATCCGGGGTTTCTTGGTCGAGAAGGGAACCAAGGGATTCTCGACCTTCGAGCACAAGGGGAAGATGTCGCTGCGCGCTTCGGTCACCTCCCAGCTCGCGTTCGAGGACTGCCGGATTCCGGCAGAGAACATCCTGCCGGGCGTCGAGGGCCTCCGCGGTCCCCTCTCCTGCCTGACTCAGGCACGCTACGGCATTGCGTGGGGCTCGATCGGCAGCGCCATGGCGACCTATCAAGCGGCTCTCGACTACGCCAAGAGTCGGAAGCAGTGGAAGGACCGCCCCATCGCCGCTCACCAGCTCGTCCAGGAGCGCCTGGCCTGGATGGTGACCGAAATCACCAAGGGCCAGCTGCTTGCCTGGAAAGTCGGGACGATGAAGAACGACAAGACGATGAAGCCCCATCACGTCTCGATGGCCAAGCGCAACAATTGCTGGGTGGCCAGAGAGTGCGCGAAACTGGCCCGGGAGACCCTGGGGGCCAACGGAGTCGTCAACGAGTACCCGGTTTTTCGCCATCTGGCCAACATCGAGAGCGTCTACACCTACGAAGGGACGCACGACATCCACACGCTGGTGATCGGCGAGGCCGTGACGGGAATCGCTGCGTATAACCCGCCTATGGAATAGGGGTCGGACGCGGAGACGCGGGGACACACGGAGACGCGGGAGAGAGTCCTCCTCAGCACCTCGCCGCGTCCTCGCGTCTCTCCTCCCCGTGTCCAGAAATGAAAGAACCTTCGGTCTTTGACAGACCAGCGTAAAATACTGTCTTTCTTTAGGTTACATAGCACCGTGGGAATCACCGGGAACCTCAAGACGATGCAGCTCTCGGAGCTGCTCCAATGGCTGTCTCTCGGCCAGAAGACCGGGACTCTGCTCATTGAGGGGCATGGTGTGGAGAAACGGATCTATTTCCAGGTCGGCCGCATCAACTCCTCTTCCTCCTCCGACCAGCGCGAGTACCTGGGCCACTTCCTGGTCTCCCACGGCTACATCACAGAAGAAGAGCTGAAGATGGCCATGGAGGTCCAGGAGGAGTCCAACATCCTGCTCGGCAAGATCCTGGTCATGATCAACGCGATCTCGGAGACCGACTTGCTCCGGCTCATGCGCAAGAAGGCGGAGGAGTCGATCTACGACGTGTTCCTTTGGGAGGAAGGCAGCTTCGAGTTCGTGGACGGCGAGCTGCCGGAGCTCAAGATGGTCCCGTTGTCCCTCGACGTCACCGGCATCATCATGGAGGGCCTCCGGCGCTATGACGAGTGGCAGCGCATCCGCCTGCGCGTCCCCGACGACAAGGTCATCCCGATGATCGTCAAACCTTTGAACATCGACGAGCTCTCCGAACGGGAAAAGCTCATGGTCCCCTACATCGACGGCCAGCGCCCGATCGAGGAGATCGCGCTCCAGACGCACAACGCGGAGTTCTCCGTCGCCCGCCTCGTTTTCGAAGGGCTGCGCAGCGGCACGATGGCTCTCGTCGAGACGGCCGCGAGCCAGAGCGCCATGGCCGTCGGGGGGAGCGTGGAAAGCGAGGCGGAACGCTTCTACCTGAGGGGCATGCAGACCATGCGCGAGGATCCGCAGGCGGCCTACCGGATGTTGAAGGTCGCCTCGGACCTGGACCCGAACGACGGCCGGACAACCGAAGCGATTCGAGACGCGGAAAGACTCATCAAGGCCAACCTGGAGAAGGACGGAGTCAAGCCCACCGCGATCCCGGAGCACGCCATTCCGATCGCCGATCTGACCACCCGGACGTTTTCCCCGCAGGAGGGTTTCGTCATCTCGCGCATCAATGGCCAATGGGACGTCAAGTCGATCATGAGAGTCTCCCCGATGAAGGAGCTCGACGTGATGATGATCTTTCAGCGACTTCTGAAGGCGGGAGTCATCCGGTGGAAGAAGAAATGAGGAGGAATTGATTCATTGATCGATTGATCATTGAGTCATTGACGATGGCACCAAGACAGACGATCCAGCTCAATCAGACAATGTTTCAATGAATCAATGAGCCAATCTCAATGATTTCCCGTCCCCGCGCCTTCCGGCTTCTCCAGATCGGAACATGCGGCGCCGCGGCGGCGCTCTTCCTGATCGAGGCGCGGACGATCGCGGTCGATCGGCTCGGCGAGATTCTTTTCTTCACCCTCATCGCAGCGCTCGCCTTCCGGCTGCGCGTCCGTTACGCCGGAAACTTCCTGGGCCTCGAAGCGGCGGCGCTCGTGCCGGCGATCCTCATTCTCCGGTCGCCGGGCGCCGCGATGGCGATTTGCGCCGTCGCCGATCTGGCCGTCAAGCTCCTGCGCCGCCGGCGATTGTCTCTCGCGAGCCTCTTCGATCTCTCGCAGCTCGCGCTGTCCTACGGCGTGGCGGCCCTGTTCTTCCAGGCCGTGCGCGTTTCGACTCAGGGACCTATGGCTCTGGCCGCGGAGGCCGCGGCGGTGCTGCTCGTCTTCTACTTCGTCAACACGCTCTTCGTCTTCGCGTACCTGGAGATTGGCCGCCTGGTTCCGCGGGAGCGTCTTCTGGGAATGGGGCTTTTCCAGCTCGTCGCGCTGCTGCTGCTTTCACCGATGGTCGCTCTCGAGATCCTGGTCTATCCCTACTACGGGATCCTGGGCCTTCTGCTGGCGTTCTTTCCGGTTGTGCTGGCCTCGCTGGTCGTCCGCAACTTCTCCTCCTTCGAGCGCAAGTATGAGCAGGTCGCGCGGGAGAACCGCGAGCTGGACGCTCTGAGGGAGCTGTCCAATGTCTTTGCGGTCGGGGGGCGCGGCGATCGATACGCGCGCCTCTTCGAGGTTCTGCGCAAGGTCTTCCCGCTCGAGGCGATGGCGGTCATCGAATGGGTGGACGATCCTCCTCTAGATTTTGCGGTTCATTTCGCCGGTGAGGTCACGGTTTCCCGGAATGCGGTCGCGGATTGGGTCCGCTCCAACCGGTTCGACCAGAACCCTCCGACCCCGCCCGGCTCTCCGGCTCAGCTGGCCTCGGGAGAGCAACGCCCGCTGCCACTCTCGGGAAATTGCAAGTATCAGGTCACGGCGCGGCTGACAACCTTCGAGCTGGAAACGGGAGTCCTGATCGTCGAGAGCCCGTTTCCGGCGCTCCACGACCGGTCCACGGTGGCCTCGCTCACGCTCTTCGCCGAGCAGATCGCCCTTCTGCTTCAGGACCGCACCATTCGCGCGCAGATTCAGGAGCTCTCCGAGAAGAACCGCGAGCGCGCCGAAACGCTGAATCAGATCCTCGAGATCTCCAATGAGCTCAAGAAGCATCTGACTCTCGACACCCTGTTCCAGTCGATCGTCACGGGAGTCGGGCGCAGCCTCGGCTTCGACGCGGTGCTGCTCTCCCTCTATGAAAGCGGAAGCGACCAGTTCACGCACCGCGCGCAGTCGGGCCTCGATCGCACCTGGGGCGAAATGCAGGGCCGGGAGATCGCGGCGCGCGAGATCACACAGTACTGGACCGACCGTAATCGGGTCTCGAAGTCCTACCATGTCCGCCATCGCGAGTCACGCGACGAAGAAGAGTTGTTCGGCGTTCCCGGCCCGCGGCGCCCCGGGCCGAGTGCGTGGCTTTCAACGGAGACTCTCTGGATTCCCCTGGTGGCGGGCGAGACCCTCGTCGGCTGCCTGACGGTCGGGGCCCCCCGCAGCGGTCTCTCGCCGACCGTCGAGACGATCCATGCGCTGGAGATCTTTGCCAACCAGGCGGTCACGGCGATCGAGAACGCGCGCTCGTACGCCGACGCGCGCGAGCAGAGCGCGAGGGACGGCCTGACCGGGGTTTACAACCACCGGCACTTCCAGGAATCTCTCCAAAAGGAGATCGGCCGCGCGGAACGGCGCGCCCGGCCCCTGACCGTGCTGATGCTGGACATCGATGACTTCAAGGCGATCAACGATCGCTACGGGCACCCGGTGGGAGATGCGATCCTCCAGCGCATCGTCGCGGAAATCCGAAGCGAGATCCGGGGCGACATGGACCTGCTGGCGCGTTACGGCGGGGAGGAGTTCGCGGTGATCCTGCCGGAGACGCCGGCGGAGGAGGGCGCGGAGGTTGCCGAGCGCATCCGCCGCCGCATCGACGAGCGGCTCTTCCGCCCGCCCGACTCGAACGACATCCTCCGGGTGACCGTCTCGATCGGCCTAGCCACGTACCCGATCGACGCCGCCAGCAAGAAGGAAGTCATCGACAAAGCCGATGCGGCTCTCTATCGCGCCAAGCGTGGCGGCAAGAACGCCGTCGCCACCACGCCGGGTGACGCCGACGAAGGCCCAACGACGGTGACGCACTGAGAGAAGTCGGTAGTCGGTAGTCGGTAGTTGGTCGCAGGTAGCGGGCGAGATCACTGGTCTTTGTGATTCTCTTTCTTTACTACCGACTACTGACTACCGACTACCGACTGCCCATCCGACTCCCGACTACCGACCTGTTCCTCCCCGAAACCGCGGCCGAATCGAGATCGAAGAACCGGAGCGGCCAGCCGGCCGCCTCGCCGGCGTAATCCACCCCGATGCGCGGCGAGACGCCGATCCGCGGCTTTTTTCCCCTCCGGCGGAAGACACGCAAGGCGCCTCCCCCCAGCAGGTCGAGCCCGCTGTCCGAAACGGTGATCCCGAGGGCGGCGCAGAGCTTCCCGGGGCCGGACAGGAGCCGTGGCGCGCAGTCCTCAGGCCCTTCCGCCGCGCGGAGCAGGACCGCCTGCGCGTCCCCTTCGCGCCGTGTGACGATGTTGGCGCAGCGATACATGCCGTAGACGAGGAAGACGTAGAGGTGGCCGCCCTCCCGATACATCGGCTCGACGCGGGCCGTGCGTCTTCCCTTCCAGGAATGGGCGGCCGCGTCCGTCGGCCCGATGTAAGCCTCCGTTTCGACGATGCGCGCGCCGTACCAGCGCCCGCGCCACCGTCGCGCGATCCAGGCGCCGATCAAAGCGCGAGCGACGGTGGTTGTCTCGCGGCGGAAGAAGGCGCGGGGCGGTTCCGAAAGGCCCTGAGCTGCCGGATCGATCCGGAGGCAAGGGGCCGGTGTTCGATTCGCTATCATCTCCACCGACTGGAGATTCTATGAACATCCTCGTGACCGGCGGCGCCGGGTTCATCGGCTCGCACATGGCCAAGCGTCACCTCGACGACGGCCATCGCGTCATCGTGGTCGACGACCTCTCGACGGGGAGCGTCGAGAAGGTCCCGGCGGGCGCGCGCTTCCTTCAGGCGGACATCGCGTCGGTCGATCTCGAGCCGCTGCTCAAGGAAGAGAAGATCGACTTCGTCTCCCACCACGCGGCGCAGATCGACCTGCGCCATTCCGTCGCGGACCCGGTCCACGACGCCCGTGCGAACGTCCTCGGATCGCTGAATCTCTTCGAGGCTTGTCGCCGCGCGGGCGTGAAGCGAGTCCTGTTCGCTTCGACCGGGGGCGCTCTCTATGGCGAGCCCGAGGGCGGGCGGCCCGCCCCCGAGAGTCATCCGACTCATCCCATCTCGCCGTACGGCTGCGCCAAGCTCGCGATTGAGAACTACCTCTACTACTACCGCGTGGTCCACGGCTTCCGGACGCAGGTCTTTCGCTACGCCAACGTCTACGGGCCCGGCCAGAACGGAATGGGGGAAGCGGGAGTCGTCGCGATCTTCGCCGAGACGATTCTGCGCGGCGGCACGCCCAAGGTCCGCGGGGACGGCGAGCAGACGCGTGACTACGTGTACGTGGGAGACCTCGTCCAGGCGGCGGCCCGGGCAGCGGCGAGCGAAAAGAGCGGCACCTGGAACCTGGGCACCGGGATCGAGACCTCCGTCAACCGCCTCTTCACGATGATCGCCGGCGCGCTCGGCTACCGCAAATCGCCCGAGTTCGCGCCTCAGCCCCCCGGCGAGCAACACCGCAGCGTTCTCGACGGCTCCGCCGCGAGGCGCGACTTCGATCTACCCGACTGGACGCCGCTCGAAAAAGGGATCCCGATCACGACGGAGTGGTTCCGGAAAAAGGCCCGGGGGTAACAAGAGGCACAAAGGGCCACCTCAATCATTCCGACGAGCGAAGGCCCTCCTGTCATTCCGAGGAGCGAAGCGACGAGGAATCTACCCTCGTCTGGCCACAACCGGAGTAGATCCCTCGCTGCGCTCGGGATGACAGCAGGTGTCCTTCCGAGAAGTACAGGACCTCTCTGTCATTCCGAGGAGCGCAGCGACGAGGAATCTACGCTTGGCTCTGCCGGTGGCCTATCCCTTCGGAGCCACCGGCCACTTCCCGGAGTCGCTTGTCCGCGGCGCGCCGTCGCTCGGTCGCGTGGGCGTCGCGTCGCCGGGGCGCCGCGCCTCGAACGGAATGCGCTTCACGACGACGACGGTTCGGTCGTCTTCGGGCGTTCGGCGGCGCGTGAACTCGGCGATCCGGTCGACCAACGCGCGCGTGATCTCGTTGGCCGGCCGGTCGCGCAGGGCGAGAAATGCCTTCTTGAGCCTCTCCATCCCGAATTCGCGCCCCTTCCCGTCCGTGGCCTCAAACATCCCGTCCGTGAAGAGCAGGAGCGCATCACCGACGTCGAGAGTCAGAAAACCGCGGCTGTACGCGGCGCTTCCGGAGGGCCCGAGCACCATTCCCGTTTGCTTGAGCTCGGTCACGCCGCGCGCATGGAAGTGAAGCGGCGGAGGGTGGCCCGCGTTGACGTAGATGAAGTTGCCGTCCTGATGCTCGAGCTCGCCGTAGAAGAGCGACACGAACTTCGTGCTCAGGCGCGACTGATGAATGATCCGGTTCAGCCGCTCGACGGTGCGCACGATCTTGAAGTCGCGAGCCACTCCCATGCGCAGCCCCGTGTAGACGTCCCTCACCTGGAGGGCGGCTGGCAGACCATGACCCGAGGCGTCGGCGATGGCGATTCCCTGAATCTGCTCCGACACCGGGATGAAGTCGAAGAAGTCTCCGCCTACGAGCTCCGCGGGCACGGTGAAGCCGGCGATGTCGAACGGCCCGCCCTTGGGCGGGCGCTTGGGCAGGATCGACATCTGGATCTGCCGCGCCTCGTTCAACTCCGAGACGAAGCGCTCCTGCCGCAGCTTCTGGTCGACGGCATGGCGCAGGATGCCGAGGGATGCCATGAGGTCGTCGTCGGGGGCGCCCGGGTCGACCGAGAAGGAGAGAATGTACTGGTCGTCTCCGACCGCGATCGCCGCGAAACGGTCGGCATCCAATTGCCGCTCGAACTCCGGATCGACCCCGGGGGCGGTCAGGTCCATGACCACGACGCCGTCGTCGATCACCCGCTGCACGGGAGGATAGGCATCCGGCACGAAGATGCCCGAGGCGACCGATCGCACTCCGCCGAAGGTGCGCGTCAGCTCATAGCCGCCTTCGCGGCGCTCGTAGAGGCGCCCTCCGCGAACTCCCAGGTCCTCGCGGAAATGCTCGATGACGGCCGCAGCCGTCTGGGCGATCGTGGAAGCAGCGTCGGGCGAGCTCTCGATCGCCTGAATCGCTTTTTCCACCTTGCGGAAGAGAGACTTACCTGTTTCAGCCATGAGAAGAAGGCCGGGATTGTAGCGTGTTGAGAGCCCTGGCGCTTTGATCGGGTCCGAATCCGCGTGCTATGTCAGACCTGACATACGCCGATTCTGTTTCCTACGATCACGTCCCCAGCGCTCAGGTCCCCGCGTCTCCGCGTCTCCGCGTCGGCCCGGTCCCCCGCCCCGTCCCCCCGTCCGCTTTAGGGCTCCGGCCCCACCACCACAGTGGGATGAAAAGGAATCCCCGCCGCCTCGACGGCCGCGGGGTCGCGGCCTTCACC
>Ga0207684_10001834_pt1 | contig 22154 bp, 37 predicted proteins | sample KBSK5501metaG_FD_184342 | JGI IMG/M metagenome (GOLD analysis project Ga0207684, IMG submission 184342) | Corn, switchgrass and miscanthus rhizosphere microbial communities from Kellogg Biological Station, Michigan, USA - KBS K5-50-1 metaG... | ecosystem: Host-associated > Plants > Roots >...
CGGGACACTCGTGTACGGAGGCATCAAGCTCATGGACACCACCCAGGCCGCGGCCACCCTCGAGAGGGCAATCACGCGCGGCCGCCAACGCCTCGAGACCCACCTGGAAGAATTGAAATGATCGCCGCGATTTACGCCGTTATGATGCTCGCCGCCCTGCTCGTCGTGCTGACGCCATTGTCCGCGTCGGCCGAGTGCGCGTGGGTGATGTGGCTCAGGGATTTCAGGACGGTGCCCAACAATCCCGAAATGAGTTCCATTCACTGGACCGCTGTCACCGGGACCAAGACCCAACAAGATTGTGACGAGTTGGCGGCTGCCGGGAATGCGGATCTAAAAAAGACCTTCCCCACCGATAATAATGCGCGGTACACGTGCCTCCCCGACACCGTGGACCCGCGTGGAGCGAAGGGGAAGTAGCGATGTGGGAACTGTTCTCATGCTGGACCGCCGCTGCGGCTACGTGGCTTCAAGGCTACGGGCTTCTGACGCCTTTGGTGCAGTTCATGCTCGCCACGTTCTTCGCCATCGTCTTCGCTGAGAAGTGGCAGCGATGGCGCCAGCGGCGAGACTTCCAGTACAAGACACTCGCGAAGTTCAGTGAACTGTCCTACGAGATGATGGACTGCCTCTCGGAGCTTCTCGTCGGGCGCGGGAAGATCGCTACCGACGTGTACCGCGAGAAGCAGCGCGAGATGTTGGCGCGCTGGACCGTGTTCGTGTCGATGCGAGGTGAAGTCATGGCGTGCTTCGGCCGCAGCTTCATCCTTAGTCCCGAGTACCAGGGTGTATTCAATGCGCTCAACGCCCTTCGGAAGTTTCTCCATGCGGCCACGCCCGTCCCGGAGGCTCGCTTCGAGCCTGAGCAGGAGAAGTTCCTAGCTAATCGCGAGATCGTCGTCGCCCTTATGGTGCGCGCGATGGGGCTCGTATCGTGGCGACACTACCGCGCCGAGAGGCGGACGTGGAAGAACCGATTGCAGGAAGCTAATGCAGCCGCAGCGAGTGCCAGCGCGCCGAGTATCAGCGCGGGATCACCCCGCCCGGAGGACGCCCCATGATCGCCGCGATCTACGCGCGCAAGAGCAGTGAGACAGCTTTTGAAGAGAAGCGGCAACAGTGACCGTCGATCCCCAGCGCGTCGAACACGAATACTTCTTCGCCGCGTGTGATTACTACATCGATGGGCGGTTCGCATTCTGGACGAATCAACGAATCGTATGCGGCAATCTGCTGCATCACGCCATCGAGTTTTTTCTGAAAGGATGCCTGTACCCGAGACTCTCGTTAGTGGAGTTGAAGGAGATCGGCCACGACCTTCCGCGACTATGGCGGCGATTTGAAAAAGAGGCGTCGTCCGATTCTCGGTTAAGCAGTTTCGATCGGACGATCGGCGAATTGCAGGCGTTTGAGGCAATTCGATATCCGGAACAGCTGTTTCGTCGCGGCGGCGCTGTTACTTTCGAGATATTTCTAACGCGAGCCGACGTGAACACAGCCGCGAGACTGACAAAGGTGAAACGACGTTCTGCTGCATATCGCCTCGCCATGGCCGAGGTGGATCAACTTGTGAGGCTGCTATTCGAGTTATGCGATCTGAGTCCAGAAGCGTTCCTGCTCGGCCGACCGCCGAACCGCGAACGACGACGATACCTGCTCAAGGGGAATGTTGCGTGGGGACGCTTGAGGAAATCGGGGGGCGGTGATGCTTGAAGGAGGGAGGCGCTAATGGCTGAGGTCATCAAACGCGTCTGGCGGAGCGGCCCGCGCAAGGTGAAGCGGGTCGCGTACGGCTATAGCATTCAGGTACCGTGCGATTCGTGTCCGCATCGCGGCAGAAAACACGAGATCGCTCATCCGACCGGCATTCGGCAAGTGCGGGTGTTCGATGCCGACTGGACCGAGGATGACGCTGAGAAGGCGCTCGCGGCGCGCATCCTCGAGATCGCGGTGCCCAAGCCCGCAGCGCCGACACCAGGGCTGTCATTCGGCGCAATGGTCGAGAAGTTCCTGGCCGACAAGCGAGCCGAGGGCAAGCGCTCGATCGAGGACGACGAGGAGCGTAGCGTGCCGCTGCTTGCGTTCTTCGACAGGAACGCGCCGCTCTCGGCCATCACGACGCGCCGGGTGGCTGAGTATCGGACAGCCCGGCTCGCGACGAAATCCCGCCGCAAGATGCTGCTCGCGCCGGCGACCGTCAATCGCGAGTGCGCGCTGCTGCGCTCGATCCTCCGGATGGCCGTGGCCTGGGACGAGCTCGCCAAGCTCCCGGTGTTTCGGATGGCGAAGGAGGAGGGGCAGCAGCGCTACCTCACGCCCGACGAGATCAGCCGGCTCCTTGCCGCCTGCGCGGAGTCACGGAACAAGCGTCTGCTGCCGATCGTCACGGTCGCGATCCACACGGGGCTGCGTAAGGGCGAACTGCTCGGCCTGACTTGGGAGCAGATCGACTTCGCGCGCGGCGTGATCGCCCTCGGGCGACGCACGAAAAGCGGCAAGGGGAGGGACATCCCGTGTAATCAGGCCGTCTACCGTGCGATCGCGCCGCTCAGGGCCGCTGCCGGCGGCCAGGAGGCCTCTGGACGGGTGTGGGGCGAGATCCGCAAGATCGACACGGCCTACAACACGGCCCTGCTGCGCGCGAAGATCCTCGACGTCGACGTGAACTTCCACACGCTGCGCCACACGTTCGCCAGCCATTACATCATGCGCGGCGGCTCGCTAGTGAAGCTGCAGGCGATCCTCGGGCACGCCTCGATCCGCACGACGCAGGTGTACGCGCACCTGGCGCCGGACCATCTGAGCGGCGCCACGGCGATCCTCGAGGGGCTCGGAACGGCCACGTTCAGCACAAACTCAGCACATGAGCCCACGCGCGAGGATGCGACGGCGAGCGCCGTGGTATAACTATGCGTCCTTCCTCGGTACGGCGGCGTACCCAAGTGGTTAAGGGAGCGGACTGCAAATCCGTTATGCGCCGGTTCGAATCCGGCCGCCGCCTCCAATTTTTCATCTACTTGCGCAGCGCCGTGATCGTCGCGGAGCCAGTTGCGGCCGCAACTGTGCCCGTAATTGTGCCCGTCGCCATGTCGCTCGCGTTGTTTCGCGCGAGCTTCGCCGCCGCGTCTCTGAGATCGGCGTCACTGACGATCGCATAGCGGCGATACACGCTCTCCGTCTTGTGGCCGGTCATCTTCATAGCAACTGACCGCGGCACACCGGCCCGCTCGAGTGCGCGGACAGCGGTGCGCCGGAAGTCGTGCGGGATGCGCTGCGCGGCGATCCTGACCACCGTCCGGCCGTTCTCCTTCGTCTCGGTCTTCGTGGCGAGACCTGCGCGCAGACATGCATACGACCAAGCCGTGTAGAACTTGCGGATCGGCCTGACCACGAGCGCGCCCGTCGTGGCGTTTCGCGCGCGGCGCCAGAAGACCCACGGGATGATGCGGCCAGTCTTCCTGGCCATCTCGTCCGTCGCCGCCTTCTGCGCCTCCAGGCACGCCCGGAGCTCGGGGGTCATGTAGAAGGTGCGGCCCTCGCGGTTCTTCGTCTCGCCGGGATCGAGCCGCACTGTGCGGGCGGCGAAGTCGACGTGGCGCCACTCACGCGTCAGGATTTCACTCGGGATGCGCCAGCCAGTGATATAGGCGAAGGTCATCACGGGCCGCAGGTAGTCGGGGAGTTCTGCCCGTACGGACTCAAACTGCTCGCGCTCGAAAAACCCGGTGCGGACGTTGTTCTCTTCCAGGGTCGGGATATGCGGCTTCGTGAGGATCTTCTCGGCCTGCAGTCCCAGAGAGTACGCGCGCTTGAGCGCCGCCAATTCTCGATTGATCGTCGCATTTGCCGCGCCCTCACGCTGCCGCGCGTCGATGTACGTCCGGACGTCAGGCGTCTTGACCATCGCGGCCCTGGCATCGCCGAACACCGGCCGCACGTGCGCGACGAGCTCCTCCATGCGGTCGAGCGAGGCCCTGCCGTTGACGCGGTACTCGGTCAGCAGATCGTCGAGCAGCTCGCCCACGCGAACCTTCTCCGCGCGGAGCGAGATCGGCCGACCCTCAGCGACGGCGCCGAGTCGGCGCCGTAGCAGGTTCTTGGCGTCGCGCTCCTTGGTGCTGCCGGTGCTTTCACGGACGGGCCGTCCGTGGCGATAAAACTTGATCCACCAAATCTGACCGCGTTGGTATCTCATGCCGTCGCCACCCGTGCGCCTCATCGCTTCCCTCCTTTGGTCTTGCTCGAGGGCTTCGCGCGACGCCCAGGCGTGGAAACTCCCAGCTCGATCGTCAGCCGTACGCCGAACGCTTGGGCCAACCGCTCCAAGACGTCGAGGGAAGGCGACAGTCGATCGCCCTGCTCGAGCTTGGAGATGTAGATGCGAGAGACGCCGATCCGGTCGGCCAGCTGCTGCTGGGTCCAGCCCTTGCGCTTGCGGAGATCCTGTATCTCCTGCCGTAGCCCGGAGCGTGTAACCATGATCGGGGTGATACTAATAGTATCACTAGGCACAGTCAAGCGGTCTCTTTCGAGTGTTCGATGAGGCGGTCCACGTCGCGCTGGTCGAAGAGGAGGCGGCGGGTGAGCTTCACGACTGGGAGCGTTCCGTTGTCCACCAGGGTCCGGACAGTCCATGGCGACATGCTGAGGTAGCTGGCGACGTCGGGCAGGGTGAGCAGTCGGCGTGGGGCATTCGCGGGCGGCGTCCACCGCTTGCGCGGGCCGGCGGCGCGTCTGGGCCCGCCATGCTTCGCCAGTGGGGTGGTGGGCGTCATGCTGGCGGCTGCGCGTGGCGCGTGGCCCGTTGGTTCGCGCGATCAGCTGCGGCACCCTTGGCCCGCGCGACTGCCTCATCGACGTCCGCACGGATCCGTAGATTCTTTCCGCGGCGATGTTTCTGGGCGGCCTCGCGCTCGCGGGAAGCAGCGAGCGCCTCGTCTGCCGGAATGATGCGCAATACGCGCCCCTGGCCGTCCATGATGACCACCGGACCGTTTGGCGATGCCCCGCCGCTGGCGGCAGTCATCGCACGCCCCCACTGTGGCCACGCAGGATAGCGGCGACATCGTCGAGTCGAAGCCAGTCAGCAAGTCGGCGTCCGCGGACGAGGATCGCGCCGCCCCCCACCTGACGGCTGGCACACCGCTCGCGGAGATCCCACAGGGCGCAGGCGAGCTCGTGATGCAGAGCTTCGAGATCGGCTGCGGCCGGTGCAGGGCCGAGAACGTCGCGGACCGTCACGGGATCCGGTGCGGGCACGTACAGCCGGCACTCGGTCTGTGAGACGGCCGGTTGGCGTAATAGAGCGAGGAGCTCGGCCTTGTGCTCGCGCAGCATGTCGAGGTCGGCCGGCGTGAGTTCGCCGTCCGGATGGTCCACAAGGAGCTGATCACCGTCTGCGGCCAGCTGCACCCCGCGCCGAGCCAGACCCGCCAGCAGCGCAGCGACTGTCACAGCACCGTCCGCTTTCTCAGGGTCGCACTAGGCCCTGCTACGGGCCTCAAGTCCGGTACCCCGGTACCAGCGTTATTTTCCAGGTGCTTGTGGCCATTCAAGTCCGGTACCTCGGGGGGGACGGCGATCGGCCAAGTACCGGACTTCGTGTCCCGTAAAGGCGCATCGCTATTCGTCGGTACCGGAGTACCGGACTTGAGACCCCCGACTCCGGGGGATGGCTCGAGATAGCGGCTGAATGCGTCCTGCAGATGCTCGAGCAAGTAGCCGCGCATCTTTATGTCGCCGACCTTGAACTGCTGGGGAGCCACGTTGAACGGGCGGGTGAGCTTGCTGATCTGGTACGGACTGATCTGCTTTCCCCTGTTCCAGGTGCTCCAGGGCCGGTTCTCCAGGGCGACGAGCTTTTCCGTCAGTACTGCCGTCGACAGCCGGTCCGGCTCGCCCTCCTCGACGAAGATGGCTCGCAGGTCGTCGAGGAGTTGGATCCCGCCGTGTTCCGCGGCGTCAGGGGTGTTGGTGTAGAGCTCGAGCGCGGCCCCGCGCATCCGGTCTGGCCAGTCACCGCCGGCCTGCTCCGCGATCGCGAAGAGGATGCGCAGGTTGTCCTCGGCACGGTCATGCAGGCCCGCGGGCATCTCCGGCTCATAGGCCGAGAGGATCGCCGCGTTGTCCCGCGCCCACCGTGCCGCTCGCCGCGCGATGGGCTCGAGCATGGTGTCGAGCCGGTCGAGCCGCACTTTTGCGACGCGCTCGCCCTTGGCTCGGCGCCGCAGCGAAACGACGATCGATCGGTCCTCGATCGTCGCAGGGAAATCGCCGATTTTGGCGATGGCCTTGGCGCACCACGTCGAGAACGTCCGCGGCTCTCGGTCCTCGCCCTCAACGCGAACCACGCAGGCGCCCTTGCGCGTGTGGCCGGAATTGATGATCCCGCGCAGCTCCTGGTTGTCGTTGAAGAAGGTGTCCGCCTCGTCGATCAGCAAGGTGGGCCTGTACTTCTCCACGATCCGGAAGACCGACGCCGCCGACATGTTGGATGCCTGCAGCGCTTTGGGCACCATGGCCGCGAGCACGGACAACAGCGTGGTTTTGCCACACCGCTTCGTCGGGCTCGTGATCGCCAGCATCGGGGCGATGCTGGCGGCATCGATCGCGTGCGCGAACACCACCCAGGCCGATATGAGCACCGCGGTGCCGGGAGGCAGGACGACGTACCTGGTGATCGCGTCGAGGATGTCGTCCAGCAGGACGGCGCCGTCGACCGTATCCGGCCACGGGTCCGGCGGGACCAGCAGGGTCGCGAGCGCATCGTCCGGGGCGCTATCGGCGCGCAGCGAGTTGAACACCGCATCGACGATGGCGCGGGGGCGAATCAGGCACTTCACCCCGTCGATTTTCGACAGCGCGATCTCCTTGGCGGTGGCGATCGTGATCGTGTCCCCGCCGATGAGAAGCTCGGACGCGCGGCTCAGCACCCGGGAGACGATCGCCGGCTCGCTGGCGGAATCCAGCTCATCGAGCAGGGCCTCGAACTGGCGAACGACGGTCATGTTGGGCCCCGGCGGCACGAATGACACAGACCGTGGCAGCGCCTCGATGGCGTCGCGCGTCGCGCCAGCAGCCACGAGGTCGTCCAATCCGACCTTGTTCGTCATTGACTGCCTCCATCGGGCAGCATGACGAGACGAGGCTGGGCGCCGCGCATCCGGAGCGCGTGCGCGAGCCTGGCAGCAGCCCGGCGAACGTTAGAGTTGTGGTGGATGTCACCGTCGATGGCGAGCTCCACACGTCGGCCGCGGAGTGGGATCGCATCAAAATCGGGATGCAACGTCATGTGCCCGGCGAGATGCCAGCCCTCGACGCCGAGAATGCCGATGGCCGCGAGGCCCAACTGCGCGCCCGCGAGCGCCTTCTTCTCTCCCTCGATGATCCACAGCGGAGTCGAGGAGTCGTTGACGTGTCGATGGCTGGAGACGGGACGGAACAGGCGAACGCCAGAGCGTGGCGGCTGCAGATACTTGACCGTGCCGCCGCGATAGTCCTTGTACGAGGGAAAGACCTTGAGACGGTAGAAGCCATTGGGGAAGCCTGGCGAAGCGAGCAGGTATGCGGAGCGCACCGGCTTGGGGTCATATCCAAGGAGCGGGGCGATCAGCGACGGTGGGACGGTGACGATCCGGTGATCCGCGATCGTCTCGTCGGTCAGCCCGGAGCGGCGCAGATCGGCCAGGTGGTCGTCCGCAAGATGCAGCCCGAAGCCGGCGATCTCATGAATGAGCGCGACGCTGGCCAGCGCCTGCTGCTGGGCTGCGACCGGAGACCATGTCCTGGTTGTCGGCAGCGTTGGGACGATCATCGTCATCGTCATGGCCGCGCTCCGCGGATTGCTGCTGAGAGCGCTTCAGTCGCCGACACCACGGCATCAATGCGGAGGGAGCACGTTGAGTCGAAGACGCCCGAGTCCATGGCGTCCTCGAGCACGGATTTTTCGGCTTGGAGCTGGGCGAGGATACGGCGAGCGCGCGCGAGGCCGGAAGACTGGCAACGAGGACGGGGTCGGTGGACTACCTCATCGGCTGGATCGGAGTCACCGCTAGCATCGCCGTCCGGTGCTCGAGCGCCTCGGCCTCCGCTTTGAGCGCGTCGGCGCCGCCGTGCTGCGACTGGACGCTGCCGTCGACTTGGGATGGAATGAAGCGGCCTTCGTCTCACAAGTACGTCGGTGAGCGCGATGTCCGCGTGGTAGCGGTGCCGCTGCGTGGCGGGGACGTGTCGCAGGGCCCTGTGAGCCCGGACCATTTGATCGCCATAGTGCTTCTTCATGGCGGAGAGAGTCTCGGCGTCGAAGTCACCCGCAGCAGCGAGAGCATCGAGGTATTCGATGAAAAAGTAGGCGGTCAGGAAGCAGATAGGTTCCTCGGCGGCGAGGCGCGGATCACGACTCTCCGCGCGAGCAGCGCGCCACAGACGCCACGCGGAGTACGCCGGGTGACTTTTAGGCGGACCACCCTCTATGAGCGCAGCGAAGATGTGGCGTTTTTCCCGCGAAGACATTACTCTTGGCACTAGGCTCTTCCTCCTAGGGCGCCGTTCCGGTCGCGAGCCGGGCGGCGCCTCGATCACCGCGCCGCAACGACGACACCCCCTTCGACAAAAGATTTCGGATCTACTTCGCTTCAGACACTCCAACGGCTTCCGGACGAATCCGAATCGGTCTCGAACTCAATCGCACGAGACTCTCGTCAGTTCTCAAAAGGCGCAGAATGCGTTGACCAAGATCTCTCGGAAACGCTTCAGCGTGGAGGTGGCGGCTGAGGTGGCTCGGATGCAAACCAACCTGCGCGGCGATTTGGTAGCCGCGTCGTCCGCTCCTCGCGATTTCGGCCCTGATCACCGCCGGGTTCGCTGGATCCAGCGTCATGCAATACCCCTCCGGATCGATTGCGCCTTTTTTCACGAAGTCGCCCCCAGCATAGAGACGCTTACCGGGCGAGTGCAAGAGAATAACGCTATTCCCGACGACGGCTTCGTAATTGCCCCTGCCGGGCCTGCTTTGGGGTCTTCAAGCAGCCTGAGCGGTGGATAAGTGCTGCTGGGCTGTGGATGGCAGTGGATAAGTAGTCTGGGAGCGCCCGAACCACTGCGTACTACCTATACCGGGTACTGGTATAGGCTGATTTCGGCTCGCCGCCGCTCTGCCGCCGGCCGCGCCGCAGAAGTCGGTGCGTCGGCTGCCTAGCCACTCGCACTCGAGAGCGGGGGCCGCGGTGGCGTCGTCGTCGCGGGATCGAGCTGGCGGTCACGATCAATCGGCGCCAGCGGATCGGGCCGCAGGCGAAAGACGGGTGCCGCCGCCGTCGCACGCCGGGCATGGTTCTTCCGTAGAGCCGATCTCGTGTGCCTTGACACCGAATGAACGAAGGAAGCCCGGTCGCACGATGGCCTCGCGCTGCTTGAGGCGCTCGAGAATCTTCTGCTCACGGCGTCGCATCGTTGTTCCGCCTTTCGTAGCTGAGAACCGCACTTCAGCGGTAGTTCATGCCACCTCGCGGGTCGCAATGGTCAGATGCGTGAGCCCGTCCACCGGAGCGATCGGCCAGCGCGTCATCATGCGCCATCCCGCCCGCGCCAGCACGTCATCCCACGCGTGATAGATGCGCGGACACTTTCCGGAGTGGGCCTGCACCCGCTCGCCATCACCCCACGGTTCGATGAGAATGAGCGCGGGGCTGGACAGCATTTCGAGCGTCTGATGCACCGTGTCCGCGTCACAGAACGCGAGAACGTAACAGGATAGCGTCACGTCCCAGTCGCGCGAGACGAGGAGTGGGAGAGCGCGGGCCTCGACACATAACCCGTGCTCCTTCGCCCAGGTGACATAGGTCGGGTTGATGTCCGACCCCCTCGTCTTCACCCCAGGAGAGGTCTCCCGCAGCAGACGGAGGTTGGCACCAACTCCACATCCGATCTCGTACACCGACGACGCGCCCAAGAGGGACACGGCGTCCGGGATGGTCGCCCGATGGGGGGCCCGCCAGGAGTTCCACATCGGCTCTGGCGAGCGTTGGATGGTCCACCACTCGGAGACCCGAAGGCACTCGTCTTCCAGAACGGGAAAGAGAAGTTCAGCTGACAACGACGTTTCCACCGACGTAGGTATTCTGCGCGCCCACGGGGATGGCGTCAGGAAAGTCGGTGGAGAAATTGCTTGATAGTGTCCCGAATTTGCCGACGAGGACGCCCTGCTGCAGCGCCTCTACCGCCGAGAACGCCGTGACGCTGGCCGAGGCTGTGTTCACGACGACCACGGGCGCATTCTTGCCGAAGAGAAGCGTGACGGACGATTTGAACACCGCATAGTCGGTCGTCAGGATGCCGATCATTGTTCTCTCCTTAGGCCGCGTCGCTCGCACTCGAGCAGATGGTCATCGATGAGCGCAGGCACATTCACAAGCGAAATCACAGGTAGTTCGCCATCTCGCTATCGGCGCCTGGCCCCTGGAGCCGCCAGTCCTGAATCGGCTGGGGCAGCTGGATGCCTTGCTGCGCGGCGTAGTTGAACGCATCCTGCGGGCTCAAGCCCAAGGGCGCCATGGTCCGCGATCCCAACAGGCCCAAGTCGACACTGCCCCACGTCCCGCCCGGATTCTGCTGATCGGTGTTGCCGAGCGAGGCCCCCGTGACCGCTTGATTCAGCGCCCAGTTACGCAGCCACGCATCGAACGCCCCCGGCTGATCCGGACGGGATTCAGCACCCGCAAGGGCCTGCTGGAAGCCGGGATTGAATCGAGATCCGACGTTGCCTCCAACGTCGTAGCCTCCGGTGATCCCTTCCGGCGTCAGCGACCAGCGATCGGCCTGCGAGTTGATGACGCGCTGCAATTCGGCGAAGTCCTCGGGGCTGCGGACCTGAGGCAAGGCCGCCTGGATGATCGGCATGAGGCCTTTGATCGACTGGCCTGCGTCCTGGCGATGCTGCGCATAGACCGGCGCCGAGAAGGCTGACGCTATGGCGCCCGTGAGTCCTTCGGCGAATGACCCCATCCCTGGGAAGATGAGGTTGCCGATGTCGCCCGCGATGTTGCTGATCGCCCCCGTCGGCCCACCCAGACGCTCGCCGATGTACTGTGACAAGTCTTGATTGGCCGCCCCGAGGGGGAGGCCGAAACCGACGCCCGCGATACCCAAGTCTCCGACCTGACTCAGCGCGTTACCCGCGCCACTGAGCGAGCCGGCCACCGATCCTGCTGTCCCGACCGCGCGCCCCGCCGTGGTGAGGTCCTGATTGCCAGACAGCAGTCCAGCCACGCCGAGCCCTGACCCCGCCAGCCCGAGACCTGTCCCAAGTCCCCCGAGGCCCGGGATACCCTGACCGCCCATCCCGAACCCGGACCCGCCTTCCGCACCGGTCGGCCCCATCTCAGCCCGAGCCGCAGTCAGTGCATCCTGTGTGGTCATATCCCCGCTGGGGAGCGTGGGATTAAACGGATCCTCAAATGCCGGGGCGACGCCGGGGATGGCTTGATTGCCGATCGGCTGAAATCCTATCGGTGACGGCAGCCCCGTCTGACCCGTGGAGTCCTGTCCTCTCTGCTGCTGGCCGCCTTGAGCCAAGGTATTGATCTGCGAGCCGAGGCCGAGAAGCTTCGCGATGATGCTCAGAGGGTCTGGACTGGCGCCCCCTGTCTGACCTGCCACCTGACCTGTCTGCGCGCCCCCAGGGGCGCCTGGCGATGCCCCAGAGGCCGTCTGGCCGGCCATGCCGAACCCACCGGGAGTACCCGCACTGATCTGCTGGCCCAACTGGGAGGCCCCGAGGCCCCCCTGACCGATCGGGGTCTGCAGCCCGGTGAAGTTCGCGGGGCTCTGGTCTCCGGCATTGAACTGCTGTAAGAGGGTCAGGAGATCGAGCCCGGGGCCGCCTGGCATGCCGAACGGCGTCGCAGCGCCACCAGTTCCAGGTCCACCGACGCCGGGCTGCTGCAGGCCTCCGAGGCCGCTATCCGGCCCGAACGGAAGACCCGAGAGGAAGATCGGGGATTGCAGGAGGGAGAGGTTGTCAGGCACTCGTTCAGACCGCGCGTGCGGCTGTACGACGCTGTAGAGCAACCGGGAGCCCGTCGAACGAGACGGCGTCGACTCGCCACTGGCTGAACGTGATCTTCGCGGTGTGCGCGATCGCCGCGTCGGCGTCTTTCGGGAATTCGACACCGACGCGATCGCGCGGCGGCGACCCGTCCGCATGTCCGAGCAGCACGAGCCCTTGCCCGTCGCGGAACACCGTGGCGTCGAGGCGGAACGCCGCCGGCTTCAACGCGATGGCAGTGAACCAGGTGTGGTTCTGAAAGACGCCCGGGATGATCGTGATGATCACGATGCCGGTGCCGGGATCGTTGGCATCGGGCAAGGTCGCCTCGAGCGTGAAGAGCTCGGTCGTGCGATGCGCGCGATATTCCCCGGCCGCCACCGGCGCTGCGACCGCGAGCAGAAGCCCGAGCACGACGAGGCGGCGCCTCAGTTGGCACATCCTTGTAAGCCGTCGGCTCCGTGGCCGCGCATCATGGACACCCGGGCACGATGAGCTTGCTCCCGAAGATGCAGGGGACCGTCCCGCCCCCGCCCCCGGCACACGCGAGCGTCGTCGGGTGGTCCGGGGCATTGGTGACGCCTCCGGCATTGGACAGATTTTCGCTATCGGCGTGGTCGGACAAGTCCGAGATGCCGGTCAAGGACCAGTAGTTCTGTAGTCCGGTAAAGCAGGACGCGAGCCGGCCGTTGTTCATGCGGTCGGTGAGATTGGCGCCGGAGAGCACGACGTTCCAGATCGCAACCTCTGCGAGTCGGCCGTCCATGTTTTGATTGTCGATACTGGTCGTATAGTTCCCGAGGACAAACCCGAGGGTGTTGCCAACGCCATTCGTGTCGTGCGTCGTGGGTGCGCCGCTGCTGCTCACCGAGGAGCCGTTGACGTAGAGCGTCTGGCCGGTGCCGTCCCAGGTGTAGCAGATCGAGTTCCAGGCGTTCTGGTTGAGCGTGTAGCTGGTCGACGGCACAAACATCCGATTGTCGACGCTCGCGCTGGTCCAGCCGACGCGCAGCTTGTTGTCGCTGAACTTCTGGAGTCCGAAGTTATTCGCCCCGGTGTCGCCAATGAACAAGAACGTATGAACGGCGTTGTCGGTCTCTGCCCAGTTCGGGTAGATGTTGAAACAGACGGTACCGGCGGACTGCGGAATGGTGAAGTCGGGGGCGGTCAATCGGTCGGTCGTGGAACTGAACAGCACCCCCGCCGACGCCGAGGTCACCGAACACGCGACAATGACCAGCGCGAGGCCGAGTAGGAGCGCGCGGTGCATTCTCATCGCGCATCACCAAACACGAGGCGGCGCGGCCTACGCGTCGCCTTGGCGCTGCTGCGTGCGAGGGCGTCGGCGCGCTTGAGAACGGCGGGTGCTTCTGAAACCAAAGGCCACCTCCGCGGTTGGAGATGGCCTTTGACCCCCGGATTTCGGGGGCTACCTCATGGGGCGGCGGTTACGCGGGCCCGGAGGAAGCGGTCTCGGGTTCGTTACACGCTGTATGTGCTGACGACGATTCTCAGCTGTCCGACTCGCTCCGTCGACTTCGGGTTCTGACTCGCCAGTAACGCCTTGAGACACTGCAGTTGCGCTTCGCGATTGTTCGGATCACGGTCCAAGGCGGCGAATGCGCGGTTGGCGTGCCCGCCCGACGGCTGCGCCGCCTCGATCGTGAACCGCACGGCAATGTGCCGAACGGTCTCTTTCATCGTCCAGCCTCGCGGCTTGTGAGCCGTCGATCGGATTCCGCAAGAGCCGGAAGGATCTCGGCGACGACGGAACGATTGTCAGCCACTCGCCGAGACCACGCGTGCGTCGGGATGGTTGTCGAGGAGTTGCCCGAGCAGCGTCTTGAAATCGACGGCCGGCTGCTGCGGCACGCCCTCGTGAACAACGCGCCGACCTTCACCGACTGTCCGACCCGATAACCGGTCGAGTCGCTCGAGCGCCGTCGCCGCGTGCATGAGACCTCGCGCGTCGCGTTCCGCGATCTTCTGGTCAATCAGGTCGAGGGCTCCAAGAAGAAGATGCTGAAGGTGTTCCGCGAGAAAGTCCTTGAGCGCCGCGCGCAGCTGCTGGCGATCAACGCCCAGGCGCGTGCGGAGATCGTTGACCTCCACGCGAGAGAGCGGCTTGCTCAGCACTCGGCTCACCGTGGCCTCACAGATGCCGACGCGCTTGGCGATCTCCTCGATCGTCAGGCCGCGAGCCCGCAACTTCACCAGCCGGGCGTGCAGGGCGGGGGTCACGCGGGTGTAGCGGCGCCGCGGCTGCGAGGTCTCGGGCGTCACGCGGCTCCTGTCTCGGCTGCGACCCGGCGCGCTGGCCGACGGCTGGCGGTGAGAAATTCCGCGAGATCGTCCTGAGTGAAGAGCACGCGCCGGCCCACCTTGAGTGACCCGATGCGCCCCTGGCGCGCCCAGTCACGCAATGTGAGGGGGGAGATCCCGAGAATCGCCGCAGCCTCCGGCGCCGACAGCTTGTCGACCATCACCATCGTGTCATCACTCCTTTCGAGTCCGGAAATCGAGCGAGCACGATCCTCAACTGTAACTTTGTGACAGCCTTCACCACCTGTCTACCAGAAAGTGCACTTCCACTCGCTGAGCCGGACCGAGCAGATATGATCGCAGCCACGCTGTAGAAATGGGGCATCGAGGCCACGCGCTGCGAATGACGAACAAAACCAATCACGTCAGAGCGGTCGACACCAACAGGAGTGAGACCCATGATGAAAGCACTCGAGCTCTGGGTGGCGCAGCGATTGGGACCGCGCGGCATACAGGACGTCAAGAGGATGTTGAGCGGGCTCGTGATCGTGGCCCTGATCTAATGTCCTCAATGAGTACGGGCCTGGCCTCCGCGATCTCGCGCTCGGTTTGGTTGGTCTCGTGGTCGGGGGGTTGGCCTCGATGCCCGGGTGGCTGTGGGTGGCGATAGCCGTGATGGGTCTTATCGGCGTGGTCCTCGACCCGCTCAAGTCCATCGCCCACGATGTCCACCGCATCGCTGATGAGCTCGAGGCGGCCAGGATGCGGCGCGACGGTTAGGGCCTCCTCAGCCTCGCGCGCGCGAGCCGCCGCCGCACCCTGACGCGCCTCGATCCGATCCCGTCTTCGTACCGGTCACCTGGGGGGGCTACGACCTGGGGCTTGTACTCGCCTGGCGTACTGCCGTGCGGGTGACCACGAGCGGGTCCTCAGAATGGCGCCTGCGCCGCCTGGGAGCAGCCAGGAGGTGGCGCCAAGCATCGAGGGGTACGGACCCGCAGGGGGGATGCTTGCGGCAGTCAGAAACGCCGTGATCCCCGGGGCGCGCTGGGCGTAGAAGCGGGCTGAGGACGAGGATGCAAACATCCTGGGGTGGATAGCGGGCCTGGCCCCTTCGGCTGGGAGGGCGGCCTCCCGGGGCGGGGTGTCGAGCTCGCTGACTACCCCATCCATCCGCCGCGCTCGAGCAGGCGAGCAGCGACCGCCCTGGTGTCACTCAACCCATGCTCAATTGATCGCCTGATCGCCGCGTAAATCCTGGCGTCTCGATCGAGCTCGAGGCCGGCACCCACACGCGCCTGGCCGGGCACACTACGGGCACAGGCGTCGGCTAACTGCCTGATCTCGGAGGCCTGCAGCTGAGCGCACCGGATTCCCAATCCGGGCCGCGGGCGCCCGAAACACCGAAGCGACCGAGCAGCCGACGCGGGCCGGAGACTCGCGCGAAACGCCGCACAGCGAATTCGGGCGGGCCGATAAGCAATCAGTAGGGTGGGGCCTCCGACCGGGCCGAGTCGCCCACCTGGAAACCGGCTCGCGTGAGGAGAAGCGACGGGGAATCGGGAAGGTCTACCTCATCCGCCTTCCCGAGCTCACAGGATCTCGCGCACATCAGCGCGGCACACTGGCCGCATCGTCGTGTCCACCGCTCGGCTCTTCGGTTCGGCTAACAGCGTCGCGGAGATCAGCAGCGTTACATGCCTCGCCCAGCCGATCTATCGCGCGTGGTGACACAACTATCTGCGCTGACGTAGTCACAGGGTCGGTGTTCGGGGCCCCCGCGCCATCGGCCAACATTCCGCGTGGCAATTCCGGACGCTGCGCCGTCACGAAGATTTCGCTTGACTAACGAAACCGGCTTCGTTAGTATCGTGGTCGTGAAGACGTAGAGCGCAGTAACCAGACGGGCCGCACGGGCGTTGGTAGCGCCCGACACGGCCCTAACCAGCAGCCCTGATAGGAGGGCCACATGGCTAGGTCGAAGCGTAGCACTCCGAAGCGCCACCCGTTCTATGCCGCACTCGTCGCCCTCGGTTGCATGTTCTGCGAGACGTGTCACGCGTACATGTATCCCGGTCACGTCGAACACGTCACCGCGTTCGACCTGCACACGCGCGAGACGTTCCCGCCCGCGCCCGTAACCCTTGCCGGCGGTCTCGAGCCCGAGCCCGTCGCCGCGACGGCCGCGTAAGGGGGACGCCATGAATACCTATCGGCGACGTCCACTCACGGCAGAGCAGCAAGCGAAGGCAGACGCGCGGCGCGCACAGTTTCGCGAGCTCGCCGAGCGTATCGCGGCGATGTCCGACGAGCAGCGCGCAGCGATGGCGGAACGTCTCGCTGGCGCGGTCACCATCGAGGGGCACCGTCTGAGTGCCCATAACGCGTGCCTGTTGGCGTGCCAGGCGCCGGACGCCACGCTCGTCGGCGGGTTCAATCAATGGCGCGCACACGGCCGCACCGTCCGGAAGGGTGAGCATGGGCTGATGATCTGGGCCCCAGTGCGGCGGCCGTCTGAGGCTCCCGCGTCAGAGGCTCCGGCCGCGTCGGATCTCGCAAGCGATCGCCCGCGGTTTGTCATGGTCACCGTGTTCGACGTCACCCAGACCGAGCCCCTCGGCTCGGTCGTCGCGGTGGCGTCATGACCGCCCGGGCGCGCGAGACGTGGCTAGTGGGAATGGCGGTGCGCGTCGCGCCCGAGTGGCGCGCCCGCGTCGTCGCCACGTGCCGGGTGCGCGAGCTCGCGGGCGAAGAGTACCGCGGTGCCGGCGGGGCCCCGATCGACGTCCGGTGCTTCGACGAGCTCGGGACGGTCGCGCTGCTCGGCACCACGGGCGGTCGCGTGTGCGTCACGTTCGACCGCGCGCCGCATGGCGCCTGGATCGACCGCGAGCATCTGGCGGTCGCGACTGCCGACGACATTTTCCGGTCCTGCCAGCATGCCGGCTCCCGCGATGCCTGGCTGGGGTCGCTGCGCGCGTGCTGGCAATGCGGTAACGCAGCGATCTACACCGGCCGCGTGCTGCGGCGGCTCGAGCTCGCGGCGCTGCCGAAGGATTGCGACCGCTGCGGCGAACGGCCGCACACGTTCACGGTCGCGGGATTCAAACTGTGCGGCCGGTGCAAGACGGCCGCGATGCGCGAGCACTCCGCGGCGATGGCGCGGGCCGGGTCCCTGGCGATCTTCGCGACGTCGCTGCTCGTCGACACGTCCACGTGGGCGGGTCGCCGTGCGGCCGGCGGGGAGGGCTAGGCCATGGGTGCCCACTCAAACCCCGCACATCATCAGTTCCACGCGATCGAGCTCTATCGCTCACGGCCGCGGGCCGTGCGCCGCGTCGCGCAGATCAACGGCGCCGGCTATCGCGCCTACATGGTCATCGTTCGGCGGCTGGTCGTCGTGCACATCAGCGAGGGCAAGCGGGCGGATCTCTCCGGGCTGCCACGCGTGGCGAAGTGAGGGCGACCATGGACCCACTAACGGCCCTCACGTGGTACGGCATAGCGTCGTGCGCCGCGCAGATGGTTGGGCTCGGCGCCACGATGTTACGGCCGCGGTCCTACGCGGCGATGCGTTGGGCTCAGTACGGCACGCTCGCCGCGACCCTTTGGGCGCTCACGTTTCTCTACGTCCTGATTGCACTCACCTAGGAGGAGATCATGTGCGTTTACTGCGGCATTCCCGGGCCCTGTCTTCTAGACCACCGTGGCGCGCGCGCGATGCAGGAGAATGCGGCGGCGCTCGTCGCGGCCGGCTTCGTGCGCGACCCCAACGTCCGCGGCGAGTGGTACGCGGGCGGCCCCGACATCATGGAACCCGCCTACCCGCTACGGATTCGCGAGCGTGGCGACGTGCTGGCGCTCGTCGTCATGCCATACGGGAAATTCAATCACGCGGACGCGGTCGACGTGTTCCGGTTTGCTGACGCTGACGACCTGTTCGCGCACCTGGCGCGCCACGCCCGGCCGTCGGAGCCCGGACTCCCGGCGTACTCGAATAGTTGGGATTAGGGGGACACCATGACACGTCGAGAGCGTTTGGAACGGAAGGTCGAGAAGCGCGCCGATTGGGCGGCCGGACGCCGCGCGAAGGCGGCCAGCGTCTACGCGTTCACGGACCAATTCCGTGGTGACCACGCGTTCAACACCCAGCCCGGGCATATCCCACTGCGCGCGCGGGTAATCCGAATGGAGGAGCGCGCGCACGAAGACGCGAAGATGGCCGGGCACCATGACAGCAAGGCGGCCGGTCTCGCCGCGCAGCTCGAACGCGCGGTGTTCTCCGACGATGTCGACGCGGTCGAGCAGCTTGCGGCGCGCATCCTGGAGAACGAAGCCAAGCGCGACCGCATGAAGGCGGTCAACCGGCTATATCGGAAGGGCGACGCGGTGGGGCTCGCCGAGCTCGGGCTGAGCCTCGACACTCTGCGCTCGAGGCTGGCGGACCCGAGCATATGGGACAAGCAGCCGCACGCCGGATGGGAGATCACGAACCTAGGTGCGCGCATCCGCGCCGATCGCGACCGGATCGAGGATATTCGCCGACGCCAGCAGCGCACCGCGGCGGCCGAGGCTGCCGGCGGCGTCGTGATCGAGGGCGACGCCTGGGTGCGCGTCACGTTTGCCGAGAAGCCCGCGCGCGAGATCCTCGACGCGTTGAAGGCGGCCGGATTCCGGTGGGGCGCCGGCTCGTGGGTCGGCGAGCGCGCAAAACTGCCGGCGGGCGTATCCGCCTAACGTCGACTAGGCTCGCAATCACCGGGGCGCGGCCCAACCCACCGCGCCCCATTTCAACAAGGGGGGAGAGATCGAATGCCAAAGCCGACCAAGGGCCCGACGGCCGACGAGGTCTACCAGCAGCTACACGGGATCCTGGGCGCCCATGACCGCGACGCGGTGCTCGAGATTCTGCGCAGGGCGATCGCGTGTCCTGACTGCGGCGGGGCACTCATGCGATGGTGCCAAGCATGCTTGGGACGGATGGGCGGCCAAAAACTGACGAGAGCCAAGCGGCGCCAGTTGAAGAACGCCGCGAAGCAGCAGCGGCCGGGGCGTCGGAAGCAGCCGCCGCCGGCCGGGGCGTGAATGCTGCTCGGCGATCAGTGCGCGCCCACGAGCCCCGAGCATTGACAGCCGGGGATAAAGACGCCGGGGCAGACGCCTTCGACCTCTTTGCAGCACATACGCCAAACGTCTGACAGCAGCACATGACGGCCCCAGCCGTGCGGTTGATCGGGTTACCGCACGCCGAATAGGTCTGGGCACCACTGGCGAGCAACGCGGTCGCTACGACCACGAAGGCGAGAACAATACGCTTCGTCATCGGGGTGTCCTTTTCAGTGTGGGGTTTCGGTGCCGAGCACAGGCGTGAGGCGCTTGCGCCGATAGAGGATCTCGAGCAACTCCTTCCAGGCCTGATACGCGACGCGCAGGACTTCGGCCACACAGCGATCCGGCTGCGTGACGACCTCACCGCCGGCAAAGTGGAACAGTCGCCATCCGGCATCCTGGAGGTCGCGGTCGCGGCGGTTCCGATGGTTCACTTGCTGGCGCGTCCGCTCATGCCACTCGTGCCCATCCACCTCGACGGCGAGCCGGGGAAAGGTCAGGCGGTACGTGCCGAGCTCGTGCAGCGCCAGGACGTCGGCCGGCAGCACTCGGAAGTCCACACGGTAGGCGTGGCCGTTGGCGGTGATGTTGGCCTGAGGGATGAGATCGAAATGGTATTGGAGGGTCCGGTCGATCGCGAAGAACCACACCGCGAAGATCTGCTCCGCGGGGCTCTCGAGGCGGTGACGCGCGAGGAAGTCCGTCGCCGCCGATTCGATCTGCCGGCCGACGGTATTCGCGGCGCGGCGCGCGGCAGATCGCAGGTGGCCTCGAGCATCTGGCACGAGCGCGATGGGCGTCGTCGGCACGCTGATCCGGAGCGATTCACACCTTTCTGGCGCGGTGAGGGGGGAAAGGACCCGCTCGTTCTACGCGCTGACCGTCACGCCACCGCCTTGTGGCCGCCGATCGGGGGCGATGCCGCGAAGGTCTCCGACGGGATGCGGATACCCGCTAAGCATGCTCACCGGCGCGCTATACGCGGCGCTGCCGTCGGGGCGCGTTGGGCCAAGAGACTCGACATCCGCCGCTGGTAGGCGGCCTGCCGGCGGCTGCTGACGCCGGCCGCGCTCAGCGCGTCCTCGGGCGTAGTGGTTGGTTCCACCGGTACGGCTGCCCACCGCGTTTCGATCTCGGCCATCTGCTCGGGGGTGAGGTGTCCGGAACGCGCAAGCCAGCGGGCCAATTGCAGCAAGTTGTGTTTGAAATCGTCCAGCAGCTCGCTCACGTGAGTCAGACCGGCGGTGACGTTATCCAGGGCTCTCCGGCGTGGCCGTCGCCGTGGCGCCATCACGCGCCCCCTCTCTGGCGCACACACGTGGTGACGATGCCAGCGATGACCTGCCACGCGGCCGGCTCGCGTTTCCGCTGCAATGATGCTTTCACGATGATCGGCCACACCTCCTCGAGCGTCATCGCGTCCCACTGGCGTTCGCACTCTTGCATCTGCTCGCGACGCTGTTGATCCTTACGCTGACGCTCGGTCTTCCGCTCCTCGCTGGCATCATCCAGCGGCGGCTGGCGCTGGGAAAACTCGTCCCATGTTTCGGCCAGCCTCGCGATCCCGGCGGCGAGCTCCTGGACGTGGCGCCGTTCCACGGGCACCGGCTCGTGCGACGTCATGGCCATGACGGCATTCCAGTTGAAGGAGGCGCGCAGGGCATTCACGCTGCCACTTCCGAGCTCCCGGTCGAGCAATGCGTGTAACTGCACGATCTGGCCGAGGTGCCACTCCTCCCATGGCATCCGGCGCGGAATGGACGAGATCCTCGCGCCCATCACGCCACCGCCTTTCCTCTGCGGATCGTCGCGCCCGAATAGCGCAGCCGCTCGCTGAGGGCACCGAGCGACATTCGAACGTCCACCAACGACTTCACCAGCAAGTCCGCGGCGACGCGAATCCGCTCGTCGTGTTCGAGACGACCAGACACCACTCTTGGCGACACAGGAGGCATGAGGGTACGGAGCCCGCCGTAGATTCCCTCTAAGTCCATCTCCGCGCTGTGAATGACCTCCAATATTTCGGCGATCGTGGGGGCCTCGCTGGCAGTAGTCCGGGCGGATCGTGCTACGGTGGGCTTGCTTGTCATCGTCGCCGCCTCCGCGGTGATGGGTGATGGGCCACAGCCCCGGCGTGTTCAGCGCACGCGCGGGGCGCTTCGCTTCTACTCGAGCAACTCCGTCACCGGCACGCCCAGCGCCTTCGCCAGTCGCTTGAGCACGTCTAGGGAGGGGTTCTTCTTGTCGCCGCTCTCGAGCTTGACGATGTAGGTTCGTCCAACGCGCGCCACCCTGGCGAGTGCCACTTGGCTCATGCCTTTCGCCTCTCGTCGTTCCTTCAACATTCGTCCTAGCTGTCGTGGGGACATGATGGTATGTGACCCTCAGTCACACGTCAAGAGCGTTCGTGAATCAGTCGCGACCCCGCTGGAACGGGACAGCACGGGCCGGAATACTACCCAATCGCGCGACGCCGCCGAGGTGAATTTTCGAAAACAGCGCATGACTGAATGTGGGTTCTGTCGCATTTCAACGACGACGCGGACTTGCCTACCGATTTTGACGCACAAAACCCGGCGTGACCGAAGTGCACACCCGAGGCAGCGTGGACTAGATTGCCGTAACGCTTTCTTCCAGCAGTTGCCGATTCGCTCCGCCCACTCGGCAGCCTTGTCACCGAGCCGCCAAACGCGGCTGTCGTCACGCCCGAATGGCCCTACCTGCCCAGTCCCGCGGTATC
>Ga0207684_10001836_pt1 | contig 22142 bp, 16 predicted proteins | sample KBSK5501metaG_FD_184342 | JGI IMG/M metagenome (GOLD analysis project Ga0207684, IMG submission 184342) | Corn, switchgrass and miscanthus rhizosphere microbial communities from Kellogg Biological Station, Michigan, USA - KBS K5-50-1 metaG... | ecosystem: Host-associated > Plants > Roots >...
TGGGCATCGCCCACAGGTCTCTTGTACTGATTCACCTGAAAGCACCGGTCTCCTGTACAGAAGGGCGTGGGGGCTGCTGGACACGTATTGGATACTTCACTGAGAGACTCTTTCGTGCATTCCTCTCGTTTCTGTTCTTCGGTGTAGTCTCCCGGCGGCATTAGCTGCATCAGCGATACATCGGCGATGTAGGTCAAATACTTTTTCTTGTCTGCCTCATTTTTCAGATTGGCATGTCCGAGTGCGTGAGTTTCTTTCAGCGAAATTCCAGTTGGAATCTTGCGTTGCACTACCCTCCCTGCATTGAGCTGAGAGACCTGCAACGCTCGTCCGGCATTCTCTGGAATTGTGTCCCGACCAGTGTGGACCAGCCCATTTCCCCCAACGATCGACGAAGATATGCGCTCTGCTTCCTCTTCTTCCTTGCTGCCGCTCTCGGCCAGAGATAGAGCATGGTAAGAACCGTCATGATTCCCCTGTTGCAGCACATGCGTCAGTTCGTGAGCTAGGAGTTGTCGGCCCATTTGGCTCTCCGGCGTGTATTGTCCCGCTCCAAACACAAGGTGGCGACCGACCGTGTATGCCAGCGCATTGACACTGCTGGCTGATGCAACGGCTTGGCCGTCAACGTGAACCCGTACCCGGCTGAAATCGTGACCGAAACGCGGCTCAAAGAAGGAGCGGCTACCACGATCAAGGGGCTGCCCCGGCGAGCGCAGCACTTCGTGCACGATGGGTGGCACGCTCGGCGGTGCGCTCTTCTCCGCACGCCGCTGTAATGTCGCCCTCTTGCACTCCTCGCATTCTCCGGACAGTCCCAATCCTCCTCCACAAGCACACTTGCGCTGCAGCAGACCTGTCCCAGCCGGCGTGCGCGAGGGGCCATGGGGATTCAACCAACTCTGCCCCCAGCCGCGGGCGTGGCGGAGCGCTAGCGTCGCAGGTGAAATGGCGTTTACATGAGAACGTAGGTCCATCATTACGTTTTCGTGACGTCGACGATCGTCACATCCTTGCCCGCATGCGTTCCCTTACGGAAGGTACGGGTGATCAGGTGCCGGCCAATAACCTTCCCGTCGCACGAGTATTCCTGCTTGCAGGAGGTTTGGCATGAGTTCAAACCGGCGGGGTTTCGCGTTTTGTCATGGAGGAAGCTTATGGTTGTGGAACGGGACCGGTGAAAATCATAAAAACGGTTTATCAAGCCCGGTTGCGCTGGTTGGACCGACGAGCCTTTTGTGGGCGCACCAACGGTAAAGGGTGGTCCCCCTTCGCACGGTCCCGGCCTGGTCAGAGTCGAAGGGCACGTACCAGGAACCTCGGTCAGTGATTCAGCGATTTTCGTGCCATCCCAGGTTCGTTGGTCGGGACGCACGCGCATCTTCGCCATGATTCCGTAGGCTGACAGGTAGCCGGCAGAAAGCGCGCCGGGTGTCAGATCCACCCTGGCTTCTACCTCGGTCGACGTTGGGCATGGCAGCGCCAAGCCCTGATACTTGATCTCTGCATCGGAGGGGCCGACTCGATCGCCAGACTTGTTCGCTCCGCTCAGCGGAAGCCCTTCGCGGCGGCGAAAATCCTCGATCAGTGGCCGATGAATTTCATCCGTGTCTCTAAAAGAGTCCCTGTTTTCCGACGACCTCCCAGCTCGATCAGATGCCTCAACGCGGACTTTGCTGAAGCTGTGCGTAAAGCCAGGGTCCAGAAATCCAGGCCTGACACGATCAGCCGGCTGTGCGGCCGCGCGCCAGTCATCGAGCACGCTGGACGACGCGCCGTTTCCGCCCTCACTGACAGAACGATGCAACAAATGCGCGGCTTCCCTCTCGCACTCCTGACATTCGCTGCCAGCAGCAGGTGCCCCACCGCACGCACACTTGCGCTGCAGCAGATGGCCCCACACCGGCGTTGCCGTTACCCACGGAGCCTGCAACCGAGTTTGGAATCGCTCATTCACCGACTTCCTTCCTAATGCTTCGGTTCACAAGGTCATTTTCTGGCGGCACTTCTCGGGTTACGGGTTCGAAGCGACGTTTTCTGTGCGGAGTTGGTTTCCTTCGCGGCCCCAATTGCCCCGTGCACAGCCCGTGCTATCTCCGCTCCCACTCCCGCCGACTTCCCACCGGGAGCGACCGTGAACGCTCCCCCATTGAGCCGCTCGATTTTGAACGGGGCGCTCGCCAAGGTCCAACCGGGCTGCTCGGTTAGCAAACGTGTCAGTTCCCGCTCCACCACGTCGCCAACGGGAAAGTGATCACCCGGCTCAAAGCCGAGCAACACCAGTTCCTCGATGTGCACTTCCACCGTGGCAGCACGCGTCCCTCTCGTTCGTCCGCGCAATTCTTGTCCAGCCCTCTCCACCTTCTCCTCACACCCACCCCGCAATCTCTGACTCGGTTAGTGGCTTTTCGAGTTTGGCGAATTCGCTGCGTGCCGCACTCAGCAGATGCGCCATGCGCACCGGTTCTCCTGCATCGGCTGCCAGAAATGCCGCCCCCATCGCGATGTTGCGAATATGCCCGCCCGCGGCATTGAGCCGGGACAATCGGTCGATTCGTAGGTTCTCTGTGGGCGTCTTAGGCGGAAAAACCCGCCGCCAGATCTCGGCCCGCTGCGCAGACTCAGGGTACGGAAACTCAACCACAAACCGGATTCGCCGCATGAATGCCTGGTCGATTGCGCTCTTGCGGTTCGTGGTCAGAATGGCCAGCCCGCGATAGGCTTCCATGCGCTGCAGAAGATAACTGACCTCGATGTTGGCGTAGCGGTCGTGACTATCTTTGACGTCGCTGCGCTTCCCGAACAGGGCGTCCGCCTCGTCAAACAGCAGCACGGCCGCACCCTCTTCTGCGGCGTCAAACACGCGGCGCAGATTTTTCTCGGTCTCCCCGATGTATTTGCTGACAATCTGGCTGAGGTCGATGCGATACAGGTCAAGTCTCAGATCTGCGGCGAGCACTTCCGCAGCCATCGTTTTTCCGGTTCCGCTCGGTCCTGCAAACAAAGCGCTGAGTCCCAAGCCGCGCGTGCTCTTGGAAGAAAAGCCCCAATCCCCGTACACCTTGCCGCGCTGACGAACATGAATGGCAATCGTGCTTAGGGTTTCCTTTTGCTTGTCCGGCAACACCAGATCTTCCCAGGCGGAGACCGGCTCGATCCGCTGCGCCAGGCCTTCCAGACGTGGGCGGGACTGCAGGCGGCACGCATCCCATAACTGCATCGACAGGCCGTGACCGTACCCTGACTGGTCGGAATCTTTATCTTCAGAGCCGGCAGGCGGTCTCCTCATTGCCTGACCTGCTGCCAGGCGGATGGTGTTCGAACTCAAGTTGAACTGCGAAACCAGCGTCTCGATTTCTCCATTCACCGCCGGGACCCGCGTCTCGAGTTCATTCCTCCAGATGTCCTTTTGCTCGCTGGCTGTCGGCTTGCTGACTTCAAAGAGAACAACAGGCCGATGCGCGCATTTTCGTGAGGCGCGCGTGGCAACCAGCAGGGGGCTGCGGATCTGCTCCACGAGCCAGGCAAGATCAGTCGTGGGCACGGTCTCGCCGCCCTCCGGCTCGTCGCATTCGAGCAACAGAGCGCTCGAGCTCAAAACGGCTTCCCGCTCCCACAACCGCAGAAAAACGTCGGCCTCAGCCGCATTGCGCGGCACTGCCCATGCCGGGATGAAATGCAATTGCAGTCCGAGCAGAGCGCAGGTGGCGGCCGCCAACGCCCGCCTTCCCGCAGTCTCGTCCCCACACAACTCAATGATGGGGATGGATCGCCCGCCTCCTTCTTGGGACCAGAGCGCTGCTATCTCCTCGGCGATGGCGCGGTGCGACTGCACCAATTCGTTCGGCACAGGCACCGGTTTGACCAAAGCTCGTAGTCGTTCCTCAATGCAAGGAACACCGGCCAGATATTGCAGAACTCGCTCTGGGACGCGCAGAGCACTGCCCGTCAAACTCTCGCCATTCAGCACTTCCACCAGATTCCAATGTCGCAAAGGCCGGGCCGGCGACAATGCAGTCCAATGCGAATCCGCAAAGGCAGCGAGCGCAAGACTGAAGCTCGGTTGGAAACACCGTTGATCTTTATGAGCAGCTGCGTAAAGGGCCGCAAAGCGGGAATCCAATTCCGCGGCAGCACACATCAGCAAAATCTTGCGTTCGAAGCTCGACAGATCGAACGCCGCGCACAAGGTGTCGAGCGCAAACGGCCTATTACGCCTCGACGACGCTTCGTCACCCGTCTTCTGCTCGGATTCTGGATCCACCCCTCCAGACTGTTCATCATCTTCCGCCAAGCCGAAAGCCTTCTGCAGCGAAACACGAATTTCGCCGATCGCTTCCATCAGGTAGTGCTGATTGGCCTCGTGCCAGGTGTCTGGAAGGTTCTGGCTCATGGCATGGCCACCATAGGACCGTTGAAGTTCCCGGTTGCATCGGTCGTCAGCAAGCTTTCTGCGCCATCAATCTGTACCCGCACCAAATAGTTGCCGGTAGGCACGCCACCGATGTTGATGGTCACCTGACTCGAATTCACCCGGGAGACTTTCGCCAAAGAAGTGAAGGCGGTTGGGGGATTCACCGCAAGGTTGTTCAAGGCCAGCACCGCTCTCTGGCCGATGCCTATGTTGGGCGTGAGCGTGAGCGTAACATCGGTTCCGCCTGGTCCAGCGGGTGGGGCTAGACCCGGTGCAACAGTTGTCCCAGTGATTGTCGGGCGCAAAACGAAAGGGGCCACGTTCGATTCGAATCCGCGATGCGATGCGAATGGCGTTCCCATCAAAAGTTTCTGCACCACCTGCAGCCCTTGCACGCCCGCGGGCACATCGCCCGGCAGTGGCAAAGTGATCTCAGTGTCGGTGATGTTGGTCGGAGTTCTTTCCTTGTCTTCGATCAGAACCACCGTGATATCACCGCGCAACTGCTTTCCCTGAATCAGTAACGTCGACCCAGACACGATGGGTTGGTCAGCGCCGGCCGCGGAGATCACGACGTCCACCGATGGCCAGCGGAACGGAACTACATACACATTGCGTGCCTGCACTGGAGGCGCTTCTTGCGGCACATCTTGGCTTTCCAGCAACACCACGGAGGCTTGATAAGCAGCCGACAGGCTGTATTCAATTTGAAAGAACACCGACCACAGTTTCGAAAATTCTTCCAGCGACAACGACGTTGGTGTGAACCGGACCGTTTCCACCTGATCGGCCAAGTCGGAGTTCTTAAGGAAGCTGTAATCAGTCACCGCCTTGAGGATCGCGGAGCGCGAGATCAGCGGCTGGGAATGCAACGTAGTTGCCACGGCCCCCAACAAGCGTTGTGGTTCCAGTTGACCTTCATCGCCATGGAAGCTGAACAGGTAATGCAAATCGAGAGCCGCTTGCGCCCGCCGCACCAGAGTTCCGCCCGAACGCCGCGTCGGCAAATCCGCATTACGATACGCCGCATTCGGAGTAACCTGATACAGATAAACATTGACCAGGGGAGTTTGCGACGAAGTGCCATCGGGACGGCTGAAACCCACTTTCGCGTTCGACACTGCACTGCCGACGGCAGGCTGCAAGACCTCGTAAAGCGCTGCGGTGACGGTAGCGACTGCCAGATAGTTGCTCATCGCTTACCTCCGCTGCGCTGCTTCAAATAGTCCTCCAACGAAAGCGCGGGGGGCGGTGGCCGCCGAGCAACTGGAACCGCAGGGGCGGAAGGAAATTGTGCCCGCACTTCGACTCGTCCGATCGTGACCCGGACGATCGGCGCCGCAGTCTCCGAATCACGTCGCAAGCTGCCGGCACGCGTGAAGTCACGTACGACGGCATGTCGCGAATCTTGGCCCCGTGATTCAGCTGTCCCGCGGACGACCACTTGAGCGATGACCGGCTGGGATGTGGACGGCGCATGTGGCGGCTTCTCCTGCCGCACTGCTACCGCAATCGATTCCCCTGCTGGCCGAACCGCCGGCTTTGGCGGCGACTCAGATCCCAGACGGTTTGGCGTAGCGGTTGGAACTGGCGGGGGAACGGACGATTGCTCTCGCGGCAAAGTTCTACCGATCTCCGGCAGAGCTACATTCCCAGTGCCAGGCACGCGCCGCTCTGAATTGTTTTCGGCAGAAGACTCGCGAGAGCCGTCGCTGCTCGGCAGGGTTCGGCTTGCTGAAGCCTCTGGCATTTCGGCTTGCGCACGAACCGCCGCAGGAACTTCGGCGGCTTCGCTGGTCAGCGCAGATTCAGTACTCGGCTCAGTCACCTTTGATATTGGAGAGAACATCGCAGGCAGGATCGGCTGGGAAACCGGAGCCATCCCCAGCGTGCGTGCAGCAAGTCGATCGAAGAAGTTACCTTTCACTCAACCCTCTCCAGATAAAACTGGCGACGTACGGCAGTGAGCGCCAGAATGTCGCGCTCGGTCCATCCGTACGCCTCAGCTAGGACGTGCACTTCACGGAGCAGGCGTTTTGCGAGTGAGTTAAGCTTCGCCCACAAAAACCATTCGATGTCGAAGAGCAATTGCCAGCTATGTCCGCAGGCGGGGCATGCCAAGTCAATCAAGGATTCGGCTTGCGGATCAGCCTTCGCCAGGCATTCTGCGACCTGCTCGACCGCACTGTCAGACAACGCTCCGGGACTAATCGAACGCTCACCGCAGCGAGCGTTGACAATGCATCGTTCCATCAGCATCCGGCGCGCAATCTCAACGTCTGCACATTGCCTCACTGCGCTCAGGTCGACGCTGTTGGGCGGACGCAGTTGCAGCGACATCTCGCCCACCTCCAGCGCCAATTCCGCTTCTTCCAGCTTGCCACCACTTCTAGCCAAATCCCCTGTGTTGACGCTGTATTCCAAGCGCTCCTGGCACTGGGGACATTCGGCAAAAGCGGCGAGGGTCGATCCGAAGTGCTGCTCGTAGACTTCCAACAGACGCGCATCCCGCCGTCCCACACTCAGCTTCGCCAGTTCTTCCTGGGGCTCGGGGCTGACGGCGGCGAGCAGGGTAAGAGCCCGATCTACCGGACCCTGACACAGCCCCCGCTCCCACGTTCGGATCAATTCAGCCGCAGACAGGGAGCGCATGGCGATCACCCTGCCGACGGTACGGTGAAGCTAGGCTCGGTGGGCTCGGACACGTCGAGGTCGCGCTCCCATCCTTCGTTTTCCAGCTTGATGTGCTGAATGGCTACCGCATTCGCGTTGGCATCGAGATCGGGTTGCGCCTGCCACTCCGAAACCCAGCAGCGATAGACCTTGTATGCGATCGCCAGCTGCCCAGCTTCGTTGTAAAACTCGATGATGATTTCCTTGCGGAAATCTTGCAGCGAAACCTCCGACCCCAGCCCCGCACCGAAATTCCACACCTTGTTGGCCCACTTCTCGAACTCGGTGTCGTGAGTAACTCCGCGCTCTAGCGTGATGGCATCGTATTCGGTGCGCCCCGGTGACTTGCGGCTGCTGCTGGGATCTCCACCTTCGCGGTGTTTGACCACTTCCGTGGTGCGCTTCAGCATGCCTACCTTGCTCACCCCGGCGACGTAGCGGCCGTCCCACTTCACTCGGAATTTGAAGTTTTTGTACGGATCAAACCGTTGGGGGTTCACACTGAATTGGGACATGCTCGCCTCCTCATGCGGCTGTCTGACCAGCCATCTGTTGGATCTGTATGACGACAAACTCCGCCGGCTTCAACGGCGCGAACCCGACCAGAATGTTCACGATTCCCAGATTCTGGTCGGTGGGGGTTGTCGTTTCGCTGTCGCACTTCACGAAATAGGCTTGCCGCGGGGTCTGTCCCTGAAATGCACCCTGGCGGAACAGCGTCTGCATGAAGGCTCCGACGTTCAGGCGGATCTGCGCCCACAGCGGCTCGTCGTTGGGCTCGAACACTACCCACTTCGTTCCCCGGTACAAGCTCTCCTCGATGTAGAGCGCGAGGCGCCGCACTGGGACGTACTTGTATTCGTCGGCGCGGGCATCGCTACCGAACAATGTGCGCGCTCCCCAGGTGATGGTCCCGTACACCGCAAACGTTCGCAGGCAATTGATGCCCAGAGGATTCAGCGTTCCGTTCTCCGCGTCTGTCAGCGTGTAGCTGAGGCCTTGCGCCCCCTGGATAATGGCATCGATTCCCGCGGGCGCTTTCCATACTCCGCGCTCGGCATCCGTACGCGCGTAGATTCCCGCCAGCGCTCCCGAACTCGCCATCATGTGCACTCGGAAGTTCTGCAGCGGGTCCGCCACAAGAATCTGGGGGAAATACACGGCCGCGTTTCTTCTGGCCGAAAGGCCACCGACCCAGTCGCCAATGTTGGTGACGTCTTTTTTGGGGTTGGGATCAACGATGAAAAACGCGCGTCGCGCCTCGCACAGGGCGATCGCCTTGTCGATCACGTCCTTTGCGTCGGCATCATTGGTCAGCATGGTCGTGCGAGGAATCACCAGAAGATTGAACAAATCGACATCGAGCAGGGCGTAGATTCCGGTCTTACTCGCCTCATCTCCCTCGATGTCCGCAGCCGTCTGTGGAGGGGTGCCGTCTGCCCCGGGGACGGCGAGACTTTGCGCTCCAAACGTTGTTCCCGTTCCCAGACTGTACTCTTGCACATTGGCGAAGGAGCCGGCTCCTGTTAGTTTGATCGTTCCAGCGACCGTGTTTCCGAATGTAATCGCCGCGTTCGGCGTATCTGCGCTGGGGACCACATTTAGCAACGTGCCCTGCAGCTGGACCGTCGCCTGTGCGGTGGCTGGACTGTTGGCAATTCCACGTAGAGCGGTCTGTAGCGCATCGCGCAGAGCGGGACCGGCGACCGACGCGGGTAGTGTCAATGTGGTGGTCGCCAGTAGCTTGGTGCTCGTCGCTTCGTCGGTCACAGTGACATCGAGACTGCCGCTAACCGACGTCGCATTGTCGATCAAGTCAGCAATGCTCGCCGACGTAGTCCCGGTGGGTTCCGGTCGCAGAACGCTTGCTGCCTCTTTCTCGCGTCCGCCATTCACTAAGCCCAGACCGACCTTGGATGCCAAGTCATTGGACGATGCCCGGAGAATCTGCACTCCCGAATTGTTGCTCGTCGAACTCGAGTTCAATTGCAGATAATCGGTGCCGGCATTACCCATAGCGTCAACCGCCGAAGCGGATAAGCTTGCCGTCAAACCTGCCGCGGTAATGGCGGCGTTCATCGCTGCGACCAAAGTCGTCACGCTGGTGGGAGTTGCTCCCGTGACGGTGAGCGTGAATGGATTGCTAGTGTCATAGGCGCCTGTGATCGTGTTGTCCGATGAAGCCAGAGTGGGGAAGGTGGATAAGTCCTTGGTCCTGGCCCAGCCTCCTTTGGTCAGCGCGGGAGTCGAAAGCACTTGCACACTGATGAGCTTCGAGTCGCCGTTGATGGCGTTCGGAGCATACATGGACGAAAAACTGTTCATGCTGAGATTGCGGTAGGTCTCAGACTCTGCAAACACCAGTTTTCCGTTCTGCAACTGGTAGCGGGTGATGCTGAGGTTGAAGGTGCTGTCAGGGTTTCCGGTCTGATAATCAACGTCGAGCCTCACCAGGTTACCCCAGCTTCCGGCGTTGGCGGCCGAAACCGCCAGCACAGCGTTTCCCCCTAAGTCCGCCAGCGTGATTTGTGCGGAGCCGGCGCTGCTCGCCACTCGAACCACGTACGCATCACTGCCGCCGTTCAGAAAGAACTGCTGCACCGCATAGCTGATTTCGCTGTCCTGCTGCAGCCCGCCAAAATTTCGCTCGAAGTCGCCGAAATTCGCCAGGCGCACGGCATGATTGATCGGTCCGCGAGAGGTATAGCCCACAAACGCGGTAATCGACGTGGCCACGCCGGTAATGCTTCGCACTCCACTCGGAATCTCTTCAATGTAAACGCCTGGATAAGTGACAGTAACTGGCATGGATCTCTCCTCTACGCTTCGTTTCCCGCACAGCCCTCATTCCCTTCGTTGCGGAATCACGCCCCATTCTTCGACGGGCTCGCCACCACCTGCAGCTTCGCCACGGGGACCACTACTTTCTGTCTTCGGATCACATCCACGACTGCAAACACTCGCGACTCCGCGCCGGAGTCCGAGAAGTCAACCACCACACCTTCCAGCTCGGTTGCCGGCGACAACGCGAGCACTTCTTCGGCGCTCGGCAGGAAAACGTCGGCTAACCGAAATCGCACTCGGTCCCCTTCCCGCGTCGGATGCCCCCTTCCCGGTTCTGGTCTTGCGCCGCGGCGACATCGCATCGCCATGTGCACGACAAAGTCCATCGTGGTTTTCTGCTGTGCAAATGTCTGACGCAAAGACAGCCTACAGCTCTGAGCCACAGAGCCCGTTGGACTTCCATCAAACTAGGGATGCCGAGTGTTGCAGGCGTCGCAGCACCACTGCCTTATGCCATTTCGGCGATAGTTGGCAGGGATGATTTCAATCTTGTTTGTTTAACTTGGCTTCTCCGCGACGTAAGAAGAGAAAAACACGCAGCAGATCTGAGGTTCGACGCGATTGGTACCGGCGATGAGAAAAGCTGCAGCGGTCACTGCAAACTTATGCAGCGGTCGAACGCTTCGATTTCAGCTCTGCATTCCACCGGGGTGGCGCAGGCCGTGCGCACGCATCTTGTAATAGAGCGTTCGCTCACTCGTGTGAAGTCGTTGGGCAACCTGGCGTCGGGTAGCTCCTTCGCTGCTGATGGCGGTCTCCAACACGCGCTTCTCAATCTCCTCAAATGCGCGGGCGTAAGAAACTCCGCGCTGGGAGATCGCCGTCCACATGGCACTCGCCGCTTCCGAAAACAAGTCCGTGTCCGCACCCGCGGTCGCGGCTCCCGACTGGGCAGTCCAATCTGCCACGCCGAGCGTCACTCCTTCGGTTTTGAGGAACAGCATCCGCTGGACAGCATTCTCCAACTCTCGAACGTTGCCCAGGAAAGGATTCGTAGCCAGTAACCCGATCAATTGAGGCTCTACCCGCTCAATTGGGGCGTAGAGACTGGTGTAGCGTTTGGCGAGCCCCAAGATAAGCCCGGATAGGTCGTCCGTGCGACCGCGCAGCGGCGGCAACGAAAGCTTCACCACGTTTAAACGATGAAACAGATCTGCCCGGAACTGCTTCTCCCGTACTAGCGGTTCCAGCGGCTGATTGCAGGCAGCGATAATCCGCACGTCTACCGGAATTTCGTGATCAGACCCAACTGGCCGCACACTGCTGCGCTGTATGACATCCAAAAGCTTAGGCTGAAGTTGAGCGGGCAGATCATTCACGTCATCAAGAAACAGCGTCCCGTGCTGGGCAGACTGAAAGAGCCCCTTGCGATTTGAAACCGCACCAGAAAAAGCCCCACGTTGGTGTCCAAACAGTTCGCTCTCTGCCAGTGCCTCGCTGATCGTACTGCAATGTACCGTCACAAACGAGAAGGACCGGCGCTTCTGATCGAGTTCATGAATCCCCCGCGCCAGCACTTGCTTTCCAGTGCCGGTCTCACCCTCCAGCAGCACCGTCACGTCACTGACCTCAGCTGCCTTTCGAGCTCGACGCAGCACCGCCATCATGTTCGGAGCGCGCGAAATAAATCCGACTCGATCGAAGGTTTTTTGAACCTCTTCATCCGACAATTGCTCGTGCATCGGACTCCTCCCTCCTTGCTTCATGAGTGAGTCGACGATTGGCGACGGGATGGGTGACGTCCCACTCAGCAGCCTGAATGGACACTCTTGTCTCAGCAGCCTAGGCAGCAGTGTTCCGACACCACCTTCGGGGGGACAGCGACAGAACGCAATGTAGTTTCTCACTCGTTCTCACATTGCGTTAGCACGGGACGACAGTTCAGCGCCTTGCATATTGCGACCGGGCGATCCATGGTTATTCGCTTTCGGATAACGAGTTCCCACCCATGCGCGTCCCGATTCCGGGGGGTCCCTGGGATACAACTAGATAGTGCCCTATCAGTGTGCACAGTTTCACGCAAGCCGGGGAAAGAATCACAAATAAAATCGTTTTATTTCGGACGACTCCTCAGAGCATGGCCGCGACCTCCCCTATGCCCCCCACGACCGCGACTCAAACAATTACCATCCAATGGCTTAGTCCCAATTCCCAATGTTTTTCATGGTAGTTCAGGCGCCAGTGAGAGGCGGGCGTCGGGGATCGTCATTTTTGTTACGAAATCCGGACAAGTCGGTCTGATCCAGGGTGGCGGCGTTCAACATGGCACTCACTCCAGAGGCTCCCGGCGGAAAAGAGCCGGAGCAACAGCAGAATACCCAGCAAGGCCAGTTCCACTGAATTGGAAGGTCGACATCCTGACACGTTCATAACGGGTAGGACACGAACGACAAACTGAATGCACAGGTTTGGTTCTCCCGCCTCAGATCGCAATTTGGTTGTGGGGGCACCAGCATAAACTGGTGATCTACAAGAAACAGATTGGCATTCTTGCGCGGTGTTCGGACGCGACGCATCGCCGGCCGGCCCGGCTGAAGTGCCGACACAACCGTTCTCGGGTGTAGCGGAATTTTTACCGAAGTATATGGACCCGATTCGATTTTGAGCTCCCCTGCGAGGTCCTCAAGCTTACCTGCGGCACGGCACTCGTTAAATCGTTAGCCTCCGAGGATCCCTAAATAGCTGATCCGTCCGGACGTGCCAATTTCCCGTGGTAGCTCAGGCCAGAACCGATGACCAACACGAGGAAAGATGAAGACAGCTCTGCAGCTCTTCAAAAAGACGATGCCAGACTCATCTCAAATCTGGGCATGTAAACCGGCCAATTGCAGGCCACCTCTCACGCCACTGCGCAAAGCTTAATAAAAACTGTGCCGGGCTGTCCGCGGCATTGCCCAGCGCAACTTCGTCATTTTGAGTTTCCGGGCAAATCCCTACCCGGGAGTCCGTCGCTGAGGGCCCCCAGCGGCGGGCTAGCGGGTCAGAGAACGCCTCTAGTCTTCCGGCAGCCCGACAGCAGAACTCTCTACGAAGCGCTGGAAGCTCGAGGTGTACGAGGCGCGGTACTTTTTCCAGCCATCCCGGACTGCATCAATTTTCGCCCATTTGGTGAAGATCACCGACCAGCCTCGGGCGTAGGGGTGCTGCCGTTTTTCAAGCAACACTAGGTTGAGTTGGTTAAAGACCGTGAAAATGAACTCGATTAATTCAAACGAAAACCGCACCCCGGCTTCAGTCTGCTCCTTGTGTTCTTCCTTCCAGTTAGGATTGCCGCTGAACATCGCATCGAAGAAGCCAGGAATGTCTTTGTCGGTGCGTGCCTTTGCCAGCAGTTCTTCATAGCGAGCAGTATGCGCCGAAGAGAAACGGTCCATTTCCGCAGTAGGCGCCCACCATATCCTCCAGAGAGTATCAAAGTAGGTCTCCCGGCCATCGGTCATCTTACAGATGCAAGCCTTGCAACTTGCTCCGGCCGGCTCCAAGACAGAAGATGCAACGTGATGACCCAGCCTTCGATAGCTCTCAAATTGGGATTCGCTGAACCACTGGTTTAATGTGCTGTCATGCGGGAAGGCGGAGTCTTCCTTCTTGTAGTTCAGAACGTCGGCGGGTTCGTCCCCGGTGAGGGATGACTTTATGTAAACGACGAACCCTGGAGTGGTTGGAGCTTCGGGATAGGTGATGGTTCCTACCACGCAGTGCGCGGGACTATATTGGGAGTCCTTTCTGTGCTCGAGGGCGCGCAGATCGAGGGCAATCTCCGCACCGAAATCAATCCGGCACTTGCGGATGGCCATACCGATGCCGCCGAAGGTAAGTCCTCCGTCAGCTTCGCTGTCGCAGATCACAATGTAACGGCAGCGGCGCCGTACAAGCTCGTACAGTCCCATGTTGTCGAAGTGGCCGCCGTCGCTAAGGTAGACGTATTTTCTTGTGTCATTGGTCCGGCCGATCCCCGCTCCAGTTGTCCCTTGTTCTTGGTGAGGTAGGCCTCGCCTCCGGGTGCATCCTTCAACTTGTGAGGCGCCGTGCTTTTCAGAAAGAAGAGAGCCATGTCGACCGTCTGCTGCTCGGTCGCGCCCCAGTACGCGGAGTTCTTTTGGGCAACGGCGGCATGCTCCAACCTCGGCCCAAGATTGTAGACCGCATTCATGGTGCGGGGATTGTTGATGTTGTCGGTGGAGACCAGCGAAGTATCCAGCGTACCTGGCCGGGAAGTGTGGAACAGTTGAAACACAAAGCTGCTGGGATCGGCATCCCAGTCAAAGATGCGATCGATCCAGAAATACTGTGGGCGCCGACGTTGGAGCTGAGATTTTCCCACTTGGGATTGTCGGGATCGGCTGGAGGTTGCACGGGGTTAGGCCCAACGTGACAGAAGGCGCAGGACATTCCAACCCGATAGGGCTTTACCAGGTCTTTGTTCTGGTAGAACTTGGGGTATTCGTAATAAGCCTTGCCGTCGCCCCACTTTCTCGCTGCCGCCTCATCAAAGTCGGGATTGGCGAAAAGCCGCAGCCCGACGATGCCGGTCGCTTAGCCGTAATAGGAGCCCAACGGAAGATTCTTACCTCGCGCGCCAATGGCGATACCCGGATACTTCTTCTCGTCCTGAAAAGGATCGGGAGGGCAGTCGGGTCCGGTGCGACGCTTGTCCAACCACAAGCCATAGCGCTGAGGGTCAGGACCAGTGGCTTCGTCGAAGCAAGGCTCATTGACGAGCCCGAGATATTCCCAACGATTGTGGCGGCCATACTTTGGTCCTTTGTATTGCGCTCCATGGTAGGAAGAAAGTGTTTTCAGGAAATCCAGAGCCCCGAGGCTGGTGTTCGAAATCCGATCCCAGAAACGATCGTTGCCGCCGGTCCAAACGATCCAGGTATTGCGCCCTTTGACTTCATCCACCGTCAGCGGAATGCCGCCATCCATGTCGTGGAAATAGGGATTATCGGCCGCGGGCATCGAAGCTGCGCTGCGTCCGCCACGGAGAGCCTCATCCTGCATCTGCCCGGGCACAACCTTCTGGCGGTTGCAGCTCACAAGCAACATGAAACATAGCGTCGCAAGCCGCGATACTTTGCACGAAAGGATTTTTTCCGTGATGGCCACGATGTGCCCTCCTTAAGCTTTGGCGCGGTAGCAACGTTCTCGTAATAGTCCAGACACGTTCGCGCAGTTTTAACCAGCCTTCTCCGTAGTTCCGCCGCCGCGATACGTATTGAACAACTTGACGAGTGTGCCAAATGCTCCCAAAGCCGTCGTCACGTAGGCTGCGGACGATTGCCACAGCGCGTTTTGGGTTGTGAGCAGAAATGCCCCAAGGAGGATCATGGTAGTGAAGAAAGCACCATGCACTTTTCCCCAGCCGCTGCGCCGCGACTCGCGCAGCCACTCCTGTTTCAAGCCCGCGGACGTGGCGGACTGCAGGAAGCGCCGGAAGCTCTCGTTCATGAGGCGAAACTGCGGGTCTGTCGTAATCAGGCCCTTGCGAACCAGTTGCCGAATAGCCCTTTCATTGGCGGGATTCAGCAGCCCATCCCCTGCAAGTTGAACGAGCGCAAACTTCTGGTCATCCGAACCTTCTTTCCAAACGAGGCGGTAATAGCCATCGGCACGCTCCAGGACCTCCGAGGTAATTGTTTCCTCTGAGTGGATGTTTTCCGTCTTAATGTCGTTTGCGAGTTGCGCGCCGATGGGCCACAGAGCCGCCATCGGCCCGCACTCTTTCCAGATCAGGTCTCGCGCCGGACCTTCGTACTGCTCCAGCCAATAGAAAGGCTCTTCGCGGAGATCAATCAGCTCGAGAGCAGGAAACATACGGCCGTAGTCCTCCGAAGATGCTGCGACTTTCATAATGGCAGCTAGTTGGGTGTTCTGTCTTTCTAGCAGTCGCTGGATCAGAATGGACTTTTGGTTGTCGATTTCAGCATCGTTCACACTGTGTTCGAAATGTAGGATCTCGATCACAGTATTCCCTGGCAACGTGTCCAGGTCGAAATCCTCAGCCCATGTCGGTCCGGTTGCCATTTTGATCGCATCTATAGTGTATTTTTGCGCCTCCAGATGCCAGTCCGAAACAGGTGGCACAAGAATGAGGACATTCCGACCCTCGCGAATGGATTCAGCAGCCCTCAGCGCGCCTGTCATTTTCAGCGGGGCGACATGAAAAAGAAAAATCCTACGCGCGAGCGCCCAGACGATGAAACCCATAGCCACGATTACGCCAGCCGCAACCTCTACCCCAGCGAAGGCATGGCCCCAGGAGGAAGCTGGAATGTTCGACGTAATTAACAAGTCTTTTTCCGACATCTCTTGGCTTTCAGGCGCCTCGTCCCTTCTTGGCGCTAGCGAATGGACGCCATGCCAACGAAGGGTCAAGGCGGAGGCTTCATTGTCCCAGGACCACTCCGGGAGACTGCGGAAAGGCTCTTTTTTGTCGGCGCCTTGTACTGATCCGACGTTCATGCGCCCGGTAGTGCCAGAGCTCGACGATGTGGAATCAGAATCCTTGGATTTCTCTGGTTGGGAATCGACCCGGTCCGGAATTACGCCTAACATCTCAGCAGCGGTCTGGTTGTAGTCGTGGTGAAGCGCATAGATGAGATCTTGGAACCAACCGCTATAAAGTTCTCCGCCTTGCTGCGGGCTCGCACGCGGAACGATCCGAAGCTTGCCATCCAGCAGAAACCGGGGGTCGAGCACGATCCTGCTCCATGGGGTGCTTTTGTCTTCCTTGTCTACTTTGCTTTCTTTCTCTTCTATACCTTCGAATTTATTACACGCGTCGACCCCGAGTTCCTGCTTTTCACACCGCTCGCTCGTTGACATTAGGCGTCGATCCAAGGCGGACGCCAGATGCAGTTGCGCTTGTTTAATACCTAATCGCCGTTCTACGTTCAGGCTGGCGCGGAACAGCGCCATTGGCGTCAATATGCCAACCAGAAGGAGCAGCAAGACGAGACTCAGAACGTAACACCTCCTCCCGGCAGATGAACCCACTTCAGGACCACCGCAGATCTTTTCTCTGGCTGCGCTTGGCTGCAACCGCATGGCTAAATAGCGAATCGGTCGATCGAGCAGCGGCAGCAGCGCGATTACCCCGAAGCACACCAACCAGGTAAATGCCCGCAAATGCGCTCGCCGCCAAATCAGCAGGAAAACAATGGCGCCCAAGATCGAGACCACTGCAAGCAGCGAGTGGGACCTTCTCACTCTCCGCTTCGGCACCTTCTCCCCCCTTGGCGCGTATGCCCGAATGCACCACGCCGTCAGTAGAAAAGCCGTGTAAGGGACGGCGGCACAGGCGACTATGTTTTGTTCGCTCGAGCCGGTGAAACCCAGGAACAGAAACAAAATGATCAGCAAGATGTAAATAACGATTTGATACACGTAAGTGCTCGTGCGGGCCTGATTGGGCCACAGCCACTCAGGTGCAAACTGGGGCCGGCGAATGGCGGACCAAATCGCAATGGCTGTAGCAGGTGCCGCCAAAATCAACAGAAGCAACGTGGACGCCATAGTCATGGCCTGCAGGTTGAGGGTCCGGACCGAAGTCAGGTCCCTGTAGACGATGAGGGACAACTGCGCTTGAGATACACCGCTAACAGGCATCACGCGCGCTTGGTAGTCTTTTCCCAGATACTTGACCGTCAGCGAACGCTGGGTCGAATGGCCGAACGCTGCGGCGTAGAGCTGTTTGTTCCAATCGCTCTCTTGCAGAAAATTCTCGCGTATGTTTTTGGTTTTATCGGCATGAAACAGGACAAGACCTGTCTCGTCGAAGAGCGCGAACCCGTAACCGAGCGGCAGTATAGGGTCAATCAAGGAAAGCGGCTGAGCAGTCAGAAACGCAGACCCGCGGGTTACATCCCCTCTGATGTCGGAGTTGAGCAAATGCGGATTGCAGTCCCCGGTACTTATCGCCAGGGCGGCAAGGTATTCGAGCTTGTTCGGCGGCATAATGGAATCGAAATGAAACGGCGGACCCGTGCCATCGAGGTAGGTCGATTTTGGACTTGTGTAGAGACGAGTCCGGGATACATCGATCATCGGGGTGAGATAGTGGCTCGTGCTCCATTTGACGATTTGTTGTCCGTCGTCATCCGTCCAAAATACGTTGTTCAGGTAAGGATAAATCAGAGCTTTCGGTGGCCCGTCGACACCAGGGTAAAAACTAGGGTCAGAACTAGAGTTGAAACTCCTGATGATCTCGCGATCGTGCTGCGTGCTTTTCAGGGACGCGGCGCGTTTGAGATCGTCCTGGAGTCTCTGGTCCTCGCACCAGGCCTGCAACTGAAAGCGCATCTGCTGCACTTCGTCGTGTATGTTCTTGGAGAGATTGTTGCCGAGCCGTTGTAGCTGCTCTTCCGTGTCATCGTTCAGGGGATAGCCCACGGCGTTGAGGCCTGAAAGTGTGAGGACGCTGGTCACCAGTACCAGAAGGAGCCCCAGAAACCCCAGTTCGCGCAGCCGTAAATGCTCGCGCCGGTTGATGAAAAGGACCTTCAGAACCGGACCGCTCATGAAAATCACAAGAAAGAGAGCGGTCAGCCAGACCATGAATGTAGAAGAAATTGACAACGCCTCCCACTCCAAAGCCTTGGCGGATATAAGCCCGCAGAGTACCCACTCCTGCGCCGCTTCTTCCTGGTTCGGCTCATCGGTGAAGGCATCGACCAGCACCGGCTGCAGGAAAAGTTTGTAACGGGTACCGGCCAGCACGACATCGGTCAAGTGCGTCGACCTGGTCCGCCACGAGTGATCCGCGTTCTGCTGGATGGCGGCGCTCCCGCCGGCTTCCTCATCGGAGTCTCCGGACGCCCGTCCTGAGTGCGCATCCACGGTGCCGCCTGCTGGCTTGGTCTCCTCGGCGCTGTCCGTCGGCTTGGTCTCCGCACTCCCGACCTGGGCTTGCAAAAGACCTGTGAGGGTTGTGAACTGCGGACCGGCTTTATTGCTTTGATAGACGATTGTGCCGTTTTGCGAAACCAGGAGAATGTCGCCAAAGGGCAGCGAGCCGACAAAAGGCGTCAGCGCGCCGCTCAGTTCGAGCGAACCGACGAAATCGTTTTTGGAGTCCTTTTGGGAGTTCTTATGTGTGTGAGCGGTCAGCACCAGCTCCCAGCGGCCGTTACGGCGCTGCACCTTCAATCCGGATCTGGATCCGGGCTTCGGTGACCTGACCTGGGTTCTAATAGCAGCCTTTGTCAACTCGAAACTTGGCGCCAGGTACTTCACATAGTCCTTCAGTGCTTCCCAGTCCCGCTCGGTGGGTTTTTTCAATTGGTCCTCAGGCCGGACTACGACAAACTGCGTCAGATCCCCTTTCTCCCAGTGCTGGGGATTTCTTGTAGGGTCGGCCAGATCGGCACTGAACTCAAGAATGCTGCCATGAATCGAGACCATTGCCTGGATCTGGTCGCCCAGCACCGCCAGGAATCGAAAATTTCGGTTTGCGAGATATTCTCGCTGCGCGGCAACGTACACGAAATAATAGAGGCAGAAGGCTGAAGCCAGGACCGCCGCAGTGACAAGGGGAAGGAGCCAGGAAGTTGCAGGTTTTACCCCGCCCGTCCCTTCGCGAGACCCGTCGTTCGGTCCTTGCGAAGGAACGTTCGCACGAGAATCATCCGCCATAATTCCCACCCGTCGGCGCAAGTGCGTGGGATTTCTGCTTCGTTGCGCCTGAAAGTATAGGCCAGCTCAACACTGCGTCCACCACCGCTCGCCGTTTGTTCCAGATTCAGAACAGAGCCAGGTTTCACTCCGCTCGGATCAAGTTGCTTGGACGCACTCATGAAAGCCTTCGACGAGATCCACATCATCCGGGCCACAAATTCCGGCTACTCAGGCTCGAATTACAGCCGTGGACCCTGGGAAGTTATTCGGGGCAGTGCGATCCCTGCGCAACGCTCCATGGGTGTCTTGGGACCTCCTCTTCCCCTCGATGAACCTTGAGTAAGAACTTCAGCTCGCGAAGCAAGACCCAACTGACCCAACGCACGCCACGGATGCCACGACGGGACAAAATTTCTACTGGGATTCGGACAAGAAGACGTGGGTTGATTCACTCATCGAGGGGAGCAATATTTCGTATGGCGTACGCTCAGCCTCCCGCCCGCCGCATTCTCAATCACTTTCACCCGTTGGAACTGTTTCTGACTCATCGTCACCATCCTGACAGGGTGACAAGGTCTGGGTGACATTATCTTTATCTTTGCAGCATCTACATGTCTTCGAATCTGGACGCTGGATTGACAGCACTTCAAAGCCGCGCGCATAATTGCTTTCGCTTCCCCTCCGAAGCCTGGGCCTTCACCAAGGCAGCAATCAACGGGCGTCTTTAATCTGTTGAGGAGGTGTGCAATGGGTAGTAAACCAACATTCGCTGCATTTAACCAAGGTCAAATTCCCACAATCGCCTGTTTCAATCAGGCCACAACGCCGCTTGGCGTCGATCTAGATGCTCTGATCGCGGCCATGCAGGCATATATTGCCAATAATGTCGCCCCGGTATGGGGAACGCCAGCCAATCTGGTCAAAACCACAGATTTCCAGGCTGGCGCCTGGGCGATGGTATTTCTCGACAATGCCGATCAAGCCGGCGCTCTGGCATACCACGATCTCACGCCTGACGGCTTGCCTCAGGCCAAGGTCTTCGTCAAAACCACCCTCGACAACAATGATCTGGTCAGTGTATCGGCATCCCACGAACTGGTTGAGATGCTGGTTGATCCGGCCATCAACCTGCTAACCACTGGCCCTGACCAAACCGTAACCTATGCCTACGAGAGTGCCGATCCAGTCGAGGCACTCGGCTTTCCTGTCAACGGGATCCAGATGAGCGACTTTGTATACCCGTCGTACTTCGAGGATTTTCGTCAGCCCGGTTCGGTGCAGTTTGACCAGATGAATCAGGTCAACGCACCCTTTCAAATCCTTCAAGGTGGTTACCAGCTCATCTTGAAGGGCGGACAATGGAGCCAGATTTTCGGCTCGAAAGAAAAGGAGAGAGCCTTTGCCCGCGAGGACCGGCGCGGTCACCGCAGCGAGGAGCGGAAGCAACGGATCCATGGCAAGCTAGAGCGTTCCAAGTCAGTTAAGATGGCAGCCTGAGCGCGGCCCTGCGTAGCGGTTGAAACTTCTGCTCTTCCCCGTGTCATCCTGGGCGACGCTTGGGATGACACGGTTACCTAACGGAGTTTCTCAGAAGCCCGGCTAGTACGGTTTCCGAATCTTATCCAGCAAGTGGCGAAGTCAGCGGACGCGCTGAATGGACCTTCTGGAGGTACGTCGGTTCTTTGACCGGCGTCCCTTCGCAGTTTCGTCCATCAGTTCACTGCTCTGCCAGGCTTCCACTGCTTTCGAATCGCTTCAAGGTTTCGCTGTATTCGGTCGACCCCGACTGAGATGCAGTCGATAAGCGAGAACGACTTCGAATATTTGAGGAGCACTGGCGTGAACACGGGTGCGACGGGCTCCAGTTATCCATCCAACCTATCTCCGACCAGCATGTGCATTGTCCATTGAAGAGGAGAACTCGATCCCGACACCTCAACCGTGTCAATTTCTAGGTACAGCCAGAACCTTTAGCTTCCTTGCTTTCCGTTTTGCCTCTTCCAAAAACGCCCGAAAACAAACCCAAAGATCGTTCGGTTTGTGAGTATTTTGGCGAAACGGGGGCAGCCTTTGTCTTCGACACCCCTCAGTCTTCCTTCGGGCGGCAAATGGTTTTTGAAGAGCCTTGCCACGAAAAACCGGTTCGTTTTCGGGCTGTAGCGGCGCGAGATGAAAACGCTTTGCTACCTTGGCCAGCTCGACAAGATTTTCGGCGTCCCGGTAACAACACGTAATTGGAACACGATAACCGCAATTGCCAGAATCTTGCGGAACGCCGGATCGTGATTCAGACGCGGCCTTTTTTTTCGCCCCATCGTCGTTGCACTCATTCACCGGAGTTGATTTTTTTTCAGCATTCGGTCGACCGCAGCGAACAGCGAGTCAGGCCCTTTCCCCAGCATGGAATCGGACTTCTCGAGAAAAAGCTTGCTCCGTCTTTTTTCGAACTGCTTGGCATTCTTCTGCGAGAGACTGGTCAACATCATCACCGGAATCGATGCTGTTGCCGGATCTTTCTTCAAGGCCTTCAGCACATCCGGCCCGCTCAGCTTGGGCAGCATAACGTCCAGCAGAATCAAGTCAGGCGCATGCT
>Ga0207684_10001838_pt1 | contig 22129 bp, 25 predicted proteins | sample KBSK5501metaG_FD_184342 | JGI IMG/M metagenome (GOLD analysis project Ga0207684, IMG submission 184342) | Corn, switchgrass and miscanthus rhizosphere microbial communities from Kellogg Biological Station, Michigan, USA - KBS K5-50-1 metaG... | ecosystem: Host-associated > Plants > Roots >...
GAAGTACTGCCTGGGCTTGTCGCTGGAAGATAGCGGCTTTGATGCCTCGGTGCTCACCGAGTTTCGCGAGCGCCTCGTGGCCGGCCAAGCGGAAGCGCTGCTGCTGGATAGCCTCTTAGAGCTGTGCCGGCAGCGGGGCTGGCTCAAAGCGGGAGGCAAGCAACGCACCGATTCGACCCACGTGCTGGCGCGAGCGCGCTCGCTCTCCAATCTGGAATGTGTCGCCGAGACGCTACGGGCGGTGCTTAATGATCTGGCCAGCATAGATGCCGACTGGCTGGCTGCACGCATCAGCCATGACTGGCTGCAGCGCTACGGCCATCGGGCGGAGAACTACCGCTTGCCCAAGGCCGAGAGCCAGCGCAAAGAGCTCGCCGAGCAGATCGGGGAGGATGGGCTATTCCTGTTGCAGCAACTGGAGCACGACGAGACGCCGAAGGCACTACGGGAACTGGAGAGCGTGGGGGTGCTGCGGCAGGTGTGGCAGCAGTACTATGAGGTCAAGGGGGGACGAGCCAAGTGGCGCGCGGGGCCGCAGGCTGCGCAGAGCGAGGGCGTGGTACGCTCCCCTTACGACCCGCAAGCGCGCACGGGCAAAAAGCGGGAGACGGCCTGGCTGGGCTACAAAGTGCACCTGACCGAGACCTGCCAGAGCGAGGCGCAGACCGACGACGGAAAGGCCGAGGCGCTGGCAGCCCCGCACATGATTGTGCAAGTGTAGACCACGCTGGCCCTGGTGCAAGATGTGGAGGTGACCGCCAGCATTCAGCAGGACTTGGCCGACCACGGGCTGCTCCCCGAGGAGCAGTTTGTGGATGCGGGCTACGTGGATGCTGACTTGCTGGTGAGCAGCCAACAGCAGCATGGGATCCGCTTGCACGGCCCGGTCTTAGCGGACGTCAGTTGGCAAGCCAAAGCAGGCCAGGGCTTTGATCTGACGCACTTTCAGATCGACTGGCAGAGCCAGCAGGTGACCTGTCCGCAAGGCCAGCACAGTAGCCACTGGCGCGTCTACGAGGAGCGCATTGAGGTGGAGTTCAGCAAGCAGACCTGTGCGAACTGCCCGGTGCGGGCCAACTGTACCCGGGCCCAGGAGACGGGCCGGGTGGTGAATCTGCGCCATCAGGCGGCCCATGAGGCCTTGCAAGCCCGCCGGCACGCCCAACAGACGCCCGAGTTCCGCCAGGCCTACCAGGCCCGTGCGGGCATTGAAGGCACCTTGTCGCAGGGGGTCCGTCGCATGGGCTTGCGGCGGACACGCTATTTCGGTTTGCCCAAGACCCAGTTGCAACACATCCTGACGGCGGTCGCCATCAATGTGGTGCGCATTGATGACTGGCTGTGTGGCCGGCCGCCGGGGCAGACCTACCGCTCGCCTTTGGCACAACTGGCCTCTCATCCCTTGTTGCGACGTGATGCCGCCGCCTGAGCGCTTGCTCTATTGCTCGCATTCGCCAGCAGAGTCCTCGAAGGCCGGCAGGGGCGCCATCCGCCACCGAGGGGGTAACCGTCGTTGGACGGCCACCGTGTCGGCGATGAAGCCGAGCAGCAGTCGGGTGCCCACGGCGGTATCCACCAGTGGATAGCGCTGGTAATCGTTGCTAGTCATAGGGAAGTGTTCCCTTCTCATCTTAATGAAGCGAGGAGCGGTGGGTCCTGCGGCCTGGGCAGCACCGTCCACTGCTCTTCATTGAAAAGTGGCCGCCGCACAGTGAAAAAAAATCTATCAGGCGTGTATCAGGTTACTTGCTTGCCGCCCCCTGTACGCCAGGAACCGCGAAAGCCGGGTTCTCTGTTTGCAGGTACCCGTTGTTCGCTACGGCATCGAGCGGATGTTCCTGAAGGAAGATCAAGATGTCGCGCTGGTCGCTGATATGATAGATTTCAGTGATGGACGCGGTAAGATCCTGCATCATCTTGCGCTTGGCCTCCAGAGGCAGACCTGGAGGGGCGACAATGGTTAAGAGGGGCCTGACAGGCTCGGGATCAAGGAGTTGGTGCCCGTTTTCCCATTCCAGGCCAGTATGTCCGCCATTCTCAAGAGCGTACTCGTTGATGTATACACGATCGTCGGGCATTTGATAGGCCGCAAACATCGCGGTGGTGGTCTTTTCTACAAGTGTCCTTTTGGCTTCGCGGCTCAGCCCTGCCGGGCCCTCAATAAAAAGAATGGGCATTGCTGTTGTTATCCTTTCTTCTTTTCCCTGACGGGATACTCTTGACGAGCGAACTCGCGCACCACAGCAGATCCACTCAGCCCGCTCGATCCTGTAACGAGAATCATAGAGAATCTCCTCTCAGCAGGTTCGCATGGCATGTGAAGACGAAGCGTCTCTCGAAAAGCCCCCCTTCGTGTAGACAATGCCATCCTGCTGCGCTATACTACGTATGCAACCAAAAAGTCGCTTACATGAGTAATTATACGATGAAAAAGTTGTAAAAGTCAATAGATATGAGACTTTTTTGTCGTGTTTCTGGAAACTCCACAAAAGACACAAGCCTTGTGGCTCGGTCTGGGAAGGAAGTTTGGGAAGACGCTATGGATCAGCAGAACGAGGTACGAGCGGTTCGGCGACGCGCACGAGGATTACAGCGGATCGCCTCTATTCTCGATGCGGCTGAAACCGTCTTTGCGCAGGTAGGGTACGACGAGGCCACCACCCATCAGATTGCAGATTCGGCCGGGATTTCGCCCGGCTCGTTGTACCAATTCTTCTCCAACAAAGAAGCGATTGCCCAGGCCCTGGCGGCTCGCTACGTCGAGGAACTGAAGCTGGTGTATACCACCATTTTTTCCCTGGAGGCCGCCACGCTCCCTTTCTCACAGTGGCTCGATCAGATCGTTGACGCCCTGATGGCGTTTCACCTGACGCATCCGGCCTTCCATACGCTTTTCGATGCCCCTCCTTCCCTGGAGGTAGCAGGTCTGACGCAGCAGTTGCCGCAAGACCTGCAAACTCGTTTTGAGCTTGGCTTTCAGGTACGCGCCCCACACCTCTCTGTGACAGAACGAAGACTGAGCGCGACCATGTGTGTTCAACTCTTCAGGGCGGTCCCTCGGCTCCTTCTCCAGGCGGAGGAGACTGAGCGACGACTGCTGGTGCGCGAACTGAAAATCTTGTTGCAGCGCTACCTTGAGCCGTATCTTGGTTGAGCCACGACGCTCGGCTACACGAAGCGGGGATCTTTTTCTTGGCCAGTTGCTGAGAAAACGCGCTTCCGAGGCCAAAGGAGGAGAAATGCAATCAGCAGGATACTTACCCGAAAATCCACAGCTTCATGTCAAAGTTTACACTTCTGGCGGCTTTCACGCTCTCGATTGGCTGGGGAAATGCACGGGCAAGTTGCGCTCCAGACGCCTCCATTGCCCCTGCTGATAGAGCTGATGTAGCGCCACACTTGCCAGGAAGACGATTCCTCCCGCACTGGTACAGAGCCACAAAGGAAAGGCGAACACCACCAGCAGGAGGCCGGCAAAGCTGCCGGAGAGCACGCTGTTGATCATGCCGACCATGCCGGCCATGGTGAGAAAGCTCTGCACCCCTCCTGGGTGCAGAGCCTCCTGGCGCAGCGTCTCCTCGGCATCGTCATGGGTCGAAAGGATGAAGTAGGGCTGCATCTGGGGGGCGTACTCCAGGTAGAGGTGCCGGATGCGATTGATGCCGCGTGCATACACCGCATCAGCCTTGCCAGCTTGCAGGACGCGCTCAAAGGTGATCAGCCCCATCACAAAGAGGGTGGGCAGCACCACCAGGCTAAAGACAAAAAAGGCCGTGCCCAGGTGCGCGAGCTGCCCCACCAGGGCCAGGGCGACCAGGCCAGAAGAGACCGCCCCAACAAAGAGGCTGGCACGGCCATTGGCTTCAGCAACGGTCATGGCCCGGCCTGATTGGAGGGTGTAGTGCTCCGTTGTCATGATCGAGACGAGCTCTTGACTCAGTTCAAGAGGGGTCTGTCCCGTTGGCTGAGGCTCTCTCAGCATCGGTTCCGTGTGCAGGGTTTCCATGAGTTTCGGTTCCTTTTGAGTACGATGTGCTTTCTCATTCGCGCGCTTCCCCCGGTTTCATCGCTCCCGTGACGTCTCTCTCCTGGAGTCACGACCGGGTTTGTGGATTCTCACCATGAAATTCGTTTTTCGATCAGATAACTGTAAATCCCAGAACGCTGTGGGAGAAATTCGTATCATGCTCCTACCGTGAGGATGTTTTCAGTAACCATGGTTTTTCTCCTTACGCTCGCGAAACTTCTGACAGCGCGAGCATGCGCTGTGCCACCTCAGGGGCGCCACCCAATTGGGGCCAATGCCCCTTCATCGGCAGGAGCGCGAGGTCTGAAGTCGGCAGGGCCTCGTGCAAGGAGCGGGCCACGCCGGGGTTCAGATAGGGGTCCTCTGCCCCGAAGATGATCCGCACGGGGCGAGCAAACATCTTGAGGTCAGGCATCCGTCGCGTATTGGCTTGCACGGTCGCATGGAGATCGCTGGTCAGACCGATGAACGGGGGGAAGGTGCTTGGCGTGCCAGCAAACTGCGGCCCGACTATCGTCAAGAGGGATTGCAGTACCTGCTCATCATCACCAAACTGCCGTCCCTGCCAGGCGAGAAGCCACCCCGCAACGGTTGGGTCCTGGGCCATGGCCCTGCTGAGGGCGGCATACGCAGGATCGGCGAAGAGGCTGATGAACTCGGGAAAGCGCAAGGTGGGTGCCTGTCCATAGTAGGTGTTGAGTAAGACGAGCGAGGACACGCGTTCCGGGTGGTCAAGCGACCAGTTGATCGCTACGGGGCCAGACGCGTCGTGGGCTACCGGGACCACCTGGTCAATCTGTAGGGCATCGAGCACCGCGTGTAGTTCCCCCTCTTGCTGTTGCGAGGTATAGGCGTGGTCCGACGGCTTGTCAGATGCGCCCCAGCCGAGAAAGTCGAAGGTGATGACCTGGCGACCAGGCAGGGCCGGAATGAGGCGATCGTAGATGTGCAAATTGTCGGGAAAGCCGTGCATCATGACGAAGGCGGGACCCCTTCCCGCGTAATGGCGGACGTAGATGTTGGATCCCTGATATGAGACCAGATGTTCACGATAGGGGAGCGATGTATTCATGAGAGTAAACTCCTTTTTCCAGGATCTGGTGTGACAACATGAACGCGAAAGCGACAAAGTTATGGTAAAGCTGGCAAGGTGGCATCAAGGTGGAAGATGCCTCGATACTTGCCTCCAATCCTGAGCAGCACACCCATGACACTGGCGAAATCCAGGGCAATTGCAAGGGTCACCCTGGTGCAGCTATAAAAACACCTGGTCAATGTAGCACCAGCGCCAATCTTCGCCGGGCTGGAATGACTGGACAATTGGGTGATGGGTCGCGTGGAAGTGCTTAGTAGCGTGCTTGTTTTTGGACGAGTCGCAGCAGCCGACGTGCCCACATTCAAGGCAGATATGCAAGTGTACCCATGTATCTCCAGTTTTCAAGCAATCCTCACAGCTATTCGCGCTGGGTGTGACGTCTCGTATCGTATCAAGATGTCTGCATTGTCTTGCCAAAAAAACTCCTTATCTAGTCAATTGTTTGGTTTCTTGCCCTCAATTAGCAGCAAGGAACTGAGCGCGGCAAGGATGGCCAGTCCAGCACCTGTGAGTGTGGCCGCACGGAAGCCTGCGACGAACGATTCATTGATGGCCTGCTTCAACAGCAGACCGGTTGTTCCGCCAACGGGGATTTGTATGCCGACCAGCTTAAAGCGCTGTGCATTGATCGATTGCAGCACCTGGTTTGGTAGGTGAAGTGTCGCAAGGTGGGTATCAAGGCTGCTATTGAAGAAGGCGAGGACAATGATGCCCAAAACCGCGATAGCAAGCAGCCCGGCCACGCGGGAAACGGCATTGTTGATGCCGGAGGCGATACCGGCGCGGTGCGCATCCACAGCACCCATGACGGCGGTGGTCAGTGGCGCGACGCTGATCGCCATGCCGATGCCGAGTACAACCGAGGCCGGAAAAAAGGTCGTCCAGTAGCTGCCACCAACACCGGCTAAGGCAAACAGGGCGAAGCCGACAGCAGCAATACACGGGCCAACGATCAGTGGGAGCTTTGCGCCGTAGCGATTGATCAGGCCGCCGGACCAGCGCGAGAGCAAGAACAAGATCAGAATCGTGGGAAGCACGGCTGCGCCGGCAGCGCTGGGAGGATAGCCTTGCACTGAAATGAGGTCGAAGGGAACAAAGAACAGTGCTCCACCCAGTGCTGCATATAAGAACAGGGTCAGCAGATTTGCGCCGCTGAAGGTGCGCGAGCGGAACAGGCTCAGCGGGACCATCGGTGAGTGGCTGCGTGCCTCTATGATGACGAACACGACGAGCGCAATGACACCAACCACCAGGGTAATGAGCACCATTGGAGAGTCGAAGCCAACATTGCCCGCTTCGATCAGCCCGTAAACAATACCACCCAGGCCAAGCGTTGCCAGCAATGCACCTACCCAGTCGAGGCCGGGGCTATCTTCTGTATCACGGCTTTCGGGCACGCGCCAGAACAGAACAAAGAGAACAACTGCCGCCAGGGGGACATTGATAAAAAAGACCCAACGCCAGGATGCATACTGCACCAGGGCGCCTCCCAGGACCGGACCGATGACCGAGGTGATGGCGGTGAAGCCCGACCAGGTGCCAATTGCTCGCCCGCGTTCCTTGCTATCGAACGAGGCGCTGATGATCGCCAGGCTGCCTGGTACCAGCAGCGCTCCGCTGATGCCTTGAATTGCTCGTGCAATGATGAGAAATGTGACATTCGGTGAAAGGCCGCACAAGACCGAAGCGACCGTGAAAAGCACAATACCTAGCGCAAAGATGCGTTTTCGCCCTAAGGAATCGCCCAGCGATCCGCCCACCAGGATCAAGGAGGCGAGAAAGACCGAATAGGCTTCCACCACCCACTGCGCATCGCCAACCGTTGCCCCCAGGTCTTTTTGCATCACCGGCAGCGCCACGTTGACCACCGTGCCATCGATGAAAGCCATACTCGAACCGAGAATCGTGGCGACAAGCACCCACAATCCGATATTGGATGGGCGCGTCTCGGCGCGGGGCACTTCTATTGTGCCACTCGGAGCTAGAGCAGCTTGCGAACCTGCTGGAATTGTCGCATCTCCCGGAAGTGCCTCTGCTGGGGAAGCGCTTGTAAGCTTGGATGTAGTTTTAGCCAGGATAACGCCCTCGTCACATGGGGGCTTCAGAATGTTGGCCATTGTTTTTCCCTTACTGGTTCTTTCAGGCAACTCCGGCGAATCTCAAAAGATCGGCTATCGTGAGATGGCCCTCCTGGGCACTCGGCAGAGTTGGCTTCCATTTCATGCCGGCGTTACGATAGGAGTTGGGGTCCTCGTCAATGAGGCCAATCAGCACTTCGGCGACGATACGACCTGTTGTACACGCCGTACTCCAATGATACAAGGAAAGGAAGGTGGCAGTCTTGCGGATTCGTGCGATGTTGTGACCAATCTGCGCACATACCGTACTCTCTTTTCAGCTTTTTGCTACATACCCTCTCCTGAACTGGCGGAAGCTCTCATGAACTGGTTCAAGGCGAGCACCCTTCCTCTCCGCGCGAGCACGGGAGTGTCATGCCAGTTATCTTTCATCGGGTCACGCACGACTTGATCGACTCGCCGACGAGTTCCCTGTACCTTTCCCCACTCTTTAGTGGGTATCGCCAACGTCTACGTCTGTTTGCCGGTCTCCGAGCCGCCTGTAGCAGTCGCGCGCTCCCCTTTCGATCTATCTCGCCTGCTCCCCAGGCGACTGGAAGATCGGCATCTAGGATTTGTTGAAGCATCAGACGATTGAGCTGGTAGAAAAGCTGACCACCGTTCCGGTCATGGCGCTCGCTTGATCAGAAGCCAGGAAGGTTGCCACATTCGCTACCTCCACAAGAGTCGGCAACCGTTTCTGTGGATTCAGAGACGCCGCCAGACTCTCGAACTGTTCACGCGTCTGACCGATAGCCTCTGCATGCACACTAAAGACAACCTCAATCGTTGCCGTCTCTGGGATGCCATCTGTCCGCAAGCAGAGGACGCGGATGCCTTGCGCGCTCAGCTCGGCTGACAGATTGCGGGTGAGCGCTTCCATCCCGGCCCACACCAGTCCCATCCCTCCCACCAGAGGAGTCGGCGCGCTGCCTGGCATAGCGGTGTGCATCAAGATCACGCCTGACCCCTGTTTGACCATGCGTCGTGCTGCTGCTCTGGCCGTCAAGAAGTGCGATCTCGCATAGGTCGTGACTGGAAGGACAAAGCTTTCAGGTGACAATTCGAGCAGTGGAATCCCTTGAATGCCTCGTTGCGGGATCGAGATAGTATTGATGCTTATATCAATACTGCCAGCTTGCGCGACGACGGCGTCGGCGTGCGTTTCGACAGATGGCTCATCGAAGGCATCGACTTGAGCAGCCGAGGCTGTTCCTCCGCTGGCGGTGATCTCGCTGGCTACTCCCTCGACCGAAGCAAGATGGCGACCCGTCAGAAACACTCTGGCTCCCTCACGGGCGAAGGCGCGTGCCATCGCGCCACCGATGGCTCCTCCGGCTCCATAGATGACGGCATTCTTCTTCTCAAGTAACATGTTGTACCTCCTCTAACTCATAAAAGACGGTGATAAGCGTTTCCCAGAACATGTGCTGTCTCATCAGGAGATCTACGGCAACGTCTCGATTCCTTTCCGAGAAATCAAGAACGCCTTTCCATCTCTCCCTTCCGGGTGACTTGCGAGCTCGACCACCGCGGTTGCGACATCTTCCGGGGATTGCCGAGATGGCATGCCATCTATGAAATCCTGGGCAGAAATGCCGAGATAGGAGGCGTAGGCTGAGACAGCCGTTTTTCCCAGGTCGGTCTCTGGCATAATGCTGCCGGGCACAAGCGTGATGAAGTGCAGATCGAGTGATCTGCGATTGGCTTCTTGTTGAGCGTAATTGGCGATGAACATCTGCGTACGCTTAGAGCCAGCGTAGCCGCCTGAAATAGGCGAGCCACCGCCGATGGCTGCGCCGCTCGAAATCAGGATGATGATCGTCCCTGGGGGAAGTGGTGTGGTCAGCGCGGCTTGAGAGAAGAGCAACGACATTTTGACATCGCTATTCCAGTTGCGCGAGAACTGCTCCCAAGTTTGCTCCCCAATCGAGGCGGTATGCGGGATAGCCCCCGCGCAGACGACCAGGATATCTGGTGAAAGTGCTGCAAACACCTGCGCGGGAGCGCTTTCGTCGGTAGCATCAAGCCCGAGCACGCGAACCCCTGAGAATTCGTCGGCGAGCCGCTTGAGCGGCTCCGCCTGTCGTGCAATGGCAAGTACCCGCGCGCCTTGTGCGTGAGCCGCGGCAACAATGGCGCGTCCCACACCCTTACTGCCTCCGATGACGACCACGTTCTTGCCGTGGAAGCGTTGTGTTGTGATCCCTTCGTTCATACTATTCTTCTTTCTTGTGTGTCAGAGACAGAACCGTTCTGTCTCTCCTCTCCTGCCTAATAGATGCTGATCATCGTTGCAGGAGGCGCTCGCCGTTGCCGTGTGCGATCTGCTCTTGAGCTGCTACTGAGAGTCTACCGTACCGGGTACGCAGAACACATCGGCAAAGCAACGTATTACGATTGCCTAGTCTCCAAACGATGGGGTGTGAGGAGAAACGCCTCAGCATGAAGCGTTACCTAGGCAAGAGCGTCTGCATGACCGGCGTAGCGGTGAAGGAGGGAGAAGCAGGAGAGGACAGGGTGGCATGAACCTAGATGAGATGGTGTTGGAGGGCAAAGAGGGTTGCGGCATGGCGCGAGGTGATCCCCAGTTTGCTATAGATGGAGCGCAGGTGGGCATTGACGGTGCGCGGGCTGATGACCAGGGTTTGGGCGACCTGGGCATCGCTTAGCCCTTGGGCCACCAGGCGCAGCACCTCCACCTCCCGCTCGCTCAGGTCGTTCGGAGATGATGGCGGGGACATCTTTTGATGCTCTGTCGTAGCACTCGTCTGGGACTTCACGGGAAGCGAACCGGAGCCCGATAGGTGCTCTTGTTTGGCCAAGACTTGCCCTGGCGTCATCGCTCGCCCCTCTGCCAGGGCGAGAGCCCAGGCCTCCTCCCCAAGTTGGCCCCGGACCGCGGTTCGCATCCGCTTGTCGCCAGCCTGCTCGTCAGCCGTGAGAAATAAGAAGAAAGGATTAGCAGGTCCGGACGTTTCGCGCAGCACCTCTGCTGCCCCCCAGAGATGGGCCGCCCAGATGGCCTCTCCTTGCCTGGCGACCGCGCTCCCCCATCCCTCCAAACAGGCGGCGATACTCCTCTGATCGTCTAATTGCTCGAACAGAGCGACGCTCTCCCGGTAGAAGAGAATGGCCATCGGGAGGCGCCCCTGCGCGACAGCGACCTTCCCCAATTGATAGAGGAGACGGGCAATGTGCAGCCGCTGCCCCAGTGCTGTGAAGAGCGCCAGACACTCCTCGAACAGTGAGCGGGCTCTCGCAGTCTCTCCCTGTTGGAAGTGCCACAATCCCAGGCAATACATCGACCACACTATTCCTGGCTGGTAGTGTTCCTCACGGAAGAGCGCCAGGCTCTCCTCGAGCAGTGAGTGCACCCGCGGATAGGTACTGTGGTCGGCAAGCTGAAGGATCGTTAGCGCCAGGCTCGAGAGCGAGAACCCGAGGCGCCCCTTATCCCCTACGTCCCTGGCAAGTTCTACGCTCTCCTCGAACTGGTTGGTTGCCATGGGAGCGTCGCCGCACGAGGAGGCAATCCACCCAAGTTCATAGAGCGCTGACACTATCCCTCGTAGATCGTGGAGCCCTCGATACACCTGTAGGCTCTCCTCGCACAGAGCTCGTGCTCGTCCATACTCCCCCTGCCAGAAGGCTAACCACCCGGCGCAGTTGAGTGCTTTCGCCCGCACGGATGCGGTGATTCCCTCGTCTTTCTGCAGGACTCGCTCGACAAAGTGCCGCCCTTCACGCACGTAGCCATTGACGATCCAGAATCTCTGCAGGGCTCCTGCTAAGCGCCAGGCGACTTCACTACGTTTGCTGTCCTCCACCTGCTCCATCGACCAGCGTAGGACCGAGCGCAGGTTGTCATGCTCCTGTTCCAACGGAGCGAACCACTGCTCAAAATCTCGGGCGAACTCGTGAGCGTCTGCCTCCTCCACCAGTGCCAGATAATACCGGGCATGCGCCAAGCGCGCTGCCTCCAGTTCTCCACTGGCGGTAAGCATCTCCAGGCCATACTCCCGGATCGTCTCCAGCATGTGAAAGCGCGCACCGTTGGTGTCCTGTTCGGCCCGGTAAAGGAGGTGCTTGTCCAACAGGGAGCTCACCCCATCCAGCACCTGTACCTGCTCCCCGCCAAGTGCGCCATCCACCGCCTCCACCGCTTCCAGCGTAGCGCCCCCCGCGAAGACCGAGAGCACACGGAACAGCCGCTGTTCTTGGACCGGCAGGAGGGCATACGACCAGGCGATGGTGTGCCGCAGGGTGTGCTGGCGAGCAGGCAGATCGCGCGGTCCACCGGTTAAGACGGCCAGGCGATGCTCCAAGCGCTCCAAGAGGGCCGGAAGCGGCAGGAGCTTGAGGCGGGCGGCGGCCAGTTCCAGTGCCAGGGGCAAGCCATCCAGCCGCCGGCAGATCTCTGTGATCAGCGGAGCCGTACTTGAGTCAAGTTGAAGCGTGGGCTGGACCTCCCGAGCCCGCTCCAGGAAGAGCGCCACGGCGCCATAGTGAGCCAGCGTCTCCTCGTCGGGCAGGTGGTTGGCATCCGGCAGCGCCAGCGGCTGGACGGCAAACGCGCGTTCGCCGCGCACCCGCAGGGTCTCCCGGCTGGTGACGAACAGCTTGAGGTGCGGACAGGCCGCCAGCAGCTCCACCAGGCTGGGGGCTGCGGCCACCACGGTCTCGAAGTTGTCCAGCACCAGCAGCCGGTGTTGCTCGCGCAGCGCGGCGGAGAGCAGCTCCAGTGGCGGTCTGGGGCTACTGATCTGCAGCCCCTCGGCCTGCGCGATACCAGGCAGGACCAGGTCGGCATCATGCAGGGAGGCGAGCGAGACGAAGCCGATGCCATCGGGGAACGCATCCTGACTTGCGGTGGCGCTGGCTAACGCCAGGCGCGTCTTGCCCACACCACCGGTGCCCGTCAAGGTGAGCAACCGCACCTCGGGACGGGCGAGCAGGGTCGAGATCGCGGCAAGCTCCCGCTCCCGACCGATGAGCGAGGTGAGCGGCACGGGCAGGGGGGAAGCCGCTTGTTTGATGATCGCTGTGGCTTTTGCCCCTTCCGCCAGCGGCCCCACGGCAGCGGTGAGCGGGCGGCCAGCTTGCTCCTGGGGAGTGGGATGCTCCGGTCGCACACCCAGGTTCGGTTCCGGCTCCTGTGCGGTGATGGTGTGCAGAGCGGAAAGGTGTGCGGCGACAGTTCTGAGCCGCTCGACCGTCAGCTCCTGGGCCGTGCCCAGGTAGACCTGGTGGAGCTGGCTCGCCCGCTTGCGGTAAGCACGCCAGTACCAGCCCCCACGCTTGTGTCCCGCTTGCTCGCGTCGTGCTGTGAAGGTGCCCACCTCGCTGCGGAAAGCGAAGCTCGTGGCGTTGCTCAACCAGGCATACCAGGCGGGCGTGCCCACGGTGAGCCGGTAGTCTTGTCCCTCCTTTTGGTAGAGCAGGATATCGTCCTGGACCACAGGCCTGACTTGCTTCTGGGTGCTCATAAGCGTCTCCAACTGGGTTCAACAGGCAGGTTACAGGACAGTATAGCACATGTCCTGTAACCGCTGTCGTACAAATTGGAGAGCGTCTCCATCCCACTCCTGCGCAACTCCTACACGCGTCCACCGGGGGCGTGTTCCCCGTGCTTTCGTCGCTGGTGAAACCGTGCTCGCGCCGGCCTGGTATCGACAGCACCCAGGTGGGTCTCTACCAGGACGAAGGTCTCCTCGATGAGTTCATGCAGTTGGTAGACCGAGGCCAACGGATCGATACTGACGATGGCGAAGAGCTGTTTGAGGCGCATGGAAAGGCTGGGCGGGGTCACGTGCATCTGGTCGAGCAGGCGATCCAGCCAGCGCCAGCCAGGATAGTAGAGGTGGTTGAGTCCCAGCAGGACGAGCAGGAGCTGCTTGTGGGTCGTACAGAAGGCGTCGTAGAGCACCAGCACCTCGTGGCGCTCGGCCAGCTGTTCCTGCTCCCAGGCGGGGCGAAAGCGCAGGTGTGTCCGTACCATTGCCACCGCCAGGCCCTGTGGGTAGGCAGCCGCTTGCTGCTGCCACTCTTTGATAAGCGTGGGGTTGATCAGGGGAAGGGCAGAGCGCAAGGCGGCCAGGTGCTCCTGTTTGGACAGCGAGAGATCAGCGTGTTCCACTACCGCAGCCAGGAGGCCTTCGATGGCCGACACCGTCATGTGCTGCACGTCAATAGGGACTCCTTCTCGAACGTATCGCGTCTCCCACCCAGTTGCTTCTCTGGTAGAGGGCGAAGGGGGCCTGTAGCTTCCCCCAGCGCGTGTGACGATGTCCCGGCGCTCCCTGGCCGTGGGTGGTTCGGCCCAGTAGACGGCCAGGTCGAGGTCGGAGGAGTGGTCGGCGTCGTCCCGCGCGACCGAGCCTTCGACGAGCACGGCTGCCACCTTTGGATTGACCTGATACTGTGAGGCGATCTGCTGCGCCAGGGCATAGCGCCAGCGACTTTCTTCCTGCATCAAAGACCTCCTGATAGCTTACTTTCCTCTGCTCACAGTCTAGCGCCCTGATCTCGTGCCGCGCATCGGTAGAGCAACGTATTTTGCTCGCTGCTCCTCCAAGAGGCAACCGCCTCACGGCTCTCGCATTGCCTAGGCAGGGCAGGAGTAGTTTCGCGATCCCCGTCACGGGCGAGATAGGTAGCACAATACGTTGCTTTGCCGATGTGCCAGCCTGCCCACAACAGTACACTCTCAGGTAGCCGATCACCGAGGCCGTCCTTGTCTGCCAGGTCTTTGGGGACGTGGGACGGCGAGAAGAAGGGGTCTGACAGAAAGGAAAAAGACATGAAAATTGCATTGTTTGGCAGCGGGATGATTGGACAGCGTGTCGCACAGGAAGCGCTCAGGAGAGGACACGAGGTTACGGCCATCGTGCGTGATCCAGCTCGCATCCAGTTCCGTCATCCGCAGTTGACTCTCACAGAGGGAAACGCCCTCAATCCAGAGAGCGTGACACAGGTGGTTGCAGGACATGACGTGGTGGTCAGCGCCATCAAGCCTTCTGAGAATCAGCCTTGGTCCGCTTTGGCAGAAGCCGCGCAGTCTCTGTTAGAAGGGGTGAAACGTGCTGGTGTGAAGCGCCTGCTGGTTGTAGGTGGCGCAGGGACCATGGAGGTGGCGCCCGGCGTGCGGGCGTTGGACGTATTCACTATTCCCGAATCATGGAAACCTGAGGTGATGGGCAAACTTGAAGAGTGGGAGGTCTATCGCAAGAACAGCGATGTGGACTGGACCTATTTCAGTCCTCCCGTCTTCGTTGAGCCAGGCGAGCGCACCGGCACCTATCGTCTTGGCATCGATCAGCTTGTCATGAACGCACAGGGGGAGAGCCGCATCTCGGCCGAAGATTATGCCGTGGCCCTGCTCGACGAGATTGAGCAGCCTCGCTTCGTTCGCCAGCGCTTCAGTGCCGCTTACTAACAGCAACTCTTCCCAGGTGCAGGCAATCCGAAAGAAGGTGCACCTTGCAACCGGGCGATCCTGACGAAGGTGCGAAAGCTGAATAGTTCCCAAAAAAATCAACCGTTTCATTCTCCATGTACAAGATCGCAGATGATTGCTGCCTAGACAGGCGGAGATTCTCTGCTGGAGTAGAAAGAGGTAAAGAAACATGTCTCTCAAATATAGTATCTACCTTTCCACGGGCTTTGTGGGAGAACTGGCGAGCTTCAAGGACCCCATAGAAGCCTATGAAACACTGACCCATGTGGCCCAAACGGCTGATGAACTTGGATTTGAGACGGTCTGGTTGCTGGATCATTTTCATACCTTTCCTCCCTCTCAGACCACGTTTTTTGAGAGCTGGACCACAGCGGCGGCTTTCGCGCGCGATACCAGGCGGGTGCGCATCGGACACCTGGTGACCGGAAATAGCTACCGCAACCCTGCCTTACAGGCGAAAATGGCTTCGACCCTCGATGTGCTCTCGCATGGGCGCTACACCTTTGGCATCGGAGCAGGCTGGTACGAGCATGAGTATCATGCCTATGGCTACCAGTATCCCGATGCGAAGACGCGCCTGCGGCAGCTCGGCGAAGCCGTCCAGGTCATTCGGGCTCTGTGGAACGAGGAGGAGGCCACCTTTGAGGGAAACTATTACCAGGTTCGCGGCGCGATCAACCAGCCCAAGGGGGTGCAGCAACCCCATATTCCCATGATGATCGCCGGAAGCGGTGAGCGGGTGACGCTCAAACTGGTGGCCCAATATGCAGATGCCTGTAATGTGCAAGGCGATATTGCAACCATTCAGCACAAGTTTGACGTGATTGGAGCACACTGTGAGGCGGTTGGACGCGAGTATGAGAGCATTCATCGGACAGCCCTCACGCTCTGTATTCTTGGTGAGACCGATGAGCAGGCCCACGCTCTGGTCCCAGGATGGGCTCCCATTGCTGGACCTGGAGACATCCGGTCGTATGGTCTCGTTGGAACCCTTGAGACGATTCGGCAGCGTCTCGCTGCCTATGAGGCGGCTGGTGTCCAGGAACTCGTGATCACTTTCTTTGACACACCTCAACTGGATACCATGCGTCGTTTTGCCAGCGAGTTTATCCAGTAACCAATGAGAGAGGAGTTGAGTTTATCGACGATCCGCAAAGATATCGACCGCCTCTTGAGCTTCTTCTGGACCGACGATGAGGAGAGCGGGCAGCAGTATAGAGCACACCTGCTAGAACACCCGCCTATCTCGTACCGTTTCAACCGCGAAAAAGTGATCGAATTTTGGGGATAGATCAGTCTCCTGGGAGGTGCGATGCGTGCGCCCACAACGCTGTACTCCGCAGGAATCGCCACTATCGTGCGAGCCATGCAGGCTGCTGGAGTGCGCCGGTTCCTGAGCATCTCGGCCAGCGCCTTTGATCCCGGTCCCTTCTTCCAGCGTGTCGCCGCCAGGCTCATCTTTTGGCCCTTGTTTGGCCATGGCTATGCTGATATGGCGCGCATGGAAGCCGCACTGGGCAAGAGCCATCTTGATTGGATGGGGATCCGCCCGCCGATGCTCACCAACGGCCCACGAACCGGACGGTATCACACCACCGTGAACAAACACCTGCCCGGTGGTTGGTCCGTCTCTCGTGCGGATCTGGCTGACTATATCGTCACCCACCTGGCCGATCCGACCACCTGCCGCGCGTGGGTTGAAATTGCCAATGAGTCATGACCCCTTGTATACGAAAGGAGAATGCGTATGGACGACGTGCAGATCCAACAAGTAGAGCAGACCGTGCGGTTCCAACATCCCGAAAAACTGTTGACCACGGTTGCCCGCCTCGCTGAACCAGTGATTGCTACCATCCTCGGCCTGGACGTCGCCACGTATCGTGAGACAAAGCAGCAGCTCGAGGAGCACGTGCGTGCGGCTGCACGCGAACTCCTGACCGACCCCGCGGTGGCTGACAGCGTTGATCGGCTGCCATTCCGCCCCGGAACGACGGTCGTCGGCATCGGTGATTCGAATACCGATGATCTGCTGTCATGGCTAGAAATTCTCCGGTGCTTGCTCGAACTGCGGCGACCGCAGGACCGCATCCGCGTGCTGAATGCAGCCGTTGCCGCCCAGACGACCTCCATGGCACCGTCATCCCTCGTGCGTTACAGCCAAATTGGCTCATCAAAGCGGTCGATGATGAGCACACGTAGCAGCCATTTTACTACGGTAGCAACTCTCAGCTATCGTAGCATGTGACCTTTGCCAGGTCAAACTCTGCCACAGTCTCTCGACCGTTTCAGCTTCCTGCGGCAGCCCGTGATCTCATATGGAGGACTCCCCATGGCGCAGCTCATGGCGTTTTCATAGCGCACCCTAATCATGCTAGCAGCATAGAGGCCGCGGTGCTGTCCATTGGATCGAGCCGGGAAGGCACGAAATGCGTTGCTGCCCCTTCCGGACAGGCTACCACGACAAAGCCCAGTGCAAAAGCACTGGACACAGGAGCGTCATCGGTCTGCGAGGACAACGCAGCGGGGGGATCGATCCCTCCGTTCCTCACAGACCTTCATCAAGAAAAGAGGCACCATGTTTACACACTCACCTGATCAGGCTCATGATTTCATTGTTCCTGGAAGCCATGCGACGCGCAGGCAACAGCGAGCCATACTGGCATTCACCGTCACGATCATCGGCATCGTTGCGTATGTGCTGTTAAATGTCATCGCCCAGCTCCTTCCTCCGCACTATAGTCCGCTCTCGCAAGCGATCAGTGATCTGGCCCTGGGTCCGTATGGCTGGCTCCTGGCGGTGATCTTCCTCCTGTACAGCGTGTTGTCGCTGGCTTTTCTGCTCGGATACCTCTGGGGAACCAGCAAAGCGGGCCGCTCCCGCGTTGGGATGATCTTCCTGGCCATCTGGGGCGTTCTGCCTGGGGTACTCGCGTTCCTCCCCCGGACAATGTCGATGCCCACGGTTATCCAGGCGCATTGCAGGCCTTGCAGATGACCACGACGCTGCATGGCCTGCTGCACATTGTGCTTTCTCTCATCGCCTTTGTCAGCGGCATGCTGGCGACCCTGTTCATTGCCCTGCGTTTCTCACGAGACGCTCGCCTGCGTTCGCTGCGCACGCCAGCCCTGCTCATCGCACTGCTGATGTGGCCGACGTTTCTGCTGACCGATACGTTTGGGAAGCTGGGCCTCTACGGGGTGGGCGAGCGCCTCTTCGTTGGCCTGGGGCTGCTCTGGCTGCTCATCGTGGCCCTCTGGATACGCCGGCGCTTGCAAGGGGATGCCAGCAACAGGAGCCTGGTCTGATGGCACACCTGCTGCTGGTCTGCTGCGCTCTCGTCCAGGAACCCAGAAGCGGTGGCGACGGCTGTTTCAGGAACTCGCCCGATTATGCCGAGGACCGTTTGAAGCAGCCTGCCGACAAGCGGGCATCAGCCAGGGGCAGGTCTGGTTGGTACAGCTGCGGCGCGGCGAACTCCTGCTCATGAGTCTGCACGCGCCGCAGCCGCGCCGGGCTCTGCGAGAGCTGGCCAACTCACCGTGTCCCGTTGATCGCTGGCTGCACAGCCAGCTGCAAGACTTGCTGGGATGGAGCCCGCAGGAGATGCTGCCTGAAGAGCAGCAGGAACTGCTCTTCACCTGGCCGGGTGAGAATCCTGGTTCGTGAGCTGGCCGAGACGAATGCTAACGCGGGTCAAGTGCCTGGAAATGTGGTCAGCGATCTCAAGGAGGACAGACTTGCTCGTTCTTGCTTAGAGAGGAGAAGAGAGAGATGCAGCCAGACCATCACACCTGCACACACACCGGCAGACACACCGAATAAGGCAAGCATGCGCTGTGGCAGTGCAAGATGAAATTGACACCTGAGCCCGGCGTAAGGGGGAAGCGTGAGAGAGGAACGAAGGCATATTCAATGCGGAGGGAAGAACATGCGACAGGAAATGTGGCCGAATGTGCTGATGCTGTGCGGTTTTGGTGCAGCAGCAATTTTCTTAGGGTTGCTCCTTTTTGCACCCCTCTCACCAACAGGAAAGGTCGTGGCAAGTATTGCAGAGAATATCGGGATTGGCGTCGGCAGCATCGGCATGGGGAATCGAATTGCTCAGGCGAAGTTTTTATTTTCGTCGCGTATAAAGGCCCAGGCGGCGAGCACTGCGAAACCCGCGGCGTAGGCAATGAGGATGAGTAGATGCAGCCAGAGGTGACCGTCACCGCTTGGGCTGCCGACAGTATTCCAGGCGAGCTGGCCGAGGTGATATGAGGGCAGGTACGGGGCAATCTTTTGTATGAGGTCGGGCAGGAAGGACAGCGGCATCCAGAGCCCTGAGGCGAAGGAGAGCAGGAGGGTCAGGATTGTCGAGAGCGCCAGGGTCAGGTTTGCCGAGCCGAGGAAGCCGAGAAAGAGTCCGAGCAGGCTCAGGGGAATCATGCCGATGACCATCATTCCCAGTAACTGGGCCCAAACGAGCAGGCCCATGTGTACTTTTCCGCTGAAGGCTGCGACGGCGAACAAGAGGAGCATGGAGATTACTCCGGTCAGGATGATCACGAGCAGCTTGCTCCCAAGGTAGAGCGCCGAACTCATGGATGTTGTGCGCAGGAGTTTATTCCAACCGAGTGCACGTTCGGTGGCGAGCGAGATGCTGAACGTCTGGAATGAGACGATGAACGCTCCATAGGCGGCGTATGAGGCCAGGATGGTGGGAGCGTAAGCAGCATTCAAGCTAAAGCCGAAGATCAGGAAGAAGAGCGTTGGAAAGGCTATGCCAAACAAGACCGCGGGTGGATTGCGGAAGATCTTCAACACTTCGCAGTAGAAGAAGTAGCCCCAGGGGGCAGCTTTGCGATGCGTGGTCAAGATTGTTGGCGATGGTTGTGCGATGTGTTCGCTTGAAAAAGTGGTCATATCTCTCGCTCCTTTTAGAATTGGGGATGATTCATCATGTTGTCGCATTATGCTTCGTGCCTTCAGTTGCCGGTAAGTGATAGGAAGGCTTCTTCAAGGCCAGCGCCGACGACTTCGAGATCACTCAACTCGGCTCCCTGTCTGAAGAGAGTTGCGAGCAGGGCTTCCGGCTCCCTGGTATAGATTTCAAATTTGTTGCCCATCAGGTGTAAGGATCGGGTTCCGACTAGCGCGTCTAGCTCTTGGGCGGTCATATTGTGGACGCGGAAGCGGACGTGCTTGCCACCGACGTGACTCTTGATCTCGTCAGGTGTGCCATCGGCGATGATCTGGCCCTGGTTGATGACGACGACGCGCCTGGCGAGGGCGTCAGCTTCTTCCAGGTTGTGGGTGGTCAGGATGATGGTTTTGCCCTGAGCGACCTGGTGATTGATCTGGTCCCAGAAGCCGCGGCGGGCTTCCACGTCGAGTCCGGTGGTGGGTTCGTCGAGGAAGAGCACATCCGGATTGCCGACCAGGGCGAGGGCAAAGTAGACGCGCTGCTTCTGGCCACCAGAGAGCCGGCCCAGGCGGGTGTTGGCTTTGTCTTCTAGCCCGGCCATCTTTATGGCTTCACTAGTGAGCATGGGATTATCGTGAAAGCGCCCAAAAAGCTCAACCAGCTCGCGCACCTTGAGCGTTTCTGGTACGCCAGATTCCTGGAGCATAACGCCGATGTGCTTGCGGTGGTTGGCGAGACGAGGATTCTCGCCAAAGAGCGTGACGCTGCCGAGGCTTGCCCGACGAATGCCAAGCATGAGCGCGATCGAAGTGGATTTACCGACTCCATTGGGGCCGAGGACGGCCACAACTTCGCCTTGCTCAATCGTGAGGCTGATGCCTTTGAGGGCCTGTACATTGCCATAGTTTTTGGTGACATTGTGTAGTTCGACGGCAGGGGTCGCTATGCTCGTTGCCATGAGACTACCTCCTGATTATTTCCTGTGATTTTGTTTTGTTGAGAGAAGTATATGTGTAAATTTTGGAATTAAATGGCCGTTGTCCACTTTGGGGGCTTACCCCTCGCACTGCTACGAGAGAGTCTACTCTGCCGAGCAAGCTAACACATCGGCAAAGCGACGTATTGTGGTGCCTATCTCGTCCGCGAGGTGGAACGGTGAGCACCTCGTGCCCTGCCTAGGTAACGCGAGAGCCACAAGACGATTCCCTCTTCCAGGAAATGCCGGGTAAAATACGTTGCTCTACCGATGCGCCCAGAGGTCTGGGGCGCTAGACTGTGAGCAGAGGAAAGTAAGCTATCAGGAGGTTTTTCATGCAGGAAGCAAGTCGCTGGCGAGACGCGCTGGCGCAGCAGATCGCCTCGCACGTTCATGCCAACCCCAAAGTAGCAGCCATGCTCGTCGAAGGCTCGGTCGCGCGGGACTGCGCCGACCGCTCCTCCGATCTCGACCTGGCCGTCTTCTGGACTGACCCACCCACAGCCAGGGAGCGCCGGGACATAGTTACCCACGCCGGGGGAAGCGAGGGGCACGCCTGGCCCGCTCACGGAGAAGCAACCGGGTGGAAGACGCGCTTTGAGCTCGAAGGCGTCCCCATCGATGTGCGCCACACCACGGTCGCCGCCACCGAAGGCCTGCTGGCGGCTGTGCTGGAGCGCGCTGATCCCCGGCTGTCCAAACAGGAACGCCTGGCCGCCTTGTGTTCTGCGCTGCCGCTGGTCAACCCGGCGCTCATCACCAACTGGCAGCAGCAAGCGGCGGCCTATCCGCCCGCCCTGGCGGTGGCAATGGTGCGGGCACACCTGCGCTTTCGCCCCGCCTGGGAGCAGGAGCTGTTGGCCGAGCGCAAAGACGTGCTGGTGCTCTACGATTCCTTGTGTACCGCCCACAAGCAGCTCCTGCTCGTTCTCCTGGGGCTCAACCGCCTCTACTTCCCTGGCTGGCGCTGGCTGGATCGTCTGATCGACGAGCTGCAGGTAACACCACCCAGCCTTTCCCCGCGCCTCAAACAACTCTTCGCCGTCGTCAGCATCGACCCGAGGGCTGCGGTCTACCAGCTCCACGACCTCATCGAAGAGACGTTCCGCCTGGTCGAGACCCACCTGGGTGAGGTGGACACACGCGCTGCCCGCGAGCAGTTTCACGGGCAGCGCCGCAGATAGGAGCACGACCAGGTGGACTGGTGGAGTCGGCAACGAGCACAAGATGCGCGCGTCTTCGCTTGAGCGAGACTGGCAGCCGTTCCTGCTGTTCCGCAAGGCGTCGGAGCAGCACGAGGTCCCTGATGGGATGAGCAGGACACTCGTGACGAGAACGGTTCCGGACATGTGCTATACTGTTCTGGAACTCTGTGTGTCGGAACCGTTTGGGGGTGAGCATGCGCAAGGAGAACCAGACCACGGCCATCCTGGAAGGGGAGCGGCTTTCCTACCAGCGAGACGGACAGCACTACCACCTGCGTGTGGGAACCTCCGCCTGGTATGGCTGGCTGCAGACGGCCACCCGCTTCCGCGTGCGCAGCCCGT
>Ga0207684_10001840_pt1 | contig 22120 bp, 22 predicted proteins | sample KBSK5501metaG_FD_184342 | JGI IMG/M metagenome (GOLD analysis project Ga0207684, IMG submission 184342) | Corn, switchgrass and miscanthus rhizosphere microbial communities from Kellogg Biological Station, Michigan, USA - KBS K5-50-1 metaG... | ecosystem: Host-associated > Plants > Roots >...
CGAGGAGAGGCCTGATTCTCCGTAATTCGGCTTGTCACGTATCATGACTTTTAGATGAAAAAGTGAGCAGTATTGACCAGTTTTCGGTCCGCCAGGTTGGGTATCTTTTGAATTATTATGGGGTACAGGGTGACTGGCGAGAGTCTCGCGCGTGCTCAATCCAGCCAACCCACTATCCTTTGCGTAGAGGACAACAAAGCCTATCTCCGGCTCCGCAAAGCTGTTCTGGAGAGAGAAGGCTACCTGGTGCTGACCGCGAGTACCGGCTCGGAAGCCCTCTCCATTCTGCGACGTGAGCCAGTGTGCCTCGTTCTTTCTGACCACATGCTGCGCGGAACCACCGGCGTCGCCCTCGCCACTCGCATGAAAAAAATGAAGCCCCATATTCCGGTTGTGCTCTATTCCGGACAGGTGCCCGAAGCCATGGGAAGCGTGGATTGTTTCATCAGCAAGGATGAAACTGTCGCAAGTTTCCTCTCCATCATCAGCAGTCTCATCCACAGGTATCGCGAATAAGTTTGGTAGGCGCGGCAGGAATTGAACCTGCAACCCTCGGATTAGAAATCCGATGCTCTATCCGTTTGAGCTACGCGCCCACAATAAATCAACAACAACCTGCTATCGTGTCGCCACCCCGAGTGACGACTCCGACACTTCTTATTTTGACACAAACCGCATTCATCGAATCGTAACAATGGGGCATGAAATCCCTTATCAGGCGAATCAAAATTTGGAATTAGACACGATTCCGAGTGGCCCGGTAGCTTAGATCATTGACCACTTAATATCTGTAGAGGACTCACATGTTGATCTACTCCACGAAATTGGCGTCCGTCTGGGAACGGCGGACGGATTTTACGATGTTCTAACCTGGGTGATTGAATTTGCGTCGGCTGTAGTGAAGTGCGACTCCTGTTTGGTGTATGTACTCGAGGGCGAAGAACTTGTGCTGCGAGCTTCCAAGTGCCCGCATCCCGAAATCGTCGATCGACTCAAGTTGCGGTTGGGCCAGGGCATTACTGGATGGGTAGCGGAGCATCGCGAGCCCGTCGCGGTTTCGGAAAAGGCGGCACAGGACCCTCGGTTTCAGTTCTTTCACGAACTGCCGGAGGATAGTTACGAAGCGTTTCTCTCCGTGCCCCTGATGTGCCGGGGGCGCGTGGTTGGGGTGATCAATCTGCAGCATCGTTTACCCCACGTCTACAAACGGCGGCAGATTCAGCTGATCTCGACGATTGGTTTTCTGGTGGGCGCGGAAATCGAGATGGCGCGCCTGGAAGAGGCCAATTCGAATCTTTACGAACAACAACTGCAAACCCGCAAGGTCCTGGAACAAGGGAATTTTGCAGCGTGACTTGGGACTCAGCGAAAACAGGCGTATCTGGCCCTGCAGCGTCAGAGCCGGCAGAAGCGCACCTTTTGCAGCGAAATCAGCGATGAAGGTCCCTTGGACTTAAGCGCGAATTTGTAATCTCCGGCCGGCACAATAGCGTGCTGGCAGTGGACTTCGTGGGTAAGCGTGAAGTGGCCTCGACTGGCCTCCTGGCAAGAAGCGACAGTTGGCATCACGATCAAGGTATTCGCGGTAAGAAGCGCGGCACAGGCAAATCTGCGTAGTTTTTTCATGGATTCTCCCGCTCTTCATTTGAAGAGCACGTCTGCGGAGCACACCACCGGCGTATTGCCGAATGGAGTGGGCTCAGATTGAAGTGGAGAACAACGAGGTCAAAAATTTGCCGTGCCGCGGCGTGGCTGGCACGCAAACATCAGCTTCACGGGATCGGCTTCAGAGCCGGCTGCGAAGTGCTTCCACTATGCGGCATGCTCGCTGCAGAGTCCAATAAAAAAAATTTATAAGAGTCATCAGCATGCGAAGGACTGGCGAATGTCTGTTGTCTTATACTGCCGCAATTGCATTTACCAGGGACATTAGCGCATCGCGTGCCGTCCTCTTCCTCGTCTCGTTTGGCTTACATCGATTGGGCGCGCGGTCTTGCCTGCCTGCTGATGTTTCAGACGCACTGCTATGACTCCTGGTTGGGTGGTGCTGCGCGTCAGAGCAAATTTTTTATGTGGTCGCAAGTACTTGGAACCTTGCCGGCGCCTCTATTTTTGTTTCTTGCAGGCATATCGTTCGCGATCGTCACCGACAAATTGCTGCAGAAGGATTTGCCGGCGGGCCAGATTCCTCGCACTACCATCCGGCGCGGGGCGGAGATTCTGGGGCTCGGTCTGTTGTTCCGGCTGCAGGAATTCGTTGTCTCATGGGGCTGGGCGCCTGGTAGCGATCTGCTGCGGGTGGACATCCTCAATGCGATCGGCATTTCGATGATGCTGATGGGACTTGCATGCTGGATGGCTTTGTCGCTTACACGTGAAAGCCGGCCGCGACTCGTGTTGGGCTTGATGGCGGTGGCCGTGGCTTCGATTATTTCTTTGCTGGCGCCGCTGCTATGGACAAATTGGCGTCCGCGTTGGCTGCCCTGGCCGCTGGAATCCTATGTGAATGGAGTACACAATCTTAATGAGCCTCAGGCTTGGTTGTTCCCGATCTTTCCCTGGAGTGCTTTTGCTTTCGTGGGGCTCGCGGTTGGATTGTTTGTGCTGAGTGATTGGGCGCGAAGGCATGAAGCTACAACATTCGTACTCGCGGCCGCGGCAGGAGTCGGCCTGATTTACCTGGGACTCTGGCTGAATGCGCGTCCCGTGCAACTCTATGCGGTCATCGACTTCTGGCATACCAGTCCTAATTTTTTTCTGATCCGCGTAGGGTGGCTGCTCGCGATCTTAACCGCGGCATACGCGTGGTGTCGCTGGGGTCCGGGACAATGGGGATTCAGCCCGCTGATTCAACTGGGACAGACTTCCCTGCTGGTCTACTGGGTACACATTGAATTCGTGTATGGACGGATTTCCATTCTGCCCAAACACGCCGTGGATATTCCTACGGCATCGCTTGGACTGATTGCTATCTTCTTTTTCATGCTTGGGCTTTCGCTGTTGCGAACGGAACTGAAAGGCCGTCGAGTAGAAATGCTGGGATGGTTTCGCAAACCGGTGAAAGCAAGTTGAAACTAGCTCGCGACCGAAATCTGACGGATGGCATTCTCCACCAGCTTGAGGGCTATGGCCCAGCGCTGCTGCGCCTGTGGCTCGTCGTCCCCGTAACCAAATAAATAGAACGTGATGTAAAAACCATCGTGAGTTTCATCTTCGTGGTAATGACAGCGGCGGACCAGGAATTCAGCGGCTGCGGGGATTTCAGGAACTCGCCTCAAGAGTTGGGTGAGGCGGGTCGCCAATTGCTCGTGTTCGGAGAAGGAGAAACGCTTTGGCTCATCGGTGAATAAGAGATCGATGTAGGAGCCGAATTTGCTGTTCGCTCCGAAGATCTCTTCTTCCGGTTTCATGTCAGTTGTCTGCCAGGTATCGCACTTGGCAGTTTCAAGAATAGTGGCCGATGAATTGATTGCGGTAAGAAACTCGCCGAGCGCGGGCACTAGCTGCGCCTCGTCTACACACAGCAATAGGTCAGGTTGGCGCTTCAGATCGTAATAGCGCACAGCTGAATCAGCCGAAACCCAGGGCAGGTCTAGAACTTCATCGTCTGCCCCGAGCTCGACCGCAAAATCGGCTTCCACACTATTTTGCCGGAGCGGGCTGAGGTGCCGCGTTCGGGGTCGTGAAGTCAACCTTCGGCACCTGCCTTGAGCCTTCTGCCGCTGTGAAGTAGGCCTCGTTTGGTTTGAAGCCAGCCCAGCGAGCAAAAATGTTTGCAGGAAATTTCTGTATGTAGGTGTTGTAATCCTGCAAAGTGTCGTTGTAGCGCTTACGCTCGACTGCAATGCGGTTCTCGGTCCCCGCTAATTCGTCTTGCAAGCGCAGAAAGTTTTCGTTGGATTTCAGTTGTGGGTAGTTCTCGGCAATCGCTAGCAAGCGTCCCAGGGCGCCGTCGAGTTGTTGGTTGGCGGCAATCTTTTCCGAGGGAGTGCCGGCGGAAAGCAGTTGCGAGCGGGCTTTGGCGATATCGCCAAAGACGGTTTGCTCCTGCTTGGCAATCCCCTTCACGGTTTCGACCAGGTTGGGAATCAGGTCGGCACGACGTTGCAGCACGATATCCACCTGCGACCAGGCCGCTTTCACGGCCTCGTTTTTGGTCACCAGCGTGTTGCGGACGCTTACGTACTGTCCGAAGACTACCAGCGCGATCAGAATCAGAACGATGATCACGATCAAGCCTTTGCTCATTGTTTTCTCCTCGAAAGCAACATCTCGACCTATCTGGAACTACCTGGCCCGGAGGAATCCAACATTGTATCCACTGCGGCGGTTGCCTGCTCCACCGCAGCCAAATAGCGCGTAAAGACATCGATGACGTCGAGCTGCTTGCGTTCAATCTTGTGCTCACGAATGTCGAGTAAGTGCAGGAACGCGGACGGATCGAACTTGATCCGATTGGCGAATGTCTGAATTGCCTCGCGTTTCGATCCGGGCTTCGGGTCTCCCAACGTAATCAGTACGTGCCGGAACAAAGTGGCGAAAGCGGGCAAGGAACTGAGCAGCAACTCCCATAGTTTTGACTTGTCGCCTGCCGCTAGCAGCAGGCGTTGACGGAGCAGGATTAACTTTTCTCTCAATTCATACTCCACCTGGGCGCGATGCAGGTGCATGGGTACGGTCAAGCCATTCAGTGCGTCATTGCCGAAGAGCACCCGGTGGTGTTCGTGCATGTCGAGCAATTCGATAGCAAAGACGTCACCGGAGCGTCTCAACTCCTCGAGAGTCATGACCAGCGGCGTGGGATGTTTTTTCTTGTTCCACCATTCCATCACCGGAGCCACCTTCGCAAGGGCTGGAAATGAGGTCTCGCCAAGGATGCAAAGCAGGTTTACGTCCGAAAATTCGGCAACAAATTCCGCGGTCGCAGCGGATCCGTACAGGATCACGCTTTCCAGGTTCGCGCCCGCAGCCTGCTGAAGCCGACTAACGAAATCATCGATCTGTTGTTGGGGAACCATATTGTCCTCGTCTGCCATTGCTACCAGCTTCCGCTGGCGCCACCGCCACCGGAACTGCCTCCGCCAAATCCACCGAAGCCGCCACCACCACCGCCGAAGCCTCCGCCACCCCAGCCACCTCCGCTACCGCCTCCGCGTCCGCCAAATAACAGCCACCAAAAGACGAGTCGACGCAAAGGAGTAAAGAGCACGATCAGGATAATGAAGATGATGAAGAGAATGCGAAAGGCAGATGGCGGCTGAGATGGCTGTTGTTGCAGCGGAGCTTCGGCAGGCGCACCCGTTAATTCCACGCCAGCGTCTTTGGCGATGACTTCGGCTACGCGTGAAGTCATCAGCAGCAGCGCGCCCGCGTAATCATTTTGCTTAAGGAGTGGAACGGCTTCCCGGCCGAAGCCGCCGACTTTGCCGTCAGGCAAGATGGGTTCCAGACCGTAGCCCACTTCTATGCGGTACCGGTGGTCCTTAACCGCAAGCAGGATTAGTACTCCACGGTTCGTGGACTTGTCCCCAATCCCCCATTTCTTGTAAAGATCCGCCGCGTAACTCTCGATATCGGATCCGTCCAGCGAGTTGATGGTGACTACGGCGATCTGCGCGTGAGCTTTCTGATCGATCTGCCGGCAGATGTCATCCGGTTGCACGACGGTTTGCTGGTCAAGGACGTGGGCAAAGTCGTTGACGTAGTCAGTGGGGTGAAGTTGAGAAATCGGTTCCGCGCTTGCGAGAAGCGCGAACGTTATCACCGCGCTCATCACCAATAGGATTTTCGCGCGCGACTTCATTCGACGTGATTGTATAGGAGACGGAAGGCTCAATACTTTCGCAGGAATTCCACGATTTGCGATTCTGCCCAACGGCCATCATCGCCATCCGGTTGAGCGAGAAATGAGCAATGGCCGCCGTCTTCGGTTTCGAGGAAAGTGATATTCGGATTCGCCAGGATTTTCTTCCGAGTCTCGGGAAGGATGCGGATGAAAGGATCGTTGGCCGCGTGCAGAATGAAGGCGGGCACGGCGATGCGATCTACAACATTCGCTGCCGCAGCTCGGGAATAGTAATCAACTGCGCCGGTAAAACCGCAATAGTGAGCGGTAATCTTGTCATCAAATTCGCGAAGGGTGTTCACACCACGCAGACGAGAGGTCTCGAATACTTTGGGAAACAGTCGTGCTTTGGAGCGGAGACGTCGGCGTAGCTTCCAAATGAAATAATATTCGTACAGACGATTGCTGCGGTTGTGCAGCGCATCCGAGGAGGCGGCGAGATCCATTGCCGGGCACACGGCTGCGACGGCGCGAAATTGTGATGGGCCTTCGCTGCCCCACTCACCGGCCAGTTTGAGGACGAGATTACCGCCCATGGAAAATCCTACCAGCGCAAACTTGGAAATGCGATCCTGGTCGACCAGGTTTTGAGCCACTGCGGCCACATCTCGAGAAAGTCCGGAATGATAGAGCGTGGGGGCGACACCCTCGGTACCGCCGCAATTGCGCTGATTCATGCGTACCACATTCATTCCTGCCGCCAAGCCCTTTTTCGCCATGCCTAGCATGTAAGCCGACTCGCTGGAGCCCTCGAGGCCATGCACCACTACAAGAGTCAAAGGAGTCTGTCGATCTTTCTGCCAATGACATTGGCAGAGGACCGTGACCCCAGGCTCGACTTCGATCAAACGTTCTTCAGGAGGGGGCAAAACTATCCGACGGGAGAGGAAAAAGCTGGCGAGGGTTTGCTTGTGTCCGCCACGCAGTCCTCGCCGTGGCTCAAAAGCTTCTGATTTAGTTTGCGAACTCCCCACAAATTGATTCTAATGGATAGGGAATTCATCATCAGGCCGAGGGGATCAGGTCATGCCCATCTTCGAATACGTCTGTGAGCAATGCGACCACGAGTTTGAAAGTTTAGTGTACGGCAGCGAGAAGCCGAAATGTCCCAAGTGCGACGGCAAGAAGTTGACAGCACAACTATCGGTATTCGCGGTGGCAGCGAAGGGATCGGCGTCTTCGAGTTCGGCCAATCCGCTTGGCTGTGGCACCTGTGGCGATCCTCGCGGGCCCGGAGCCTGCTCTCTACCCGATTCCGACTAGCCTGGAAACCCCCGTAAACACCTGCTCCGTAAGGCATAACCCAGCATGACTTCGGAGACTCGATTGCGGTAACCGGGGTAAGTTTCATTAGTGTGCCCAAGGCCATACGATCATTCCGTTCACTATGGACCATCGCCGCAATCCGCGAATCACTGCAATGCTTCCCGTCCGGATCTGGGGCGTGGACGCTAACGCGCTGCCCTTCATGCAATTGGCCACTGTAAGAAATATCAGCAGTTCCGGAGCAGTAGTACAAGGAATCCGCCGCAGGATCCAACCTGGCGAAGTTCTGGAAGTTCAGTCGGGAGACGAAAAGGCGCAATTCAAGGTTGTATGGGTGGGCAGGACGGGCACCTCGAGAGAAGGCGAAATTGGTCTTGAAACCTTGCCTGCGGAGCCTTGTCTCTGGGATCATGATTTGTGCCGCTATAGCGAGCTAGTCGGGACAGGGTAAGTTCATTCTTTTGCCGTTTCCCTCTCACTAATTTACGTTTTAAGCCATGTAAAGCGTGCCCTGGTTTGCGCCCGACGACCAGTTCCACTATCCTGCCCACTTTACTTCTCAAGAATTTGTTCGATCTCGGGGGAGCAACTCATGCGGACGATTTTCATCTTGCTGATGTTGTGTTCAGTGCTGACGCCAATGGCTGCCCAGCAGCAGCCCGCTGTAAATCTCATGCCGGTTCCGGCCAACCTGCAGATGGCAACTGGCCGGCTCGTAATCGATCCGTCATTTTCGGTTGGGATCAGCGGCAACAGCGATCCACGGCTGCAGCGAGGCGTTGAACGCTTCTTAAATGATTTGCGCCGGCAGACCGGAATGCTTCCTTTGGATATGAAAGTGACAGAGCCGTCGAAGGCGATGCTGGTAATTCGAGCGGCGCATGCGAACAAAGAAGTGCTGGAACTTGGAGAAGACGAATCTTACAGCCTTGAAGTATCGAACGCCGGTGCAAAGCTCGACGCGCCGACTACTTTGGGCGCTCTGCATGGGCTTCAGACATTTCTGCAACTCGTGACCACCACTGCCGACGGCTTCGCGGTGCCGGCACTTTCCATCCAGGACAAGCCCCGGTTTCCATGGCGCGGATTAATGATGGATGTCGGCCGCCACTTTATTCCGTTGGATGTTCTCAGGCGCAACTTGGACGGAATGGCAGCAGTGAAGCTGAACGTCCTGCACTGGCATCTTTCCGAAAATCAGGGCTTCCGGGTCGAGAGCAAGAAATTTCCTAAGCTGCATGAGATGGGCTCGGACGGACTGTTCTATACCCAGGACGAAATCCGGGATTTGATCGCTTACGCGCGAGAACGCGGCATTCGCGTCATGCCAGAGTTCGATATGCCTGGGCACAGCACTGCCTGGTTCGTGGGTTATCCGGAACTGGCTAGTGCGCCTGGTCCATATCAGATCGAACGCAAATGGGGAGTTTTCGATCCGGCAATGGATCCGACGCAGGAAAGCACTTATAAGTTTCTGGATGATTTCATCGGCGAGATGGCGGGGCTGTTTCCCGACCAATACTTCCACATCGGCGGCGACGAAGTAAACGGAAAGCAATGGGACGCAAGTCCGAAAATACAAGAGTTCAAGCGCTCGCATGGGATCAAGAGCAACGAGGATCTGCAGGCATACTTCAACAAACGAGTCCAGGAAATCGTCAGCAAGCACGGCAAAACCATGGTGGGATGGGATGAAATCCTGCGCCCGGATTTGCCAAAGAACATTGTGGTCCAGTCTTGGCGCGGTCAGGAGTCGCTCGCGGCGGCGGCCAAACAGGGTTATCGCGGGCTACTCTCGCATGGGTATTACGTTGACCTCATGTGGTCGGCGGAACGGCACTACAGCTTTGATCCGCTCGGCGGCGCGGGGGCAAACCTGAGCCCGGAGGAAAAACAACGAGTGCTGGGTGGCGAGGCTTGCATGTGGGGTGAATATGTTTCGCCCGAAAATATTGATTCGCGCATCTGGCCTAGAACCGCCGCGATCGCGGAACGGCTATGGTCGCACCAGGAAGTTCATGACGTGAACTCGATGTATCAGCGTATGGAAAGAGTCAGCCGGAAACTGGATTGGCTTGGCCTGACGCATAACTCCGGTTACGCGCCTATGCTGCGCCGTATTGCCGGCAGTGACGACACTTCGGCGCTGCGCGTGCTCGCGGACATGGTAGAGCCGGTCAAGGACTACAACCGCAGTGAACTCGCTGCAGCGGAGCCAACCAGTGCGGATCCGCTCAACCGGCTGGTTGATGCTGCTCGTCCCGAGAGCCTGAAGGCACGGCACTTTGCCGCTCAAGTGGATCAGCTGCTTGCGGGCAAGGCGGATGCGGAAACCAAGGCGCAAATCAGATCCCAATTAATGCTTTGGCGGGACAGTCAGGCGAAGCTTCAGCCGCTTGCGGAACAGTCTTACTTGCTGAAAGAAGTCGTTCCTATTTCGCAGGATCTCTCCTCATTGGGAAACGCCGGGTTGCGCGCAATGGACTACCTTGAGAGTGGCCAGCATGCTCCGTCCGATTGGGCGACGGAACAACTTGGACTGGTCGAGCAGGCGAAGAAGCCGAAAGCCCAGGTACTTCTCATGATTGCTCCATCAGTTCAGAAGCTGATTCAAGCCAGCGCTGGCCAGGCAACTGGTTCGCCTTCGAACCAAGAGCGTCGATAGAGCAGACGAATCCTAGAAATCTGGAGTGCTGCGACTTTGTAGCGCCGGCGTCTCGCCGGCAGCAGCAAGCATCAGCATGACCATAAGTAGGGATCTCGCCACCATTGCCGGCGGGGACGCCGGCGCTACGTCACATTTGAAATCAGGCTTGGAATTCCGAGGCTTCGGGCAAGTGCAGTTTGCTCTTGGACAACGCTTTGGAAAGGAGTTCCTCGATCTGGAGCTCTTCGCAGTTCTTGGCCATGGCCAACTCGCTGACCAACAGGTAACGAGCCCGCTCCAGCATCTTTTTCTCGCGGAATGAAAGCGGCTTGGACGTGTTCAGAAGTAAGAGGCCCTTGAGCACGGCAGCAACCTCGAGAAGTGAGCCGGTGCGCATGCGCTCAGAGTTTTCCTTGAACCGATACTTCCAGTCGGCGTTGTTTTCACACTCGCCATCTGTAAGAAAATCAAGGATTTTCTGGATTTCGCCGTTCCTTACCACCCGCCTCAAACCGACGCTGTTGACGTTGTGGAAGGGGACCATCACCTTAAGACTGCTGGCTTTAATCTTGAGCAAGTAGAACTTTTCCACACTGGCGCCGATGGTCCGGCTGCTGATTTGCTCGATGATTCCTACGCCATGGTTGGGGTAAACGACTTTATCGCCTATGTGGAAACTTCCGTCGCCGCTGATCATGAAGGGACACCCACGAACGCAGGAAAAGCTGAGGAACAGAACACCTCTATTTTAGCCCAAGCAGGGCGCAAAGGCAATTACAACGAGGGGTTTCGCCCCGTAAAAGAGTGGCTTTCAAGGGTCTAGCCGAACGTTTATGAGGTCAGGAGTCCTCAGACCGAAGTCCGCTGTGGGGTTTATAATTCGTTCAAACATGCAAGAGCAAATCAAAAAAAAGCTTCAGGACGAGATGAACCTCCTGGAACACGAGTTGAATCATGAGCTTCCCAAGGAGCTCAAGAAGGCCGTGGCGCTGGGGGATCTCAGTGAAAATGCCGAATATCACATGGCCAAGCAGCGTCAGGAATTTGTCAAAGCCCGGCTGCGGCAATTAGGGCGTCGTCTGGCGGACCTGTCCCTGATCAACATGAACAATATTCCCAAGGACAAAATCGGGTTGGGATCGACGGTCCGGGTTTACGACAATGACAAAAACGAGGAGGTTAAGTTTCAACTGGTGACCAGCGAGGAATCCGATGTAGCGGCGGGCAAGATTTCTACCACGTCTCCGATCGGGCGGGCGCTCTTGAATAAGAAAGTAGGAGACACAGCGGTCATCATTACGCCTAACGGCAAGCGCGAAATGGAAGTGTTGAGCCTTACGACGATTCACGACGAGGTTGGAACGGAATGACGTGGACCAGCGCTTTCGGGCGAGGTTCAGGTTATTTGCTGGATGCAATCGTACGCTGGCTCGCTCTGGCCCGCATCAATCCCAACGTGCTCACATTTCTGGGGCTGGTCGTGAACACGGGCGCGGCGCTGCTGTTCGGATATGCCAATGGCACCAATCAAGCGCGGATGTTTCGTTACGCCGGACTAGTCATCATCGGCTCGGGATTTTTCGATCTGGTGGATGGGCGGGTGGCCCGCGCCAGCAACCAGGTTACCCGCTTCGGCGGTTTCTTTGATTCGGTGGTAGACCGCTACTCTGATGCCGCGCTTTTCTTTGGCTTGTTGGTTTATTACGCCCGCGGCGGACGATTTTTTTACGTGGTCCTGACGGCTCTGGTGATGATCAGTGCCATCATGGTGAGTTACACCAGGGCGCGCGCCGAGTCTCTGATCGGCTCCTGCAAGGTCGGTTTTATGGAGCGCCCGGAGCGGTTGGTGCTTCTCATTATCGGAGCTCTCTTCAATGTGATGGCGCCTGTACTCTGGGTGATTGCGGTGTTGTCGACGATCACCGTGATCCATCGGATCCAGTACACCTGGGCACGAACGCAAGGTGTGGACGCAGTCGCACCTACCGGTCAGGCGGCGTAGGCAATCTCATTTTGCTTTGCCGGCATCACAGCCTTCAAGAAAGTGGCCAGTGATTAGTGGCTAGTCGGAACAACTGACCACCGACCACTGCCACTGCCTTTTTTTTCGCAATGCTAAACTATCGCATCATTTCCGAGGACTCTTCTTGCCCAGCGATCCCGTTCTAGTCGTCCATGGCGGCGCTTGGGCCATCCCTGACGACATGGTCGAGGCACACTTGAATGGCGTGCGAAATGCCATTGAACGAGGCTGGGATGTACTCAGCCGCGGAGGTTCCGCACTCGATGCGGTCGAAGAAGCGGTTGTCATCCTGGAAGACGATGAGACCTTTGACGCCGGCCGCGGCAGCTTCCTTAACCGGGAAGGAAAAGTTCAACTCGATGCTCTGATCATGGATGGCGCGACCTTGCGGGCTGGGGGCGTCGGATGTGTGGAACATCTAAGAAATCCGGTCCGCGCCGCGCGCAAAATTCTGAGCGACAGCCCGCACGTATACTTCGTCGCCGAAGGAGCAGAACGCTTTGCCGCCGAGCATGGCATTCCCCTGTGCCGAAATGAAGATCTGATCATCCCACGAGAAGTCGAGCGCTTGCGGGAATTTCAAGCCCGCGCTGTGGAGCAGAATCCGGATCTGTTTGCCCCGGCGATTTCTCACGATACGGTGGGCTCGGTTGCACTGGATCAGGACGGTAACATTGCTGCCGCTACCTCGACCGGAGGCACGCTCAACAAGGCATCTGGACGATTGGGCGATTCGTCATTGATTGGATGTGGTTGCTATGCGGACAACCGAAGCGCGGCAGCCTCCACCACCGGATGGGGCGAACCGATCATGAAGTTGGTCTTGGCCAAATGGGCGGCTGACCGGGTCGCTTCCGGCAATGCGCCCGAATGGGTGGCGGCCGAAGCAGTAGATTATTTGAAGACGCGTCTCGACGGACATGGCGGGATGATTTTGCTCGACAGCCGCGGCCGTTTCGGAATCGCGCACAATACACCGCGAATGGCTTGGGCCAGCAAAACATCGAAGCAGGAGAGTTCTGGGATCCAGAGAAGCTAGGCATTGTGTAAATCTTTTCGGTCTGATCCCTGACGGTCGGATTGATGATCTTAACCAGAGGCTGAGTATTTAAGGTATTCGCCCTAGGTACAGTTTGTAAGTAGACCTAATGAGCAAAGTTAACAGCTGCAAAAAAAGTCGCCCACTACGGCAGTCCCCTGATTGAGCTGAGAGGGCATTTCTCGTACCATTTATCAATCTCAATCCCCATATTTGCATCGAACCGCCTCGTCGAATTCCCGTGAAGGAGTTTTCGTGACACTATTAATCCGACTGCGTATTGTGTGTTTGCCCCTGCTACTTGCGGCGGGATTAGGTTGTGGAGGCGGTTCGTTTTCGCCATCACCACAAGCTTTACCCACCGCCGCTCCGCCGCCCTCAGCGTCCGTCCTGTCCGTACCGGTCTTTTCGCACGTTTTTGTCGTAGTTGAAGAAAATCATGGCTACAGCAGCGTCATTGGAAGTTCGTCCATGCCTTATCTAAATAGTTTGGCGTCAAAGTATGGCTTGGCTACTCAGTACTACGCCAACACCCATCCTTCGATCGGCAACTATTTCATGATGACCACAGGCCGGCTCATTACCAACAATGACTCGTATAGCACTACCGTAACCGTCGACAACTTGGCTCGTCGTTTCTTGACTGCGGGGAAAACCTTCAAATCGTATGCGGAGAGCATGCAGCCCACGACCTATGGATATAAGGACGCATATCCCTACGTGAGGCGTCACAATCCATTCGCGTACTTTTCGGACGTGATCAACAGCAGTACTTGGAAGAACTATCTCGTCCCGTTCAGCCAATTCCCAACTGACATGAAGAGTAATCGTTTGCCGCGGTTTTCATTCATCATCCCCAATCAAAAAAATAACGCGCACGACGGCACTCTGAACCAGGCCGATCTCTGGTTGAAGGCGAACATCGCACCGTTGCTCGCGAATCCCGCTTTTACCCAGAACGGATTGCTGATCATTCTGTTCGACGAAGCAGCCACGAGCGATGCCTCCCATGGGGGTGGACGCATTGCGACGTTGATTATCAGCCCGAAGGGCAAAAAGCCTTATAAGTCGACCACACTCTACCAACACCAAAGCCTGCTGAGACTAGTTCTCCAGGGACTCGGAATCACAACCTATCCGGGCGCATCGGCTACCGCACCCAGCATGACCGAGTTCTTCTAACGTATTCTCCGGGAGACGTGTCTATTTCGATGTCGCCGGTCAAATACGGCTCCCCGACTGAATGTTCCGTAACGGTAAATCTTCCAGCTGTTTGTAGCTTGCTTTCGCCTTCCTGTTGATGGTACAAAGCAGCGGATCACCTTCCTAACAACAACCTCTTTCTTGTTCGCCTACCGCCAGGAGGGCTCTTGCCATCCGCCGATAGAAGTCAGGGTTATCTGAGGAGATATTTATGAAGACACGCCAGCTCGTCCTGCTTGCTTCGGCGATGTTGTTGCTGAGCATGTTTGCATTCTCCCAAGGTGCCGCCACCGGCGACCTGCACGTTACTGTGAAAGATCTTAAGGGCGCCGTGGTCACCAATGCCACGGTCACTGCTCGTGATGAAGCCAGGGCATTGGAGCGTTCAACCGCGACGAATAGCGACGGGGAATACCGTATCCTGGCACTACCGCCTGGAAAATACTCGGTAGTGGTTGAGGCGCCCGGTTTCGCGAAAAACACCTCCATCCAGACCATCACAGTGGGACAAATGGCGGACTTGCCAGTCACACTGGCTGTTGCCGGCACCCAAGAGACGGTCAACGTCAGTTCTGCAGCCGAACAGGTGGAGACGCAACGCAGTTCTTCAACCGATACCATCGAACAGCGCCGCATCGACAATCTTCCCATCAACGGCCGCAACTACATTAATTTTGCTCTCACGGACTCGCGCCTGGCTCGCGACGACGCTCCTTCGATTGGAGCTGCTCCCACTTCGGGATTGAACATGAGCGGGCAGCGGGCGCGCGCCAACCTGGTGAACGTAGACGGCGCGGACGCGGTAGACAACTCTACCAATGGCATCCGTTCCACCGTTTCACAAGAAGCGGTGCAAGAGTTCCAGATCCAAACCAACGGCTATGCCGCCGAGTATGGCCGCGCCTCGGGCGGAGTGGTGAACATCATCACCCGCTCCGGCACAAATGACCTGCACGGTTCGGTGTTCGGCTACCTGCGCAATCGAAATTTCCAGGCGGTGAACCCATTCAGCACCGTATCCAATCCCGCATATACGCGAGTGCAGGCCGGAGCTGCTTTTGGCGGCCCCATTATCAAAGACAAAACTTTTTACTATTTTTCGTATGAAGGGACTTGGAGACAGGAAACGGGGTTCTCATCGATCGGAGCTGACAACTTTGGCTTGATTCCGTTCAACACGGCTCAGGTCGGCCAGCCTTTCGGAACAGTGCTCCTGACACCTGAGCAGATCGGGTTCCTCACTAATCCCGCCGTCTTGCAGCAGGAACAAACAATCCCACTCTTTGCCCAGGAAGTGGGGCAATACACGGCATTGGCGGCAGCCTCCTCGGGTATGGCATTGACTGGAGTCTGGCCGCAGTCAGTGAGTGTCTTTCCGAATTTCAGCGCCTTTCCCACGTCATGCGCGCCACCGGCCTCCTGTTTTGTGCCGCCGTCCTACGTGCCGCTGAATAGTCTGATTGGCAATTTCCCGGTTTCCGAGCGGACCGACCTGTATTCGCTCCGCCTTGACCACAACTTCACAAACAATAATCGGATTATGCTTGCTGGGCGTGTGAGTCCCAGCGACTTGACCGGGATCCAGGTGCAGGCGCAAGGTCCTCAAAACTTTGGTCAGAACTCGTTCTCTCGCACTTCGACACAGAACTATCATGATTGGAGTTTCACTGGTCAGGACCAATGGACAATCGGCGCTAACAAGGTCAACGAATTTCGTTTTCAATACGCCCGCCGCGGTCTGCTTTATAGCTTCTCGCGCGGGCCGGGAGGCGGCAACGTAGCCGTTAACATTCCAGGTTTCGCCTTTTTCGGACGCGAGCCCTTCTCTTTTGTTCAGCGTACAGAGCAGCGCTATCAGGTGACTGACAATTTTTCCTGGTCGAAGGGTACGCACAACATTAAATTCGGTGTAGATGGGAATTACATTCCCCTCAGCGCGGACTTCACGGTAAATTTCGGAGGACTCTACAATTTCGGTTCGCAGAACATTTTTAGCAACCCGCCAATAGCACCTCCCTCCGGAACTACATTCCCCGCCTTCAGTCCGGTGCAGTCGTACGGTGCTGGCATTCCCTCGAATATGGTGCAGGGTGTGGGCAATCCCCACGACGCATTCAGCAACACAGCCCTAGGCTTGTTCATTCAGGACAGCTGGCGTATGCGATCGAACTTGACGCTTAACTACGGTGTTCGCTACGACGTGGAATTCACGCCCACATTTAGCCCGCTCAATTCAATCGCCGCCTTTGGACAGAATGCGCTTGGGATTACTCAGGGGATTCCTCGAGACCTCAACAATGTCGCTCCACGAATTGGATTGGCCTGGGATCCAACTAAGGACGGCAAGAGCGTGATTCGCGCGTCATACGGATTGTTCTACGACCACCCGCTGCTGGCGCTCGCTTTCGATTCTGATGTAGCCGATGCTTCGCAAGCGCCGCAGATTGTTCTCTTCCCCGGCGCTCCCGGCAAGTGCTCATTGAATGCCAGCAACGCATTCCAAGGACTGCTCTCGTGTCTGCCACCCGCGTTTAACTATCTGCCCAATGAGCAGCGCTTCAATCCGGCGCCGAATGCGCCGTCCATCTTCGTGGGACAGGCTTACCTCAACCCCAGTTCGCCCGTGCCTTTGGCCATCCAGCCTTTCGGGTTTCCCGTCGCTAAGAATTTTCAATACGGTTCCTCGCAGCAAGCGAATCTTACTTATGAGCGCCAACTGGGACACGACCTCTCGCTCGGCCTGGAATACAACTTTAATGGTGGGCGTCACCTGAACCGGCCTATCAACATCAACGCGAACAAATCACAATTCCTGATCGCTAACTGGCAGGCCGCGGTGGCAACAGCCACGGCGCTTGGCATTAAGCCCAGCGATCCAAATTTTCCCAGCAATCCCTTGGCGGTTGGGACACAGAACCCGGCCGTCTTTCCACCTTGTGGGGGCGCCAGTCCGAGCGGACCGTTCTACGTCCCTGCTGCGTTGGTAAGTTTCTTCCGGCCATCCGGATTCAATCCGTCACTGATGGGAGTACTCGCCCCTTGTGTGCCGCTGGCTAGGCAAATTTTGCAAACCGAGGGCCTGATGTCGAATTGTGATGCCACGACCTTAGCGAATTGCGTCCCCTTCAGTGATATGCCGGCGAATTTCTCCAGTGGCAGTTCGGTTTACCATGGATTTACTGCCAATCTAAAAAAACGGTTTGGACAACACTACGAGTTCCTAGGGTCCTATACCTGGTCGCACACCATCGACGACTCTACCGATTTGCAATCGCCGCTGGAGCCTCAAAACAATTACAATCTCGCGGCGGAGCGGTCGAATTCGTTGTTTGATCAGCGCCACCGATTTGTCTTCAGCGGCGTTTACCAGAGCGGCACTTTATCCGGTGGCTTCTGGAGCAAGTTCTTTTCGGGTTGGACGCTGGCTCCGATCATTGAAGCCGCATCCGGCCGGCCGTTCAATATCATCACAGGCGATGACCGCAATTTCGACTTCAGCACCCCGACTGACCGTCCCTTGATCGGGGCGGCGGGGACAGGACCGAACTCCTGCGGCGACGTGGCGGCCGCTTCACGTTTTTCGCCAACTGGATTCTTGCAACCCGCGTGCTTCCTGAATGGAACCTTGGATGGCAACCTCGGCCGCAACGCCGGAACCAAGCCCATGAACGTTTTCACCGATATTCGGGTCGGCAAGCGAATCCCGCTGGGCGAGCGCGTGGCTTTGGAAGGGTTGGTGGACGCGTTCAACTTTATCAACCGTTTCAATGTTGCGGATGTTAATCCACTGTGGGACAGCGGCCAGCAACCCACCGCGGCATTCGATCCAAGGCAGTTGCAATTTGCGCTGAAGCTGACCTGGTAGAAATTTACGATTTACGATTGCCGATTTACGATTTTTGATTTTTGATTTCTAAGGCCGCATGTTGTCTTCTCAAGATGGTAAAACCTTACTTTTCCGCCTACTTCTTGTTCTGTGTGCCAACCTTGCTGCTGCGCAGAACGAAGTCACTGTCGAACGTGATGTGCCGGTAAAGATGCGTGATCGTGTCGTGCTGCACGCGGACGTCTACCGTCCGAAGACTGAAGGTAAGTTTCCAGTTCTGCTCCAACGCACTCCTTATAACAAAGACGGCGGGGTGGAGTTTGGAGTAAAGGCTGCGGCGCGTGGCTATGTGACCATCATTCAAGATGTTCGGGGACGTTTCTCTTCTGACGGCGAGTGGTACACCTTCAAACACGAGTCTGATGATGGATATGACACCGTGGAATGGGCTGCGGGATTGCCGTATTCCAATGGCAAAGTGGGAATGTTTGGCGGCTCTTACGTTGGTGCCACTCAGATGCTGGCTGCCATGGCGCAGCCTCCGCACCTTGCCGGAATTTTCCCTGTCGTCACCGCGTCAAATTACCACGATGGATGGACGTACCAGGGCGGCGCCTTCGAACAGTGGTTCAGCGAATCCTGGACATCGGGGCTGGCGCACAACACGCTTCAGCGCCGGGTAGAGAAAAACACAGACGCTCTGACTTGGGTGGGAAAATTGCCGCTCTCCAGTTATCCGGTCGTCGAGCCGGGGACGGGGGAAGGCCTGGCGCCGTATTTCCTTGATTGGCTGCAACATCCAACTTACGACGACTATTGGAAGACGTGGTCCATCGAAGATCACTTCGCGCAGATCCAGGTTCCGGCTTACCACATGGGCGGCTGGTATGACATCTTCATGGGCGGAACATTACGCAACTATGCCGGGATCAAGGCACGCAGCGGGAGCGAGGCAGCGCGGCGGAACCAGCGCTTGCTGATCGGGCCCTGGTATCACGGTCCTTTCACGGGAAAAACAGGTGAGCTCGATTTTGGCAGCGAGGCCAACGTCGAGAAGACCAGCGATGACATCACGCTGCGCTGGTACGACTATCTACTGAAAGGAATCCAAAACGGAGTGGAGAAAGAAAAGCCCGTCAAGATTTTCGTGATGGGGAAAAACGTATGGCGCGAAGAAGACGATTGGCCGCTGGCCCGCGCCAAAAGCACCCGCTTCTACCTGCACTCAGGAGGTAAGGCAAACTCGTTGTCGGGCAACGGCACGCTGAATACCATTGCACCTCGGGCCGAAACCAGAGACAGTTTTGTGTACGATCCCGGAGATCCCGTACCTACGCGTGGCGGAGGCCTCTGCTGTGACAACGAACATCTGGCCTCGGGGGCATTCGATCAGCGTCCTAACGAAAATCGGAATGATGTACTGGTCTACACCACGCCCGTCCTTCAATACGACATGGAAGTCACGGGGCCGATCTCGGTGGAGCTTTATGCCAGCTCATCTGCGGTGGACACAGACTTCACGGCCAAGCTGGTCGATGTCCGGCCTGACGGATTCTGCCAGAATTTAACCGATGGAATCCTGCGGGCGCGTTATCGCAACTCGCAGGAAAAACCCGAACTCATGCAGGCGGGAAATATCTATAAGTTCACTATCGACGTGTGGGCCACCAGCAATGTCTTTCTTGCCGGACATCGCTTGCGCCTGGAGATTTCCAGCAGCAACTTCCCGCGCTTCGATCGGAACCTCAACACTGGCGAGGATCCAGAACGCGGATTGCGTGGGGTCAAAGCCACCAACACCATCTATCACGACCGGGAACATCCCTCTGCTTTGATCCTCCCCCTGGTTGGACGCTGAAACTTGCTCAGGATCCCGGCGGTTTTTGTGGCGCCGTTTCACTGACGGCCGGCCTGGCGAATCTTGCATCGTCGATCGGAATATTCTGCTGAACGTTTTCCAACTGGATGGTGAAGCGACCTCCGGGCCGGGAAATTGTCCAGCGAAATGGAGTCCGCACGCCGTTAACCTCGCGGTAATCGGCATAGTCGATTTGGGTGGGAACACGCCCAAGCGGGGACTCGGCGTAGCGCAAAAGGCGCACCAAAAATCCCGACTGTGGGTCGAAGTAGAGCTTTAGAGGAGGCTCGCCTTCTTTTATTCCCACCAGACTGGTAGCGTCGCGGTCGCCGATCTTCTCTGACTTTCCAGCGCGGAATTCGCTGAAAAGCTGCTTCACTCGTAACGGAAAATAGAAATCAGCATCAAGTCTGGCTGCCTCCAACTCCGCTCCACTCATATCGCGCAAAGACTGCCCAGGCAGAGCGAGCCAACCGGAGTTTCCGTCAAACGCCGTGATGCTATCGCCATTGGGAAGATGCATCACTGACATTCGTTTGTTCGGGGCTTTTTCAAATACTTCAAAGGGAAATTTATTTGCGCCGAGCGCAATCGTGCCCTTTCCCAAGCGACTGGAAATTTTCTGGATTGCCTGCGTGCCACCGAGTGCCGCCACATACTTGTCCAGAAGCTGATCAACAACAGCCGGATTAGAAGAGTCTTCTTCTTTTGGCGTTTCCGGGAAGGCCAGTTTTACTTCCTGATCAGTGATAACAGGAGTGGCCACAGGTTTGATCGCGCCGCGGTGGCAGGAATAACAGGTCACCTCGCGATGTCCCGCAAAATTATTCTTATTGATTGCGAACATCATCTCCATCATCTTGCGTGCAGTTTGCTTAGGTTTCTTGTCATCCCGATCGAACGCGCCCATCTCATGGCAGTAGTCGCATTGCACCCCCAAAGATGCGCTAATGAATTGCATCGCAGGCATTAATTGATCAGCCGGTGAGCCTTTGAGAACCTGGATGTTCTTATAAGCTTCTTCGGTTTTTTTGGCGGCGGATGGCGCCGCGGATTGAGGCGGTCCAGACTGCGCCCTCATCGCGGCAATCGCAATCAACAAAGCACCGGCGACGGCGATCCTGGCAAAATAAATTCTCCTCGATCCCTCTTTCATGTCTTCCTCTCACCGACAAACAATTTCCGAAGTCTAACAAACCCGCATCCGGCATGCGATTGGCCGCGGCGTGGCTAATTTGCGATAATCATCGGAATCCGATCAAGTTGGCAACGCCATTCTCCGCAGCCCACGACTTTCTATGAGTCAGCATCGAGTCCGCAATCGTCTGCTGTTTCTCACCCTCATTGCAGCGGCCGGGGTTGCAGTTTCTATCGGGACCTTAGCGGATGAGAACAATTCAAAAGCCGATCAGATGTCTACTCCGGAGCGAGTCAAGCAGCCCGGTTGGTGGCCAACCAAGGGAACTCCATCTCGTGATGAATATGTTGGCCCAGCAATTTGTGCGCAATGCCATTCTTCTCTGGCTTCGACTCAAAAGTTGCACGCCATGGCACGCACTTCAATGCCGGCAGCGAATTCGGATATTTTGCGGGCTCACGATCGACAGAATTTTCGCCTCGGCCCGCACACATATCAGCTCGTGCGGACGGACAACGGCGTTATCGAATACTCAGTGAGCGATGGAAAGCAGTCGGTTTCGGGCCCTTTAAGTTGGGCATTCGGCACCGGCAAGGTAGGACAAAGTTATCTTTACCAGAAAGACGGAGCATTCTTCGAGAGCCGGTTCAGTTACTTCAGCACACTCCAGGGATTTGGTATCACTCCCGCTCATTCCACTGCGACGCCTGAGTCGATTGAAAAAGCCGCGGGACGTCCGGTCGCCCCAGCCGAGGTTCGGAGATGCTTTGGTTGTCATAACACCGCTTCGACCACGAATGACAAATTTGACGACACTCGGCTGATTCCGAGTATTACGTGTGAAGCCTGTCACGGACCCGGCTCGGCTCACACAGCAGCGATGAAGGCGGGACTAGAAGCCGGAGCGGGACTGATTTCAAATCCAGGGCGACTCAAGCCGGTGGATCAGGTGGATTTTTGCGGCGCCTGCCATACCACCTGGTGGGACCTAAATCTCTCAGGCTCAACCGGAGTGGGGAACGCACGATTTCAGCCTTACCGGCTGGAGAGCAGCCGCTGCTGGGGTAAGGGCGATGCCCGCATCACCTGTGTCGCCTGTCACAACCCGCACCAACCGCTGGTGCGTGAAGCCGGCTTTTACGATCAGCTGTGTCTTAGTTGTCATCTGGCCGCAGCAAACTCCAAACCCAGCAGCGATCACCCTGGCGCGGCATGTCCCGTCAGTACTAAGGATTGTGTGACCTGCCACATGTCCAGAGTGGAAGTGCCGGACGC